>WNGR01011215.1_pt1 | contig 11037 bp, 7 predicted proteins | sample 5407581 | NCBI WGS metagenome assembly WNGR01 (sample SAMN13153383, study PRJNA577476) | soil metagenome | isolation source: 80 cm soil or saprolite under Garry oak tree replicate 2 | place: USA:California | collected 2016-06-15 | reverse complement strand
GCGAGTGATAATGCGTGCTGCCCTCCATCGAAGTCTGGGCAATCTGATTCGTGGAATATGCGCTGTTCTGGACTCCGAACACTCGCTTCCCCACATTGGCCGCGACCCCGCCTTCACCGGCGTTCGTGATGCTGTTGAAGGTTGGGTTGACATCGACCGACGTGAAGTTGTGACTGCCGTGCGAACCGACGTATGCTAAGCGCGCAGCAAGGCCTGAAGAGAGCTGCTGCTCAAGAGCAAGGTTCCAGACGTAGGTCGCTGGGACCTGGAACTTGCCCGTAGGATCAAATGAGATCCAGGAGTTTGGCCCGAATGGCGTGTTCGCTGCGGGAGGATTTGTGGCAGGAAATGGATTAGCGAACGGATGGTTCGAGCCGGTGTAGGGATTCTGAAAGTCTCCCGTTGTTCGACCGTTATAGTAGCCAGGAAGAAACGACTGGCTCACCGAGGTAACGAACGGCTGAATATTGCTGAACGCATTGTTGATGACGCCGTCCTGACGCGTATCGAAGAACATCCCGCTGCCAAAGCGGATCGCGGTCTTGCCATCGCCAAAGACGTCATACGCAAACCCGAGCCGCGGCATGAAGTCCTTGAACGATCCGTTGACGCCATCCCTCGGGACGCCTGTATCCCCCGGGAACAACAGGCCTGCGGGAGCGTTGGGATAAACCGTGGAGATGCGGCCTGCCGCCAGCGCCGTCGGATTGAACTGGCCGATCCGGTTGAACTTCTCATGCCACGGGAAAAAGGGCTCATACCGCAGCCCGTAGTTAAGCGTGAATCGCCGGGTTAGCTTCCAACTGTCCTGCCCATAGAATCCATAGAATTTGTTGCGATTGTTGATGAACTGGCCGGACCCCTGGCTGAAGCTCGAGATATAGCCCAGCAGAAAACTCGCATTTACGTCTCCCGTCGTCGCGGACGAGAAGCCGAAGCTGCCTGGTTGATTCGACTGGTTGAGCACATCGACCTTGGAGAGTTCTCCGTGGAATCCGAATGACATCGTATGGGTACCCTTGGTCCACTGGACGCTGTCGCTGAGCGTGTAGTTGGCACGGTTGAAGCTGCCCTGCGGATTGTCGCCGACCGAGAAACCGTTCGGACTCCCGCCGGTGCTGATCGACTGGATCGACTTGTTGCCCGGCTGCCAGATATTGATGCCCAGGTCGTTCGCGTTGATCGAACCCGACGCAGGGCCACGAACGGAGTCATCGAGTTGATAGCTGATGATGAAGTTATTCAGCAAGCTGTTGCTAAAGCTGTGCGCCTCGGATATCAGCGCGTTGTGATATTGGATATCCGAACCGTCTGCGTAGGTCAGCAGGTTCTGAAGATTGAGGACCGGATTGTTGTGGAACCTGTCGAGAAAGTAGCGGACGGTCGCGCGGTCCTTCGCCCCGATTGTGTAATCCACACGTCCCGTGTACTCCCCGTAATCCATTGCCTGCGGCTTCTTGAAGAGCACGGTACCCGAAGAGTCCGGGGTGGGCAGATACTTGAGCAGCGCCAATGAAGCGGCATTGAATCGGGTTGGACTAATGAAGTTACCTGCAAATTGTGTGCAGCCCGAGGTCGTCGTGGCAGTAGCAGGACAGGTGGCCGGATCGAAGACATTGGTGCTGAACTGACCTGATAGCTGCGCAGGTGTCGGCAGCAGCGACGCACTGGCCGCGGTCGCGGCGGTCCGGATGATGGTGCGCGGTTGCGCTTGAGCGGATCGCGAATCTTCAGCAATGCGGAGGTGGGCGTCGGCTTGGCATAGCCGAAGTAGTTTGCCGCGTTTAAGTCCGCATTGCGGACGTATTCGAAGAGATTGCCGTGAAACTGATTCGTCCCCGATTTCGTGATGACGTTGACCACGCCACCGGCATTCTGGCCATACTCGGCGTTGTAGTTGCTCGTCTGGACACTGAACTCCTGCACCGAGTCCGGCATCGGAAACGGAGCATTTACGTTGGTGTATTCGTCGACGTTATTGCCGCCGTCCAGCATATAGTTCGTCTGGTTCGCGCGGGTGCCATTTGCGGAGATCGTCACAACACCCGGGAAGCTCTTCTGGTTTCCTTGATCGGCGCCCTGGTTCGGTGCCCACACCACGCCCGCAACCAGCAATGTGAGGGAAGCAGCATTGCGGCCGTTCAACGGCAGTTCATTCACGCGGGCGGTATCGATGACCTGCGACAGTGTTCCCGTTGTCGTATCCACTTGCGACGCATCGCCGGTTACTGTGACCGTCTCAGCACTGCTTCCGGTCTTCATCATCACGCTTTGGGTAACAGCGGCATCGGCTTGCAGGAGGATTCCCGTGTGCATATAGCTCGCAAAACCAGCAGAAGTCACGGACAGGTCATACGCCGCGGGCGGCAGCGACGGGAAGATGTATTCACCCTGACCGTTCGATTTGACCTCGGTCCTGGTCCCGGTCCCGACCTGCATCACGGTGACGACAGCCCCCGGAATGACGGCTCCGGTCGAATCCGATACCGTCCCGGAAAGTCTGCCGAAGCCCTGAGCCGACAGGCTCGAGGTGGTCATGAAAATGATCGCCGCAAACAGCAGGAAACCCATACACAGGCACTTCAGGCTGGAGTACTGTTTGCTATGTTGATCGCTGCGCCTGGTGATAGATAATTTGATCAAGGGAGTCTCCTTTTGAAGAGGGCATTCGATGCCGCGCGGTGAGATCCGCATACGTTCTCTGGGCTTAGGCTGCAACACTATACAGGCCCTACCAGGAAAGGAAAAGCACATTTATGCGCGCACAGCGCACTGTCGAATTCCTTCGCTGCCAGGCAGGGTCATAGCTTAGGCGCGGGTTACGAGACGCTGGCGCTCCGGTCCTCAATGCGGAATGGGAGAAGACGCGGGAATTGGCCGATCGCTACGCCGACACCGCTCGCTTGTCTAAGCTATTGCGAATGGCGAAGAAGGCCTCTTTGGGGCGATATGCGTTATCGAAAGGCAGCGCCCTCTGCGGACGGTTAGGCTGCTTTCTCTTGTGGGTCGGACCGTTATTGAGCCATGTGTGATTGTCGCTGACACCCCAGGTCAGGATCGCCGCGACGGCGGGCTCCGCGACGATTGCGCCGAGGTAGTCGCTGTAAACCTCCGCGACCGCATGGTCGCGCCGGGCGACGTCATCGTAGGAAAGGTCGTCCTCATTTACGTCCAACTCTGTCACGAAGATCTTTAACCCCATCTCTCGGAGGGTCGCCATGAAATCACGCAAGCCTTTACCAATGGCGAATTGCGAGCCGGCTTTGAGGTGAGATTGAATCCCAACCGCATCGAGTGGGACATTCGCCGCTTTAAGGCGGCGCAGCAATTGCAGCGTTACGGCGCGCCGTTCCGCGTCTCCGTCGTTGTCGTATTCCACTCCATATTCGTTGTAGGTCAGCAGCGCATGCGGATCGGCCTGACGCGCGGTGCGAAAGGCGATCTCAATGTAGTCGGGACCAAGCAGCTCCATCCACGGAGACTTGCGCAGACCATCGGGCCGGCCATCCTTCGGCAGCACCGCTTCATTGACTACATCCCAGGATTGCATCCTGCCCTTGTAGTGACCGCCCACGGTCATGATGTGGTCAACCAGAAATTGCTTCGCGTTTTCCTTCGTGACCGTGGTGGAGAACCAATCCGGAATCGCTTCGTGCCATACAAAGTTGTGCCCGCGCACTTGAATCTTATGGCGCTCGGCGAAAGTGACGAGCGCATCGCCGTCGTCGAACGCGTATTTGTCGGGCACGGGCCGGAGAGCCTTCCACTTCATTGCGTTTTCCGCAACCAGAATGCTGTACTGTTCGGCGAGGATGCGCGCATAGGTCTGGTCGGAAGCGAGGAGTCTCACGTCGACAGCCGCACCGACAAGCAGCCCATGTGCTCGAGCGTGTGACTTCAACGCTCCGTTTCCACTGATCGGGTCTGTCGCCTCCGTCTGAGCGCCCGGAACGTTCCAAAACCGATTCGCACCCTGGACGAGCAGAGGAGAAGCCAGAGCACTCATCGACACGCATCCGCTTACTCTCAACCCATTGGACAAGAATCTGCGACGCGTGAGTACCTTTGTTGGAGTCATTTTCTCGACACACCTCTGGCCAGCGAGTCCAGCCGACTGCTACGGTTCAACCTTTTGGATCATCTCGAGGACAAGCAGATTCCAATCCATAAAGCCCGCATGGCTCAGGGACGCTCCTGTATCCGGATGATAGTACTCGTTCAGCGAGCCTTTGCTTGCAAGGTCCGTCGCGAGCAGCCGAAGCGTCTTATCCCGCAACTCATCCGCTTCCTCCTGGAAACCATAATCTCCGAGCCCCTTCCACACGAAATAATTGACGATGATCCAGACCGGGCCAAGCCAGTTACTTGGATTGGAGCTGAACTCCATCGAATACATGCTCTCCTTCGAAGAAAGAGAGCGAACGCCCCACTCTCCGCGGAAGCGGTCGTCCTGAAGATAATTCGTCCGCACCAACTCCCGAGCCTGCTCAGGTGTTGCCAGGCCGGCCCAGAGAGGCAGAAAGCCAGTAAAGGTCTGCACCCTGATTGGTAGAGACTGCCACGACATGTCCATGCCGCGTTTTACAGACGGAATCAGCTCCGCGCGCCGATCCACACATTGAACATCTACGGTATAGAAGAAGCTGTCTCGCGGATCCCAGCAGTGCTTTCTGATCTGCTCGCCTAATCCGCGGGCCTGGTTACTCAACCGCACCTCATCTTGCGGCCGGCCAAGTCGTCGCGCCAAATCCGCCGCGGATTTGAGGTCCATATAAAAGAGAGAGTTCAACAGCAGATTGGCAGAAGAAAAGTAGGGGCGGCCGAAGGTTGTCGGATCGTTGTCATTTCCAATTGCGACGTCGTCTCCCCAGACCAGAAGGCCTGTAGAGCTCTGGTTGCCGAGAACCCAGGAGTTATAGAAGCGCAGCAGCTTGTCGAAGACAGGCGCCAGCCAACTTGCGGAACCGGTTTCCTCGCAAATCAGAAGCGCTAGCTGCCCAAAGATCGGCTTGGCCTGATTCTGTATGTTCGGGCTGGCCTTGTTCAGACACCCGAACGGATCCGCATGCGCCGCGTCGATCATGATGGGGATGCGTCCTTCATCCGACTGATGATCCAGGAAATTCAAAAAGCTTCCAACCGCGTGCTCGCCGACCTTCGAATGCAGATCGTGGTCACCAGCCATTGCGGCGAAACGAAATAGTCCGCGAGTCGTCCAGAGCGTATCCCAATCCCAAAGGCTCGTGGAGTACTCCTTGCCCGGTAAGCTCGGAGCAATGCTCGGATGCTGCAGTATCCCTTGAGGCGGTCGCAACAGTTGAGGAGCCGTCTTGGCGAAGTAACTCAAAAGCCTTTCACGCGATTCGTTGCGAGCCGACGTTGACAGAATTGGGCGCTTCCGGGGCGGTGACATAGCCTCGGGTTGACTCGCTCGACTGCCTCCGCGAGCAAACGAGGAAGTGCCGAGCACCGCAATTCCGGCGACAATCTCACGCCGCGATAATTTGCTTCCTGACCTCACGGTGATGCCTCACTTCCCTAGTCCAATCTTTCCAACAACTTAGAATCTCACGACTTGATCAGCGTGGAACCTAATCTCTCCTAAGCGCCTCATTCGTCTATAAGCAGGCGCGCCGCAGCTGAAAGGTTTGGGGTGACGCGACCGTAATCCAAACAAAACCATATCAGCATCCTAGAAAGAGTATGAGCGAGAACGCTATAAGCGTTGAACGCGGACCTACGGTCTTCCAATTACTCCGTCCGCACAAAAAAATGCTGTGGCTGGGCCTGTTGGCCATTACTGGGGAGAGCATCGCCGATCTCCTCGAACCCTGGCCGCTCAAGATTGTGCTGGATAACGTCATCGGTCACAAAGGATCGCACGGATGGCTATTCGCTGTGATTCGTCGCATCGCCGGAACCGAACCATATCAAATTCTGCTCTTCGCTTGCGTCTCGGTCGTCGTAATCGCTCTCCTGAATGCTGGTTGTACGTACTCGGAAAAATACATCACCACGAGCGTGGGTCAGTGGGTAACTCACGACCTCCGTCGAATGCTGTATGCCCATGTGCAGCGGCTCTCACTGGCTTATCACGATCAGAAGCAGACGGGAGACTTGATCAGCAGGGTCACCAGTGACATTGACTCCGTTCAATCGTTCATTGTCTCGGGACTACTCAGCATCCTCGTCGATATCATTACCCTGGTCGGGATGATCGGCGTGATGTTCTACGTCAACTGGCAATTCACGCTCGTAGCACTGGCAGTCGTCCCAATCCTCTTCACAATCGTCTACACGTACACGATGCGTGTTAAGAGCGCCTCGCGCGAAGTTCGGAAGCACGAGGGACGGCTGCTCTCGGTTGTGCAAGAGGTCCTAAGCTCGATCCGAGTCGTGAAGGCGTTCGCGCGCGAGAACTACGAGATCCAGCGCCTTGAGGGTGAAAGCCTTGAGACCGTCGAGGCCGCTCTCAAAGCCCGTGCGCTCAAGGCCAGATTGCTTCCGATCGTAAATATGGTCACGGCCGCCGGCGTGTGTGCCGTTCTATACTTCGGCGGGCAAAGCGCTCTACGGAGTGGCCTTTCGGCAGGATCGATCGTTCTCTTTCTCAGCTACATCAGCAAGATGTACAAGCCGATGCAGGACATCTCCAAGATCATGGATTCGTATTCCAAAGCGGATGTCGGATACGAACGCATCCAGGAAATCATTCGCACGCATGACGAGATGCGCGACGCGCCGAACGCAAGGACAGCCCCGCGATTCAAGGGGATGATCGACTTCGAGCATGTTGATTTCTCATATGGCCCCGAAAAGAACGTCCTCTTCGACATCAACCTTCATATCGAACCCGGAACCAGTGTCGCACTCGTCGGTCCAACAGGGTCCGGCAAGACGACCATCGTCAATCTCATTGCACGCTTTTACGATCCAACCGCCGGAGTGGTCAAGATCGACGGCATCGATGTCCGCACTCTCACCCAGAAGTCCCTGCGCGATCAGATGAGCTTTGTGTTGCAGGATACCGTCTTGTTCAGCGGAACGATCTGGGACAACATCGCGTATGGCAAGCCGGACGCCTCACACAAGCAGATCGCAAAGGCCGCGGAAGCGGCGAACGCAATGGAATTCATAGAAAAACTGCCAGGCAGATTTGCCGCCCAGATAGGCGAGCGAGGGGTTACCCTCTCCGGGGGACAGCGCCAGCGTATCGCGATCGCGCGGGCGATCGTCCGCGAAAGCCCAATCCTCATCCTCGATGAGCCGAGTTCCGGTTTAGATGCTGGGGCTGAACAGCTCGTCTTCGAAGCGCTCGACAGACTGATGCAGGGCAGGACGTCGATCGTCATCGCTCATCGGCTTTCGACGATCCGGAATGCGGCTTGCATTTATGTCGTCAAGGACGGCCGCATCGTGGAGAGTGGAGTTCATGAGGAATTGCTGAATAAAGAGAACGGCATATATCGTGAACTCCACGATATTCAATTCAATTCCGACGAGGCTCCGACCGCCTCCGTAGCATGAAGTTGCAGTCTATAGCGCGCTCAGCTCAGCAATCCGGTTCTCAATCAGCGTGACATAGATTGCGATCGCATCCGGCGGAAATCCGCCCGCCCGGAAGGCATCCACCAGTTGCCGATGCGTCAGTTGCGCAAGCAGAGATGCGATCCAGCGTGCGTCATCGCGGGGAATATTCTTGCCGATCCAATCCAAGCTGGCTCGTTTTGCAAACGGCACTACACTTAGGCCAGCCATCTTCGCGAGATATGCCGTTGGCGCCGCAGGCGTCGCGAAGTCCACTTCCGTGTCGGTCATCCTGGTGATAAATTTCGATCCCTTGAAGGTCTCTATGTTGCCTTTGGAGTGCGCCCGAGTCCAACTGAGCCCGTTGGTTCCGAATGTCGCGCCCACATCATTGACCAGAAAGATCTGCCGGTCGCTCTTATCATCTCGATAGACCGAGTTGTTCGAGTCCTTCAGGTCCCAGTTGTTCATCACAGCCATCATTACTCGCAGACCATTGAACTCGCGACTACCCGTGAACGGGTTATCCTTCCATTCCCAGATGCCAATCTTGTCCTGCCCACCGGGCTTCCGGGCAAAACGTGCGTCAGTGATATGGTCGCCTTTCATATTCCCGGATTTGCGATGCATCTTCAGTGACTGCACCTCAGCTTCAGCCAGCACGTAGTCATCATTGACGAAGTAGCCCACCGACCATAGAAGACGCGAGGCCACTACCTCGGGCCGCGATTCCTCCCCAAGCTTCACTCGCCATTTCTTGCCGTCGGCATCCCTGGCATCAAACTTCGGATTGGTTCCGCTCATGTCTTCGCTGATGAATTTGAAGGGTGGCTTTGGCTGGTGGCGCTCGCCTCCCTGTCCGTAGAAGAGATCGCGTCCTGAGACGTTGTCGGGGCTGGCCCACAATACTGGATGGTGGATATGGTCCGGCCTCAATGGCTTATCGTCGTCTGCCTTCGATCGGCTCTTCTCCGCGTTCGCGGTACTGTCTTCCTGGTTTGGAGAGCCGTGCTTGTCGGGCGGAACGGTTGGAGAGCCTTGCGTCAGAACCGGGGACGCGAGCACATCAGTCCGCGGAACCGGCTGAGCATGGAGAAGAGAGGTCGCCATCAGAGTAAGAGGGACCAGAATGAGCCGGCGCGAGCTTGTCATAGCGTCACCGTTCAGCAGCATCTGTCGTCTGCCGCTCTCAAGTTAGAAGCGATTTACGACGAATTGGCTTCCCGGACTCCGGCAAAAACATCCGTCCTGCAATAAGTTGCATCCATTATCTATATGTCTCTTGCTTGTACGGCGCCTGGGAAAGAGGGCTGGCGAGTGAAATTAATGATTCAGCCCGAAGACGGAATCGAACCCATCGTGCGCGCTCTGGGACGCGCCAAAAAGAGCATTCAGATTCTTGTCTTCCGCATCGATCGCAGCGAGGTGGAGAAGGCGTTGGTGGAGGCCGCCCAGCGCGGCGTTGCTGTGCAGGCATTGATCGCCTATACCAACCGGGGCGGCGATAAGGCTCTGCGTCGCTTCGAAATGCGACTGCTCGAGAAGGGTGTTACCGTCGCCCGAACCGCAGACGACCTGGTCCGCTATCACGGCAAAATGATGATCATCGACGGCAAGGAACTCCATGTTCTCGCCTTCAACTACAGCCACCTCGACATTGCGCTCAGCCGCTCTTTCGGCATTACCACGACCGATCCGCAAACTGTGAAGGAGGCAATTAAGCTCTTTGACTGCGACGCCAAGCGAGTGTCCTATTCCGCCGCCTGCGACAACTTCGTCGTCAGTCCTGCCAATGCACGTAAGCAGTTGGTGAAGTTCATCGAGGGAGCGAAAAAACAGTTGCTGATGTACGAGATGAAGATCAGCGATCCCGAGTTCGTCCGGCTGCTCAACGAAAAGATATCTCAGGGCCTCGATGTCAGGATCATTGGGCAGAGCTCCACCCGTGGGCGTTCCATACCCACAAGAACCATGCCGATGCGTCTGCACGCCCGCGCCATCCTGCGCGATGGCAGATGCGGATTCATCGGAAGTCAAAGCCTGAGAAAGCTGGAACTCGAAGTGCGCCGCGAAATCGGGATTATCTTTCATGACAAACGAACGGTAAAGAGAATGATCTCGGTCTTCGACAAGGATTGGCGGAGTGCGGCACCGGTGCAGACCCAGGATGTGGCGATTACGATGCTGGACGCGCCGGCCAGGAAGGTAGCCAAAGCTATCGCGAAACGGCTCGACGTGGACACAAAAGTGGAGAAGGCCCTCGACAAGGCCATGGACGCCGGTAAAGATCTGCCGGTCGAGCCCAAAGAAGTTGCCGAGACAGTGCGGTCGGCTGTCCGCGACGAGGTGCGCGACGCAGTCGTTCATGCCGTTCAGGAGCTGGTAGACGATGCCGCTCAGTCGGCCAGGAACCTGACTGCGACAACGCCCGACGTGAAGCATTAGCTTTCAGCCGGGCAGAGAGGAAGACGGAACGATGAAACCGATATGCCTCATGATTGCATCGGGCTTCACTGCTCTGACATTGGCACTTGCGGGCCCGGCGCCAGGCCAGATTGCCGATCCGGCGCCGGGCCAGATTGTCGCTCCTAACGTGAAAGCTGCTCTTTCTGACGACAATCAAAAGACCATCGATTTTTTCCTGCATGCCGCCGAGGCGTATCTCGCGACCCGGCGCGCCGCCAGTTCGCAAAAGAAGCTCAAGCCCACCACTGACGTTGCGGAGATCGAGAGAAGACGCGAAGTGCTCCGGCAGGCCGTCGTGACCGCGCGGCCCAATGCAAAGCAGGGAGACTTGTTTACCCCGCCTGTGGCCGGCCTTTTCCGGGATCTGCTGGCAAAAGCCATGAACGGCCCGGACGGGAACAGAATCCGCGGCAGCCTTCAGCATGCTGAACCGGGTGTGGCGGCGGAATCGCTGCTGATCGCCGTCAATCGGCCTTACCCAAATCAGGATGGCCAGCCGCTGCAATCTGCCCCGGCAACACTATTGCAGCATCTGCCCGTCTTACCAGCGGGCTTGGAATATCGATTGGTTGGGAAAAAACTGGTACTTCGGGATTCGGAGGCAAACATCATAGTGGACTACCTGCCGGACGCTATTCGGTAAGAACGGATCACATGCGCTATGAAGTCACTTTCTTTCGCCGCAATCGCTGCGCTACTGCTCGCCACCTCGCTGACCGGAGATCGGAAGGCTTCGATCGCTTCGAGCCAATCGGTAGATACTGCTCCCGCGGTGAAGCTGCCTCTGAAAGATGGATCCGTCCGCTTCGCCGTGATTGGCGACAACGGCACCGGCCAGCAGCCAGAGTTCGAGGTGGCCGGACAAATGGAGCGGTTCCGTAAAGTTGTAAAGTACGACTTTGTCGTGATGGATGGGGACAATATATATGGCGGGCATAACGCAAGCGATTTCCAGCAGAAATTCGAGCAGCCCTATAAGCCCTTACTCGATGCAAGCGTGAAGTTCTACGCATCTCTGGGGAACCACGACGATCCGGATATCGA
>WNGR01008202.1_pt1 | contig 11038 bp, 9 predicted proteins | sample 5407581 | NCBI WGS metagenome assembly WNGR01 (sample SAMN13153383, study PRJNA577476) | soil metagenome | isolation source: 80 cm soil or saprolite under Garry oak tree replicate 2 | place: USA:California | collected 2016-06-15 | reverse complement strand
ATTAGCCCGGGAGTCCTACCAAGGATATGGTCGAGGCTGACCTGCTCAATTACTGGGCCCAGTTTCGCCTCGAATGCTGCACAAATGGTATTGTCAATCCTGGTCTCGTCGGGCGGCAAACATACAGAACACCAGGACGCGTCTCGATGCAGTGGGATGGCACGTTCGAATGCCGGTCGATCAGTAACTGTCTTTGGTGAGGGCCAGTCTGCGACCCTGGAGAGAAAATGGCCATGCCACCACCTCGGCACGGATTGGAGTTCCTTTGTATCGTACTTTCCGATATTGACCGGTTTGGAGCAGCTATTGGAGGATAGGGGAGGGGGCTTGTGATCTATCATCTCATTTATACAATCTTTTGCGACCCTGGTGCACTCGTTGCGATACCCATACAACCGAAAGAGGTCAGCTCCTGATATAAGGCGTAGGTCTTCACCACAAGTGTCGAAGCACATCGTGCGCTCCAGAGTTAATCGCGCAGCGCGCAGGGCCTCTTCCTCAAGATGATAACGGCTTGCGATCCCATACGCGCGAAAAGAGTTCGCAACAGTGAATAACGGGGGTGTACGTGCACTTAGCAAAGCACGAACACGAGTGGCAGTGGAATCCATCCGGTATTTCTGACATGCAGAAAGAAGTGAGAGGGCGTCTCCAAGCGTATCCGGGACGATGGGATCCATTGGGTATATCACGGAGAGTAGGTGAAGAAGTGTCTTCGAGTTCTCGGTCAAATCAATCACTTGTTTGACCTGCCCCTGTCCGTGCGGCGATGGTCCTGGGGCTGTAAACATGTCTTCGAAAGCGGCCGATGCGATGCGAAGGAAACCCTTGTGGACCTGGAAGTCTACACGATCGCAGGACCTTATAGTTACATCCGAGTCCCCGCGATCAAATGGTGCACCAAAGTCTCTAGGCTGACTACCGGACGGCTGGGGATCAATAGCTTCCCCCAAACCATCGAAAAGTGACAGCAATTTGTCGTGCGTCTGGAGAGTACATCATTTGTGGTGATCACAACGAGGGACACGGGACTTACCTGCTCGATCTGGCCTCGAACGTGTCGTTCAAGGCAATCAAACAATCGCAAATTGTCCAGACGCTGCTGGCGCTTACACGATGTGCAATTAAATCCTCCTTGCGATAACATGGTGTTGACGAAATTGGAGAAGTTCATTGTTGAAAAGTTCTGGGGTATCTTTTCTGTGAAGAGGACGAACTGCTCACGTAGGCGTGGCACAGGCACGATGCAGCAGCAATCCTTGTCATCGGGCAAGTTGAGTTTCCAGTCCCGAAGATCTCCAACTTCCTTTAGACACAGGCGGACACCACACTTTATCAATTGTACAGCCACTCCTCGGTGCTTCCACAATGCTCGTAGTGCAGGCCCTGAGGCATTGCAGAGGCCCGGTCCGTATGTTTCGAACGTTTGCGGTAGCGACAGAGTCAACTGTGCTGCTTCAAGGGCCTCCTCCTTCAGACCTTCATTTGATGCAAACACGTAAGCACGGAAAGCATTCTCAGCGGTCACGATGGGAGCCACGCGGCTGCAATATGTTCGGAACAGTGCTAGAACTGAGGGCATGCCATATTTCCTTGCGGCTGCGAATGTCTTCATCATCGTTTCGAACGTTTGTGGGTAGACAATGTCGATGGGGTAAATAGCCGTGAGGAGACGATGGACAGTGTCGCGGTCCTCGGAAAGGCATAAGACGGGAAGATTGCCCTGGATGTCGCGCTTGATACCGCGTTTGAGGGCTTCAGCGTTCTGTTGGTCCAAGGTTTTGGAACTTGAAGAGGGGGACCTGGAGAGCAAACTCTTGAAAACAGAAGATGCTTTGATGAGAAATATCTTGTGTACGAGAAATTCTGTCGCCACAACAAGGTTTTCTGTTGATCCTGGCGCTAGGACGGATGTAAAGCCTGAACGAAGGACGATATCGGCGTCTGAGTCGTCAAATGGGGCTCCAAAGTTGACGTAGTTACGAGAGAGAGACATGTCGTGAACTGAAACGCTAGGTGATGTTGTTGGTCGAGAACAGGGTTACAGAACATGAGGCCGCAGCATCGAGCGGGAATAGGGCAGCTTCCTTTCACGTGAACGATATGACCATTTGGTAGCTTGAGCGCTCAACTTAACAAAGACATTGTCAGGATGTGGCGTACCAGTACCGGTCGCCTCGATCTCGCCAACGCATTCCTCGCCCAGCTAAACCAACTTCGGACGGGTTTCTCCGTCTCCTTCTCCTTGTCGTGCTCCAACGCGCTTCCCTGCACTGACGCGCTCCTTCTACCCACCGCTTGACGAGGTGAACAAGTCTTGACTTTGCCTAGCGAAAAGGCGCAGACCCGAAACGATCGGATGCTCGCGCCAGACGGGCGACGAGGCGAGTCCAGGGCGTGCGTGCGTGCGAGGCGGTGGACAAGGACAACATATGTGAATACGCGGTCACCTACGACGACGATCTCGTGCAGGAGGAGGGGGGCAAGCATCGTATTAATTAATCGTCAAGAGCGAGGTCAACTACCTCCCGGCATGTCTTGCAACGATCGGTGAAGGAGATCTCAGTTCACGCTTGACCAATGTGCTGGATTGCCCAGCAGTCTTCAAGGCATCCAGCTCGGCCTGCATCCAAGTCCCATCAGACGCGACTCTTAGGAAGGATATGACGTCCTGACTGACCTGAAGAGCTTGTATTTGCTGTGGGCGCGTGTCCCCTGAGAGTTCTTCTCTCTTGATCTTAATCTTCTGACGGCTTCTGGATGGACCAGGAGATCCATCCTCTCTGGCACGCTTCTTGTTGTTGATTGGGGATCCGTGCCTGCCCACGTCGTTCCTAGGGATTATGCCTTGCGCTCTCAACAACTCTGCACAAAGTAAGGGCAAGAGCTTCGAGAAAGAACGGTAGGTTCACCTCTGGGGCGATAAACTATCTTGATAGACGCACGGTGGACCCGTCCGTGAGTTATGATAGTCAACTCTGACTCTAGGGGGGCGCAGGCTGACGGGTATCTCGTCTCCAGTGCTAGAAGGATCGATAAGCAGCAACCTTAGTAGTGACCAAGGGAATATAACTAGACTGAAGGGACATACGCGACACGATGCCACTCCACTTTCTTACTGCGCCCCGAGACGCGTCCCTGGTGGAAATTCTCGTACGTAAAGTGCGATGATGGCCTTGTGGTGCATCATTTCTGACAGCGGTAGGCATTGAGTTCTATCGTTCCCATCTCGAGGGGTGCATCTTCCAAGTCTGGGTCTTTCGGCGCACGTCAGGAGGGAGATGTTCGAACGAAGGAAAGTTGATGAAAACGTACCGACGAGCTGTAGTTCTTGGAATTTGAGGGGAAGGATCGAGTGCGCGCTGTTATACGGCCCTAAGAATTCGCCGCTCGAATCGGCACGCAAACACGGATGTCGAATCAGTCGCCCGTCGACGTGCAGGAAGACGATGGGGTCAAAGTCAGTCAAATTGTTCGAGTAACTTACGTGATTTTGAATTGCTGAATCGCGAAACGATTGGTTCGGTGGCGGTTCGTAATGGGTCAGTCCGAGGTGGGGAAACTCTCACCATTCCAGCCTCGCTTGCGATGAATGCTGTCAGCGATGACATACCCTCTTGCTTCACATCATACGTTTCCAAGTCCTTGCCGTCGCATACAATAGCAGCATTCATTGACAGCAAACTCAGTGGCATGGTTCAGATATAGGCGATCTCGCAAAACGGTGCGTGTCAAGGCTTATAAGTGCTTTACTGTAAATGGTTCTCTGCGGGCCGGGATCAGCATTGTTGGCCTAGTGACTAGTGACTCATGGTCACAGCAAAGTACTATTAATTGAGGACTGCCACGGATGGGTATCACACTCAGTACTGAACAGCATAAAACGGCATATATGTAGACTACACAACATAGCCCACTCCGCTAGGTAGTGATCCATAGTGTTCTGCATCCCAATGTACATTTTTTGGGTCAAAAAGAAAGGCGAATTCATCGACCTCCGGGTTCGGCGTTAATACTTGTCCCTCACATTGCACATTTGGGTTTTAGTTGAAGCAGAGAGAAGGGCACCCGTAATTGACTAATGTCGAACGTCGAGATGGACCTGCAGTACACATTAGTTCGGGAGTCCTACCAAGGGCATGGTCGAGGCTAACCTGATTAATTACTGCGCTCAGCTTCGCCTCGAATACCGCACAAATGATTTTGTCAATCCTTGTCTCATCGGGTCGCAAACACGAAGAACAACCGGACATAGTTCGATGCCATGAGATGGCACCTCTGAATGCCGGTCGATCAGTAACCGTCTTTGGTGACGGTAGGTCTGCGATCCTAACGAGAAAATGAAGATGCCACCACCTCGGCACAGACAGGAGTTCCTCCGTATCGTACTTGACCGATCCGGAACAACTAAGGAATATGGAAGGTGTCCTGTGGTCTGCCACCTTACTTTCTATACAATCCTTTGCGACCTTGGTACATTCTTTGCGATATCCATACAACCGAAACAGGTCAGCTCCTGATATAAAGCGTAGGTCTTCACCACAAACTTCGAAGGTCATGAGGCGCTCCAAAGTCAATCGCGCAGAGAGCAGGGCCTCTTCCTCGAGATGATAACGGCTTGCAATGCCATACGCGCGGAAAGAGGTTTTAGCAGTGAATAATGGAGGTGTGCGTACCCTTATCAAGGCACGGATACGGGTAGCAATGGAATCTATCTGGTATTTTTGACATGCGGAAAGAAGAGACAGGGCATCTTCAACTGTATCCGGGACGGTGGGATCCATTGGGTATATCAGGGAGAGTAGGTGAAGCAGTGTCTTTGAGTCCTCGGTCAAATCAATTACTTGTTTGACCTGCTCCTGTCCGTGCGGCGATGGCCCTGGGGCTGTAAACATGTCTTCGAAAGCGACGGATGCGATGCCAAGGATAGCCTTGTGAACCTGGAAGTCTACTTGATCGCAGGACCTTATAGTTACATCCGAGTCCCCGCGATCGAACGGTGCACCAAAGTTCCTAGGCCGACCACCGGACGGCTGAGGATCAATAGCTTTCCCCAAACCGTCGAAAAGTGACAGCAATTGGTCGTGCATCTGGAGAGTACATCATTTATTGTGATCACAACCCGCCTGAAAGAGGACACGGGACTTGCCCCCTCGATTTGGCCTCGAACATGTCGTTCGAGGCAATCAAACAAGCGCAAATTGTCCAGACGCTGCTGGCGTTTACACGATGTACATTTAAATAACCCTTGCGGTGACATGGTGTCGATGAAATTGGGGAAGTTCATTGTTGAAAGGTTCTGGGGTATCTTTTTTGTGAAAAGGACGAACTGCTCACGTAGGCTCGGCGCAGGCACGATGCAGCAACCCTTGTCACCGGGTGAGTTGACTTTCCAGTCCCGAAGATCTCCAACTTCCTCTAAACACAGGTCGACCCCACGCTTTATCGCTTGTACAGCTATTTCCCGGTGCTTCCACAATGCTAGTAGCGTAGGCCCTGAGGCATTGCAGAGGCTTGATCCGTAGGTTTCAAAAGTTTGCGGTAGCGACAGACTTAACTGTGCTGCTTCAAGGGCCTCCTCCTTCAGACCTTCATTTGATGCAAACACATATGCACGGAAAGAGTTTTCAGCGGTCACGACGGGAGCTACGCAGCTGCAATATGTTCGGAACAGGGCTAGAACAGAAGGCATGCCATATTTCCTTGCGGCTGCGAAAGTCTTCATCATCGTTTCGAAAGTTTGGGGGTAGACAATGTCGATGGGGTAAATGGCCGTGAGGAGACGATGGACAGTGTCGCGGTCCTCGGAAAGGCATAAGACGGGAAGAGGGATGTCGCGCTTGATACCGCGTTCCAGGGCTTCAGCGTAGGTTTTGAAACTTGAAGAGGAGGACCTGGAGAGCAAACTCTTGAAAACAGAAGATGCTTTGATGAGAAATATCTTGTGTACGAGAAAATCTGTCGCCACAACACGGGTTTCTGTTGATTCTGGCTCTAGGACGGATGTAAGGCATGAACGAAGGATGATATCGGCGTCTGAGTCGTCAAATGGGGGTCCAAAGTTGACATAGTCGCGAGGGAGAGACATGTCGTGAACTGAAACGCTAGGTGATGTTATCGGTCGAGAACAAGGTTACAGACAGGAGGCCGCAGCATCGACCGCAGCATCGAGCGGGAATAGGGCCGCTTCCTTTCACGTGAACGATATGATTATTTGGTAGCTTGAGCGCTCAACTTAACGAAGACACACTGTCAAGATGCAGCGCGGTACAAGCTCCGGTCACCCCGATCTCGCCAATGCATTCCTCGCCCAGCTAAACCAACCTCGGACGGGTTTCACCGTCTCCGTCTCCTTGTCGTGCTCCAACAGGCTTCTGACGAATCGGTCCTCGAGCGCCTTCTACCCACCACTCGACGAGGTGAACGAGCCTTGACTACCCAGCGCATTGCCATACTCGCGCTGCCATACGCCCGTCATCCACACAGCGAGTGGCGCCGACCCGAAATGATGAGACGCCCGCGCAAGACGGGCAATGAGGCGATTCCAGGGCGTGCGCGGGTGTGTGAGGTGGTGGGCAAGGACAATATCTGTGAATACACGGTCACCTACAACTACGATCTCGTGCGGGGCAAGCATCGTATTAATTAATCGTCAAGAGTGAGGTCAACAACCTCCCCGGCATTTCTTACAACGATCGGTGAAGGGGATCTCAATTCACGCTTGACCGATCTGCCCGATTGCTCAGAAGCCTTCAAGGCATCCAGCTCGGCCTGCATCCAAGCCCCATCAGACGCGACCCTGAGGAAGCATACGACGCCCTGACTGACCTGAAGAGCTCGCATTCGTTGTGCACGCGCGTCCCCCGAGAGTTCTTCTCTCTTGACATTCTGACGTCTTCTGGATGGACCAGGCGATCCATCTTCTCTGGCACGCTTCTTGTTGTTGATTGGGGATCCCTGCCTGTTCACATCGTTCCCAGGGATTATGCCTTGCGCTCTCAATAGCTCTGTACAAAGTATGGGCAAGGGATTCAGGAAAGAATGACAGGCTTACCTCTGGGGCGATAAAATACCTTGATAGACGCATACGGCGGACCCGTCCGTGGGTCAAGATAGTCTAGTACGACGCTATTGGAGCGTGGTCTGACGGGTATCTCGTCTCCGGTGCTGGAAGGATCGATAAACACCAAACCTTAGTAGTGACCAGGGGAATGCAGACTAAAAAGACATACGCGACATGATGCCACCCCGCTTTCTTGCTGAGCTCCGAGATGCGTCCCCGGTGGAGATCTTCATGCATAGACAGCGACAATGGCCTTGCGAAGCATCGTGTCTGACAGCGATAGGCTTTGAGTTCTATCATCCCCATTTCGGGAGCGACGGGTGCATCTTCCAAGTCTGGGTCTTTCGGCGCACGTCAAGAGGGAGATACTCGAACGAAGGAAAGGTCGATGAAAACATACCGACGAGCTGTAGCTCCTGGAACTTGAAGGGAAGGATCGAGCATGCACTATTATACGGCCCTAAGAATTCGCCGCTCTCCCCTGGTCGGTACTGCATAATTTGAACCAGTCGCCCGTCGATGTACAGTACGACGGCGAACTCAAAGTTTGTCAAATTGTTCGAGACCTTGATTTTGAATTGCTGAATCGCGAAACGATTGGGTTCCGCGGCGGTTCGTAAAATGGGTCGGTCCGAGGGGGGAAACTTGAAACGCTCTCACCTTTCCAGTCTCGCTTGCGATGAATGCTGTCAGCGATGACGTACCCTCTTGCTTCACATCGTACGTTTCCAACTCCTTGCCGTCGCATACAATGGCAGCATTCATGGACGGTAAACTCAGTGGCATGGTTCAAATGTAGGCGGTCTCGCACGGTAACGGTGCGTGCCCAGTGCGTGCCCAAGGTTTATAAATGGTTCTTGGCGGGCCGGGACCGACATTGTTGGCCTCATGACCCGTGGTCACAGCCACAAGTGCCAATTGCCAGTGAGGACTGGCACGGACGGATATCACACCCTCATCGGCTGGACTCGGAGTAGGGAGGTCTCAGAAAACAGCATATATGTAGACTACACGACATAGCCACTTCGCTAGGGTAGTGATCGATTGATCCATAGTGTTCTGTATCCCAAGGCATTTTTTTTGGGTCCGAAAAAGGTGAATTCCTCGACCCCCCAGTTCGGCGTTAATACCTATCCCTCACATTGCGCATTTTACTCCAGATCTCACTCCGGGTTTCAATTGTACTGAATGCAGAGAGGAAAGGGACACTCGTAACTGGCTAAGTTCAAACATCGAGACGGACCTGCAATACACATTAGCTCGGGAGTTCTACCAAAGTCATGGTCGAGGCTGACCTGTTCAATCACTGCTCTCAGTTTCGCCTCGAATGCCACACAAATGGTATTGTCAATCCTGATGTCATCGGGTTGCAAACAGTCAGTACAACCGGAGTCGGCTCGATGCGATGCGATGGCACGTTCGAATGCCGGACGATCGGTGACGGTCTTTGGTGACGGCCGTTTTGCGATCCTAAGGAGAAAATGATGATGCCACCACCTCGGCACGGACTGGAGTTTCTTCGTATTGTACTTGCCAACTTGAACACGACCCATCTTTCCGGAACACCAAAGACGGGATATGGGAGGTGGCTTGTGGTTTGTCATCTTATCTATACAGTCCTTGGCGACCTTGGTACATTCATTGCGATACCCATACAACCGAAACAGGTCAGCCCCTGATATAAACCGTAGGTCTTCACCACAAACTTCGAAGGTCATGGGACGCTCCAGGGTCAATCGCGCGGAGAGCAGGGCCTCTTCCTCGAGATGATAACGGCTTGCGATGCCATACGCGCGGAAACAGTTTTCAGCGGTGAATAACGGAGGTGTACGTGCCCTTATCAAGGCACGGATATGAGTGGCAGTGAAATCCATCTGGTATTTCTGACATGCAGAAAGAAGTGACAGGGCATCTTCAAGTGTATCCGGGACGAGGGGATCCTTTGTGTATATCACGGAGAGTAGGTGAAGCAGTGTCTTCGAGTTCTCTGTCAGATCAATCACTTGTTTGACCTGAGGTGATGGTCCTGGGGCTGTGAACATGCCTTCGAAAGCGGCGGATGTAATTCCAAGGACAGCCTTGTGAACCTGGAAGTCTACATGATCGCAGGACCTTATAGTTACGTCCGAGTCCCCGCGATCGAATGGTGCACCAACGCCTTTAGGCTGACCATCGGACGGCAGAGGATCAATAACTTCCCCCAGACCATCGAAAAGTGACAGCAATTCCTCATGCATCTAGAGAGTACATTATTTATGGTATGGTGATCGCAACCCGCTTGAAAGTGGGACACGGGACTTGCCTGCTCGAACTGGCCTCGAATATGTCGTTCAAGGCAATCAAACAAGCGTAAATTGTCCAGACACTGCTTGCGCCTACACGATTTGCATTCAATTCCTTCTTGCGATGTCATGGTGTCGATGAAATTGGAGACGTTCATCGTTGAAAAGTTCTGAGATATATTTTTTGTGAAGAGGACGAACTGCTCATGTAGGAGCGGCGGAGGCACGATGCAGCAATCCCAGTTCTCGTCACCGGGCGAGTTGACTTTCCAGTCCCGAAGATCTCCAACTTCCTCTAAACACAGGTCGATCCCACGCTTTATCGCTTGTACAGCCATTCCTCGGTGCTTCCATAACGCTCGTAGTGCAGGCCCTGAGGCATTGGAGAGGCTCGATCCGTATGTTTCGAAGGTTTGCGGTAGCGACAGAGTCAACTGCGCTGCTTCAAGGGCCTCCTCCTTCGTTCCTTCATTTGACGCAAACACGTATGCACGGAAAGTATTCTCAACGGTCACGACGGGAGCCACACGGCTGCAACATATCCGGAACAGGGATAGAACAGTGGGCATGCCATATTTCCTTGCGGCTACGAATGTCTTCGTCATTGTTTCGAACGTTTGTGGGTAAACAATGTTGATGGGGTAAATGGCCGTGAGGAGACGATGTACAGTGTCGCGGTCCTCAGTAAGGCATAAGACGGGAAGATTGCCCCGGATGTCGCGCTTGATACCGTGTCTCAGGGGTTGGTCCAAGGTTTCGGAACTTGAAGAGGGGTACACGGAGAGCAAACTCTTGAAAACAGAAGATGCTTTGATGAGAAATATCTTGTGTACGAGAAAATCTGTCGCCACAACAAGGTTGTCTGTTGATCCTGACTCTAGGACGGATGTAAAGCCTGAACGAAGGATGATATCGGCGTCTGAGTCGTCAAATGGGGGTCCAAAGTTGACATAGTCGGGAGAGAGAGACATGTGAACTGAAACGCTAGGTGATGTTGTTGGTTGAGTACTGGGTTACAGACAGGAGGCCGCAGCATGGAGCGGGAATAGGGCCGCTCCCTTTCACGTGAACGACATGATCATTTGGTAGCTTTCGCGCTCAACTTAACAAAGACACACTGTCAAGATGTAGCGCACCAGCTCTGGTCACCCCGATCTCACCAATGCATTCCTCGCCCAGCTAAACCAACCTCGGACGGGTTTCTCCGTCTCCTTATCCTTGTCGTGCTCCAACGGGCTCCTGACGAATCGGTCCTCGAGGGCATCTCTGCGCTGACGCGCGCCTTTTACCCACCGCTCTATGAGGTGAACAAGCCTTGACTCAGCCCAGCGCATTGCCGTACTCTCTTGCTGCCATACGCCCGTCGTCCACACAGCGAGTGGCGCCGACCCTCTCTCACCGGAGCTCTGAGAAGGCGCCGACCCGAAACGATGGGATGCTCGCGCCAGACGGGCGACGAAGCGAGTCCAGGGCGTGCGCGGGTGTGTGAGGCGGTGCGCAAGAACAACATCTGTGAATACGCGGTCACCTACGACGACGATCTCGTGCAGGGCAAGGTGGGGGAGGGCGGAAAGTGCGGCGGTAGCGCAAGCATAGGATGGCTTGAGTGCGGCGTGGAGTAGGACCGGGGCACGTAAATGGTAGGCAACTGATTCGGCCTGAAGTTGAGCCGGGTCGTCGCGGGTTCCAGCTG
>WNGR01016871.1_pt1 | contig 11039 bp, 13 predicted proteins | sample 5407581 | NCBI WGS metagenome assembly WNGR01 (sample SAMN13153383, study PRJNA577476) | soil metagenome | isolation source: 80 cm soil or saprolite under Garry oak tree replicate 2 | place: USA:California | collected 2016-06-15 | reverse complement strand
GATGAAGAAGTGCGGGGCCTGCGGTCGGTACACGTTGAAGGACGTTTGCCCCGCTTGCGGCCATGCCGCCGGGAATCCGATGCCGCCGCGATACTCCCCGGAGGACCGCTACGGCGTGTACAGGCGCAGACTTAAGCGGGCCCATGAATTGGAGAGATGAGACACCATGGAGAACATCGTGATCCGTTACACCGACCACCCGAAGCTGGACGACCCGATCTTCATCGAGGGCCTCCCGGGGATCGGGAACGTCGGCAAGCTCGCTGCCGAACACCTGAAGGACGAGCTGAAGGCGGTCAAGTTCGCGGAGATCTTCTCGAAGTACTTCCCGCCGCAGGTCCTCGTGCAGGAGGACGGCCAGGTCAAGCTCGTGAACAACGAGATGCACTACGTCAAGAGGAACGGCGGCAAGGACCTCGTCCTGCTGACGGGCGACTACCAAGGCCTCACGCCGGAAGGACAGTACGAGCTCAGCGACTTCATCTTGCGGGAGCTCAAGAAACTCGGCGTTCGGCGCCTGTTCACCCTGGGCGGCTACGGCATGGGCCGCATGGTGACGAAGCCCCGCGTCTTGGGAGCGGCGACGGGCGGCGACCTCGTGAAGGAGATGGAGAAGTACGGCGTCGTCTTCTCGCGCGGCGAGCCGGGCGCGGGGATCGTCGGCGCGAGCGGACTCCTCCTGGGCCTCGGACGGCTGTACGACATGCAGGCGGTGTGCCTGATGGGCGAGACGTCCGGATACTTCGTCGACCCGAAGTCCGCGCAGGCGGTGCTCGACGTACTCACGAAGTACCTGGGCATCGAGATATCGTTCAACGAGCTGGAAAACAAGGCGAAGCAGATCGACCAGATCACGTCGAAGTTGAAGGACATCGAGGCCGCGCCCGAGACGCCGGACAAGCGCGAGGACCTCGGGTACATCGGCTGAGTTGGAGGCGCGAAGATTCTCCCGACCGAACGTGTCTCGGTTCGAGGGGATGGATTCAGGTCAGGCGTCCTGGCCGCGACGCTCTTGTTCTTCGGGCTCTTCGATGTCTTCCTCGTTGTGTACACATTTACGCTGCGGCGAGACTGGCTGGGGTCCACCAAAACCCCGTATGTGATTCTGTTCGCGTTCGCCTGCCATGTATTCACGGTTCAACACCGTCGGGTCCTCCCGTACTACCTGGTCGGCCTATGGCTGTCGACGGGAGCCTTCGTCCTTTATCTCGTTCTCCTGTCCGTTGATGGAAGACTTAACTTTCTGAGCGGATTCGCGCAGGTGGCCACGGCCCTGATCGTTGCGGCGACACTCACGATTGTCAGCCCCCGCGTCGGACCCGTGCTGGCGCGACGTCGTGCCCAAGGGAAGTTCGCCTGAGCGCGAAACCTCTATACCCTGGCCGGTGGTATACACTATACACAGGGATGGGCGACGACGAGAAGCGGAAGGCCTTTCTGAAGGGGTTCGAGGAAGGCCTCAAGTCCGCGTGGCGGGAGATCGGCGCGCTGACGACGCGCGGGTACTCGTCGACGGAACTCATGGTCATGGCGAAGTCGAAAGTGGCGGTCCTCTATCGCGACGTCGAGGCGATGGAGTCTCGGCTGCTCGAGGAGGAAGGCATCCCCGTCGTTGGCGGGGGCGACATGCCGGCAATGCGGGACCTCGGCCGTCGTGGCGCATACCTCGTCCGCGAGCCGAAGGCGGACCGGATCTTCGAGCTGTTCGCGGAGCTCCTCCAGGGGAAGGCGCGCGGCCTCTGCATCACCCGCGTCCATCCGGACGACCTTCGCACCCGCTACCGGATTCGCGAGGCGGGGTTCATCTGGCTCTCGAAGTCCCCCGGCCAGAAGGCGAGGGACATGGCGGTCGCGGAGCCAAGCGCGCTCGTCGACATTGCATCGGCGATCTCGGACTTCGCCGCGGACGGCGGGAACGCGGCGGTCCTCCTCGAGGGCCTCGAGTACATGATCTCCCAGAATGGCTTCGCGTCAATCATGCGCTTCCTTCAGAAGGTGAACGAGAAAATCGTGCTGAACGACTCGTACCTCCTGATCTCCGCGAATCCGGCGGCGATGAAGGAGCAGGAGTACAAGGTCCTCGCGAAGGAAGTCGCTGGCGAAGTGTGACCGCTCAGCGGCCTGCGGCCAAGGCGGGGCCGGGCGCCTTCCGGCGGGATGCGCGTTCCGCTTGCCAGAGGGAGACGAGCGCGAGGACCGTCACGACCTCGACGAACTTGGAGACGACGCCGAGCGCATCCACGTCCTCGGCGACGCCGATCGGCCAGACGGACACGGTGCGCGTGACGATGTAAGCGGCGATCAGGAACGCCGTGATTGCGAACCAGGCCGCGTCGAGCCGGCGGTGGCTGTACGGGATGATGAAGGCCGCGGCGAGCTGGAGGCCCGAGAACGCCGCGAAGAACGCGGCGGGGAACGCGTCGCCGAGGTGATCGTTGAAGGCGTAGAGATGGAGCGAGCCGTCCGCGAGGAACAGGAAGGCGACCAGATACCGCTTTGCCATCTCCGCATCCGTGAGGATCTCGGGAAAGTTCTCGTAGCCCACGCCGATCGTCGAGAACGCGACGCCGAACATCGTGAGGAACAACCGCAGCTGGAACGAGCTCCCGCCGCCGTGTTCCCCCACCGCCGTGCCGAGTTCGAAGATGCCAAGCAGGTCGGCGAGCCATCCGACGATGATGATCAGGAAGCCGCAGAGGAAGAACGACAACTCCGTCGCTGTCGGCTTCGCGCGACGCATGACGAATTATTGAAGCGAGTTCCGAGCAAGTAGTTTCCGGTCTTCTTCGGGGTTTGCGGCTCCAAAAGCATTTATGGCTCACGAGGCTAACCCGCCGTTCCGCTCCCGTAGTCTAGTCCGGTCAAGGATCGGGGCCTTTCGAGCCTCAGACGCGGGTTCGAATCCCGCCGGGAGCATCATCCCGGAGGGGACGCCCCTTGGGCCGGGACCGCCCCCCCTCGCTCAGTTCGAACTGTTCCCAAGACTGACCTACCAGAAAGGTGATGTCCAGCCGTTAACGCCTCCTTTCATCGATTGAAAGCATTGCGTTCAACGCCTTGTTCGGACCGCGGTCATAGAGTCGAATTCCAATCTCTAATCAGTCGCCCCCATCGGTAGAGGCGTGTCTCGACGAGTTGCATGCCCTTCAGGGTCAACGCAGCCCGCACTTCGTGGCGCCCTCGCATTTGCCGCTGTCTCTGCAGAATCCCCAAGCGCTCCAGGTCTCGAAGGGTAGCGATCATCGTCGCCGGGTGGGAGGCAAGTTCCCTAATCAGCCCCGAGGTGCTTGCGCTCCCTTGGTCGTAGAGCCAGAGCATCACCAGGAGAGCGTGCTTTCTAGCGAGGAGATCTTGAATTATGGAACCCTGCATCCAGTGCCAGTCTGAACTGTTCGCCGTCGGCGTTCGGACAGTCATCCGTCCATTCCAAACCCCAATCCTTCCCGTCAAATGCCTCCCCAGAGCAGCCTGAAGTCCCTGCTGGTAGGGAAGCTTCGTCCCTAAATGTTCCATTTTCTGACGAATCGAGAGAACCTGCGTGGCTCGCTGCGTACCGCGCCGGTGCTGGGACGCGCGATAAAGGTTCCTTTCACCGAGTGAAAGGAATCGCTAAGGGAACGAAGCGGGTTGCCGACGAAGAGGTATTGAATGAACCGACTTTCGAGTAGAACGGTTATTTCCGCGGCCACGATTCTGCTCACACTTGTGGTTATTTCCAGCGTCGTCTCAGCGATTTCCGCCAGCTGGGGTCAGTACAGCTTTGGATCTCTACTTCCCCCGGGGAAGTATTCGGCCTACACCAAGTTCCCTATGAGCGCGACCCCGACGGACCCTTGGTATTCCTGGGTCTGGGATCAGACCAGTTCTAACGGAAGAGTCCTGAGGTACGACGGCGCCTCGAACTCATGGGCTGCCCTCACAACTGGCCAAGACGAAGGTTATCCCACCCCTCGCGAGGGGGCCTGTTGGGCTCAAACAATGGAAAATCTCTTGAATCAGCGGCGACTCCTTCTGTTCGGAGGGAAGAGGACAGACGATGGATCTTTAAGCCAGGAATGGAACGTCTTCAACCTCGCGACCCTGAAATGGGAAATGAAGAGGACCTCGGGGAACCCGCCCTCACCGCGTTGGTACATGGGGTGTGATTCCATACTTCAGACTTCGTTTTGCAACCCTAATTGTCAGAAGGCGGTATTCTACGGCGGATGGGACGCTAACAAGAATGGCGTAGACAGCAACCACGCTTACGCCCTCAGGTGGGACACTGTCACATGGACAAGTTGGCAGTTGACTTCAGGCACGCCGCCGGTTGCCCGAGGAGATTTCGCAATGGTAACGGCGGACCCGAACAACAACCGGGTTTACGTGTGGGGAGGAAAGAGCGGAAGTACCTACTATACGAACCCGGCTTGGATTGCCATCGGAGGGGACGGGTACCACGCTAGCGCGGACAACGGAGACGCGCCGACGGCCCGTGCGGGAATGTCGGTAGCGGTTGCCTTCCACGCAGAGACCAGCAGGAGTGGTTGGGTGATGTATGGAGGATACAGCGGGGGCGGGGAGACGACGTCCGACAATTTCTACAATATGCAAGTCAACGCGGACGTAAACGTGTTCACGTGGGCGCAGTTCGTGAAGGGCGGAACTTGGCCGCCCGCGACGCGGAATGCGATCTTTGTATGCGCCGGGTTGGGCTCCGACCAGACCTATAATAGGTGCAAGCAGACCCCGGGCTACCAGACCCGCTACACGCTCGTCCCTTTGTACAGCCAGAACACAAGCTTCTGGCGGGTGACCGCGACTTTCTGACCGGATCGTGATGGGATGATCTCCGGGCGGCAAATGGGCCACCACCAGCGTCCTGTTGCGGAGCGGAGGCGCTCCCCGATTGAATTCCCGGTCGAGCGCCGATTCTAGCTACAACGCCGTGATGATGCTTGACTCGGCACCTCTTTCTGCGGGTTTTGTCGACGCCGACTGGTCCAGCGTGGGACAGGAAAGCCTAAGTCACCCGTGCAAATGCCGTCGCGATGACAACGTCGATCGAGGACCTTCGACGCGAAGTCGGCCGCATCAATTGGTGGCACAGCATAGACCTTGGGAATGGAATCGTTACACCGGGCCACGCCGACAACGTCGCGACGCTCCAGAGGCTCGGCATGCCTGCGCGCCTTGTGGGCAAGACGGTCCTCGACATCGGGGCCTGGGACGGATTCTACTCGTTCGAAGCTGAGCGACGAGGAGCTCCTCGTGTGCTCGCCACGGACTCGTTTTCATGGGGCGGAGGGGGCTGGGGGACGAAAGCCGGCTTCGAGCTTGCAAAGAAAACTCTCGGCTCGAAGGTCGAATCCCTCGACGTCGACGTCCTTGACCTGTCGCCAGATCGGATAGGTACGTTTGATCTCGTCCTGTGCCTCGGGGTTCTTTACCACATGAGGCATCCGCTCCTTGCCTTGGAGCGAGTATTTGGCGTGACCAAGGAGCGGCTAATTCTTGAGACACATGTGGACCTCTTGTGGAACCACCGCCCGGCCATGGCGTTTTATCCGAACGCCGAACTTCACAGGGATTCAACAAACTGGTGTGGCCCAAACCCGGCCGCTATAGAAGCAATGTTACGTACCGTGGGATTTCGAAGAGTCGAGCGAGTTTCCACGTTTCCCTCGCGGTTCCACAGGCTCGTCTACGCCCCGCTCGATGCGAGAAGAACCGGGAACCGGCTTCTGGCACAAGTCCAGCAATGCAGGATGGTCTTTCATGCCTGGCGTTAGGTGCGTGGGATTTGCGACCTAGCGTTCGTTGGCACCCCGCCGGGAGCGTACTATTTTTTTCATATCACGCCGCATTATTCGCCGCGCTGCGAAATGCTTCGAGTGCGGAGTTGCATGAGGCAGGCGAATTTCGCAAGCTGCTCGTTTCGTGTAACCTAGTCTAAAGCAATCATGCAGGAATTTCAGAAATCGTATGCCCGGGTTTGGATTCTGATGCGGATGAATCGGATACCACTTAACGTGGTCCACCTTCGTGAGCAAAAGGGATATGTTATGGTAAGTCGATGAGAATCGCGGTATGGCATTTCGGTTGACAAAGGATTTGCTTGCGATCGTTCTCACCGGGGTGTTTCTCCTCTGGGTTGTAGCTACTGCTTTCGCCCCCATGCTACTTCATGTCCAAATCTATAATGACAAAGGGCAAACGCTCGTCATGCTGGACGCCTTTGCCGCGGTTTTCTGCTTTCTCGGTTACGCACTGATTGGTCGGACGCTTCCTGGAAGGATAATCCCTGAATCCGGATGATTCCGGGCAGAGACGTTTCGCGCCTCGTGGCTCCCTTCGGCTTTTTGATAGTTTGGGGAGGGAGCTGGCCCGGGATGCTTTCCACCACGTGCACTGCTAGGGGTAGTCAAACGACCGATTCTCGACGGCGTACGTACAGTTTCAAGGCCCAACGGGAAACTTTCCACTGGCATATCGCTTGATGGACTTGCCGGGTTTGCTTGCCAATAGGCCGACTTCCCGCCGGGAGCATGCTATTTTGTAACACGCGCATCATTGTCCGCACGCGCGAAAATGCTTCCGACACCCATTTGACCGCCTTCGGTTGACTACTTACTCGCCCGGGGTGCCGAGTACTGCGCGGTTTCTGAAAAGGCCCAGTTTTCGCCTCATACTCGAGCCGCCCCGGGCTCGGCTACATGGCGCATCACTTAGGATTCACCTATCTTTTTGCTCCTCTCTCTTGAGCCCAATCGCTGGTGACCCTGACCTTCTTGAACGACGACCGCATTCACGTTGCCATGGCGAAGGGCCGAGCGGCCGAAGTTCGGGTCCGAGCGAAGGAGACCGTCAAGCTCGGTAGTCTCGACGTCACAAATCGGACCGCCAACTCGATCATGGTCAAGAAGACGGCGGTTGGGTTGGTCGTCACCAACTGTTGCCTCGAGGAGCAAGGGATGTAACCTGGCCCGCCCAACCCAACTGACCTGCGCCCACTCCCGGTCTAAGGACTATTGGGGCCTATCGTTGTCCCGGTGAGCTTCGGGGTCCATTCAATGAGGGAAGATCATTCCGCCCGCTCGCAGGGTGCTGATCACGCGACGGACAATGCGTCGACTCCGAAGGAGAACGGAGTCAGGGCCGGAGTCTACGACATCAAGCTACATACAAGTCCCGTTTCGCCGATCGCCGATCGGCCCACTCGGCTCCTTCTTGTCGTGACGGAGTTGGCCTCTCATGATCCAATCCACGAGTTCGACTTGGTCCACGTTTCGATCACGTCCATCCGGAACTCGGGAATGGTGTCTTCCGACTCGCCTACCGGTTTCCGGAAGCCGGTCCGTACCGGCTCTGGGCCGACGCGAAGCCGAAAGGCGGCGGCCGAACCCTGGTCGCGTTCCGCCTGGAGGTCGAGGGCGGGCCGATTCATCGACCCCTGGCTCTCGTTCCAGATCAGGAAACGACGAAGGCCGTGATGGACGGACGATGCCGCGTGACCCTCGCCCTTCGGGGCGCGGTCGCGGCGGAGAACCCCGTCGTCCTAACATTTTCACTCGCCCATGCGGATGGGAGCCCGGTGAGAGACCTTGAACCCCTCATGGCTGCGGGTGGCCATTGCGTGGTGATCCGACAAGACGCCAAGACATTTGTCCATGTCCATCCCACCCGCGAGGTCGATCTATCCTGGCGGGGCGGGCCGGACGTGGCCTTTGAGACGACGTTCCCCACTCCCGGCTTGTACAAGGTCTGGGGCCAGTTCCTCCACGCCGGCCTGGTCATCACAGCCGCCTTCGTGCTCGACGTGGTTCGACGTGAACAGTCACACGGCCTTACGCCTCATGAGGAGCGCGTTCGTCACCACGATCACGCTTGAGGCGGCCATGAAGAGCGCCCCCCACTCGGGTCGTAGGACGATTCCCACCGGCACGCCGACTCCCGCGGCGAGGGGCAACGCGACCGCGTTATAGCCGGTCGCCCAGACCAGGTTCTGCCGCATCTTGCTCGACGTGAGCCGGCTCAATCGGATCAGGCGAACGACGTCCCTCGGATCGTTCCGGACGAGGACCATGTCCGCGGACTCCATCGCCACGTCCGTCCCCGCACCGATCGCGATGCCGACGTCCGCTTGGACGAGGGCCGGCGCGTCGTTCACGCCGTCCCCGACCATGGCGACCCGCTGCCCCCGCTTCTGCAGCCGCTCAACCGCGGCCGCCTTGTCGCCGGGCAAGACTTCCGCGAAGAACGTGTCGAGGCCGACCTGGCCGGCGACGTAAGCGGCCGTGGCCCGGTTGTCCCCCGTCAGCATCGCGACGCCGATTCCCATCGTCTTGAGATCGGCGACCGCCTCACGCGATTCGTCCCGGATCAGGTCGGCGAGTGCGATAACGCCAGCCAGGCGGTCGTCGATGATCGCGTGGACGGTCGTCTTTCCCTGGGCCGCGAGGCGATCCGCTTCCGCGGGCGGTTCGAGGCCGAGGTCCTTGAGCAAAGCGCGATTCCCGAGGACGACCGAGTGTCTTTCCGCCTTCGCGCGGGCGCCTTTCCCGGGGAGGGCAGTGAAGTCGACGACCTCGGGCAGAGCGAGCCCCCGAGATTCCGTGTAAGCCACGATCGCCTTCGCGATGACGTGCTCCGAGTTCCGCTCCACGCCGGCGGCGAGCCGGAGCATGTCGGCCTCCGACCAGGAGCCGAACGGGATGACATCGGTGACGCCGAACCGGCCCGTTGTCAAGGTGCCCGTCTTGTCAAAGAGGACGGTGTCCAGATCCTTAGCGGCCTCGAGGCCGTCCGCGTTGCGGATCAGGAGCCCTCGCTGCGCACCCATCGTCGTCGAGATCACGGTGACCGTGGGGATGGCGAGACCGAGGGCGTGCGGGCACGCGATCACGAACACCGTGATCATCAGCGTGAGCGCGAAGAGGCTATCCGCCCTCGCCACGCCGAACCAGTATGCGAACGTCACGACGCCGAGGCTCACGGCGATCAACGTGAGGGCCGTCGCCGCGCGGTCCGCGAGGCGTTGTACTCGCGGCTTGGATTCTTGCGCTTCGCGCACGAGGTTGACGATCTGTGCGAGCGCCGTCTCCTCGCCCGTCTTCGTGACGCGCACGCGGAGCACGCCTTCCCCGTTAATCGTCCCGCCAAGGATAGAACTCGCACCTTCCAGCACGACGCCATCGATTGGGACCTTCTCGCCGGGTCGCACGAGGACGACGTCGCCGAGGGCCAGGAGGGCCGTCTCGACCTCCTCGATCGAGCCATCGGCCTTCACGCGGTTCGCGGACGGCGGGATGAGCTTCACGAGCTCCCGCAACGCTCCGGAGGCACCGCGGACGGAGCGCATCTCCATCCAGTGTCCGAAGAGGAGAAAGAGCACGAGAGTGGAGACCTCCCAGTAGAAGTCCGAAGCCGCGAATAGGAAGGTCGCGCCCACGCTGTACAGGTAGCCCGAGAGGACCGCGAGGCTCACGAGGACGTCCATGTCGGCCGTGCGGGCACGGAGCGCGGTCGCAGCGCCCCGGTAGAACGGAACGCCGCCGTATAGAACGATGATCGAGGCAAGGACCACGAGGACGAGGTTGAGTCCGGGGAGATCCGGAAGACGGAAACCGGCCCAGGACTGGATGCTCGGCGAGAGGATCAGGACGGGAATCGCGAGGACGAGGACGACGAAGAACCGGCGACGCATCTCCTGCTCCATCATCGCATTGTGGTTGTGCTCCGCGGGCCGGCCAGTCGCGTGGGCCCGGTGCTCCGCCTCGGCGATTTGCACCGTCGAGGGGCGCGCACCGCACTCGACGCCGATTTCTCGGAGGCGTTGCACAACTGCCTCAGATGACCTCTCAGGGGCCAGAGTGACCGTGACCGTGCCCATCATCGGATTCAGGGAGGCGGCGCGAACGCCGGGTACGTCGAGAAGGCGGGCCTCGACCCGGTCGCTGCAGTCGGGCGGTAGGAAGTCACGAATCTGCAGGACGAGTTTGCCCGCCTCGGATCGCGCGACCATTGGCATTTGCTTCGCGTGGCCGTGATGTTCCATGCAACCTGCCGAAGCTGGGCAAAGGGCCGACAGCCCATGAAACCGATGGGCGTATCGATCCCAGATGGCCAGTCCATCGAGGGACCAGCCCCAAGCACATCCGTCCGAAACTTTACGATTCATCGAAAGGTCACACGAATCGGAACTGACCCGAGTAGGCCGCCTTGCACATGTCGGTAGAAACTTTCCACTGGCATATCTCTTGATGGGCCAGCCAGGTTTGCTTGCCAATGTACCGACTTCCCGCCGGGAGCATCCTAACATTAGGTCGATTTTCTGGTAGCAGGTCCTTGTTGTCCGCCGGAGCAACCTAACATTAGGTCCTTTTTCCGGTAGCAGATGATTCCTGTCTCCCCCTTTCCCAGTTCGTTCTCTCAGGACAGCCCAGGTCCGATGGCGCAGGCATGCATGCGTAGCTGCTGCCCACAAAAGTGGGACTGCCCCCAGGTCCTCCTAAGTAGGGCGAGGAAACCCGGACTCTTCCCCGACACGTTTGCCTTGCCCCAGAGCCGTGTTGGAAACGGTACGAACCCCCGGTCTCAGATATCCGTTTGTGGTCCAAATCGATTCTAGGGCATCTCGGAGCCTTACGGAGCGTTTTAGAGGGCGTTCTTCCGCGTCAAAGAGCGTTGTCGAACCTCCACAGCAAAGGGGGAAAGACGCGCGCCGAGCGGCACGGAGTGACGGACGGAGACGAAGAGCGACGAGGCGAATCTCGGAGCCAAATCCATTTTGGCCCCGAAATTGCAGGCCAAAAGACTTTGGTCCACTGAATTTGCAGGCCAGCGCGTTACGGCATGACGGGTTCGCTGAGGGCCTGTTGCGGGCCCAAGAGCGCTGCGCTGGAGCCTATGTCACGGTCACGCGAGTCGCTTTTCAAGCCGCTCGAACTCGAGCGGGCCCCGGAGGAATCGTTGGCCCGGAGGGGAATGGAAAGGCACGATGTCGCCGGTCCGCCGGTAACCGCGGCGCTCGTACCAAGCTAGTAGTTCGCGCCGCACCG
>WNGR01008511.1_pt1 | contig 11040 bp, 14 predicted proteins | sample 5407581 | NCBI WGS metagenome assembly WNGR01 (sample SAMN13153383, study PRJNA577476) | soil metagenome | isolation source: 80 cm soil or saprolite under Garry oak tree replicate 2 | place: USA:California | collected 2016-06-15 | reverse complement strand
CCCCAAGTTTCAATTGACTTTGACTGACTGACAAATGACTTTGCTTGACTTTGTCAAAAATCTTGACTGACACTTGACTGTATAAGGACTTCGTGCAGTTTTTAGCAACTTTTGTGCGACTTTCTTTTTTACTGAGAGTAACCTGTGTTCTTGCTGATGAATGAGGTTGCTATGTAGTGGTGATGGTGCTTCAACAACTAAGGTGACTCTTTGCTCTCCTTTCCATCCATCATCCATCAATATTGGGTCTCTCCTTCCACCCCAACCTTCTCACTCATGGTTGCTGTATCTGACCCCTCTCTACTGCCAGGCATTCCTCTCCATTTAGGAAGTCTCAGAATATTTTGCAGCCCTCTGCCAGTACTACAGTTTGTGGCCCCAACCATTGGTATGTCTTCACTCAAAATTCAACCATTTCCTTTCTCACACCTGCTTTGTCATAAGGTGTGAGCAGGGAGTTTCCCCACATCTACAGGTCTAGCCCTCTGTCCAGTAATGTCCAGGTGAGTGCTCTGATTACTTTTCTATGCACAGCCAAGCTCTCTAACACCTTGGCTTAGCAGCCCTGACCCCTCCCCTCCCATGTGGCCCTTGAACATACAGAAATGACTGTCACAGCATATTTTGAGATGATCCAGTGGAATCAATGGGTCAACATTCAATGTTCCCACCACCACCTTGTCCATCTTGTCTGGTATGTTTTCACCATTTCTGCATGGCACCCTTCGTGAGCAACCTCAACACACTGTCTGGTTGCCTCAGGGGGGCGTTGCTCATTATGTGACACTCATCTTTCACCTGGCCTCTGTTGCAAACCATCACAGGCATGTCTTGCTCCATTTATGAAGGTCAGCAGGTGAGTACCCATTTCATTTTTCTTAACATCATCTATGTGTCATCCACTCTTTCCATGCAACTCCTCATTTCACCCACAGATTTCTAGGCCTGAGGCCCTTGGAGTGTTGCTCTGTGCCTTCCCTTCTGCCATCACCATGGCATGACCATTAAGCCTCTCTGACCTATGACCTACTGCCATTTACTAGTGGGCTGTATCAGTTGGTGAGCCACATTGGCAAGCCTTGACATTGCTCTGTGCATTGCTGGGCCAATGGTGTTGTGGCTGGTCTTGATGTCTCTGATCCCATAGCACATAGGCATTGCATTCATTTCTTTGTCTCTAACAATCTTAGCTCTAACAAATGCCAGGAACTGAGGCAGTGCAGTGCAATGCCAAATTGCCATATGCGAGTGACCACTTAATTGTATCCAATACCTTTGATTGAGCTTGCATGATCTTTGCTTTCAAGATCACTTCTGACATTTGGTGCAGTTCACGCTTTGCCCAGCTCAGATTGCCATCAAGACCCTAGCAACTGCAATTGCCTCATGTACATCCAATCTGAGGGTCAGTCCCCATAGATTTGCTGAATGTGCCTTGTACTCATGATCAATGCGACCAAATAGTGCCGATGTTGTGTGTTCATGACTTGAGTCTATCATAGTCATGTAAGATTATCCCAAAACAGTACAACAATGGTCTCTGACCTCCAACCAGGAGGTAACAATAATGATGCACATGTGCAGGTGTGGATGTCCAATTTGTGCAGTCATGACTCAAGTTGAATTCTCCTGACAATATCCATCATGGTCACTGGCACTGCAACTCACCAGTCATAGTAAGGCTAACCCAAAATAGTATAACAATGGACCCTGACCCCCAGTGAGAATCCCGGTGAATGAAAAGGGACAGGGTTGAGTGCAATTGAACCAATTCATTTGCATTCACAATTCCGAACTATGTGCAATTTGATTCGTTTGCTTGTCGAATCACATCGATACAAATTGCATGTCATCGAATCACGTTTGATTTGTGTAGATTTTAATTGAATGCTTTTGCTTCACTCCCATTGAATCTCATTGGTCCATATTGCATACAATTGAATTGTATTTGAATCACATTGACGCCCATTGAATAGTACAGTACAGTCCAAACGAATTCATTATAATTCTACCAGTGACCACTGAATCCCAATTCGAATATCTGAGACGCATGCGCTAGAGGAACTTTAAGGAGTCCTCAGTATAACTCTCGACATGGGATACGAAGAGTCTACGTACCTGTGAAGTGTTCACGCTAGTGTCAAGTGATGGGTTTCTTCTTCGCATTGAGCTCTCGTTGCTTGTATGTCTGTGAATGCAATGATTATTTGTCCCAGTTGGCAGAAGACAAGGCAACGACGACTTACCTTGCAGGTAGCCTCATCTAGCTCAATCCACACCTTTGCAAATTCGTCGCATGTCACTTCGTGGTCTTTGAGGAAGTCGATTGCGTATAGGTTCCTGTAGTTGTCAACATCTGATGTGAAAATAAGGCGTTGAAATAAAGAACGAAACTTACCTTGCAGTTTTCGTTGTTCCTGGCCACATGAAGGCTGCCTTCTTTGTCTTGGTCTTTGGTGCACACTTGCTAGCTGCATTTGGAGTCGAAACTGCCTCTTCTACACCGATGCTTGCCATTGGGTCACTCGATGGTGTTGGCGCATTGTCATTTGTATTGGTGGAGTCGCATTGGGGATCAGGTCCTGTTGGGTTTTAATTGGTAGCTGCTGTGATGGGGTAAGTAATGTACCTTTGGGAACTTGGACAGGGGTGCTTGCTGTTGGTTCCATCAATGATGTTGGCGCATTGTCGGTTGTGCCAGCAGAGTCACGTTGAGGACCAGGTCCTGTTGGGTTGTAATCAGTAGCTGTTGTGATGGAGTGAGTAGCATACCTTCAGGTACTTGAACGGGGGCAACCTCTGGCAATGGTATCAAAGGGGTGCTTGGGGCAGGAGTCTTCCAGGTGATGTTGGCACTGGGAAATCAAGTTAGCGAAGGCATGTGTTGATCTGCAATAACATACAGTGGGTTTGGGAGGGTCTTGGTGATGATGGGACGTTGTTAGTTATGTCAGTGGGGAAAATGAGGAAGAAACATACAACAAGGGCCTCCGTGTCACAACCACGGGTCATCGCGGTGGTAGCTTGAGTAATGGATTGCACTGGTTTCTCACTCTCAAGGGGCCCCAGTGTCTTGCTGCTCTCAGTTGCTGTTGAGAGTGGTATCGGTTCAGTGTGGGGTGGGACAGATGAGGGTGGGGTGTCGGATGCGGGGTCAGGGGAAGATGACAAGGTGGAGACTGTTTCATGTGCGTGCAGCAGCTTGGGCTGTGGGTTGTGTCGAGGTGGGGGAGGGGATGGCGTTGGGAAGGGTGAGGGGGGGTCATTGATGTCCTTGTCCTCGTCGATGCTCTGCGGCTGTGGCTCACGAGCCAATCTGAGACCGAGGCAGCACACTTTGCATGTCAGAGCAGCACTTGGAATGTGCAAGCGTTTGTGAGTGCCGTCCTTGGGAGTGTCGTCCTCAGGAGGTTCATCCTTAGGAGCTTCGTCCTTGGGAGTGTCGTCAGGGTATCTTGAAGAGTGCCAATGGGAGTAGTCAGAAATTGCGATCGAGTTTGCCTTGTAGTGGTTATCACAGAATTGGAGTATGGGATACTTAGCTTCGATATCTAGCCAGTATTCCATTTGGTGCGTTGGCGAGACACTTGTCCAGGGTGCCCCAATTGGCCCATACTTATTGCACAACCTCCACCAAGATTTCTTGGCTTCAGCTCATATGTTGCCCACAGTGAAGCCATCCAGCATCTTCCCATCTTTCTCCTTGAAGAACCAAAACGCAACATTTTTGCCATTAGCTGCACACGCAGGCCCTCTACCCCCTGATTTTTTCAGGAATTCATCCCGTCTCTTCCATTCTTTTCTTTGTTGGTGCTTGTACCAGTACCTGATGTTGGGGTGTTCTTTGGGGTCCAGTTGGATCGTGTCGGTAGCTGTAACGGGCGGGGTTGGAGCGCTAGACATGAGCGTCTGGTATGCCTTCCTGCAAAAGTGTGACTTACGGTGAGTTGCCTAATGAGTAATGGTGGACATACTTAAGCGTCTCGAGGCTCGCAGAGAGTCTGATATTTTCCAAGTATATGCACATATACTCGGGATTTTGAGTGGCCAACATGTCTTCATGTGTGGCTTGATGGATGATGTGGTTTTTTCCCTCAGAAAGAGTGAGTTGGTTGTACATAACAGAGGGCAATCAGACATGTACTCACCTGAGATCTCATCTGTGCCATGCTGGGTGTGTTTGTATCTTGTGCATACTCAGTTTCGAGATGAGATGTGGTGTCTTTCTGGTGGGCGAAAGGCGACCAGAGGGGTGTTGAGTGTTGGGGCGGAGTGGGGTACAACTGTCCATGTGGGTCGTGAACATTCATAAATTGGCCAGCATCAAGCACAGATCAAGAAGTCTCCCTAGTTTGGTAGCCAGTAGAATTGCTGTCTGAGAACCATCTGTTGCCTAGTGGTGCATGGAGCAGATCAGTCATAGAACCAGACATAAACGACATTGGGTGGGTGGGGCAAGCGCAAGGCGTGTGAGCCCAAATTGAATTGCCAAGTGCTTCTTGCATACCCCAGATCAGCGTTGTATAGAACCTAGGCCAGATGAGACATGTAAGAGAACAAGCAGGGAGAGAACGTAAAAGAAAGGCAGAGAGGGAACGTAAAAGAATGACCAGAGAGTAAAGCGTGTATGTAGACATATTGGCAGTTGCCTATCTCATCTGTGTCAGCTGTGCCCGACATCTACATAGTTCAGCCACTTTCAGCCACTGCCTCCAAGGCAATTGGTCACCTCTAGGTTAGCTATCGCATCTCTCTCAGTCATAATATGTCTACTAGCACACCCTCTGGCAACGACTCGGACACTGCTGCTAGAGAGCTTCGTGCATTGAAGGTTGCGATTCTCCATGAGGCCATGCTGCAAGATTTACTGCACTGCAGCAATGATGCAGTGCACTATCTCCTTTGGGAATGCAATGACCTGTTGCATGAACAGTAACTTATTTCCTGGCTCAGTCTCCTCCGGGGTTTGGGTCTCTTATGGGTCTTGGTCATATCAAGCATATCACTCAGCGCTAAGGAAATCGACTACTCTGAGGTTGACTTTTTGACTCCGCCACCCCCCCCAGTTCCTTACATGGTCACAGGAGATGGGCAAGTTTGCAGGTTTCGTGCAAGTCGACCGTCCTGGGCACGATACCCCAAGGATGTAAGTCACTGATGTCAAAGTTCTCAGTTGCATAACTAATACTCCCACAGCGGCGGGTCTTCAACAAGAGCGTACAAACCATTGACCCTAATCCCAACACCACACTGACCAAGATTGACGCCAGTGTCCTTGCTGAAGACAGTGACATGGTCGGCCAGGATTCTAAAAGCAAAAAGAGGAAATGCATGTGATCCCTGTTAGTGTAGTACAAATGCATGTAGTGTATTGCCTTAATCCAAGGGCCTGAAACTGGCCATTTGACGATACTCTTGAATGCCACCTCCATCTGCCACTCGTATCAAGGTCAGACTGTTGCTGCCTATTGGATTCGGTATCCTTATATTATCTGTCCCCGAGCATACCACCCCTCACATTCAATTTAGCACTTCTTCTTTTGGTTGGCAGTGCATGTAACTAGAACAGCGAAAATACAATCTTATTCATCAGTGATGTCTGTATTTACATCTCCCAATGCCGTTATCTCTAGCCCAGGCTTCTCGAGGAGAAAGAACCGAGCACTGTGATCTCCTTCACGTGGTGTCATAGGCACCATAGCCACAATGGACATGATCACCTTTGCATCTATGACCTGCAGATCCGCCTGACCCCGGTATACGCACGAATACACTGTATTCGATGACTCTTCCAACAGGTCCCAGTCTGGTCCAGACCACACTGAGACCAGTGCATATGCACGCTCTGCCCCAGAGTGGTTGCTTCAGAAAAAGAATTGTACTTCACCGATATGGAAGGTACCCGCAGAAGTAAACTATAAAGGTAAGGCGTGAAAGTCAACTTCACACTAATGCCTCTCACCTTTACATTGCGGGAACGTCAAACACGCTCGGCAGAAGAGATGCACGCCATCTCCTTCCAAGCACAGCGAGCAATCTGCATATTTGGAAGTCGAAGACAAGCCCAGCGGATGTATCTCAGCTGCCAGTCTAACAACACCCCACCCTGTTCTGATTCTGAAGTTAAGAAGTTCCGGATTGCACCTGCGTGTTCTCCCACGAGTATGACGGCGGTCTCATCCCAGGCTCTGAGAAGAATGTAACCATCACTGAGGTCGATTGTGCCTCAGGGTAAACTGTAGGTATCTGGCTCTAGACCAGGAAACATCACGTGCAGTGCTGAAATCTGTGAATGGTGTAGACCACAGTTTGCCAAGTTCGTGTAAGGGTTTGACGGCTGCTTAATCTCCTCTCCTAGGTTGCCAATAGTACGCTCCAAGGTCCACTGAGATGAATAGATGCCAGGTCCTAGCCAAATAGCATCTGGAGCAAGATGAGAAAGACCATGGATGCTCTGCCGACAGAAGTGGAGATGCGAGACCATTCGATGATAATAAATCGCTTTGTATTCTTCAGTAAAGTCGAGGACAAGTCGATGGGCATCTTCAACCTGGGAAGCAGAGATGGCATGCTGCTGGAGGAGCTGAACTGCAGACACCAGCTTACAGAAGTTCGACCAGTAGAGCTGCAGAAGAACATCGTAGAGTAGTGCAGGACAGAGGCCAAATAGGTAGATAAGAAACTCCCAGGCCTTGTACCCACTGGAGATCTTCTCCGTGGGATTCCTGGGAGGGCAATTGAAAGACCCAGGTAAGTATGGACGGCAGCGTGCTACATCCTGTCCGTGTGATTTCCAAGTGTCCCCGACAAGTACAACCCAGTCCCAGAGACCCTTTGAGTCGTTCTTGTTGCAATCTATGGTTCCACATCAGAGACTTATGAGTAAGTCAGGAATATTGATTGTGATGATGTGCATGTGGTCAATAGCCAAGCACCCAGGGAGCCCAGACAAGTATCTCTGATCTAGACCCAGAAAGATACTCTGTTTACACAAGCTAGTCTCTTTCCGAGTCTGTCTAAACTGCGCGTCGGTACGGCACTTACAGAGTTGGTCCAGATTCGCATGGTATAAGCCAGGAGATGCCCTGGGAAGTTGAAAGGCATCAATGTCATCATGACTGCACCCGGGAAGATCGTAGTTGAGGGGCTTGAGAAGCGCAGGGTAATAGTGCAGACCTCTGGGCTTGTGCCGTCCTTTCAGCCCACAGTATTCTTGACACCCGAATGCGCCGTGATGACCAACTTGTCCATGAAGCACAGCCAGCCCAGGTCCATCAGCAGTCCCTAAGAAGAAGAATGGTCATGATGTAAAGTCACGCCCTGTTTGGCAATCCCAGATGCATAGACCATCTCTCTGCAGCACAGAAAGATGATGAAGCCCAGTATATACAAATGAATCCAGATTCTTGGGTTTGTTGGGACCAGGAATAAAACCGCCAGGAAGGATGTATTTTTTTTTGTACCGTAAATTGGGCGCTAGATCCAGCAGAACCCAGATATAGATCCAGCAGTCTGACTGCTTGCTTTGATACAGTTGCATGCCGTCTATTGAAAGCATTAGTACAGTATCGTTAGCTGTGAGGTTGCCACGCAGTGCTGCATTGAGCAGGATGGAACTGCAGTACACGTCGTCGTAAGTATCGATGGAACCACCAGCACGCAGCCTTGCAAGTAAGGGATCCATTGCTCAACACCTATGGCCCATGTTCCATGCACTTTCACATGACCAATACTAAGCCTGTATCTGTGGTCCCACAGGTATTGTAAGTGCCTGCTTTCAAGGCACAGGCACAAGTTTGTTCCCCTGAGTGACAGTCTCGTACCACACCGAAGAACACTCAGGGCATGCGCGAAGTTCCAAGAATGGCCCAGCAAATGCTACACAAGACTTGTAGCACATGTCAGTCATGACAGGGATCACTCCAGTTAGCTCAGTGATCGTTCATTTGATGCGATCGTATGACAGAGTCTGCGTGCCAGGAGCGTACTCTCTGACAGCAGAGCAAACACTCTCATAACTCACTTGAGAGCCAGGTATAGTCCCTAAGAAAAGCTTCAGACTTAATCTTAAGTCCCTGTTGATGCTGATAGGCTTGGTGAAAGGGGACCGCAAGTGCTCACGAACGTCGGCAGGAATAGGATCATTGTCTAAGGATGCACCTGAAAGACCATTGATAAAATCTGTAGCAATACAAAGTGCCTCGAGATGGGGCACAATGTTATCCAGGTTCCAGTCATTTGGGCCGCCAGGGAGATTGTCAGGTTGTGCATCAGGCCCAGGATATGTGCTCCCATCCCCTTGTTGGTTATCATCGTCATCCAAGGGAGGGCTACACAAACGTTGGGCATCCCAATCAGCGTCATGAGAACCCTCCTGTGCAGTCAAGAGGGGGTCTATGTCGCCATAGCTGGTTTCATGATGAGGGGCCTCATCACCCCCATCTGCGTCCAGAGCCCCCATCTGTGGTGATTCCTGGGGTTCCTGATCCGATGGGTCCAGTACCATGTTGTCATCTTGTGTAGGATACATACTCTCATCTTTGTGTGGGTGGTCATTGAGAGGCTGCTCCCTCAGAGCCCTGTCGTCCAAGTTTAGTTGAGCGCGCTTCCCATTTGCTGTTGTATGTGATGTGAGCGTGGCCCAGTCCCCCCAAGACAAGCTGATGGTCCTGGCATCTGATAGCCACCAGTGCCAGTGGATGACATAGACACTACTGATACACACAAAAGCCAGTGAGTACAAGAGCTGCAGATCAGGTGATATGCTCAACCTACGATGATCAAGCTCACAATACTTTGCATGGGCATAAAATGTTGTCTTTGAGATGGGGCGAAGTATCTTGCAGTATCTTGAGCATCTGCATTTGTAGGGCCTCGCTCATAAGTCACACGATGTTGGCATCTGGTCGACCCTAAGTAGAGCAAGAGTCGGAAAGAGATACAGCGCCAAGAGCTAGCCAGAAGTACCAAGCGCATCTAGTAAGGGAGGTCAATGGATTCAGATAGCAGTCCAGCACGAAAGGGCCAGGGATACACAGCACGAGAAGGAGAGATCGATAACTTGACGCTTGTAGCCAGACGCGTTTCAGCCCACAGAAGAGAACAACTCTGTAAAAATTCAATTGTAGTATTCACATATTCACACTCACGACAATGAGAGCAACACTGTGAAAACGTGTTGCAGATGCAGTCATATTCAGGATTATTCACTTGCATTGAATAATCTGGATCTCTGCACAATATAGTTCGAGCGGAATCTACAAAAATTCATTCACCGCACGATCACTTCAATTGCACTCAACCCCGTCCCTTTTCATTCACCAGGATTCTCACTGGGCCTGACCTCCCAACCTTGAAACAGGTGATGACAATGATGCAATGTCGTGACAGCCACCCCAAATTGTACTACAATGGACCCTGATTTCTGATGCAAAGGTGAATAACAAGGGTGGGGTGTTGTCATGGTGTTGGGATATGTGTAAGCACTCAAGCAGAGAGAGTGGGGTTGCTCTGCAGCACAACAGCCATTAGTTCATTCTGAGATAGGTGACTTTGAATGCCAGGAGTGCCAGGCATAATCTTAAATTCCTTTTGTCTGATGTGAGTGACTCCATGATCACAAAGGTCTTTGTTGGACACTCAGCCAACCACTTTCATTTCCAAGTATTACAGACTTTGTAAGTTTCAAAATGTACACATCAGGCTTAGCAGATGCAGTATTTAAGGTGCATGCAGACACACTTTGGATATGCAGGAGCGTTCACCTTCTGTCCTTCACCTCCCCTTCACCTCTATCTGTTTGTTCACTCCACATAGGCAATGGTCATCCATTGTCATACACTGCTGCAAGTATTTACTGTTTTCATCTCTGCAATTGACTGGTTTTCATTATTGATACTTCAGACTAGACCTTCTGCAGTGTCTGGTTATTTGTGGTCAAGATGGCCTTGCCAATGTATTACTTCCACCTTTGATGCAGTCCTTCCTCTTCATGGGGATGTGATTGATCCCCCTTATGTTGATGTCAAGGCTGCATTTTTCTTACCAAAGGCTTCCCCACCTAAAGTATTCAATATGCTCATCCATGTTGCTGGCCACAAGATCTTAATTACTGGCTCCTTTGCACCCCCCTCATCACGCACCCCCCTGTTTCCAGGCCCTCTCCCTGCTTTATGCAATCAGGTGTGCAGGAGGGACAGTACACCCACCCAGTCCCTTCCACCTGGGATACACCACCCCAGCCCCCAGTTTATGTGCCCTGCTGTTATGTGTGCGCCAGCACATGACCAACGACAACACGCGAAGTCGCGCCGGCTATCAAAAGCCGAAGACGCAGAAGAAGCTGAAGAATGGATCAGAAGTAAGGACGGCATCACAGAAGAGATGACCAGGCTGAACGGAGTTTATGTCAGATACGTGAGTGCTCCCGCAGATGATAAAGAATAGGATTACGCGGTGCAAGCAGGTGGAATAGTCACGTGATATGATCTGGGCAGGACTAGGCCCTTATCTATGGACGGAGATAAGTGGGCGCTGTATGAGCGCCGGATACTGATAGCAGATATATTAGGGTTCATGATTGGAGAGGAGCTTGAAAGCTGCCTCAGAGATGTATATAAGGCTACCTTACTTGACTCATAGTCGGTAGCTTTGAGATCTTGTACACCTTGGACAATCCCCTGGTTGTTGCTGGATAGTCAATAAGCAGATCCCTTTTGCCACTTCCCTTCCTTCATAGTGTGCAGTCGTCGCCCTTAGCTTGGGCTTATAGTATCATCTTTGCTCTGTCATCATTGCCTTGAGTGTCTTAGAGAGCATCAAGAGGTCGACATAGGAAGCGTATACACGAATCATCGCACGTTGCGGTAGATGTTTCAGCGGGAACGTAACACCTGCCCTGCCTGCCACCCTCCCCTTGCATGCCAGGGGGTGCAGGAGGGACAGCACACCCACCCCCAGTCCCCTCTGCCTGGGCTACACCAATGCCATCCCCCAGCTTACATACCCCACCCCACCTGCATGCCCTCCCCCCTTGCCACA
>WNGR01008200.1_pt1 | contig 11040 bp, 10 predicted proteins | sample 5407581 | NCBI WGS metagenome assembly WNGR01 (sample SAMN13153383, study PRJNA577476) | soil metagenome | isolation source: 80 cm soil or saprolite under Garry oak tree replicate 2 | place: USA:California | collected 2016-06-15 | reverse complement strand
TCGTGCGCGCCGGTCCGGAACGACGCCAGCGCGTCCGGCTGGCACAGGCTGGTCGTCCGCCGCCCGTCGAGCCTGTCATCGCCCGCTACCGGGGCGAAGGAACTGCCGTCGGGACGTACGGCGAGCATGTCGCCGTCGCCGATCTGCGCGCACACCAGCCACTGGGCGGCGATCACGGCGACGAGCAGGGTGGAGCCGTAGGGGATCACGGGCGTGTCGGCCGAACGGTCGAGGATGAACTGCTCTTCCACCGTGTAGGGCCGCACCCCGAGCTGATCGGCGACCGCCGAACGCCAGTCAGATACCACGGCCCGGGCTAGCTCCTGCCCGGCCCGTTCGGCCTCCTTGTCTCCGGTGGTGTCCGCGGCCAGCCCGGTGGCCGCCTCGCCCGCCACCCGGCAGGCGACCTCGACGGCCAGCGCGGCCCCGTCGGCGCTGCGGAAATGGCGGATGTGGCCGTGACCGTCGGCGATCGCGACGACGACACCGCCGGGCCCGTCCTGGCTGGCCACGGCGTCCTGGTTGGGCAGGCCGCTGGCCCGGTGGGCCGCTCCCCGGGCGCTGCCGGTGATCACCTGCCAGGTGGCGACCTCGCCCGTGGTGCTATCCGTGGTGCTGTCTGCCGCCATGTCAGACGATCGTGTCCTGGTCGAAGATCTTCGACGGCACGTCGCCGGGCACGCCGAACAGCCGGCGCGCCACCGCGCCGCGGTCCGCACCCGCCTCCGACATCCGCGATACCGCCAGCGACACGGCCACCAGGCGGTCGGCGATGTCCTCAGTGCTGTTCGCCACCAGCACCGGGACGCCCGGGTCGCCGATGAACCGGTCGAGCGCCGCGGACTGGGCGTCGCGGCCGATCGCGATGGCCAGCCGCAGCGCGGCCTTGCCCGCGGGCTGGGCCATCAGAGCGGACAAGCCCGTCTCGAACCCTCCGGGCGGGTCGGTGGCCAGCCCGTCCGTGATCAGCAGCAGGGCCGGGCGCAGCGCGCGGCGCTCGATCCGGCCGGGCACCAGTTCCTGCGCCGCCAGCGCGAACGCCGGTCCCATGTTGGTCAGCCCCTTGGGCACCGGCTGCAGCGGCTTCCAGCCGAGCCGGGCCACCGGCTGGGGTTCGGCGATGTGCCACCACGGCTCGGTGGCGAACGCGATCGCCCGGATGAACACCTGGGCCTGCTCCTGGTCGCGCTCCCAGGCCGCCAGATGGGGCAGCATGTCCGCGATCGCGAAGTTCAGCGCCTGGATCTTCTCGCCCTTCATCCCGCCCGAGCAGTCGGCCAGGATGATGAAGTGCAGCGGGCGCCGGGAGATGCCGCCCCCCGGCATTCGCGCGTAGGGCGTCACCTGGGTCATGCCAGGGCCGTCCACCCTGGTCTTTGCGTTGTCCCCCGCGGGCGGTCCCAGCCAGCGGGAATCGGGGCCGGTCATGACGCGGACGGGCTGGGAGCGGTCATCGGCAGCGAGTTGTTGCTCCACCACTTGTCCAGGGCGGCGAACGACGACCTCGGGGCGCCCGCGGCGACGAAGAACGCGTCCTCGCTCGGCAGCGTCCAGGTGTAGACGGGCTGAGGGCCGTTGCCGGCGTCCACCATCTCGCACCAGAGCACCTGGCCGGACCGATGCGGGAACATCTTCGAGTCAGTGGGGTAAGTCCCCACGCCGCCCTTGGCCGGCGGGCAGTCCTGTCCCGGGCTGGCTTCGGAGAAGCCGACCACCTTGCTATAGCTCGCCCAGGTGGCCTCGTAGTCGGCCTGGCTGTCCATCTGGAACGCGTAGACCTTGCCCTTGGGCAGGCCGGGTTCGTTGCATTGCAGGGCCGCGACGCGGCCTGGCATGTCCCAGCTGTAGGGCGGGGGGTCGGTTTGGCACTGCGTCGTGGGGTCGCCGATGTCCCCCGGCAGCAGCTGGACGAGGGGTGCCACCCCGGCCGCCAGCCTGGGACCCGTCGGGGTCGGCGTCACGGGGTGCGCAGGCTTCGGCGTGGGACCGGGCGAGTGGACCCGGGACGAGGCCGCGACCAGGCGGGACTTGGTGAACGGGAACGTGTGCGCGACCGTGGCGGCGATCAGGTACCCGCCGATCAGCGCGACCGCGGTGACGCCCGCGATCAGCCCGCGTTTCCGGCCGGACCACGAGTTCCTGGGACCGCCGGAAGACGGCTGGGGCGGCGGCCAGGACTGCCCGGGCGGCGGCCCGGCAGGCGGCCAGGATTGCGGCGGCGCTCCGGCAGGCGGCCAGGACTGAGACGCGGGTCCGGCCGGGGCCCAGGTCTGCGGCGGCAGCGACGGCTGCCAGAACTGGCCCGGCGGTCGCTGCGGCGCCGGCCCGGCCGGGGGCCAGGAGTGCGGGCTCAGCGCCTGGATGGCCGGCGCGCCGACGCCCGGCGGCACGGTGGCCGGCGCCCCGGCGCCCGGCGGCACGGTGGCCGGCGCCCCGGCGCCCGGCGGCAGGGCGGTCGTCGTCGGTGCGGCCAGGTCCAGCTGTTGCGGCTGCCTGGGCGGGACGGCCGAGGTGTACGGCCGGACCTGGTATCCCAGGGCCTGGGCGTACTCCGAGGCCACCCACATGCTGGCCGCCGGGTCGATCGCCCGGCGCTCCGACAGGGACCTGGCCACCAGCTGCGCGGCGGTGTCCGGGTCGATGTGCTGCTCCTCGACGTGCTGCCTCATCTCGGCCGCGACGCCCGCCTCGGCCGCGGTGACCAGCAGGCTCCGCTCACGCGGCAGGTCGGGGAGCAGGTCGGCGACGAGGTTGCCGAGGGTGTGCGGGTCGGTCAGCACCCGCTGACCGTAGCTGGCGACGGCGGTGCCCAGTGCCTCGCGGGCCTCGCCTTGTGTGTCGAGCTGCTGGCTCATGTCATTTTCTCCCACGCTCGCTGTGCTGCTAGTGGCCGCCGCCCGCGGGGGCGGTGATGGTCAGCGCGACCTCCGGGCTGACCGGCATCAGGTTGGGGCCCGCGAACATCTGGACATGCCAGGTGCCGACGGGCATTGTCGACTGTCCGAGGTCTGCGGCCGTCACCGGAAGGCCGATGCAGCCGCTGCCGTCGGGCAGGGTTCCGTGCGGGAAGAACTGACTGTCGTCCCTCACCGCGGTGCCGTCGGGCGTGACGATCACCAGCGCGACGTCCACGCCCTTCGGGAACCCGGAATAGCGGAAGCCGAACACCGCCGACGCCGACGACGCGGTCGTCCGGGGGCCTGCGCAGGCTTCCGGCTTGGTGGCGCCGATTCCGACCGCGGTCACCGCTTCGGTGCCGGTCAGCTGGACCAGGAGCTTGCCGTGGTACGGGGTGTGGCTGCGGGCCGCGGCGATCAGCGGCGCGGCCTCGGCGACCGAGCGGAGCCGCCACGATGTGTCGCTGCCCTCGCCGGGGATGACCGCGCTCGGCACGCCGATGAGGTGGCCGGCGCTGTCGATCGCGGCGCCGCCTGAATTGCCGTGCGCGACCCGGGCCGTGGTCTCAAGCTCGAACCGGGGGTCCTTGACGTGGTCCATAGGGTCGGGCACGAACGTCGACACGACACCGCTGGTGACGGTGATCGACTGCGAATGGGCCACGCTCGGGAACCCGAGGATGGTCACCGCCTGGTCGAGCTGAAGCTTGGCCACGTTACCGATCGCGAAGTAGGGCAGGTGCAGCGAGCCCGGGCTGACCGGCTTCCCGCCGATCGTGGCGTAGATCTGGACCACCGCCAGGTCGAGGTATCCGTCCACCGCCACCGGCCGGGCGCGGTACTTGGCGACCGCCGGCGAGGACGGTCCCGTGGTCATCATGACCGTGAGGTACGGCGGGTTGGTCTCGGACCGGGTGCTCGGGTCCATGTAGGCCACCGCGAGCCCGGGCGCGTTCGGCTCCGCGACGTGGGCGTTGGTGAGGATCAGCCCGGTCGGGCTGATCAGCGTGCCCGAGCCGTCGGTGGTCGCCTCGGTCGGCGAGCCCATCAGCAGCCGGACGGTCGCCGCCTGCGCGTGCCGCAGCACCGAGGCGGACGGGCCGCCGACCGACTCTCCGGAACGCAGGGTGACGAACCCGAACGTCGCCAGCCCGGCCACCGCCGCGATGGCCACGCCCGCAAAGACGCCCCGGCGGATCCGGCCGCCCAGCACGCGCCGGCCGTGGTTGTGCGCGATCTGGGTGCTAGTCAGCGGAGGGGTGATGCCGAGTTCCTCGCCGGTGGCCGGATCGCCAAGCCGCAGCACCACCGACTCGGTGATGCGCAGCGGCCCGTTCAGCTGCTTGCCGTCGAGGAACGTCCCCCGCCTGGACTGGTCGGTGTAGGTGGCCCCGCCCTGGTCTGAGGCGATCACGCCGTGGCATTGCCTGGACACCAGCGGGTTCACCGACACCAGCTCGAGGGTCGGGTCACGGCCCACCCGGACCTGTGCCCCCACCGGAAATATGCGCTGCGCACCGCCGAACCGGGTGACCAGGACCGGTGGCCGGCCCTGGCCGGGCTCGCGCGCCGGCGTCATCTCGGTTTCTGTGGCCATATCGCAACCACGCCTCCGCTCACCTCAACAAGGCCAGATGGCCCTTCCCCCGGCAGAGGAACGAGCGCGCCGCAAAATACAGCAAATAGGCCGGCGCGGGACGACATGGCTCTGCCGCCGATGAGCCTCACTGTGACCCACGCCACTGGAATGAGGCTGAACCCGCGCTGAAACCGGTCACGGCCTCCGAACCGCCGGTCGACGTACGCTGGTGTGGCCCTAGCGTGGCCCTAGCGACAAGGATGCCGCCGCCATGTCCGAGCTCTCTGCTCCCGCCGCCAGGGTTTGGCGCGCGCGTTTGCTCGACTATCTCGACGGCCACGCCGCGGACATGGTCGCCGACCTCGCCGGCCTGGTGCGGGTCCCGAGCATCTCGGCAGCGACCTGCGGCTCATGACCAACATGGGCGGCGTCCCGACCGTGCACTACGGGCCGGGCGACGCCAGCCTCGCGCATGCGCCCCGCGAGTCGGTGCCGATCGCCGACCTGCTCACCGCCGCCCGCGCGCTGACCCTCATCGCACTCGAGCACTGCGGGGTGCGGTGAAGCAGAACATGAGCGAAGGCGGCTAAATCCGGGGAGGACAAACCGTTATGGATCGGCGAGAGGCGGCCTGGGCGGTAGCGCCGCGTCAGCGGAACGAGCCGGCGGCGGCGAAGGCGGCCACGAACAAGGCGACGATGAGCCAGAAGGAGTTGAGCAGGCCGGCGGACTGGGCGAGGACGCCGATGGCGGGCGGTCCGGCCAGGTTGGCGAAGTAGCCGATGGAGGCGACGACGCTGACCCGTGCGGCCGGGTCGGGTCCGCTCTCCGCGGCCGCGGACATGCCCAGCGGGAAGCCCATCGAGACGCCAACCGCCCACAGCAGCACGCCCACGAGCACGACCCAGACGTTCCCGGCCAGAATGAACAGCACCATGCCGACGACGCCCAGCGCGGTGGTGACGCGGATGGTACGGACGCGTCCGAGGCGATCGACGATGGGGCCGCCGAAGATCCGGGTGATCGCCTCGCTGGCGGCGAACGCGGCGGCGAACAGCGCGGCGACCGCGGCGGCCTGTCCGTGCCCGTTCCGAACGGCCAGCGTGAGCCAGTTACCCGCCGACCCCTCGCCGAGCTCGACGCCGAGCATGACGACGCCGATGAGCAGCAGCCGCAAGTCCAGCCAGCCGCGCAGCCACTGACGGACCTTCGCTGCCCGGCTCTGATGCGGCTCCTCGGCCGGAGCGCGGCTCCCGCCCGGGATCCCCGCCGCCATCGCGAGGGCGGCGGCCGCGATGAGGACGGCTTCGGTGATGATCTGCGCCGCGGGAGAGATGCCCAGGGCCGCGCAGGCCGCGCCGATCCCGGCTCCGACGGCCACCCCGATGGACCAGGCGGCGTGCATCATCGGCATGAGGGTGCGCCCCGCGGCCCGCTCGACGGCGGAGCCCTCCACGTTGATCAGCACGTCAAGGGCTCCGATGCCCAGCCCGACGACCACGAAGGCCACCGCGAGCAGCGGAACCCAGCCCGGGATGAGCGCGAGGCCCATAACCGTCATCGCGGCGGCGATGAGGAGCAGCGCGCCCGTAACGGCCCGGCGGCTGCCCAGCCAGTGCAGGACCGGGGTCGACGCGAGCAGCCCGAGGATGGCCCCGACGGTCACTCCCGCCAGGAGCAGCCCGATCGTGGCCGTACCGATGCCGAGGCTCGCCTTGATAGCTGGCAGCCGCGGACCCCACGCCGAGATGGTGATCCCGCCCAGCCCGAACGCGGCCGTGATCGTCCACCGCCAGCGGGCCAGCGTCGAGCGCTCTGGCGTGACAACGGCATTCGTCACCGGAGCGCCTCCCCTAAAAACCTTACAGTGGAAGATATCACTAACAGGGTTAGTGCCGCGTCAGAGTACGTTGGCCGACGCAGGTTCGCACCTCACGCCCCGGGCGTCCCGCGGCACTCCTGCTCTCTCGCTCTCTCCCACTGCTCTCCCCGCGCCAGCCCACCGGCGCCCGGAATTAACCGCCACGATGTAACATCGTGGCGGTCAGGACCGCAACAATGTAACATCGTGGCGGTTGTGCCGGACGGTGCCCGGTGACTGGTGAGGTCCGGGAGGCCAGGGCGCCAACTGGGGCCGCATGGGCGCCCGGCCGCGCCAACTGGGGCCGCATGGGCGCCCGGCCGCGCCAACTGGGGGCCGCATGGCGCCCGGCCTCGGCCAGGCCTCGGGCGGGGCACCCGTCACACGGCTCAGGACCGGGCACACGTGACGTGCCACGGCACTAGGCCGGTTCGCTCGGCCCCGGGTCTCGCGGGAGCAGCCGTTCCAGGATCGACAGCGAGCGGCCTACGTCCACGGCGCGGGGATCGAGGAGCCACTGGATCTGCAGGCCATCCGACGCGGCGATCACCAGCGCGGCCGCGTCCAGCGGATCGATGTCCGCTGCGATGCGACCCTCCTGCTGCCCGGACTCGATCCGCGCGGCCAGCGTCTCCCGCAGCTCCCGGAACCGGTCGCGCACGAACTCCCGGGTGACGGCGTGCCGCTCCTGCAGCGCATCGGTAGTGAGCGTCGCGTAGAGCTCGACCAGGCCGGGGATCGAGCGGTTCCTCTCCGCGGCCTCGGCGATCACGCCGACAGCGGACGCATCCGCTGCGAGCGCGTCCTCGACCATGAGCGCCTCGTGTGTCCGGTACACCTCAACCAGCAACTCGTCGCGCGACGAGAAGTAGTGGCGCAGCGCGGCGTGGGACACCCCGATCGCCTCACCGACCGTGCGCAGGGACGCGCTGTCCACCCCTCGCTGCGCAAACAGGGCGATCGCGCTCTGCAGGATCTGCTGCCGGCGTCGTACCCCCTTCGGGTACGAACGCCGCCCAGCCGGGCCTGCGCTAGCCTCGTCCGTCACCCCGCCATCGTAGGAGCCGGCCCTGACCGCGGGGGCGGTCCGCGCGATACCGTGATTGCGGTGCTGGCGCGCCCTAGGTCGAAAGGCGGGTGCCATGATCCGCACTCATAGCCGCTACGTCATTGTCGGCGCAGGCATCCACGGCCTGTCCACGGCCTGGCATCTGGCCCGGGAATTGCGGACCCGCGGGCTCGGCGGGGGCGAGGACATCCTCGTGCTCGACAAGCGCGGACCCGGCGCGGGGGCGTCCGGCATAGCCTGCGGCACCGTCCGCAATAACTACTTCCAGCCCGCGATGCGCGAGCTGATGGCGCATTCGGTGTCTGTGTGGGAGAGCGACCCCGACGCGTTCTCCTACCATCCCGTCGGCTTCTTGCAGATCGCGCCGGAGGCGATGTCCGAAGACGTGGCGCAGATTTTCTCCGAGCAGCGGGCGATCGGCTACCCGTCCGTGCTCATCGAGGGCAAGAACGACTGTCAGCGCTATCTGCTCGACATGTTCGAGGACTGGCAGGCGCCCGGAAGCACGACGGTGCTCCACGAGAAGAAGGGTGGCTACGCGAACAACATCCGCGCGGTGCGCGGCCTGGCGGCGAAGGCGGAAGCTGAGGGGGTGCGGATCGCGGCCGGCGTCCGCGTCACCGGGTTCGGGATCGCCGGGAGCGCGGTGACCTCGGTCGAAACCGATCAGGGCACCGTCGCGTGCGATCAGCTGGTTATTGCCGCCGGCCCGTGGATCCGCGACCTGTGGGCCTGGCTGGATCTGCCCGAGACGATCACGGTGGCCGAGCCCGGCGGGACCGGAGGCGCGGCGCGGCCGATGTGGACCTACTGGGCGCTGCAGGAAGGCACGCTGGCGGTCGAGCCGGCCGAATTCACCGACAACCGGGGCGCCTTCCCGCCCGTTACCCACGTGGACTCCGACGAGCCGCTCTACGACGACGACGGCGCTGACCTGATCACAGACAGCATGTGGGGCATCTACTACAAGCCGGATTTCTACTTCGCAGGGCTGCAGGGCGGCAGCTCGCCCTATGTGGTCGGCAAGCCCGCTGGGGCCGTGGCCGTCGACCCGTACGGCCCGGAGAGCCCCGAGTACACGGTGTCCGATGACTTCGTCCGGATGTGGACCTCCGGGCTGGCGCACTGCCACAAGAGGTTCCAGGGAAAGCGGCACCTCTACCGGCACGAGCCGACGGGCGGAATCGGCGCCTTCACCCCGGACAGCTTTCCCGTCTTCGACGTTTTCCATCAGAACGCCTACGTGATCGCCGATTCCAATCACGGGTTCAAGATGATCGGCGTCGGGGCCCTGGTCGCCAGGGAACTCCTCGGGGAGCACCAGGGGCTGCTGGCCCCGTTCAGGTTCGGCCGGTATGCAGCGGGCGAACCGCACCCGGTGAGCCATTCCCCGTTCCCCTGGAGCTGACCGGTGGACACCATCCGGGTGGGGATGGTCGGGGCCGGCTGGATCGCGCAGCAGCATCGAGGCGTGCTGGATTCCATGGCCGACGCCAGGCTCGCGGCGGTGTGCGACATCGATCCCGAACGCGCCGGGATCCTGGCCGCCGGCACCGGCGCGCGAACCTACTCGGACTGGCGTGACCTGCTCGACCGCGAGGATCTCGGGGCGCTGTTCGTCTGCACCCCGCCCCGATCCCACCGGGACCCTGCCGTCGCCGCCCTGAGCCGCGGGCTGCCCGTCTACCTGGAGAAACCAATCGCCCGCACGCTTGAGGACGCCGCGGACATCGTGGCGGCCGCCGAGGGTACCGGCACGGTCTGCGCGGTCGGGTACCAGTGGCATGCGCTCGACCTGCTCGGCGAATTGCCCGGGCTGCTGGAGGGCCAGCAGGTCGGGCTCCTGGTTGGAACCAACATCGGGCCGACGCAGAGCCGCCCGTGGTTCACCGACATGCGGGCGGGCGGCGGAAACCTGCTCGAGCGCGGCAGCCATCACATGGACCTGGCCCGGGTGGTGGCGGGCGAGGTAACGGCGGTTCAGGCCGCAGCGTCACGGATCCGGCTGGCCCGCGGCGCGGGGGAAGCCGGGGACATCGACGATGCCCTCACGATCATGCTCGAACTCGCCTCCGGCGCCCTGGCGACCGTGATCGTCGCCTGGACCCGGCCGGGCCAGCCGGGCACCTACGGCATGGACATCATCGCGTCGGAAGCGACGCTCAGGCTCGCCCTCGACCCGGACTTCACCCTCTCCGGCGTGAGCCGGGGCCAGCCGGTCACCCGCCGTGCGACCACCCACCCGTTCGAGCGGTCGGTGCGCCGCTTCCTGGACGCGGTCCGCGGCCGCGACCCGGGCGCCGTGGCCTGCACGCCGGCTGACGCAGCCACCACGCTCGCGGTGGCGGCCGCGGCCGAGCGGGCGCTGCAGACCTCGCGGGCCATCCAGGTCGAGACCCTCTGAACAGTGCCTACAGCCCGAACAGTGCCTACAGCCTGAACAGTGCCTACAGCCCGAACGGGGCCTACAGCCGGGCGGCGTAGTCCTGGTAGGACGGGGCGATGCCGGGAGCGGTGCCGAGGAACGAGTGCTTGGACATGTCAGGGGAATACCGGGAGGCCGGCGGGACCTTGCCGGCCGCCTCGGCCACGGCGCGGATGTGGTGCGGCGCGGCGCCGCAGCAGACGCCCAGGTAGCGCACGCCGAGCGCGAGCGCGGCGGCGGCGAACTCACCTAGTTCGTCGCGGGTGCAGGTGAAGGGGTCGAGCGAGGTCGGGAAGGCCTGAGCGCCGCCCCGCGCGGGATCATGCAGGGCCTGCATCGTCGGCTCCGCCTCGGTCGTCCGGTACGGGACGGGCAGCGCCGCCACCTCGCAGGACACCGCGTCGCGCACCCGCTCGAGCAGCGGCAGCATGGTGCGGGGCCCGCGGATGCAGTTGAGGCCGACCACGCTGGCTCCGGCCTGCTCCGCCTGGCGGCAGGCATCTTCCGGGCGGCCCACGTCGCGCAGCGTGCCGTCCCGGTGCACGGCGAAGGTCACAACGGCCGGCAGGCCGGCGGCCTGGATGACCTCCAGGGCCAGGAGTGCCTCACCCAGCCAGCTGAACGTCTCGGCGATGATCATGTCCGCCCCGGCCTCGGCCGCCCACGCCACCTGTTCCTCGAACGCGGCCCGGACCTCCGGCACGGCCAGGGATCCCGGCTCGTAGACGTTGGTGTTGCAGACGTTGCCCGCCAGCAGCATCCCGGTTTGCCTGGCTACCCCGGCCGCGACCGACAGAGCCTGCCGGTTGAGCGGTTCGAGGATGTCTTCCTTGCCGACGACCCGCAGCTTCTGCCGGTGGCCGTAGTAGGTGAACGCCTCGACCACGTCGGAGCCCGCGTGCACGAACTCGCGGTGGAGTTCGGAGACCACTTCCGGGTGGTCCAGGACGACATCGGGGACGAACGCCCCGGCCTGGAGGTATCCGCGCCGCTCGCATTCGAATAGGTAGCCTTCGGCGCAGACCACGGGACCGCGCTCGAGCATTGCGGACAGTTCCGGCATGTGGCCCTCCTGGCTTGGCGTCCTGCCATCAGTACAGTACTGGTGGCAGCGGCGGGCGCGGCGGAAACTAATGCCATGACATCCGGGGACAAGCTAACCGAAGCGTGGGCCGCGGCGAACCCGCGGTCCGCGGCATTGTCGCAGCG
>WNGR01008198.1_pt1 | contig 11041 bp, 11 predicted proteins | sample 5407581 | NCBI WGS metagenome assembly WNGR01 (sample SAMN13153383, study PRJNA577476) | soil metagenome | isolation source: 80 cm soil or saprolite under Garry oak tree replicate 2 | place: USA:California | collected 2016-06-15 | reverse complement strand
AGCCTCAAGCGAGGAGAAGCAAATTATCTTTGACGAAATTGTCCCCGACAATACTTTACAGCTCGTTCAAGACGTCTTTGGCAACTACGTTGGTCGTCCACAATCGTACTTGGTATCAATCTCATGCCTTGGTCATTAGATCATCCAGAAGCTTTTCGAACATGGTACTCAAGTCCACAAGACATTATTGGCCAATGCGATTGAGCCACATATAGCCCAATTGTCTGTACAAATGTATGCGTGTCGCGTTGTCCAAAAGGTAATATCGTTGACTGCTTGTTATTTTCGCTTCTTATTGTGCAGCAGGCGATCAAGTATATCCTTCCCGAACAGCGAATAGCAATTGTAAAAGAATTAGAGCCACACGTGCTTAAGTGCGTCAAAGATGCAAACGGCAATCATGTTTGTCCTACCTTGTCTATTTGTCGCTTCTTCTGACGTGCTTCCAGGTCGTGCAAGAACTTATTGAGCATGTACCGGCCGATCGTCTGAGTTTCATTTCGGCTTTCAAGGGCAGCGTTTTCGAACTATCTACCCATCCATACGGATGCCGTGTTCTTCAAAGATGCTTCGGGCACTTCGGGGAGGAACAGATTGGGCCGCTCATGGACGAACTCCACAAGTATATTATCAACCTCATGCAAGACCAATTTGGGGTGCGTCGGAGGTCATCGTAACGTTACACGGTTCATAAACTTATTTTTGCAGAATTATGTTGTGCAATATGTTCTCGAATTTGGCAAGCAGCACGATAGAGCGCTTGTTATATCCAAGCTTCGAGGACAAGTCCTTCACATGTCACGTCATAAATTCGCTTCGAACGTTTGCGAGAAGGCTCTCCTCACAGCCGATGCGGAAAGCCGTCGTGCTCTCATACAGGAGGTGATGACATCTAAACAAGACGGCGTGAGCCCGATTGCTACGATGATGAAGGACCAATACGCGAGTGAGTAATCGCTTGTCACACCGTAGTCAGGTCATCACTGACACACTCTCCTCAGACTACGTCTTACAACGTGCGGTTTCTGTCGCAGACCAGGAACAAAAACGCGAGTTGATCAGCAAGATCAAGCCTCAATTAGTTAGTATGCGAAGGTATTCTAGTGCTGATAGCGAATATCTGCTCTCAAGTAAGTAGATATATCGATGTTTCCTACAATTTGGATTTGACACGCTTTCGTCTTTGCCATTCTTTCCGTACTCAGTCGCGCGTCTGTTGACACGAGGAGGAGAGTGTCTGTCCTGATTTGCACAAGTTTCTTTCACGAACAATCACTGACACTGGTCCGCTTCGTCGTCTTGTGCTCATTCTGCAACTCTGCAATACGCCTGTCAACTCGGTCTATACCACTCATGCGTATTGCCTTCATGTCGAATATTTTACAGGTATCGTTCATCTCTCGTACCTCAGCCGTTCTCGCTACCACTCTCCACCATTTGCTACCGTCTCGTAGTTCGTCATAGAACCTGGCATTATATACTTGACCACGATCTAGTTACTACACACCATGCCTCTCTCATCCGTCCGCTCCATACAGTTGCACATCACAATATTACAGCTGTTTTCATATCGATAGTGCGCAGCGCGCTTTCTGAAAAAGGGTTGAGTAGCCAGATTGAGCGGAGAGCGAGGATAACTAGTTATCCCGAGATCTAATCGGAAAAATAAGACTTATGTTTTTTTTATTATTTCCAAAAATTTTCAAAAAAAAGGTCAGTCTCGCCGATGGGAGTTCCCGAAGCCCCGCCCGCTCAACTTTTTTTCGGAAAGCGCGCTACAGTACTGTATCGATTTGAAAACAGCCGTAACGAAAAAGGCTGTAACGACTACTTACTTTCGAGAGGCCGGGCCCCGCTCGGCTTTCTCAACCCCCGGCTGTAACGGCAGCTGCCTCAGTGACATCACAAGTGGTTCGAACCTGGGCTGCAACACTGATGGATTCTCCGCCATCGCTGGATGGGATTCTGTGGGTTCCACCAGATTTGTTGCCTCTTCACCTTCGGGACTTTTGGCTCCGTAGGTCACGGGTCGTGGGTCTCGGGGCGCCTGATTTCGACGCGCTGCAGGAGACACTTGGTATTTGAGTAGAAGAGCTCACAGTCTCCAAACCCAACACGTTAATTGCTCGCGGTGATATCGCCAGACATATGCCATTACAGACCAGTTACGCACTCACCAACGCAAAGCCAAGGTCGAAACCGACAACTTGAACCGAGGATGCTCGGCCTCAAACGTAGTCCGACTCGTTATGCTTTGGCGCGTGACACACCCCATCAACCTAAACCGCCCCTGATCCTGGAGTGGTGAGGTCTTGTATTGAAAAGTGCAGGACGATTTAGATCTTATACTCGTTAGATACCAGAATAACCTTGTAGGTAGTGCTAAGGTACACTTTAATCGATGGAATAAAGTTTCTTTGTAGCAAATGCTTCAAATCTGGAGAGCCCAAGGGATGACCTTAGAGCATTCAAGTTGATCTTTGGGATAGACGTGCCGATGCGGACCCGGGGACAGAACGACCTTCATGACAGATTTACTTGCTATCTCATAGATAATTATCAACTGTCCAGGAAAAGTGCTCCTGTTGTCTTGGTCTTAGTGCCAATTATTACTACACTATTTCCATCAACCACCGCTCGTTCACTGGGGATTATCCCTGGCTCGCGCGGGAGGCTATTGCTGAAGTCCCAGAAGGCCTAGGTACATACGGTCCATAGTTAGGAAGTAAGGGCTGCAGGCGCTGGAAGTCAAGCGTCCCGAGACCCGTGACCTACGGGGCTCACAATCAGTCATCGTCGAAAGTGATGAGGCCCAAGCTTTGCGGGACTCACAGGATCCCATCCCTCAATCGCGGAGAATCCAGGAGTGTTGCAGCCCTGGTTCGAGCCGGTAGTGATGTCGGTGAGGCCATCGCGACCGGTACCGTACAGCCAGTAGTTAAGGAAGCCAAGCGGGGCCCTGCCTTGCGAGATTAGGTAGTCATTGAGCAGTGAGATTATGCCCGCCACGATCTGTACACTGGCAGTTAGCTGGATGCTCGAGGATGGAGGACCCAGATAAGAGGGAGGAGGGAGGAAGGAGACACGCACGGGCGTCGAGGCGCTTGTGCCAGACGCGATTTTCTCGACGCCGTTGATGAAGAACGGGAATCTCCTAGCCTGGGCGGCGATGTCGGGGATTCCTCGGCCCGAAACGCTGCACCAATTACGAAGTAAGTAGGATTCAGATCAGGTTATGGAAGCGAACGCACTTGTAGAGGCCTTGATACTGAGTGCCGAGGTGCTGGAAGAAGATGGACAAGGCCCGTTCCTGGTAATCGGGGGTTTTAAAGTAGTTCGAGAAGCCGCCCCCGGAGAATTTTGCCGCGAACTCTGGCATGTAGCCCGTCGTTCCGCCGACGGTAGTGACCCAGGGACCTGCAAAAGCATGGCGGTGTGGTGAGTGACCCGCATCTGCGCCTGTGTACTGCTCCAAAGCCGAGAAAAAACGCCACACGTACAGGTTGAGGGAAATTTGGGTATGAACTGGACGGAGCCGTCGCTGGTCAGGCAGTCCCCTGCGCCAACGCCGTCGTCCCCACTCGCGAAGAGCATGCTGATGCCACGCCCGGCGAGAATAGAAAACAAGGTGCACAGGTACACTGAATATTCCCTCGAAGTAGACTTCTCATCGCCCATGTACGACGAGCTGATCGTCGGCGGGATGTTCCAAGTCGGCTGGTTGAGGATGTAGCTGAACCAGGAGAGGAACGATTCGGTCCTGCCCGACGGCCCGCGTCCGGTGCTGTAGAAGATGACCGGGGTCGGATACACCATGGCCTCAGCGTACTGGGTGTCGAGGTTCGCCTCTGGGTGGGGGTTGCTCGGGTCGTACCCCCCACCGTTGACCTGTTCGACGGTCAATGTCGCATCGACCCCGTCGGAGCGGTATATGTACATAAACATCGCCAGGTCCTCCGGGCTCGGGTAATCACCCATAATTCCCAAAACCCCGAGCCTATTCCGGTCTGTCGCAGTGGGCGTATACTCGGCCGTCTTGTACAGCGAGCGCAGGAACGATGGCGTGGCATCGTCATCATCGCGGCTCGATAGCACCGTCACAGGCTCTCCCGATGCCGGCCCCGCTGCTGCCCCGCTGGAGCGCTTGCACGGTGGCTGCCGCTGCCTGCGCGGGAAGGTAAAGCACGTCGTCGGCGCTACGGTCTGCACGAGCCCGTGCAGTGCAGCGGGAAGAGCGTAGCCGACCGTGCGGATGATGGTCTCATTCGTCTCGACATGCCTGTAGAGCTGGTAAGATGCGCCAAGGAGAGCGTTGGCCCGGATTACGGACACGCCACTGAGAGTCAGCGTGGTGCCGCCGTGTGTCATGGAGACGGATGAGGAGGGCACGCCATGGTGTCTAAGCCATGAATTGACGAGCTCAAGGGTTCCTGGGCGCGGAGCGACAAGCTCCGCAACCTGCTCCTTGGACAAGTGTGCCCCGTATCTGCATTAGAGCAGCGACGCTCGTGAGTATATGCATAAGGGAGGAAATGATGGAGGAGACGTGCCTCGGATGGTTGGGGTCGCTGACCTCGGATAGCGCGTCAATCAAGGCGTTCTCGCGGTGGGCCTTGAGCGCAACGTAGAGGTCGATCGTGGTGCCGTTAAGTGGGCGGCCCGTGCTCTCCCAGTTCTCCGGGACGGCACTCCAAGAGTGCTTGACATGCATGTTGTCCCAGCGTGGTGAGAGGGTCTTCGCTAGACTGGCAAAGGGAATAACAGCAAGGATGGAGAGCACAGAGATCAGAAGGTAGCACATTATTACAGGAGGTCACCGAGAGGGTCTCAATGATACAACGGGTTCGTGAAGTTAAGAAGAATGCCGGAAGTTCAGAGAGCCGTAAGAATTGGGACGATGGGAGAGCTCTTATGGTGGATTTCTACGTGGGAAATGAATTCGGGGGCAGAGGTAAAAGTGAGCACGGCCGCGGGATGCTGGGATACCCTTGATTTGAGCGAGGGTAAGGCCTGCTAAGTTTGATACGAATGGTGTATCCGAAGTCTCTAGAGCCCATTCAATCCACTTCCTGTCGCGCGGCATCAGCCAAAAGGATGCATTTTCGAAAACATAGACGCGGCGGACCTGGGGGAAGCCCGCATCACGACATGGTAGCTCAGTTGCCTTCCATTCCCGCGGTCGTAGAAGGTATAACCAATGGCTCCTGAAAACCCTGACCCCTGATTAGCGTTTGGGGTCTAAACTAATTCCGGAATGAGCTCAAGATAGCGACTTGCTTTTGATGCCCCGAGACCTGTGGACTCGGAGCAGCTTCGCTATTGCCTGGCTTTTGTAACGATCAGGTCTCTCGGGAACTTGTAATAGTATGGCAATGTCTCAATCATTCCCTGGCACACAGCCCTTATTAGTCCTTGCTCTCACTTCTCTTTAACGGCGATTCGCGACTAAGAGAGCCTCGCTCTGACCTTCTACCCGGAAGATTCAGAGGGACTTGAGGCTTTGATAGGGCCAGTCACATGTGGCTCGGCTGGTCAATTTATCTACTAGGTGGCGCGGCATGGCTTCCTGGAGCAGCAGATTCTGTGTCGACTCCTCCCGTTTCGTGACCGTGATAACCCGGAAAAACCCAGGGTAGAATGGGTCCCCGTCACCAACGCAGTTGCGGGTGTCGCATTCGACCATTTCGGAAGGACATTGTCATTCGGCTCTTCTCTCGTTCAGCTTTATATGTCCACCCGAGTTTTGGTGACCAAGTCACAATCTTATCGAGCTCGTGCTGCGGGCGAAAATTACTGTCTCCCTCGGGCGGTGCAATCACCACCGCAGAGAAGACGCTTACTGGTATCCAAAATGGATGCTTGAGTCCCTTGCGTGACCTGGCAGCTTCGCTGGCAGGCTCTTACCCACGTTATCCAGGATCAAATTGAGGGCGCGGGACCATAGCTGTGTCACGGTGTGGATATCGGTGACGTTTGGGCCGGCGTTCGTGGTCCACCACCTAACACACGGATCCGACCGCTGCGCCTCGTCTTCGACGCTCCACTTTTCCGGCCTTGCGACCCTACTTGTAAGCAGTTCGTTTTGCCGCCGTGCCAAGTGTGCACGTTGACGCTGATGCAAAAATGGCATTCCTCCCATCACTGCGATGCATGGATCCGATCCAGGCGGATGCAAGCCGACGGGTGTCATCAGGTTCGGGAAAACCTTCCGGAAGCTTGACCATACTGTATCCCTCGACACATCGAGGATCATTTCAGGAGGTCGACACGGCGCCCAAACGGCGCCCCCAAGTGCGCCACTGCGCCCTGAGGCGGATCACTTCCTAATTACTGTAGGAATGTCAGAGTTTTTCGTTCAGCCACCGTGCCACTAGCCTTCCCCAGTCTTTCCCCCCACCCGCGGTTCGGGATTCCGGTCTCGCCACCCCCTTGCTGTGGATCATGGATCATTGTGAACCTGAGTCTGCCTCCCGTCTCCAAAAATCAAAGCCTGGAACGGGCCTGTGGGAGACCCATGCCAAAATCGAAGTCATGAACCCTACCAAGCCACTCTCTCGGCTCAGTCCCGGACCGGGATCGGACGTCCATTTTAGGCTGGCTTTCGGCTTTAGGCAAACCACTACGGGGGACAGCTCACGTGTCCGCAGGTTGGTCGTGAAATATGCAGCAAGTTATGTTTTGGTGTTCCCACGTTCACAGACCTGAACAACACCTTGACAAGCATGGGAATTGGTCGGGGTGCCACAGCACGGGTTAGGCAGTAACGGACAGCACCACACGGCGTGGTCACCCAGCCTCTCGAACCATCACTCATTCTAACCCCAAGAACCTTCGTAGCTAGTATGGCCGCTGCACAGGGTTTGGAGCACCTGCAAATGTTATTCAATCCGTGCGTAGATGGCCTTTGACCAAGGAATTTACTAATAGTGACCCACCACTCCAGCCCCGGTCCCTCAGCATCGCAAAACGCAGGAAAAGAGTGCGTCGGTCCCTTCTTTTGTGTAGCGATGTTCGCTTAAGAACTATCCTTGAACAGCGCTCAAATCGCCGAATCACAGAGAAGCCAATCCCAGCTACGTGTTGGGGTGACTAGTATGTACTTAAATTCTAACTCGATGATGCCTCGATAAGTTTTAAATCTCTTACTTAGTCCTCCGAGCGGACAATGTTCCCCGTATCAAGAAATATTATCTCTTTAAGAGGCCGTGCTTCGTTATTGTATCCAATCGGGAAACAACGAAGAAGACGGCAAGCGCTCGGGTTGAGGGACAGACGGTGAAGTGGAACCAGAACCTTGACGTCTTGTAGGTCTTTCCTTTTTCCCTCCAATTTTTTGGCTGAAAGTTCTGTTCAGTCTTGTACAACCTTCTTCACATCTTATACTTTGTCTTTATGCGAAGCGGTCGTCACACCCCGATATCCTTATCGGAACGCAAGAGATACCGATACCTGTCGTGTCCCAAAGTGGTTCGTCTTTGTTTAGATTTCCCATCCGTTCAACCAATCGAACATCTCGCGTAGATGTTTCCTTTGTTCTCAAGAGTGGCGATGGGAAAGCTGGACAGTCGATGCAGCCGGTCACACTTTACATAACACTCACCGTGTCAGAAAACATGGCCTCTCCGATCCTGCCCAACAGACCCCCAAATATACCAACCGAAGATGACGATTCTCCCGCCGAAGAAGCTACTAAACTCTCTATGTTCCCAGACTCTGGCGGACTCGTTCAATCCACCACCCCCGAAACTCTTTTACCCTCGCCGGATTACCTTCCCATCAGGACTGGTACTTCTATGCCACACGGTCAGGTGGAGATGTTGCCTACCGAGGATCCTCCAGTCGCTCTCCATCGCACCGATGAAGCCATGAGGTGGATTGACCCGATTGACCGATCAAATACGTGGGAAAGGTCCGTCGGGAGGATCAAGTGGCTGATGGATACGTTGAGCCCAATTGCAGAAGTGCGCGCAATGTCCTTTTTGCTTATCCTTGACTGAGCCGACTTTCACTCTCAGCTTTCCCCGTTTGCAAAGATGGCGTATGGTATGCTTTTAGCGATCCCCAAGGTACATCCGTTTGCGTCATTGCCAGAACAAGACACTTATGCTGGTTGGTAGACACTCCTAGAACAGTATCAACGTGACGACAATGTCCAAGCCCTACTAGAAGCCATGGATGACGCGTTTGACTTCGCAAATCACGAAGACACTTTGAAGTCGATCAAGCCCGAGTCCAAGCAAGCCCAAATTCTTACTGTTATGCTAGGTGATGTTTGTAATTGCTGTGACTTTATCCAATCGTATGCGAAGGACTCGCGATTCTGTACGTTGTCTTCACCTGTTTCATTGGCCAGTGTAAACGTGCTATTTATAGGGAAGCGGACGTTAAAGAATATGGGCGGCGGATCAGAGAAAAAAATTGAGAAGTTGTTCGCAGCCCTTGTCGAAAACCGAAGGGCTTTCTTGGATCAGGCGACCATCTCTACGGAGATTACTGCGTTCCAAATTCTAGACGATGTGGGAATAATTTCAGTCAAGGTGGATGACGTCGGTACGTAGACTTGATGGCTTGTGGGTATCGATCTGATAATCGTCGTAGAACTAGATGCAAAAATCAGAGAAATCCCCTATGGAACAGGCTCGCGATTTAGACCCGACAAGGGCTGTCTTAGGGGAACACGCACGGCCTTCCTGGACTTCATTGTCAATTGGGTGAACGACCCCGCTTCCGAGCGTAGTCTCGTTCTTTTCGGGCAAGCAGGCACGGGAAAGTCATCGATCGCGCATGAGATCGCACGTCGCTTCGATAAGATGCACCGTCTTACGTCATCATTTATCTTTTTGCGGAAGGAGCGATCCAAAGTTTATTACCTCTTCACGACGCTTGTTCGCGATCTCTCCGACCGTTATCCTTCGTTCAAAACCGCGCTTGGAAGGGTCGTAAAGGACAACACCTCTCTTCGAGTTGGCACACGCGACTACGATACCCTGTTTGAATCCCTTATCCTGGAACCGCTTAAGCGCCTGCACATCGTCGGTCCTATTCTTGTTGTAATCGATGCCTTGGACGAGAGTGGGGGTGCAACTGGTAGAATCGGGCTACATACATTTCTCGCTAAAAACCTCATCAGACTCCCATCGAACTTCCGTGTGCTCATTACCTCGAGACCAGAGGACGGCATCGAGTCTGCGTTCGTTGGAGCGCCATCAGTCAAAATTAAATATATGAACGATCCTGTGTTAGCTGCTACAGTTCATGACGATATCCTCGCGTTTCTTCAAGAGAAGCTCCCTTCAAGTGAATTCAAAGAGTATGGCCACGCACTGGCAACAAGGGCAGAGGGTGTGTTCCAGTGGGCAGCGGTCGCAAGTGGATACATCTTAGACCCTCCCGAGTTCTTTGGCTTGGACAAGCAAAAGTGCATAGAGCATCTTTTGAGACTCACTGCAGATTGCAGTGGACAAGATCCCTTGGATGACTTATACAAACAAGTCCTCGAAGGATACTTCACACACCCAACATCACGGTCACTCTTTCGCTCTGTTGTTGGACAGCTCATCACTTCAATTGAACCCCTCACTATCTGCTCCTTGACCACTCTGCGAAAACACGCCTCAGGCGATGCCAGGGACGACCGTGATGCCGTTGTTAGATTGCTCCGTCTTCTTGGCTCGTTGTTGAGTAATGCCAGTTCATCCGATGAAAGCCTTTGCATTGTTCCTCTCCACACATCATTCCGCGATTTCCTCACAAATAAAGAGAAGAGCGGTGATTTTTGTGTTGGCCTTCGTGATGCTCATCGTCATTTGGCCCATTCCTGTCTCGGTCTACTGCTCAATGACCTCAAATTCAACATCTGCAATCTCGAATCATCATATCTTGCTAACAATGACGTCAAAGACCTTAACACCCGCATTGATGAACACATCCCACCTGCTCTGTTGTATGCCTGTCGTTTCTGGGGTGATCATTTGGAGCATACTGATTTTAAAACCGATCTATTTGGAAAACTTCAAACTTTCTTTAAGGAGAAATTTATCTTTTTGCTGGAGACCCTTAGTTTGACGAGCGATATGGGTTTAGCTTCACCAGCGCTCTCTATTTTGAATGTGTGGTTAGCGTCTGGTCAAGGTGTGAGTATAAATTGTTAATTCGATGAGAACGGCCAACAACTAATAGCCACGATCACAACAGGTTCCCCGGACAGAGCTAGAGAAATTCAGGTCATTCGTCGACGATGCCTCTGTGTTTGTACGGTATTTCGAGATGGCCATGGCAAAAAGTGCTCCACATGTTTATCTTTCTGCCCTACCATTTGCGCCGACTTGTTCTCTTGTCTCTGCGCATTATTCCAGCTCATTTCCCCGAATCCTACGTCTGGAACGTGGACAATTGTCGCTTTGGCCATCATCGGAGATGGTGATTTCAAATGTTGGGGATATGGTCCTCTCCATTGCACTCTCACCAGATGGCCAGCGCATCGTCTCAGGCTCGCGCGATCGGGCAATTCGTGTATGGAACGCCACGACGGGAGAGACAGCGATAGGCCCATTTACTGGACACTCGGACGCGGTCTGGTCTGTCGCATTCTCGCCAGATGGCCAGCGCATCGTCTCAGGCTCAGAGGATCGAACAATTCGTGTGTGGGACGCCACGACGGGAGACTCAGTGGCAGGCCCATTTACTGGACACACAGATTTGGTCTGGTCTGTGGCATTCTCTCCAGACGGTCAGCGCATCGTTTCGGGCTCGTGCGATCTAACAATTCGTGTGTGGAATGCCATGACTGGAGACACAGTGGGAAGCCCATTCACTGGACACACGGATTCTGTATGGTCTGTGGCATTCTCGCCAGATGGCCATGTTGAAGTGATGTGGTCACGCGCGAGTTATCTCGGCGTTGGGCATCGTCCTATGGGAGTAGAGGTGAGACGCGGGAAGGGTCCCGCATCACGATCATTACGAGTTACCTAGGGACAATGATACTTTATATTATGATCAGGGACAATCCCTGCGTTACTACGATACTACAAGCTTGTGA
>WNGR01012692.1_pt1 | contig 11042 bp, 10 predicted proteins | sample 5407581 | NCBI WGS metagenome assembly WNGR01 (sample SAMN13153383, study PRJNA577476) | soil metagenome | isolation source: 80 cm soil or saprolite under Garry oak tree replicate 2 | place: USA:California | collected 2016-06-15 | reverse complement strand
AGGGCCGGCTGCCAGCTGACATCGCTGCCTTTGATGACGAAGGCGCCGACCGGCCGCGAGGACACGCCGAAGCCGACGCCGCCAGCTTGTGGCTGAGCCTGGTCACCCCCACCGCCGGCGCCTCCGGCGATCTTCGCCGCGGGGATGATCGTGACCCCATTTTTTTCGTAGGGCGTGCCGAACACTTCGGACGCTCGCATTGCGCCCTTCGCCTCGTTGACGACATCCATCACACGCATCGCGGGACCTCCTGGACTTGGTCTTCCTTGCCGAACGCGGTCGGCGATCTCGTTCAGCCTACAGGCATCCACGGTGCCGACGCGTCTAGCGCTGGGTCGTTTCCATCCGCCCGAAGGCGAGCCGAGCCAGGGTCACGATAACGATGAACGCGACCACGCCGGCGGCTGGGGCGAGCACGAGTGGGCGCGCGAAATCGGTCCCCGACAGGAGGGCGTGGAACGCAAACAGACCGAACATCGGATAGGAGAGCCGGTGCAGCCAGCGCCAGGCGAGGGGGTCAAGCTGCCGCCGCAAATAACTCGTGACAGCAACGATCAGCAGGAGGTCGAATCCAACGGTGCCGAGGCCGATCGCCAGCGAGGCATACGAGACCCGGAATGGGATGACGAGGTCGATCGGGCTGATCCGTGCGACCGCGTCCAGCGTCATCGCCAGCACATGCACGCCGACGAATGGCACCCAGCAGACGGTGAGGAAGCGGTGCAGATTCGATAGATCGCGATTGCGCAGCGCTCCCTCGAACATCGCGCTACGCAGCGCCTGGCCGGTGACCAGGGCAGCGGCGAGAGCGAAGAAGGCCGTCAACGCGGCCGCGCGCGAGGTGAGCCAGAGCAGCTGGTCCAGCGTCACGCGGCAGCCGAAAGCTCACTGGAGCCGGCGCCGGCACTCTCCCCTGCTGCCGGCACCACGGCGTACGCCACGCCGCGGGCTTCGAGAAAAGCGATGCCCATGGCCGCACCCAGAAGAACGGCACTCTTGGCATGAACCTCACCGCGCAACGCGCTGTCCGTGACGACAGAGACTTCCGCTAGGTCCGTCTTCGCCGGCATCCCGGTGCGTGGGTCGATCAGGTGATGCATCGAGTGTCCCCAGCGCCGCTTGCTGATGCCGCTCGTGCAGACGGCACCGTCGCGGAGCGCGACGAGCGTGCCATCGCACAGCCCGATGTGCCAGCCGTCGCCCTCGGGACCGGTGCCGCGGACTCGGAGATCGCCGCCCAGATTGCAGACCGCGTTCTCACCGAGCTCGTCGATCAGCAGGTCGGCCAGCGCGCCCTTCGCGATTCCGCCGAGGTCGAGCGCCGCACCGGGTGCGAGCGCCGCCGAGCGCGTGCTGTGATCCAGGAGGAGCACCTCGGGGAGTGCCGGCAGCTGCATCGGGTAAAGGACCGACGGCTCCGTCAGGCCCTGCCGGAAGGGCCGATCGTATCCGGCCGCCGCCAGGGCTGGGAGGACCGCGGCGTTGACGAGTCCTTCGCTTTCCTCGAACGCCCAGAGGGCCGCCTCCAGCATGGCGAACATTTCCGGGCTCACGGGGAGGTAGCGGCCGTCGCTCGCATTGAGTCCGGCCAGCTCGCTGTCACGAAGAAAGCGGGTAAAGCGCGCCTCCGCATCGCGAATCCGTTGCTCGCAACGTTCGAGCGCCGCCGGTCCGCTCTCGACACTCAAGAGCTCGCAGGTGGAGCCGAGTGCGTCGAAGTGGCGGGTCGTCAGTTCAGGAGACATGGCTTTCACTGTGGACCGTGGCGTCACTCGGCAGCACGGTCACCACCGGATGGAGTGGCGCCTGCGCAGGTTTGGGCGACGTGGCCACGACACCACCTGAGAGCAGGGCCAGCAACAGCGTGCCCAGCACCGACGCCCACCTCAGCGTCGCGTTCGAGGACATATTCCTCTCCCTTGCAAATACAACGCGTGGGCTCATGGTTTTCCGGCGGGCCTCAACCGTACGGTAGAAGGGCGCGCCCACCCCGCGACTGAACGCGTCCTGAGAAGGCGCTGAGAGCGTTACGCGAGATCGAGGGTGATCGTGTGGTAGCCGTCCGCCCCGTTCGGCAGCGTCGGCGCCGACTGCGACGGCTGTAATGTTCCCTCGCCGTCGCGGGCCCGGACTTTGACGTTGTAATGTCCGGCAGGGATGCTGGTGCTGAGCTGCCAGAAGCGCCACGCATAGGGGGAGAACTCGGCCTGCAGGTCGGCGGGCTGCCAGGAGCGGCCACCATCCCAGCTGAGCTCGACCCCGCTGACCCGGCGGGAACCCGCGAACGCGATACCGCCGAATTGGATCGACTGCATCGAGGTCAGGGGTGAGCCGTTGAGATGGGTGGCGAGCAGGTGGTCGGGGGTCAGATCGCGGAGCTGAAAGCTTTCCGTGTAGCCGTCGGCGCTTTCCATCAACATCCAGGTTGTGTTCGACGGCACCGAGGTCAACGCCAGCACATCGCTCACGCGCGGCCCCTTCCAGCTGCCATTGCTGATCAGCGTCCCACCGATCTCGTTGCTGATGCATTCCAGCGTCAGCTCCAGATCATGGGACGGCAGGGCGAGCAGCTCGTCGTAGGTGAGTGACCGGCCGGGCAGGTTGAGACGCCAGGTCGAGCCATCGACGACCGGGTCGCCGCCAATGTTCTTGGAGACGACATAGAAGTCGCCGACGGGCGTGATCTCCGTCGGCGTGCGGCTGCCCTCCTTCATGGCCAGCGCCGTCGCAAAGCGGCGGACGTTCGCATAGCCGATGCCCAGCAGGGCGATGCCAACCGCACCATAGAAGACGTTGCGCATCAAGATCCGGCGGTCTTCGCTGAACGGGCCGGAGGTGGCGAGCCCGCGGACGACGCGATCGACCAGCGGAACCATTCCGGCAAGCAGCACGACTTCGACCACCGCCCCGAGCGGCGAATCACTCGGCGAAAAGGCTACGGTCGCGACGATGGCGCTGACCAGGGCCGTTGCCGCCGTGAGGATCAGTACATGGCGGCGCGGGAAGACACGGGCAATCAGCATTGACGCCACGCCGTAGACCGCGATGATCACCACGGTTGCGCCCACGAGCAGCAGCGGTCGGGCGAGAACACCGAGCGCCTTCAGCAGGTTCGCAAACGTCGACAACGGCAGCAGCTTGAGCAAGAGGTAGCCCGCTTGCTCTGGGAGGAGAGGTATCGCGAATAGCGCGTGCGCCAGGTAGTCGGCCCCAAGGGCCAGTGTGCCGGCGCTCAAGCCGACGATCAGCGGGCGATGACGAGCCAAGCGGCTAGGGCCGGGCGGGCCGGCGGATCCCGTTGTAGGCCAGCGCCAATCCGACGATCGCGACGATGATGCCGATGATGAGCCACATCCGCTGGCCCGTCATGAAGCTGCCCGGCAGCACGCCCGAGCCCTGCAAGATCCAGACACCGCCGGCAAAGATGGCGATCAGGCCGAGAATCAAACTGCCGATACGCATACAACTACACTACGCGCCCGCGTTGCGCTCGTCTTTAGCGAAGCTAAAGTTCGCGAGGGCGCGATAAGCGAGCTCGCCGGGCGAAGCGCGCTTAGGCTTCTGCGGCGACCGCCTCTGGCGTCACCGCCAGATCCTTGCCGGCGCGGCCGCCCGCTTCGACCTTGGCCAGCGCCAGCTGCCCGATGTTGAGCCCCTGGATGGTGGCCAGATCGCCGAGCGCCCGCAGGAAGTATTGCCGGCGGCGCCGCTCCACGACGCGGCCCAGCTCGTGTTCCAGGCCCTGGACACCCTCCACGAAGGAAATCCGGAAGGGGTCAGCGATCCGCGCGCGCTGCGGACCGAGCTCTTCCTGGACGAGTTTCTTCGCGTCGCCGGAGAGACCCTCGTTGCTGACGATCACACCCTCGGCGGCCTTGATGCGGGAGACTTTGGCGTTGAAGGCATACGCGTCCGCCAGGTTGAACTCGCGATCCTTGAGCACCACGAGGACGAGGTCTCCACTCAAATCGAGCACGATGTCGGTCCCCACTGGGCTGGCGTCGATGATCACCTGCTCACGGCCGATGCCGAGCTTGGGGAGGATGGCCGTTGCCAGGGTCGTCATCCAGCGGCCCTTGTCGTTGAGGGCGGTGGCGCGATCGGTTGGCACGATGACCTGGTCCACTCGCTCCTCGTTCAGCGGGCGCCCGCAGGCGCATTTCATCCAGTCCGGCGCCATCTTCTGCAGCTTGTTGGGATCATCGGTGCGCAGCACGGCATTGCCGGTGCGGGAGCACACGATCACGTACTCCGACTGGATCAGGCCAAGGTTGCGGAGCTCGCCGAGGCGGCCGGCGACGGCGGTCCCCTGGGCTTCGCCGAGGACCTTGGGCAGGTCGGAAACGGTGAGTGACCCGACCCGCTCGAGATCCCGAATCAGGGCGCGAATCTCCGGTGCGGCGAAGGCACCCATCGCCTGGTTTTCTTCAGCGCTGACCTCGTTGATCGACTGGCGGGACTTGCGGATCGCGTCGAAATTGTGGCTGCCCACCGGAGCGAGGACCGGCCACGAGGACGGCGTGCCCACCTCCTGGCCGAGGGCTTCCTGGGCTGCGGTGCGGACTCGCTTGAGGAAATCGGTCCGGATCTTTTCGGTCCCGGCCCGATAGGCCACGCCGACTTCGATGAACGCGGGCTTGGAGGCGTGCTCGAGCTCCATGAAGTGGACGTCGTCGGAGCGCAGCTCGCGCAAGGTGGCGGAGCCCGGCCGCCGGACACGCAACCAGCCGACGACCGGCGCCTGTCCCATGAAGAGCTCGCCTTCGTCGGCCGACGACCAGCTCTTGGTGACGTCGAATTGCAAAAACTTGTTCAAGAGGTCGATGGTGAAGCTGATCCCGGCGCTGTCGAAGATCGCCTCGCGCGCCCGGTAGAGAACGCCCATGAACTCGGGGCCGTTGATGCGGGAAACAGTGGTCCAGAACTGGTCGGTGTTAGGGGCAATATCGAGGCGGCGGACTTCCACAAGCAGCATGGTTTCGGGCTCCTCAGCAATGAAAATTGGACAAACGGCAGCGCCACCGCCATCCAACGCCTCCCCACGAGCCGAGTGGCGGCAGTCGCAGGATAGGGCGGAAGAATCGGTCTTGTCAAACCATTTCGCACTCGCAAGTGGTGATGGAGCCGATCACCGGCCCGCCGCCACGGGTTGCATACTGTGCCGGTGACGGAGAGGGAACTCCTGACCGCCGCCGCGCGGGCGGCCGGGCTGCGGCTGAGCGCCGCCGACGCGCTGGCACTGCTGCCAGCATGGAAGCGGTACCTGGCACTGGTCGAACAGCTGAGGGCGGCGGTTGCGACGGGGGATACGGATGGGGTCGCCTGAAGCGCTGAGTTCAGCACCGCTGGTCAAGATCGCAAGCTCGCTCCACCGCCGTCGGCTGTCGCCGGTCGAGCTGGTCGACGCCTACAGCCGGCGCATCGCGGCGAGCGCCGACCTGCAGGCCTTCATCACGCCGCCCGGCGAGCGGGCCCGGCAGGAGGCACAGCGGGCTGAGCGGCGACTCTCCCGGGGCGAGAGTGGGGCGCTGTTGGGGGTACCGATCGCGGTGAAGGACCTGTTCGCGACCCGGGCGCTGCGAACGACGGTCGGGTCTCGCATCCTGCGGAACTGGGTCCCATCGAGCGATGCCGCCGTCGTCGCCCGTCTGCGGGCCGCCGGCGCCATAGTCTTCGGCAAGACCAATCTCCACGAGTTTGCCTACGGCGTCAGCACCGCCAACCCCTGGTGGGGCGTCGCTCGCAATCCCCACGATTCCCGCCGCAGCCCGGGCGGTTCGAGCGGCGGCTCGGCGATCGCCGTCGTCGCCGGCCTGTGCGCCGGCGCCCTCGGTTCTGACACCGGCGGATCGATCCGGGTGCCCGCGTCGCTGTGCGGTTGCGTAGGCCTCAAGCCGACGTTCGGTGCCATTCCGCTGAATGGCGCATTCCCGCTGGGGTGGTCGCTCGACCACGCGGGTCCGCTGGCGCGGACGGTCGACGACGCCGGCGTGCTGCTCGATGTGCTCTCGGGCGGGGATGCCGGGCGTAAGTCCCGGCGCGCCCCGACACGGGGCCTGCGGGTTGGCGTCCTCCAGGGATCGATTGTCGAGAGGGTGCAACCGGCTGTCTCGCGCCAGGTCGACGCGGCGGCGGCAGCCTTGCGCCGGCGCGGGTTGCGGGTCCGCTTGGTGGCGATTCCGGAGATGCAGTGGACGGTCGCGACCCAACTGGTGACGCTCCGCGCCGAGGCGAGCGCCCTCCATGCCCGCTGGATTCGCGCCCGGCCTCGCGCCTACGGGTCCGACGTCCGCACCCGGCTCCAGCTGGGCTCGCTCGTAGCTGGGGCCGACTACGTGCTGGCGCAGCGCATGCGCGCCCGGATTCGGACGGCAATGAGCCACGTCTTCCACGACATCGATGTCCTGCTGCTGCCCAGCACGCCGATCGCCGCGCCGCTTGTCGGCGAGCGGACGGTTCGCTGGCGGTCCGGGGAGGAGCCGGTCGACGGCGCGCTGGTGCGGCTGACGGCGCCCTTCAACCTCACCGGTCTACCGGCGCTGTCGGTTCCCTTTGGCGCGACGGCCGGCCTGCCAATCGGCGTGCAGGTGGTCGGGCAGTGGAATGACGAGGCGCGCGTGCTGGCCGTCGGCCGCCTGATTGAAGAGGAAGCTCCTAGTAGATGAAGCCGATGAGCGGAATCGTGCCCGGGATCACGTGCCGGTAGCTGACCCGGCCCCAGCCGCCACCGGTCGGGCTCGCGTAGTTCATCTCGGAGACGAGCCAGCTGCCGTCGGCGTAGACCTGCTCGACGTAGGCGACGTGGCCCCAGTAGGGTGACTCCCAGGTGACCATGATGGCGCCCACGCGCGGCGTGGGACCTTCCGGCCGGCCATAAGCACGCGCGCGTCCGAACCATTGCCAGGCATTACCACCCCAGGGCGCGGGCCGGCGGGTGTTGACGTACCAGGTGCACTGCCCAAAGGGATAGCTTGCTCCGCCCGAGGAGTACACCGGCGTCACGTACCAGGAGCGCTTGCCGGCCGTGACCGTCTGCGCATTGGGCTGCGGAACGGAAGCCGGCTCCGGACCAACGCCGTAGGGCAACATCAGGTACTCGTCGACGGGCAATGTCTCCGGATGACGAAGCAAGTTGAACTCGATGATCGCGTCCGACTCGGCGTGATATTTCTGCGCCAGCGATGCCAGGGTGTCGCTCGCGCTGACCTTGACCAGCACGCCATCGACCGGCGGAATCACGACCTCCTGGCCCGCGGTCAGACGATCGACGAGCTTGGGGTTCGACCAGAGCAGCGTGTTCACCGAGAGCCCGTACTTCGACGCCAGCATCCGGAGCGTGTCGCCATCGACGGCGGTGTAGTGAATGATGTCGCGGTGCTTCTCGGCCGGCGGTGTCGCGGGCAGCGCCGGGACGACCAGCGAACCACTTATCGACCATCCGATGCCGTCGACGGCACGGCCGAAGGGCGCTTGGGCAAGAGCCGTACCTGGCCCCGTGCCGCCGGCGAGGGCGGGCGCGGCGCCGACCGGGACATGGAAGACGACCCAGGGCATCGCAGCCGCCATCAACAGCACGGCTGAGTGTGTTGCAAAGCGCGGCGCAGCGTACTTCAGCGGACGTCCCCCTTTACCCCTTCCCTCTTGGCCGCTCCACTGCGGCCTACACAGGACAAACTGCCCAGGCCCCGAATGGCTTGCAGCGGGGCGACGAGCTATCACACGCTCGTGACATGACCGTTACCAAAGGACCGTAACCATCGAAATGGTCGCCCCGTCCAGATCGGGCCTAGAATGCGGGCCATGTCGGACCCGGCAGAGATGTCAGGTCGCGAATTGCTCGAGGCCGCGCTGCGTGGAGCTGCGCCCGCTCCACCCTACGTTCGCCTGCTGCGCATGCGCTTTATCGCCGTCTCCGACGGCAGTGCAACCTTCGAGATGCCGGCGACCACCGAGCTCTACAACCCGAACAACGTCGTCCACGGCGGCGCACTCGCGTCACTCGCCGACAGTGCCATGGGATTCGCGGTCTTCAGCACGCTCCTCCCGGGCGAGAACTTCACGACCGCCGAGCTTCATCTCAACTTCCTCAAGGCCGTCACCGCGGATTCCGGCATGCTGCGATCGATTGGCCGGGTGGTGCATCGCGGGCAGCAGATCGCGGTGGCTGAGGCCGAGATCGTCGACCAGCAGAACCAGCTGATCGCACGCGCCAGCTCGACCAACGTCGTCCTGCAACGGCGAGCCCCGCCGCCCACCGATTCCTCCTTGCCGGCATCGACGCAAGAGCCGGCCATGGCAGCCACGCAACCTCCTGTGCGCTTTGCCGCTCCGCCGTCGCCCCTGGAGCGAGCACCCACACCGACGGTGTCGCCGCCGATGACGACCGAGCTCATCGGGATGGCGCCGCTCGCGCGGGGCAAACGAAAGATTCGGACCTTTGCCGGCGATATCGCGTACCTCCGAACCGGGCAGGGTCCGCCGCTTGTGCTGCTGCACGGGATTCCCAGCTCCTCGTATCTCTGGCGCGATGTCATCGAGCCGCTGTCCGCAACCTTCGAGGTGCTGGCGCCCGACCTGCTCGGCTACGGCGACTCCGACAAGCGGATGGATGTCGATCTGTCGATTGCGGCACAGGCCCGATACGTGGTGGCCTTCATGGAAACGATCGGCGTGCACCAGGCGGCAGTGGCCGGCCATGACATCGGAGGCGGCGTCGCTCAACTGATGGCTGTCGACGAACCCCAGCGGGTTGCCCGCCTCATTTTGATCGACAGCATCGTCGATAACAACTGGCCGATCCCCGACATCGCACGTTTGAAAGAGCCGGCGTGGGACCAGATCATGGTCAACATCGATCTTCGTCGCGGGCTCCGCAAGGGCCTGGAAGCCGGGGTGGTGACGCCGGGCCGGGTCACCGATGAGATGGTCGACGAGTGGACGCGACCCTTCCAGGACCTGGGCGGCCGCCGCGCCTACCTTCGCGCGGCGCGGTCGCTGAACAATCGAGATCTCACGAGCCGGGCGAAGCACATCGACGAGATCGAGACGCCGACGTTGATCCTCTGGGGAGCCAACGATGCATTCCTGGAGCCGGCCTGGGCCGAAACGCTCCACGACAGGCTTCGCGAGAGTACGGTTCAGATCATCGATCCCGGTGGGCACTTCCTCCCACTCGATCGGCCCGACGCCGTGGTGGAGGCCATCACACGCTTTCTGACGACGAGATAGCGCAGTTGCGACGGCCTGAAGTCCGCTAAGAGCGGCGGGCGAGCAGCTCGTCGGCGCGGGCCGCCGGCGTGGCCGTCCAGGCGGCCAATCGGATCAGGGGTGTGACCCGTGGCCCATGGAAATCATCGCCACCGGTCGCCACCCACCCGTAGGAGGCCGCGACCTCCTGGAAGCGATCCATCAAGGCCGCACTTTTCGGCCCATAGGGGTCATCAGGCGCCTGCGGATAGGTGACCTCGAGCCCCAGCACGCCCGCCACGGCGCACGCCCGAAACAACAGCTGCAGGTCGGGCACATGACGGTAGACACCGGGGTGCGCCAGCACGGTGACGCCCCCCGCCGCGGTCACCATATCCACCGCCTCATCCAGTGGCATCTCCGTGGCCCGCGGAACGTGCGCCGGCCCACCGGGACCCATCGCCGCGTACAGCTCTTCGCGCGCTACGCCCGGCTGCGCGGCCTCGATGGCAGCAACGATGTGGGGCTTGCCGACGTTGCCACGCGCGCCGGCGCGCACGGCCTCCCACGTCACGCGGTAGCCGGCGGCCGCCAGCCGGTCGACCGTTTCCCGTTTCTGCGCCTCGCGGGCTTCACTGGCTTGATGCAGGCGGTTGCGCAGCCGCCGGTTGTTGAGCGCGAAGCCGTAGCCGAGCAGATGGGCGTCGATCAGTCCGCGGCCAGGCTCATCTTCGATCGATAGCTCGACGCCGGCAATCATTCGCACGCCGTGCCCCTCCAGGCTGCCCAGGGCATCGATCCCCGCGAGTGTGTCGTGGTCGGTCAGGGCGATGACGTCGAAGCCGGCGGCGGCGTGAGCGGCGACAACCTCTAACGGTGGCAGCTCGCCGTCGCTGAAGATCGTGTGCAGGTGCAGGTTCGCCCGCCCGTTGGATACCTCTGCCAATGGTGGGCATGTTATAACCGTGGGCGCCCCTTCATGAGCCCTGACCGCCAGCCACACCTCAGCCTCGTCCGCCGCCTGGTGGTTGCCAATCTCGAGAAGCCTGTCCTGGATGTCATCGACAGCGCGCTCAGCTGCCTGATCGAGGCGCTCGACGTTCGGGCGGCGTTCCTGGGCAAGATCGATGGCGAGACCCTCGAGATCATCGCGGCCCGGGTCGAGAGCGGGCCCGCGATCCAGCAGGGCACGCGTCTGCCGCTGCAGGATACGTTTGGCGCCGCCGAGGAGGAGAGCGACGGCGGCCTGATCAATGTTCGCGACGCCTCCAAACGTCAGCCCTTCAAGCGGCTGGCGATGCGCCAGCAGTTCGACATCAGTAGCTACCTCGGAACCCTGTTGCGCAACCCGGAGGATGAGGCGACCGGCACGCTGGCGGTCTTGGGCAAGAGCGCACGCGTTTTCACAGCCGAGGAGCAGGACCTGCTGCTCGTGGTCGCCGCATTGCTCGCCCCTCGACTTCGACCCGGATCGACGCCGCTCAACGGCCAATCCCGCACCCCGATATCGGCGATTCGGCTGGCCTCAGAGGAAGTCAAGGAGCCACTCGCGATCCTGCGCGGCTACGCGGACATGCTCAGCAACAACGAGGTGCCTCCCGAGCAGATGACGGTGGTGGCGCAGCGCCTCGCCCAGCAGTCCGAAACCCTGATGCGGATCGCGGACCAGGTCCTGCTACTCTCACGCCTTCCCCTGGAGCTGGCCTTCACGGTTCGCGTCTCGCTAGATGCCGTGGCGCAGTCGGCGGCGCAGCGGATCCGCCAACGGATGGCCGGCGCCGGCATGGAGCTTCGGCTGCAGCTCGATAGCCACGCCGACGTCTGGGGTGACGCGACCCTGCTCGAGGCGGCGCTCG
>WNGR01030881.1_pt1 | contig 11046 bp, 1 predicted proteins | sample 5407581 | NCBI WGS metagenome assembly WNGR01 (sample SAMN13153383, study PRJNA577476) | soil metagenome | isolation source: 80 cm soil or saprolite under Garry oak tree replicate 2 | place: USA:California | collected 2016-06-15 | reverse complement strand
AGCCCCGCGCGAATACCACCGGCGCGACTCGCGCGTACGTGCGCGACAACGTCGACATCGAGGCCGGCACGCTCACTGTGGAGGCGGGCCACAGCGGCGATCGCGTCGACTACGACGCGACGTCGACGGCGTTCGTCTTCGCGATCGCGATCGGCGGCGGCTCCGGTGTGACCCCGCAGGCACACGCTGACGGCACGATCGAGGCGTTCCTCGGCGCGCCGGCGGTCGACGGTGTCGCCGGCGTGAACACCGATGCCACGAGGATCCATGTGACCGGCGCGAGCGAGTTCGACGCCTACTCACACCTTCACGCGACGTCCGAGGCGAAGGGCACCGCCATCGCCGCGGTCGGCGTGAACGTCCTACTGCCGGGCGCGAGCGTCGGGAACGTGACCCGCGCGTACGCCGGCGGCGGCGCCGACATCCAGTCCGGCTCGCTCCTCCTGGACGCGAACGCCGTGACCATCGCCGACGCGACCGCGCGGGGTGTCGCTGTGACCTTGGTGTCCTTCGCCGACACGCACGCCGACGCGACCATCCAGAGCGCTGTCGACGCGTTCCTTGGCAAGCGCGCGGACGCCCCGACCGGCGCGACCTTGACTGTCGCGCTCGACGGGCCGGTGACGCTGCACGCGACATCGGACAACACCGCGAATGGCCTGGCGACGGGCTCCTCGTTCTCAGCCGCGAGCGTCGCGCTCATGGACCCGTCCGCGACGATCAACGGCAACACGCGCGTGTACATCGGCCCGGAGACGACGGTCACCGGCTCGGCAATCACCGGTGTCGCGGGCGCGACGTCCCGCGCGAACGCCACGACGACGGTCGCGAACATCGGACTGCTCGGCTCGGGTACGGGCGTGACCGTGACGGCGACGATCGGACACGGCACGCAGGCCTTCATCGGGACCAAGTCGCACCTCACGCTCACCGGTGCCGGCTCGTTCTCGGCGACATCGCACGCGACGGCGACCACGGCCACCTCGGCGGTGTCGGGCGGCATCGTCAACATCGGCGTCTACGACCTCGAGTCGACGACGAGCTCGCACACACGCGCGTACGTCGACGACCAAGCGGTGGTCCACGCCGGCGCCCTGGAGCTGCTGGCCAGCGCCACCGATACGCCCATCGTGACCTACAGCTCGGTCGGCATCTCCGCCTTCGGCGGCGGCGGCGTCACGCTCGCCGCGACCGACAACAGCACGGTCGAGAGTTACATCGGCCGGGCTACGGGCGGGGACGCTTCGCACCGCACGTCGGTCACGACCGATCCGGGCGGGATCGCCATGTCCGCGACAGGCGACGACAACCTCAGCGTCACGATGAGCCTGCTCAGCCTCGCCCTCTTCGGCGATGTGACGATCAGCACGACGACGGCGAGCGCCAACATCAACGTGCTGTCGTACCTCGGCGATCAGACGGAGATCCACGCGACCGGCGCCGTCTCGCTCTTGTCGCAGACCGACGTGCACGCGGCAACGACGGGCGAGGGCTTCAGCGGGTCCTTCGGGTTCTCGGGCCAGGGCGGCAGCGCCACTGCGACGGTCTCGCCGAGGGTCAAGGCATTCGCCGCCGGCAACAACACGATCGACGCGGGCGGGATCAGCTTCCAGGCGCAGTTCAACCCGACGGGCGGGAATGCCGCGTCGGCGTCCATGTCGCTCGGTGGCATCGGTCTCCTCGCAGCCGTCGCCGGCGGCGTTGCCACGGCCACGTCGGATCCGATCGTCGAAGCATCGGTGCCGAGCACATCGACGATCGACTCGACCGGCCCGGTCAGCCTGCTTGCGTCGGCGTCGAACAACGCGTCGACGAACGCGTCCGGGAGCGCGGGCGGTCTGGTCGGTCTCGGCGCGGCGCAGGCGACGTCTGAGGCGAACGGTTCCGTGCTCGCCTACCTCGCAGGCGACATCGTCGGTCCCGCTGGGACGGCCGGCGCGACCAGGATCGACATCGAGGCGAGCGCCGCGAGCCTCGCGAACGCGAACGCGCAGGCGGTGTCCGGCGGCCTCGTCGCCGACACCGACAACACGTCGATCGCGACGGCGAGCCCGACGGTGCGCGCGTACATCAGCGGCAGCGCCACGGTCAACGCGTCGGGGAACATTTCGCTCTCGGCCACGGCCCTGCCGGAAGCCGATGCGAAGACCCACGGCGTCGCCGGCGGTCTCATCGGTATCGGCGGATCGGAGTCGACCGCGGCGGCCTCACCGATCGTCGAGGCGTACTTCGGCGACGGCGCGCAGGTCTACGCCGGCGGCAATATCTCGCTTGCCGCCACGGTCGACGTGCAAACGCCGAGCAACGCCGGCCCCGACTACGTCATCAAGTCGATCGACTCGGGCCAGGACACGCTCGAGGTCACGAGTCACGGCCTGCAGAGCGGCGACGTGATCGAGTACGACAACACGAACCAGAACCCGGATGCGTCGCAGTGCGCTCGCTCGGGTGCGATCGGTGGCCTCACCGGCCCGGCGACGGAGACGTATCCGAACGGTGATCCGAACGGCGCCGAGTGCGTCACCGAGACCGTGGACGGGGTGACCTCGTCGTTCATCGTGCGCCGCGCTTACAACGTCATTCGCTACGACGACAACCACGTCCAGCTCGGGTCTCAGTTCCAGGGTGGCGCGTGCAACGCGGCCTCCTCGTCATGCGTCGACTCCGCGCACGACACGATCCGCTTCGGCGCCGCGCACAACCTCCTCACGGGCGACGCGGTGAGGTACGACCGGCCGGCTGGCGTGACTGGCGGCTCGAACGTCGGTGGACTCAACCTGAACACGACGGCGTACTACGTGGTGGTCATCGACGAGCGCACGATCCGGCTCGTCGCGACGCAGGCCCAGGCGACCAACCCGGCCGCGTTCGTCCGCTCGATCCACCCGTCCGACATCACCGGCACGTCGATCCATCTCCTCGGCCATGGCCTGGCCGACCAGTCCGCGGTCGTGTACCACGCGCCGCAGCCGAACACCTTCGGCAGCGGGCAGGCCGACGTGCCGAACGGCTCGGCCGGGAGCAACGCGAACCTGCTCGACACCGCGGGGAACAACAACCTCGTCTTCATCGACCCTGACACGGGCGAAGCCACGACGCACACGTTCGTGACCGGCGACAAGGTGCTCTACAACGTGAAGAGCACGGACGACCTGTCTGGCGCGCCGATCGGTGGACTGCAGGACGGCAAGATCTATCGCGTCATCCGCATCAACAGCTCGACGATCCAGCTGAAGCGGAACACCGTCGTCGATGCGCTCGTGAACTTCGTGCGTGCGCCGGGCACGTCGGGGCACGACCAGATCATTCGCATGGACGTGAGCGGCGATTGGGTCGCCGACGGCTTCGGCCCGGGCGACACGCTATTGATCCAGACCGCCCCGTCCGGGTCGAGCCTGAACAACGGCACGGCATACACGATCAACAGCGCGACGGCGACGACGCTCACCCTCGATCAGCACCAGGCCGTGACCGCGACGCGCGTCATGACCTCCGCGCACTTCTTCACGACGACCACGAGCTGTGGCACGAGCTGCACCGTGACGCATTACTGGATCCAGCGGACCGACGGCGGTTCGTGGACCGCGAACACGAACTTCGGTGTCGGCCAGAGCCTCATCGTGACGACGACCGCGAGCAACAACACGACCTACGCGATCACCGGCGTTTCGACGACGTCGAGCTCGAACGACACCGTCGAGGTGTCCTCGGCGATCACTGTCGAGACCGCGGCGTCCGCCACGTTCTCGAACCCGCTCACGAAGGAGTTCGACGAGCCGATCATCACGCTCGCGCCGCGCAAGAGCGCGATCACGGACGCCGTCACGATCGGCGGCACCGCCGCGGCCGCGACCTTCACGCGTACGACCGGCGACTGGAGCAACCTCGCTATCGCGGCCGGCGCGACGATCTCGGTGACCGGGACGGTGTCCGGCTCGGACATCAAGGACGACGGCACCTACACGGTGACGGGCGTCAGCGGGAACCTGATCACCGCCAGCCGTAGCAACACGACTATCCCGTTCTTCACGGGTCCGTTCACGGTGACCATCAACGTCACCGTGCCGGCTCAGCCGTCGTACGCCGTGACCGTGAACTTCGGACGCAACGACTCTGGCGACACGATCACGCGGACCTCGGGTGACTGGTCCGGCACGACGCTTGAGCCGAACGCGCAGGTCCGCGTGAGCACGGCCGGCGGCGGCGTACGACGACGACATTCACGATCGGTGGCACGATCGCGATCTCCGGCACGACGTCGAACAACGGCACGTTCACGATCACCGCGGTGGACGCGGACACGCTCACCGTTGCCGAGACGGTGGCGACCGAGGCCGCGCCGGCCACGTCGTTCTCGGCGTCGGCGTTCGCTCGCACCGTCACGCAGACGAACCCACACAAGCCGGGCAACGACCTGCACAGCCTTGTGCGCGTCGGCGACCTGCCGCTGAAGTACACCGATATCAGCGGGATGCACACGCTCGAGGACGGCACCACGCTGTTCGTTGTCGACCCGACGAGCGACCCGAACAACTTCGGCCTGTCCTTCACGAAGGGTGGCAGCCCGATCACCTTCGTGACCACCGGGCTCACCGGCTCCGCGATGCACTCGCTCACGCCCACGGTCGACCTCACTGCGGGCGACGGCCTGCAGGAGCTCCGCATCGACCTGACCGGTGGCCCGGGCGTGGACACATCGCACGGTCCGCAGCACATCACCGGTCCCGGCGGGCTCCCGCTCGGCTCGATGCTCGCGCTCTCGGGCGATGGGCTCTCGAAGTCCGAGTCGACCGGTTCCGGCGGCGGCTTCGTGGGCGTCGGCAACAACGAAGCGCAGGTGACCACGAGCCCGAACGTGCAGGCGCACATCGGGACCGGCGCCGCATCGACACTCGTGACCGCGGGCGGCTCCGTCTCGATCACGACGCTCGCGCGGACGAACTCCACCGCGACCTCGCGCAACGACACCGGCGGCTTCGTCGGGATCGCAGACGCGACCGCCCGTGCCGACGAGGGCAGCATCAGCCACGCTTACCTCGCCGAGGACACGCGTCTCATCGCGGGCGGCGACCTCTTCATCTCCGGCGGGGCGGACGGGAGCGTGTTCGTCGGTTACTCGACCACCGCGCAGATCAAGGACCGTTCGGACGTGCTCATCGGCGGCACAGCGCGGATCTGGACCGACGCCCGGACGAACGGCGATGCGAACGCCTACGCGAGCGGCATCGGCGCGGGCGGCGATGGTCACAGCAACGATCAGGCCACGCTCAACACGAGCACGAGCGTCGCGAGCATTGGTGCCGACGCGCTGCTGGTCGCGGACAAGGCCTCATTCAAGGCCGGGGTCAGCTTCCTGCGCCTGTTCGCGCACGGCGAGGCGTACGGCGCCGGGTTCTACGCCGAGGGTGAGGATGACTCGCACGTCGGTGGGACCGCGACCACCAACGTCGACGTCGGAAGCCACGCGCTCGTCACCGGCCTTGAGGGTGTCGACCTGATCGCGCGCGCGGATCACGTGAACACACGCGCCGAATCCTTCGCTCGCTCGACCGGGCTCTTCGGATATGTGAGCGCGCACGGCAACAACAACACGAACATGAGCTCGACCGTGACCGGCGCCGCGGGCGGTCCGCAGCGCATCCCGGCCGTGGTCGGCGCGCAGATCACCGCCGGGCCCCGGCCGAACGACGGCGGGCTGCCGCTGGCGCAGCAGGACGACCTCGAGGACTCCGGCATCTCGAGCCGCCTCGCGCTCTTCGTCGACACGAAGTACGGCAGCGACGTCCACACGAGCGCCGACGCTCACCATCACCGGGACGCCGCCATCGCTCAGCATCGTCGGCGTCAACGTCCAATGGACCAAGGACGACGCGAATCACCGTGTGGTCGTCTCGGACATCCGCAACTGCGCGGCGTGCGGCGCGGGCTACGCCGGCGTCGGCGACGTCGTCGTCCTATCGAAGGACGTCGAGGGCACTGTCGGAACATGGACGTTCCGCGACACGCTCCAGTCGGTGCGCATCGTGAACACGACGACGTACGACCTGTTCCTGAACAACATCGACGTACGCGACACGAGCCAGCCGCTTGCATACCTGAGCCAGACGGACCCGGGTGGGGCGACCGTCGGCATCTCGTTCGACATCCGTCGCGACCAGGCGCCTACGGTCGTGGACATCCGCAACCTGAGCTCGTCGACCGTGTTCTTCAACGGGAAGATCGAGAACCCGATCGGCCTGACCTCGATCATCAACAGCGGCGGCAGCCTGCGGAGCACCAAGGCCCGCGGCAGCACGACGGTGTACGGCGGCATCGTGCCAATCACGCCGGACACGAGGACGTCGTTGATCGCCACGAACATCCTCCGCATCGACCTCGGCGCCGGCAGCGCGGGGCAGAGCGCTGCGCAGCGGCTGAACATCGATTACATCGACACGTCCGACCTGCCGCGCGGCACGAACTTCGCGACCGGCCGCGCCAGCGGACTGACGGACGCCATCTACCTGGGAATCGAGAACGAGTTCTTCACCGATCAGCTCGTCCGGTACACGTCGAGCGATGCGATCGGCGGCCTGACGGACGGCGGGTACTACGTCGTCCTCGTGTCCTCCGACGGCCTCTCCATCCAGCTTGCCACCACTGACGATCCCGGCACGCCGCTGCCGCTCGATCCGAGCCAGTCGACGCTGACGACGCTGCACACGCTGACCCCGGTCACGCGGTTCAGCGTGGTCGCGACGTCCGGTAGCGCGTACCTTGACGTGAAGGCGCACCAGCGCATCGCGCCGCTGCCGGCCTCCTACACGGTGATCATCGACGCGATCCACACCAGCGGCGATGCCGACCTGCTCTTGCAGATCAGCACGAACGACCCGAGCGGGGCGGGCAGCTCGGGCGGCGTCGACGTGAGATGGCCGCCCGCGAACGACGCGACCCGTTGCTGCCACTTCCTGTCCGACGGCTCGAGCACGGCCTCCGTCCACGCCGGCTTCGGCATCGGCGCGACGAGCCTGGACATCACGAGCACCTACGACTTCCGCCAGCGCGACACGAATGGGCTCCGTACCTTGCCCGGCATCACGTCGGACAACGGCAACATCATCGTGACGAGCGTCCGCACGGCCACGACGGCGCCGTTCACGAACGTGCGCGGCATCTTCGAAGGCGCGAACACGCCGAAGCGCATCGACGTGCTCACGAACGGCTTCATCACGTTGTACGAGAACACGGGCGACATGAACGTCGGCCGGATCAAGTCGACCGCGAATGACGTGCTCCTGTACGCGCCCGCGCGGATCGTCGACGTGCTCAACGACGCGACGCCATCGGCCGACGCGGACGTGACCGGCACGAACATCACGATGTGCGCCTCCGTCGGGCTGCCGAACGACTTCGCGCTGCGCACGACCGCTGACCCGAGCTGCGTCACGAACGGCGGCTCGCGCGGCGGCGTCGGTGCGGCCGACAACTTCCTGGAGATCAACGTGGACGTCCTGAACACGTCCGCGCCCGGCGTGCTCCGCGTGTACGACACGTTCGCGACGGCGAACTTCGGCGTGTACCTCACCGAGACGACGGGCGACATGAAGATCGACACCGTCGACACGAACGGCGACAGCTCGCTGGTCACGCTCGCCGGGTCGATCGTCGACGCGCGCAACGCCGGCGCGGGCGACAACAGCGCCCTCGGCTTCTTCAACGTCCGCGCGAACAACGTCTGGCTTGACGCGAACGGAACAGGCGCGAGCATCGGCGCCGGCAACACCGCGACGCCCGACGCGCCCGGCAACGACCTCAAGATCGACTCCGGCCACCTCGCCACGAGCATCGTCGGGGCCGAGGCCGACGCATCCATCTACCTGACTGAGACGCTCGGCGCGCTGAACCTGCGCCTGGCCCAGGCCCTCGCCGGCGACATCCGCCTGACCGTCCGCGAGGCCGCGGGCCAGGGCGAGGACCTGAACCTGCTCCAGCCGACGGGCACGATCCTCGTGGTCGAAAACTCGTACCGGACCATCCCGCACGGCCTCGTCAACGCGCCGTCCGGTTGGATCCTCCTGCGCGCCGGCGACAACCTGACCTTCGGCAACACCGCGCCGATCGCGACGAGCATCGCCGACGCGACGGGCAACACACAGGTCCTCGCCGGCAAGTGGATTGACATCTACGGCGACTACGGCGACCTCGACCCGGGCTACGGCACGGTGATGACGCTGCACGGCACGATCACGCCTGGCACCCTCACGCTCGGGTGCGCCAGCGCGATCAACCCGGCGTTGCGCACCTGCAACCTGACGCGCATCTTCGGCAACGGCGACGCCGACACGTTCGACTTCGAGCAGATGCTGCTCGGCGGCAAAACGCGCGTCTACGGCTCCAACACGCCCACTCCGTACACGACGCCGATCGCGTCGACCGCGCCGCTCTGCGCGGCCGGTCGCACCTGCGACGACTTCTTCTACGTGAAGCAGCTGCAGACGATGAACGTCGCGGCCGGCCACACCTTGACCCTCGATGGCCAGGAGGGCAGCGACACCTACAACATCTTCACATCGGGCAGTGGTGGCAACTCGCGCGACTACGTCATCAACGTGCTCGACACAGGCGCGCCGGACGACGGCGTCGACTACCTGACTATCTGCGGCGCCGACTCCGTGGGTGCGGTCATTCCCGCAGGCAACGACTGCGACGCCGCGGTGCAGCTTGCCGGCGCGAGCGCGAACGACCTGTTCCTCCTGCGCCGGACCTCTTACATCGCGTCGGCGACCGATCAGCTGATGCCGAACGAGCAGGCCAACCCTCCCGCGTTCGTCGCCCTGCTCCACACGACGGTCGCGGTCGCCGCTCCGTCCGGCACTACGCTGCTCGCGCCGAACGCGTTCACGGTCGAGCGCATCAACTACGACACCGCCATCAACGGCCGCCTCAAGGTCTACGGCCTCGGCGGCAACGACTACTACGCGGTGGACGACAACAGCGCCATCACCACCCTCGACGGTGGCGCGGGCGACGACACCTTCCAGATCGGCCAGATCTATGGCACCAAGCGCGACTCGTTGGCCTCCACTCTCGAGGGTGGCGCGTACCCGCTCGGCAACACGAACGGTGGATCGCTCACGGCGCAGGACGTCTTCACGACCGTGGCCACGACCCGCGGCTGGCTGTCGGCGGGCGCGAGCCAGCCGCTCATCGCAAAGGGCGGCACCGGCGACGACACGTTCACCGTGTACTCAAACCAGGCAACGCTGCGGCTCGAGGGTGAGGACGGCAATGACCTCTTTGTGGTGCGCGCGTTCGCGCTCGCCGAGACCTACGACACCGTGACCGGCTTCGCCTGCGCGAGCCTCTCCGACGCCACCTGCCAGATCAAGTGGATCTCGGCCGAGGACCAGATCACGATGCCCAAGCTCACGAGCGGCTTCTCGACCGCGGCCGAGTCGGATATCCGCACCGGCGCGGGCAACAACCAGGTCACGTACAACATCAACGCCCCGGTGTCGATCGACGGCGGCAACGGCTTCGACAAGGTCGTGATCCTCGGCACCGAATACGCCGACCACATCGTGATCACGAGCAAGGCGATCTACGGCGCGGGCCTATCAGTCACCTACACGAACGTCGAGGTGCTCGAGGTCGACGCGCTCGAGGGCGACGACACCATCGACGTGCTCTCGACGCAGCCGAATGTGCTCACGCGCGTCATCGGCGGCCTCGGCAACGACACGATCAACGTGGCCGGCGACATCGCGGGCGACGTGGTCTCCCGCAACATCGAGGGGACGAGCGGGACGATCAACCACCTCGTCAAGTCCACCGACGCGATGTACGACGGCCTGCTCGCCGACGGCATCGACCTCTCGGTCGCGCGTCCGACGAACGGCGCGGTCGTCGTGGAGGAGACTGCGGGCTTCAGCGCGGTGCGCGAGGGCGGTTGCTTCTCACTCACCGACACCACCTGCCTGCGCGCGCTCGACAGCTACAACATCCATCTCGCGACGGCTCCGACGCAGAACGTCTACGTGACCGTGTCCGGCACGATGACGCCGCAGGAAGAGCAGTCAAACGGCGACACCTTCCTCGTCGCGACCGGTGGCACGCCGGCGTCGGCGAGCGCCTTCAGCCGAACGATCACCGTGAACGGCAGCCCCGTCACGGTGCCGACCCGCGCGCTGGTCCTCGTCTTCACGCCAGGCAACTGGTCGACGCCACAGAACGTCTACCTCTTCGCGGTGAACGACACCCGTCCCGAGGGCGACCGCGTCGTGATCTCGGCCGAGTCGGTCATCAGCCGCGACCCAACCTTCGACCACGCGGCCGTACGCAACGTCGAGGTCACCGTTCAGGACAACGACCTCGCGGGCATCGTGACGACGCAGCGGGACGCGGCGGACCAGCCGGACAACACGAGCATCGTGCTCGAGGGCGCGCCCACGGCCTGCGGCGGCGCGAGCTGCGGCGTAAGCGACAAGGTCGACGTCACGCTGGCGAAGGCGCCGGCGCCCGACACGACCGGCGGCGCGACGACAACGGTCGTCCGGGTCACGCCGTCCGACAACCGCATCTGTGTCACCTCGGCTGACGCGCGCTTCAGCGCGGCGGACGCGACGTGCCCGGTGAGCGGCACGACGTACAACGTGACCTTCACCGCGGCCAACTGGAACACGCCGGTGCGGCTGATCCTCAACGCGCGCAACGACTTCGTGGCGCAGGACCCGCGGAGCACGACGCTCGACTTCACGATCCTCGCCTCCGCCTCGAGCGCGACGGACTACCTGCGGCCGCCGTTCGCCGACTACCCGGACCTGCCCGTTCGCAGCAAGGTCGACGTGACCTCGATCGACGACGAGTCGCCTGGGGTGTTCCTCCTCGAGTCCGGCGGACGCACGCTCGTGCAGTGCGGCTCGACCTGCGGCACGACCGGAACCGGCGACTCGTACACCGTGCGCCTCACGAAGGCGCCGTCGGCGAGCGTCGACATCTCGGTCATCACCGACGGCCAGACCGACGTCTGCACGACGCCCGGCCCGGTGCCGTGCACCAGTGGCT
>WNGR01028932.1_pt1 | contig 11048 bp, 6 predicted proteins | sample 5407581 | NCBI WGS metagenome assembly WNGR01 (sample SAMN13153383, study PRJNA577476) | soil metagenome | isolation source: 80 cm soil or saprolite under Garry oak tree replicate 2 | place: USA:California | collected 2016-06-15 | reverse complement strand
TGAGGTGGGCCCTGGTGACCCGCACCGTGTCGCGCGACAGGAAGGCTGGCAGGCGCAGCGCCCGCTCCAGCGGCTCGAGGGAGGCCATCATCGGCCACATGAGCCAGCGCGGCAGCCAGAGGATGGCCTTCGTGCCGCCGGGGTAGCGGCGCCAGCGCGCGAAGGTGGCGCGCAGCGGCTCGGGCGCGCCACAGAAGAGGTAGTCCTGCCCCATGGCCCCCCGCTCGACCACCAGGCAGAGCCCCTCCGCCAGTGCCCCCACGTCGACCAGGGCCAGGACGGCGTCGCCGCCAAAGCCCAGCGGGGGGCTGGCGCCGAGCAGGTAGAGCCGCAGGAAGTAGCCGAAGACCGAATGGTCGTTGGCGCCCACCACGGCGTTCGGCATCGCAGTGGCGAGCGGCAGGCCGCGCTCGCGCCAGGAGAGCGCCACCTGGTGGGCCTGCACCTTGCTCTCCTCGTACACGGTGAGGAAATGGCCCGGATGGCGATGCGACTCGTCGCTGGGTATCGGGGAGGTGGGGCCGAGCGCCCAGACGGTGGAGACGTAGACGGTGCGCGGGACAGCGGCCTCGAAGGCGGCGCGGAGCACGGCGTCGGTCCCCTCGACGTTGACCCGGCCCATGCGCTCCTGCTCGGAGGCGCCGGCGCCGAGCTCGTAGACGCCGGCGTTGTGCAGGACGGCGTCGAACCCGGCCAGGCGCTGGCGCAACCCATCCGCCCGCGTCACGTCGCCCGGGACGAGCTCACCGCCCTGGGCCGCGATCCAGCGCGCCGGCGCGCTCGCCGGGTCGCGCACCAGCACCGAGAGCGACCAGCCGCGCCGCCGCACCGCCCGGACCAGCGCCTGGCCGATGAAGCCGGTGCCGCCGGTGAGGAAGAGCCGCATGGAGACCCCCCGATCCGCTCGCAGTGGGCGCCGTAGCGGGAAGCCCCCTCTCCCCGACCCTCTCCCCCCGGTGGGGGGGAGAGGGAGGTGGGGCTACCCGAGTGCCATACCGTCGGTGGCGCCTGGGTGCCGCTCGACGCGAACTTCTCGAGCTTCCGCAGCAAGCAGATTCTCGAGGCGTCTGCCCAGCCGATACCGCTTGCAGTGTCGACCACCGGAAGGCGGAGCTCGCGCATCAGGTCGCTGTTCGACCGCCCGGGCCGGCGAGCTCGGTCCCTGCCCGCAGCAGCTCGAGATATCGTGTGTACCGGTACATGCGATCCCGCTTTCGTCCCGTTGTCTCCTGAAGGATCCCGAGCGTCTCGAACAGTTCGATGCTCTTCGTCGCCGTCGGCTTGGTCGTCTCGAGCATCTTCACGACCCCAGGGATCGTGACGACGGGGCGGCGCGGCAGGAGCTCGAGCAATCGGGCAGCGGTGAGGGACGATCCCTTTGCGACGAGGACGCGCTCCCGGTCGCAGGCCACGAGCCGGTAGAGGTCGCGTGCCCCCGTGGCGGACTCCTCCGCAATCTCAGCGACTCCTTCCAGGAAGAACCGGCTCCACGCCTCCCAGTCGCCGGTCCGCCGAACCTCGTCGAGCAACCGGTAGTACTCCGGCCGACGACGCTTGAAGTGGAGGCTGAGGTACAGGAGCGGGGCGCCGAGAAGCTTCCAGTGCTCGAGCAGCAACGCGATCAGCAGTCGTCCCACGCGTCCGTTGCCGTCCAGGTACGGATGGATGGATTCGAACTGCACGTGGACCAGCCCCGCGCGGACGAGCGGCGGGAGCAAGTCTTCGGCGTGGATGTATCGCTCGAGCTCACCCAGTAGCCGTGGGACCTCCTCCGGCGGTGGCGGCACGTATGCCGCGTTGCTCGGCCGCGTGCCTCCCACCCAGTTCTGGCTGCGGCGCACCTCGCCTGGCTGCTTCGACGCCCCCCGGACGCCCTTCATCAGGCGCCGGTGGACGCCGTGGACGAGCCGCATCGAGAGCGGCAGCCCCTTGGGCCGGGCGAGCTCGCGGCGCGCCCATGCGAGCGCGTCGAGGTAGTTGCAGACCTCCTCCACGTCGGCCCCGGGCTTTGTCCCCTCCGCCTTGGCCTCGAACGTGAGGAGGTCGTCGAGCGTGGCCTCCGTGCCCTCGATCTGCGACGAGACCACCGCCTCCTTCCGCACGAACGCGTAGATGAACCAGTCGAGCGACGGCACCATGTCGCTCGCCAGATCGAGCCGCGAGAGCGCGTGTTCCGCGCGGGAGAGGACATCCCTCACGGGGTCGAGCGCGAGCGGCGGATCCGAGGGCGGAAGCGGACCAGGAACGAAGGCGGCCACCGTCTCGCCGGCCACCGTGCTCCTCCGAGTCTCGCCGACGGTTCTCGCCATGCTGTCCTCCGCTGGGGTCGAATTCTTTACCACCGACGACGAAAGTAAAGTGCGCTTTCCTTTAGGCTAATCCGCTATTCGCCCCCGCGTAGGGCCCTGTTCACGAGATTCACGTCGAAGCACTCCGGGTCGAAGGCTCCCCCGATCCAGGCGAGCGTTTCGTCACGATCCGGGTGCTCGGCGTTCGCCAGGACCTCGACGATCCGCCAGTACCCGCCAACCCCACCCACATCCTCGGGTGGACAAGCGCGCTCCCCTCCGACACAGACGGGGTGCATCAAGCGCTCGTCGCGCTCGAGCGCCTTCTCGAAGAGGATCTCGTGCCGCCAGTTGTCGCCGAAGTCGTACCGGTACCGAAGCTTCTGGCCTCTCACCCTCGCCACGAGGCTCCCGAGCGCCACCTCGTCGTCGAAGGCCGGGTCCGAGAACGTTCGGTCGCGAAACGTGAACTCGTGGCTGTGCGAGTTGGTCCATCCCATTGCCGCTTGCACCACCCGGTGGAGCGCATCGAGCCTCAAAGTGGCAGGCACGTGTACGCGGCGCCAGATCGGCGGACTGATTCCCTCGAGCGTGATCTTGAGCTGGAATACCTTCAACGGCGCAGACCCTCCGAGAGTGGTAGCGGCGCTGTGCGCCAGCAGCGCACTCGCATCCATGGCCACCGCCGTCATGAGCGCCTCCGGCGGCGCCACGGTCGACACCCCGAAGGCCCTCGCAGCCTCCCCGGCCCGGGCGAACGCGAATGCGTCGGCCTCGGTGAGGAGCTCCTCCGGCAGGAGGTGGCCATGGATCGCGGCCAGGAGCGCGGCCGGCTCGGCGCCGGGATCGCCGCGCGGATCGAGCGCGCGGCAGGCGAGCGCCATCGCCTCCCGGAACAGGGCGAGCGCCTCGCCCGGCTGGCCTGCCGCCACGAGCGCTGCGGCCCGCTCGGCTCCGGTCGCCGTCAGGTGTTCGCCTCGAGCGCGGCGAGGTTACTGGCGCGCCGAGAGCGAGCGGCACGGACATGGATACGCCCCCGGAGCGTCGCCCGGGCAGCCCGCGGCTCGTGGACGACGATCTCCACGTCTCGGCCGAGGCGGGTCAGGAAGGTCATGAGCCGCTCGGTGGAGAAGCGAGTCAGCCGGCCGCGAATGAGTTCGGAGACCTTCGGCTGGTCGATGCCGAGGAGCTTCCCCGCAGAGGATTGCGTGAGTCGTCGCGCCTGGAGCGCGCGGCCGATCAGCGCCGCGAGCTCGGACTTCGCCAGCACCTCACCCGGTTCCGTGACGCGGAGGTCCTCGAACACGTTCCCGCTGCTTCTCGTGACCGGCGCCTTGGGTTTGGCCATCTTGCTCACCTCCCTGTTCTCGCGCGCATCGCCCGGTTGATCTGCTCGGCCTCCCAAACGCGCGGAGATCGTCGAGGGTGGTGCCCACCCAGAACAGCTCGCGCCGATTCAGCTTCGGAGAATATGCCCTTTTTGGCATAGCCGCGCAAACCCTGGCCGAGAACGACTGACATGGCCCATGCCTGGCTCGTGCCGCCAGGCACCACGCGGCATTTCGGAGGAGCTCGTTCGCAGCGTCGTCCCACGAGGTGTACGCGAGGCGGACCTGGGGGAGACGGGTGCGGGAGTCGGCCCTTCGTCCGCACCGGCATCCTGGGGCCGTGCCGCCTGGGGACCTTTCGTTCCGCTCAGCGGCGGGGGACAAGCCCCGCCCTACGAACCCGCGTTGACGTTACTCTGTCTTGCGATGCCTTCCCCGCAGACCATCTCCCTCACCCCCGCCGGCCACCTGCTGCTCCGGCCGGCCGAGCCGGGCGAGGCCTCGCCCGAGCCGCGCACGGCGGCGCGCATCGAGGCGGCGTTCGGGCGCGGCCAGGGCGCGGGGCTCCTCCACCTGGGCGCCGCCGAGGCGCACACGCCGCTGCCGGCGGCGTTCGGCTTCTGGCGCGACCTGGGGCGTGCCTTCATGGCGGCGCTGTGCGCGCTCCCCGATCTGGAGGAGCAGCGAGAGCGGGCGGACGTTCCTCCCAGCGACGCCGAGCTGAGGCGGCTCGTCCTCGTCGCCCCGCCGATGCGCGGGGCGGAATACCTCACTCTGGACGTGCTCGCTGCGCTCTGGGTGGAGACGCTCCTCGCCTGGCGCGCCGAGCTCGCCTCTTCGCGCGAGCCGGTGCAGGCGTGGCTCGCGAAGCAGGACCCCGCCTGGAGCCTCGTGGGGCGCGTCCACCTCCACCTTGCGGAGAACAAGCGCGACGCGGAGCGGCCCTTCGCCTTCCTCGCCACCTACACCACCGGCCTCACGCCGAACGGAAAGCCGCAGCACCGCCCGCTCGGCGACGCCGTGCGCGCGGCGTCGTCGGCCGCGGATCGCAAGCGCCTCCTGGCGCTCCTCGCGCCGGTGCAGCGCGCCTCGGAGCGGAGCGCGCTCGTGAAGGCGCTCGGCGACTCCGGCCGGCTCTTCCAGCCGCAGGCGTGGACGCCGGACGAGGCGCTCGGGTTCCTGCGCGAGCTGCCCAGGCTGGAGGAGAGCGGCGTCGTGGTGCGCGTGCCGGACTGGTGGAGCCGGGGCCGGCCGCCGCGCCCGCGCGTCACCGTGAAGGTGGGCGCCGGAAAGCCGGCCGGGCTCGGCGTGGACGCGCTGCTCGATTTCTCGGTCGGCCTCACGCTCGACGGCGAGCCGGTGACCCCCGCCGAGCTGCGCGCGCTGCGCGAGGGCGGGGACGGGCTCAGGCTCCTCAAGGGCCGCTGGGTGGAGGTCGATCGCGAGAAGCTCGATCGCCTCCTCGAGCGCTGGCGCGAGGCGGAGCGCGCGGCAGCGGAGGGGCTCGGCTTCGCCGAGGCGATGCGGCTCGTGGCGGGCGCGCGCCTCCTCGGCGACGAGGCCGCCCCGCAGGAGGCGGAGGACGACCGCGCCTGGGTCGGCGTCGAGCCCGGCCCCTGGCTCGCGGAGGCGCTCTCCGACCTGCGCAGCGCTCGTGGCGCGGCGGAGGCCGACCCCGGACCGCTCCTCCACGCCACGCTCCGCCCCTACCAGAAGGACGGCGTGCGCTGGCTCCTCACGCTCGCCCGCCTCGGCCTGGGCGGCTGCCTCGCCGACGACATGGGGCTCGGGAAGACGGTGCAGGTGCTGGCGCTCCTCTTGCTCCTCAAGGAGCGCCGCGCGATCCCCGGCCCGCACCTCCTCGTCGCGCCGGCGTCGCTCCTCGCCAACTGGAAGGCGGAGGCCGAGCGCTTCGCGCCGTCGCTCCGGCTCCTCATCGCTCACCCCTCGGTCACGCCGCGCGAGGAGCTCGCCGCGCTCTCGCCCGAGGCGCTCGACCGCCACGACCTGGTCGCCGTGACGTACGGCTCGGTCCACCGCTACCCGTGGCTCGCCGAGGCGCGCTTCGGCCTCGCCGTGCTCGACGAGGCGCAGGCGGTGAAGAACCCCGGCGCGCGTCAGACGCGGGCGGTGAAGGCGCTGCGCGCGCGGCTGCGGCTCGCGCTCACCGGCACGCCGGTGGAGAACCGCGCGAGCGACCTCTGGTCGCTCTTCGACTTCGTGAACCCGGGCCTCCTCGGGACGGCCAAGGAGTTCGGCGCCTTCGTGAAGGGCGCCGAGCGCGCGGCCGCCCCGGACGGCGCCGCCACCGACCGCCCGTCGCCCTACGGCGCGCTGCGCGAGCTCGTCCGCCCCTACATCCTGCGGCGCCTCAAGACGGATCGCGCCGTCATCGCGGACCTGCCCGACAAGACCGAGGTGAAGGCGTATTGCCCGCTCACCAGGCGACAGGCGGCCCTGTACGAGGAGGCGGTCGAAGGCCTCGCGCGCGAGCTGAAGGCCGTGAAGGAAGGCGACGCGATGAAGCGGCGCGGCCTCGTCCTCACCTACCTCCTGCGCCTGAAGCAGATCTGCAACCACCCGTCCCAGTGGATGGGCGATGGCGCCTACGAGCCGGCGGAGAGCGGCAAGTTCGCCCGCCTCGCCGAGCTCGCCGAGGTCGTCGCCTCGCGGCAGGAGAAGGCGCTCGTCTTCACCCAGTTCCGGGAGATGACCGAGCCTTTGGCGCGCCACCTCGGCGAGGTGTTCGGGCGGCCGGGGCTCGTCCTCTCCGGCGCGACCGCGGTGAAGGAGCGGGCCGCGCTCGTCCGCCGCTTCCAGGAGGACGAGGCGGTGCCGTTCTTCGTCCTCTCGCTCAAGGCCGGCGGCACCGGCCTCAACCTCACGGCCGCCTCGCACGTCGTCCACTTCGACCGGTGGTGGAACCCGGCCGTGGAGAACCAGGCGACCGACCGGGCGTTCCGCATCGGCCAGAAGAAGGCCGTGCTCGTGCACAAGCTCGTCTGCCGCGGCACGGTGGAGGAGCGCATCGATGCGCTCCTCGAGGACAAGCGGACGCTGGCCCGCGATCTGATAGAAGGCGGCGGCGAGGTGCGCCTCACCGAGCTCGACGACCGGGAGCTCCTGCGGCTCGTGGCGCTCGACCTCGGGAGCGCGACCGCCGAAGCTTGAAGCCTGGCGAGGCTTGGGAGAGCTTGAAGCATGGCCTTCGGTTCCTACGGCGACTTCCCCCCCTACGTCTCCGTCGCCGAGCGCCGCAAGCGCGCCGCGAGGAAGCTCGCCCAGCTCCGCAAGCAGGGCCACGAGCCGGCGCCCATCGTCCTCGCGCCGCGCGGCGCCATCGCGAGCACGTTCTGGGGCAAGGCCTGGTGCGACCATCTGGAGTCCTACGCCGACTACGCGACCCGGCTCCCCCGCGGCCGGAGCTACGTGCGCAACGGCTCGGTCATCGACCTCCAGATCGCGAAGGGCGAGGTCCGCGCGCTCGTCTCCGGGACCGACATCTACGACGTGACGATCGCCGTCGTGCCGCTCGCCGCCGCGCGCTGGAAGGCGGTGCGGAAGGAGTGCGCCGGCCAGATCGGCACGGTGGTGGAGCTGCTCTCGGGGAAGCTCTCCGGCGCCGTGATGGAGCAACTCTGCCACCGCGAGCGCGGGCTCTTCCCGAGCGGGAAGCAGCTCGAGCTGCGCTGCTCCTGCCCGGATGGCGCCTGGCTCTGCAAGCACCTCGCGGCGGTGCTCTACGGCGTGGGCGCGCGGCTCGACGAGGCGCCCGAGCTCCTCTTCACGCTGCGCGGGGTCGACGGTGCGGAGCTCGTCGCCGCGGCGGGCGACGGGGCGCTGGTGGCTGCGGCCGGCGCCGGCCAGGGCGCGATCGCGAGCGGGGAGCTCGCGGACATCTTCGGGATCGAGCTCGAGTCGGCTGCCGCACCCGCGGCGGCGGCGGGAACGGCGCGAGCCCGTCGCTCCAGGCCCGGGGTAAAGGCTCCTCCGCCGCGGCGGCGCTCCGTGAAGCCGCGCCGACGTTCACGCGCGGCGCGCTGAAGGGGTCCCGCCCGTCGCCACCGACGCGCGCGGCGGAGCGCGGTCGGCTCGCCAGATGCCGAGCGCCTTCATCCGAGACTTGAAGGTGGACGGCCTCACGCCGAGCAGCTGCGCGGCCCCGCCCTCGCCGCCGACGCGCCAGCCGGCGCGCGCGAGGGCCGCGAGCATGTTGTCGCGCTCGAGCTCACGCAAGCCCCGCTCGCTCAGAATCTCACCGCCTTGGCGGGGCTCGCCCCGCATCGGCGAGGCGACCGGCTCCGTCGCGGGCAGCGCGCGGTCGAGGTGGAGCCGGCCGTCGGCCGAGGTGATGACGGCGCGCTCCAGCACGTTCCGCAGGACGTCGGATGGGCTGAGGGGCGGCAGCGATCGCCCCAGGCTCCGCGCGAGCTGGGTCGCGATCGCGTCCGCAAGGACGATGACGTCGTCGCCTCGCTCCCGGAGCGGCGGCAGCTGCAGCGGGAAGACGCTCAGCCGGTAGTACAGGTCGGCGCGGAACTCCCCGTCGCGCGCGGCCTGCTCGAGATCGCGGTTCGTGGCGGCGATGACGCGCACGTCGACCTTGCGCGTCCGGGAGCCGCCGACGGGCTCGAACTCGCCCTCCTGCAGGACGCGCAGGAGCTTGCCCTGGAGCTCCAGCGGCAGCTCTCCGACCTCGTCGAGGAAGATCGTCCCGCCGTTCGCGAGGGCGAACCGGCCCTCCCGCCGCTGGGTGGCGCCGGTGAACGCGCCGCGCTCGTGCCCGAAGAACTCGCTCTCGATGAGGGTCGCGGGGATGGCCGCGCAGTTGACCTTGACGAGCGGCCGGTCTCGTCTCGGGCTCCGTTCGTGGATGGCGCGCGCGAACAGCTCCTTTCCGGTGCCGGTCTCGCCGAGGAGGAGCACGGTGGCCGACGTCGTCGCCACCTGCGCGACCGCCTGGAGCGCCGTCCGCAGCGCGGGGCTCCGCCCCACGATGTCGCCGAACCCGTGCTCCTCCGCGATCTGCTCGCGGAGGTACTCCGTCGTGGCGGTCAGGCTGCGAATCGTTTGCTCGGCCGCGAGCCGCTCGTCCACGTTGCGCAGGATGAGCGTGTAGAAGGGCTTCCCGTGCACGTCGAACCGGGACAGCGTCGCCTCGGCCGGGAACGGTCTACCTCCCGCCGGCTCGGCGGCGAGCCCGCCGGGGATCCACAGGCACCGCTCGGCGCCGGCGCGACGCTCGAGCGCGTCGATGAGCGCACGGAGCTGCTGGGTGGCCGCGGCCCCGAGCAGGCAGTCGACGGGCTGCCCGTGCACGCGGTCGGTGGCGCAGGCGAACACCTTCTCCGCGGCAGCGTTGAGGAGCGTGATGCGCAGCTCCCCGTCCACCTCGACGATGGCGTCCATCGCGCTGCCGATGAGCCCCGCCAGCTTCTCCTGCCGATCGCGGAGGTCCTCCTCGAGCCGCAGCCGGCGCATCTCCGCCACGGCACGGTTGGCGAACAGCCGGAAGAGCGTGAGGAGCCGCTTCTCGTCCGTCATGGCCCGGACGTCGATCACGGCGAGGTGGCCGAGGAGCCGCTGCTCGACCCCGAACAGCGGGATCCCGAGATAGCTGACGATCTGCCCGGGAAACTGCACCGGGCTATCGGGATAGAGATCGACCACCCGGTCCGTAATGTGGACGAGGCGACGCTCGCGCAGCGTCGTCTCGCACGGCGTGCCGGCGATGGCGTACTCGAATGGATCGATGAAGCGGTCTCCCAGCCAGAACGCGAGCGCGCGCAGGCGGTTCTGGCGCTCGTCGTACTCCGTCAGCCACGCGCCGTAGGTGTCGAGCGCGGCGGCGAGGTTCCGGACGAGCGCCCGGTAGAACGCCTGCCCCGTCTCCGAGGCGGTGCCCTCGACGATGGCTCGCAGCGCGGCATCCTCGTCGATCCGCCGAGCGCTCGCTCCGACCCCTGCTGACAGCTCGACCTCTGCTGACATCTCGGCCTCCGCTCGCCGGCGAGATCTCGACGTAACGGACGACGAGTCCTCGTCGCCGCCGAAAGCTCGTCGGGTCCTCGCCGGGGCGCTGGCATCGCAACCCCGCGGGAAAGGCAGGGTCGGCGTGCCTACCATCCGTGGCACGCCGCCTGCGATGTCGGGGGGAGCCCACGACACGAGAGACCGATCCTCGGTCCCGGGGCGACGAGGAGCACGACATGGAGACGTCGACCGCGACCATCACCTTCGTAGGCAGCGACGGCGCGCCGTGGGCGCCCACCCCGGACATCCTCGACACCCTGCGCAGCCAGCTCCGCGGTGCGCTCTGCTACCCGGGCGAGCCGGGGTACGAGCAGGCGCGCACGATCTGGAACGCGATGATCGACAAGCGCCCCCCGGGGCGGCGGCCACAACATCGCGGGGAACGCCGTCTGCGATGGCGGACTCATGCTCGACCTCTCCCTCATGAAGTCGGTGCGCGTCGATCCGTCCAGCCGGACCGCGCGCGTCGAGCCCGGCGTGACCCTGGCCGAGTTCGACAAGGAGGCGCAGGCGTTCGGGCTCGCCACCCCGCTCGGCATCAACTCCACGACGGGCGTGGCCGGGCTCACCCTCGGCGGTGGGTTCGGGTGGGTGAGCCGCAAGTACGGGCTCACCGTGGACAACCTCATCTCCGCCGACGTCGTCCTCGCGAGCGGCGCGCTCGTGCACGCGAGCCCGACGGAGAACGAGGAGCTGTTCTGGGCGATCCGCGGCGGCGGCGGCAATTTCGGCGTCGTCACCTCCTTCGAGTTCCGCCTGCACCCTGTCGGACCGGAGGTGCTCGCCGGCCTCATCGTCCACCCATTCTCGAACGCGAAGCAGCTCCTGCAGGGTTACCGCCGCGTCGTGGCGAGCGCGCCGGACGACCTCACCTGCTGGGTCGTGATGCGCAAGGCGCCGCCGCTCCCCTTCCTTCCGAAGGAGGTCCACGGCCAGGAGGTCCTCGTGCTCGCGGTGTGCTACGTGGGCGATCCGGAGAAGGGCCAGAGCGCGGTCGCGCCGCTCCGGGCGCTGGGCCACCCGATCGCGGACGTGGTCGGACCGACGCCCTTCGTCGGCTGGGAGCAGGCCTTCGACCCGCTGCTCACGCCGGGCCAGCGCAACTACTGGAAGTCCCATGACTTCGTCGAGCTCGGCGACGCGGCGATCGATCTGATGGTCGCGTCCGTCGGGCGGCTGCCGACGCCCGAGTGCGAGGTCTTCATCGGGCACCTCGGCGGCGCCGTGAACCGGGTGCCGGCCACCTCCACCGCGTACCCCCACCGCGACGTGAACTTCGTGATGAACGTCCACACGCGCTGGGGAGAGGCCTCCCAGGACCAGGCGTGCATCGGCTGGGCGCGAGACTTCTTCGACCGGATGGCGCCACACGCCACCGGCGGCGTGTACGTCAACTTCA
>WNGR01008190.1_pt1 | contig 11048 bp, 8 predicted proteins | sample 5407581 | NCBI WGS metagenome assembly WNGR01 (sample SAMN13153383, study PRJNA577476) | soil metagenome | isolation source: 80 cm soil or saprolite under Garry oak tree replicate 2 | place: USA:California | collected 2016-06-15 | reverse complement strand
CTACGCCCAGGGCCCGAACGGCACTCCCGTCAAGACCCTGCCCAAACAGCAGCGCAACACCACTTACCAGGCGGGGACGGTCCTGAAACTCAAGCGCGTGACCCTCGACGCCGACTTCTATCACATCCGCTTTCAGAATAGCTACTCCTCCACGCTCGACTCTGCCGGTGAGCCCGTCTACTTCCTCCAGCCAAGCTCCATCACTAAGGGCTTCGAGGCGGAGAGCAACATCTACGTCGCCCATGGGCTTAGCGTCTATCTCAACGCCTCAGTCGGTCGTGCCTACTACGTCGGAAATCTCAGCGTCAACTGCGCTCCGGCGAATTGCACTGGTGCGCCGATCGTCGTTACCGCGCCCTCCAGTCTGTGGGTCGCCAGCACGCCCTCCGACACGGAGACCGTAGCCGCCACCTATCAGCGCAAGGGCTGGGACCTCGGTATATTCAACAAGCGCATTGGCACGTTCTATGCGGATAACGGCGCCTATCACAACCAGGCCACCATCAACCCGTTCAACCAGACAAATGCCTACTTCAATTACACGATCCGAACGAGTGGGCGCTTCGACCAGACCAAGCTCCGCTTGAGCTTCAACAACCTGTTTGACCAACACAACATCACTGGCGACTCTATCACTGGCACGGCTCTTAACCAGGCGATTAAGGCAAACGGCACCAGCTACACCGATCCTTTCAATACCACCGGCCCTACACCCATCGCTGGTGGCGACAACATCAGCGTACTTCCCGGACGCAGCATTATGCTTGCGGTAACCTTTGGCTTGTCTCCGAAGCGATGAAGCCATGCTGATCGTGAGCCGTGCCGTTTTGGCGGCACGGCGCATTTTCTATTATTACTGCATCTCTTGAACCAAAATGAAGAACGACACCTAGACATCCGAAATAAGGTGTTCTCGCATGGCGAAGCGAACCAGGTCGGAGTTAGTCTTTAGACCAAAATCTTCCATGATGCGATATTTGTGAAACGCAATGGTGCGCACGGCGACGTTAAGAATCTCAGCTGCTTCTTTCATCGAGTGACCTTCCGCCAGGAGTTGTAGAACCTGCCGCTGACGTACAGTGAGCTCTTTTGTTCGGCTCTGCCGGGGAGTACGGAGAAACTCATCAATCAACTTCTGTGCGATGCTGGGTGTTACATAGGAATGGCCGCGCAAGACTTCACCGATAGCTCGTTTCAGCTCGACGCCGGCGGATTTCTTTAGCAGATAGCCAGACGACCATTGGCACAGTGCCTTCGAGGCAACATCGGGATCATCATTCGTCGCGAGAAGGATAACTTTAGTCTTGGGCAAAAGCTTCTTCAGTTCCCGGCCGGCATCGAACCCGCTCAGCAACGACATTTTCATGTCCATTAGAACGACGTCAGGCTTCATCTCCACCGCAGTAGAGAGCAGGGTTTTTCCATCGGTAACCACTTTAATGACCTGGTAATCGGGTTCAATCAGGTCTTTGAACGCCTCGGCAACCAGAGCGTCATCTGCAATCAATATTCGCGGCCGGTCCATTCGAAACTCCCGACACTGATTTCGGTTGGAACGCCTTCGGAAGAACATACAGATTGATCGACCTCTTGAAAGAGGGTCTTCTGCGTCGAGTGGTCCATACAACAGCAACCGTTGCCCCGAGGCAATGCCGACAAAGGCTCCATCGCTTTGAAAGAGACATCCGACTTGCCGCTTACAAGGGTCTGCTCCTGATCCGTCACGGGGACCTCCGGTGCGTTCTTTGCGAAATCGAAGCGACCATGTGTCAGATAAGTTACCGCAATGCCGGCCAGAAAATACGGATGAAAGACTGCGATAGGAAGCGCATATTTTTTGGTTTTAAGGAGAGATTCGACGACTCCGCGCGGCCTGTGACTTCGAGGAATAGTGCCAGGCACCTGGGGGATGACAACTTCGCTTAATTCGAGCTCATCGTGGCGGTGGGCATACTTTACCAGCGATTTGGCGATTTGTTTGGGAGTTGTTATTGCGATATCCGCTGTGATGCTTCTACCTACCGCATGGGGATAGTAGAAATTAAGGAGGCTCCGGGAGAAGTCGGCGCAGTTATTCATAAATAAATTGAAATGACTTTGGTTGGCCTTGCCGTTATATTCGGCAATCAGAAGATCATCCTGTTCGTCCGTCGTCGCAATTTCGAAGCTGTAAATCTTTCGAATGTATGCCACCCCCAACAGTTGAGGCCAAACATTCTTCGTATCGTATCCCTTGGTTGCGGAGATGAGCGATGTCAGATGAGCGTCCGCATAGGCTTTTTGCATCTCTGCGACAGAGGCAGGTTCAGCCCATTGCGGCACATCCGCGGCCTGCTCGACGGCGTAGAGATATGGCAACAGTGGAATTGCAACCCAGTCCAGACTCTGAATACGGGAGTAGCGGCTGATCACGACACCTGTTTCGCCGGGTTGGCAGTGGCGCAACAAGGTGGGCGATTCCGCGCAGACGCGATTGAGATAAATTGCCGAATGACCCGTTGGATTTATACTGCCGAAGAATCCATATGGCTCTTCAACCAGAAGCGCGACATCTCCGCGTGCCGGGCTCGCACCGGCAAAAGACACCAAGAGCAATGTAATAAGCCACAAACCGCGGCGGGCCCCGTCGCTGGTTCTCGGTAAGTTTGCAGGCAGGTTGGGTAAATGCAAATTCATACTGGATTTGAGTTTCCCCCTTCCGTCCAATTTGCTTCTCCAACGGCGACTGCACGTCCATGATGTCGATATGTCTTCAACGTAGCATTACGGAAGAGCGAGGAATACTGCGAGATTTACTAGTTCGGCGCGCATTCTATTGCAGGCTGGTTCGATCACCTCAAGCCCGGCCAACGCCCAAATAAAGTGCCCTGGGCCGTCGGTTTAGCATAGCGGCCATGATCTCGGATTATATGAAACCAAATACGTATTGATGCTGCTGAAGTTGTGAGGTTGCCCGCAAAAAAAAGACCGCCGTTTGCAGTCTCTGGGTACAAATGTCGTAGGTTTCCGTTTACTGTGAGGACGTTTTAGTTGCCGTCCGCATTACGCCCACGATCAGCCACGCAGCCGTAGCTCAAATCGAACCCATGGCCAGCCATGCCATCTATCGCTCTTCGAGCCGCCATACTCAACAAGGCGTTTCACCCAAAGGGCGATCTGTTCGATCAGCTATATCTAATATTTCTGCTCCCGGCTCGGTTCATAGTCCTCGCCGAATTTGTTTTTGTGATGCGCCAAGGCATCCGTTGTCGGTTGAAGCGTTATGTCACCCAAATGTACAGGCTCGGTTGAGACCTGCACAATTCTCTGGGATACATCGGGGTTCGCAAGTTGACCGTTCTCGCTCCATACATTCAGCCGGTAGCTTCCTGCCGCAACGTTGTGCAGGACTACGACACCGTTCTCACCCGACACTCCATAATAGGGAGTGTTCAGCGCTAGAACGATAGCGCCCATCTCCGGATGAATATTGCAGAAGATATAGGAGATCCCCTCACGGTCAAACCGCACGGAGCGACTTGTCCCCGATTCATACAGGCCCAGATCAAAACGTTTGCCGTTGAACAGCGAGAACACGTTGTGAAAGAAAGGATCCTGATTGGGAAATTCAACCTGACTGCCCGTAGGAACAACGAGCAGATGAGGAGTAAACATCTTGTCCTTCTGAACAAGCCTATATAGCGGCTGCCGAGCCGGTATCACGGGCATGACACCACCAGACTTGAGTGGCGACAACCAAACAACGACATTTGCTACGCTGGGTTCATCTTTGTGCCTCTTTCCAGCGGGCTGCATCAGCGTACTTATTAGAATCTTTCCGGACACCTGCACTCCTTCACCGTGCATCTGTTGCACAGGGATTCCCACGAGAAGGGAGCAACATCCCAAGATCACCCAGCGTCCGAAGCTGCACACTATGCTGCCTCCTAGAATTGATATCCGGCGGAAAGAGTAAAGATGTCTGCCGTGTTCACAGTGCCACGAATGGGCCAGGTCCAGATCCTGCGGTACTCCGGAGACAGAATCAGGTAGGTCTTCGGTCTGAAGATCACGTTACCGAAGACCATCTTGTTGCGAGCACGTAGCTGTGCAGAAGTCACCGTCGGCGGGAAGATAAATTCTTGAAAATCTCTGGCATAGCCGTCGTCCAGTCCGATGCTGGCGTTTGCTTCCAGCGATTGAGTGAAGCGACCTTTGAACTGCGTCCATCCGCCGATGGCATTCAGTCCGCGGTAGGCGTTCAGACCCGTGGGGGTATAGATACCAAACAGAACGTCTTTGTAGACCCCGCCGCCCAGGCCGCCGAGAGCCCTGCCGCGATAACCTTCCCCGCTGACCTCAAAGCGGGTGCCGAGCGGAACCCGCCAATCCGTCGTAGCTGCCCAGGCATCCACACTTTGATTGCCGGGGTAGCTTTGCCGGCTATAGTATCCGCTAAGCCCTATCTGCAAAGGGTGCTCGCCTGTGAAAGTCCCGTAGGATACACGCGATTCATAACCAGGCTGCTTTGACGCCTCACTTGGGCTCGGAACGCGAAACAACTCGTTTGTGCTGTAGCCGGCAGTCGGCGGATCCCAGAGTCCGAATTCAAGCTGCACCCGCCTTCCAGACTGAAGCGGAATTTGATGTGCGTATCGTAGCTGCGGCGCCCATGTCCACAGGTTCCCTGCGCCAGCCAAAGCTGGTTCAGCAACCATTGCGTAGGACGTAGGTGACAATGGGGAGATCAGCGGCACCACCAAACCTGCTTGAATCGAATCGTTGGTCCAATCGACATTGATGCTCGCCGTCCGCATCCGGACAGTTCCGGCAGACGTTGCATAGCTTGTGTAGGCAAGGCCGGCGAAGAAATCCAGATTGACATCGGCAGAGGTTCGCGCACCAGCGATTCTGGGCCCGTATCCTTGCAGCCCGAGGATAGTCTGACGAAAGGTTGCACCGGCGCTACCGTTGCCCGTGGTATTGTTTTGATTATTAAGGGCGGCCTCGGGAAGATCAATGTTATCGACGCTGCCTCTATTAACAAACGAGTTGAATAGAAGCAGACCTGTAACGTGGAGCGGATACTTTGAACTGCTCTCAACCTTTGTCTGATCGTGCACCTTGACTTGGGCCTCGATGGTCTGTTGCTGCTCCTGTAGAGCTTCAATCGCTGCGGCCGTCGCCTTCGCCGCATCCCCAGGGCTTCCCGAACTTGACGATTCGACTGACCCAGATTGAGTCGCGGCAAGAAGCTTCTTGATCTGCGCGAGTTCCTCCCGCAATTGTTCCATCTCTTGCTGCGACTGTTCGAGTTGTTGGTGAGTTACGGCAAGCGCCGACGAGATCGCTTCCAGTTTCTGCTCTAACTCGACAGAATGCGTGTCAGACGCAGAAGAAGATGGAGACGCAGAAGCAGGAATAGAGGCGGGCGACTGTGCGTCCAAAGAAGTCTGCACCGCAATCAAGATCAGACAAGTGAGGAGTTCGCGACGAATGTCTCTCATTCTTCAGCCTTCTCCGTTTGCCGGGGCGTACGCGGGTGAAGTCTTTCTTTCGACCACAACCCCGAGTGCCTGCAACGATGCCTTAGGCAGATTAATTGTGAAGACGGTTTCGCCTTCACTTGTCTCATCCAGATCGACTCTCCCGCCATGCTCCTGCGCAATCTGTTGGGCGAGGGTCAATCCAAGTCCGATTCCGCTCTCCCTTCCCTCACTCACAAACGGCAGAAATATCTTCTGACGCAGATACGCTGGAACTCCGGGGCCATTGTCGGCAATTCTAATACCGATCGATCGCTCATCTTCGTGGAGACTCAAGGTCACCCTGGGAGGGCCTTTACCCCGCTTCGCTGCCTGGCAGGCATTCAGCAGCAAATTGTAAACAGCGCGGCCGAGCTTTTTCGAATCGACCCATGCTTCCATGGAAGAAAGTCCATTGAGCGTGACTTTTACATCGCGACTGCCGGGATGGGAGCGGACCATACTAACCGCTCGCTGAATCATCAGCGCAATCGATTCGAACTCCGGGTGGAGCGCTCTCCCGGTCTGAGTAAAGAGAAGGAGTGACTCAAGAAGATCGGTCATTCCCTGAACGGCTGTCTTCACCTCCAGCATCAGCTCTTCGCGCTCCGATTGAGAGATGTTTCCATCGCTCATGAACTCTGCGTTGGCATACATTGCAGAAAGATAGTGTCGTAGATCGTGCGAGATGGAACTCGCCATTCTCCCAATGGTCGCAAGTCGCTCCGAATCCAGCAGTTCTCTCTGAGTACGTCGCAACTGAATGCGCATGCGTTCAAAGGCTCTGCTTAACTCCCTTATCTCCTCCGCTCCGTCCTCGCTGAGTTGATAATCAAAATTTCCTTGCGCGAGCGCTCGGGTTCCGCCCACCAGAGTTTCGATGGGTCGCGTAAGTGTGCGAGAGATTGAGACAAGCATTCCTGTACCGGCAACCAGTGCAAGAAGTGCCAGGGTCAATACCCATCGGTTCACTCGATCTACCAGCTGCGTGGCGCCGGCAAACGACTTGAGGACGACAAGTTGAGGTACTTGAGTCGCACCCGCTTGACCATCGGACATGGTGAGACGCTCTGATGCCGCAAGGTAGTCTACTTTTCCAAGCTCAATCTTTTTGTTCTCCGTTGGCAGGCGCAACAATTCGCCACCACGTGCGATGAGCTGCTGTTGCAGCTCCGGGCTAAGGGTGCTGACGACTACTCGCCCATCGACAGTGAAAGTAACCTCTGCCGCGGCGGCTTCGCTGACCGCTCGCGCAACGTGTTCATCAATCGAATATCCAACAGCGACAAAGCCGAGAAGAGTTCCGTGCTCTCTGGGCCCAAAGTAGAGTGGCTGCGTCGATATCTCGTAGATACGGTCACCGAGGGCGAGCAGAACCGGCTCCTCCGGTCGATGAAAACCTATCTCCAATCCCTTGGCAACCCCGGATTGATCAAGCGCGGGGCCGCGATTGTAGGCTACGATCAAACTTCCTTTCTGATCGAGCAATGCAAAAAAATCGGATCCACTCACCTGCCAGAACTCGACTCCGCCATCTTCGATCGTTCGCTGATCGTAGGTGGTCATTAAGGACTTCAGGCTCGGCAGATCTGCCAACAGCGCAGACTCGCGCGCAAGCAGCTCCCGCTGCTGGTGTTGAAAGTTACGGTAGGTTTTTACCGAATGTTGAAGATCCGACGCCAGATTTGTCTGGGTCTGCTGCTGGACGATCGTGCGAATCACGAGGAGACTTAGTACCGTGCAACCGAACGAGAGGACGAGCAGAGGGATCAGCAGCGTCGTCCTCATCCGCAGCCTGTCCATCAGCCTCGCCCTCCCATGCACAGCGGCAGCATCAATTTCCGCGAACGAACTTATAACCAATACCATGAATGGTGCGGAAGTATACAGGCTTCGCTGGATCAGCCTCTAACTTTTGCCGCAACTTCATGATGTGATTATCAACCGTGCGAGTGGTTGGATACGAGGTGTAGTTCCAGACGTCATTGAGGAGTTCCTCCCGCGTAATGACCCGTTCTGCATGTTCGACGAAATACTGCAGAAGCTTGATTTCGTGCGCAGTGAGGAGCACAGGAACGCCATCCTTGAAGACCTCCATCCCTGAGAAATCCGCTGTGACGTTTCCGAAGCTGACATGAGTGTTTGTCGCCGGCTTTTGGGTCCTTCGAATTGCTGCCTGGACGCGCGCCATCAGCTCGCGCGGACTGAATGGCTTCGTCACATAATCATCTGCGCCCAACTCCAGTAGCAAAACTTTATCCGCCACCTCCGAGACTGCGCTGAGAACCACGACCGGGGTACTTGCAGACCAATTCTTTATCCCCTTACAGACCTCGAGGCCTGACATACTCGGCAGCATGAGATCTAATACGACGCCTGCAGGTTTCAAGGTTTTGCAACTTGCCAGTCCCTGCGCGCCGTCGCCGGTCACATGCACTTCGTAGCCCTCCGTCGTGAATTGTCTGTGGAGCGCCTTTTGTATCCTAATATCATCCTCAATAACCAGAATCAAGCTCACGTTTATCCCCTTGAAGAATCGTGGATATCGAGGTCCGCGACTCATTCTTACCAGTTCATTCTATATAGATACGCTGTATGCTTTGCCAAGCATTATCCCCAAGTCATTGATTCATATAATCAAATGACAAAGCTGTGACATTCTGGAGACATTTCCATTCGTCGGCTACAAGCGGCGCGCCGATATCTGGATACACATTCGCGCACGAGTTTTCACACCCCAGTTGGATATGGAGTCTGATGATCGTTTATTAGGGGATGCGGCGACGGCAGAGCGCAGTAAACCAGAGGGCTCGCCCGCAGTCGCTGGCGTAAACCAGCGTCTTCGAGTCCGACGCCCAGGTTGGCGCTACGTTATTGCAGTCCGCGTGAGTGAGCCTGCTGGTCCGGCCGTTGTGTAGGTCGCGGAGCCACAGATGCCAATTGCCGCTTTGTAACCTGCTGAAGGCTAACCAGTGGCCGTCCGGAGAGACGGCCGGGTACCGAGCTTCCTCTGACCCCAGCGAACTGATAGCTCCAGCCTGGTCCACGACGAAGAGTCCCGGACGTCCTCGATTCGATTCAGCAGAGAAGATAAGCGAGCCATTCGGTACAAATGACATTTCCTGCACATCGAACTCAACCGGCGTGAGACCCGAATCTCGACTACCCGGTTGGTCTAGCGCGCGGAGCCAAATACTACCGCGGCCATGCTCCTCGCGCAGGTAGGCCAACCATCTGCCGTCGGGCGATGCAACGGGAGACTCGGCCTGGCGAATCACTTCCCTGCCCGAGACGCTTGAGACAATCATGGATTCACGTTCAGTTTCCTCCGTCCATCGTTCGACTGAGGTCGCTGTTACTGCGAGTTGATCGACCGCACCGGTGTCAAAGCTTATGCCGTCGTCCTTCTGTATCGCAGTATGGTACCCAGCCGGCACCATCGCGGTGAAAAGAATCGTGTCGTTCTGAGTTACAGGTGCGTTAGCCTGCAACATGTTCGCTGAAGTTGGAAGCCGCCACTGATAATCCGCATACAGACCGTTTTGATGACGTAACCCAGATGCGATATCTAACAACATCAACAGAACGAAGGCTCCCGCCCATAACCACGTTTCCCGGGTTTGTTTCCCATCGCGCTTCTGCCATGCCAATAACCAATACGCGACGAAGCATAGCAGGACTACGATGTACAGTCGAGGCACGCTGAATAGTGCCCACGGAGACATGGCTCCCATGATCTTCCACCCGGGATATCCAATTGCTGCATAAAGGAAGAGGAGCGCTGCCGTTGCAGCCCAGCCCAGCCGCTCCTCAACAGCCTCCCACATAAGGCATACAGGGAGAATTAGAAGAGTGAAATGGTAACCAGCTGGCGCCGTAGAGATAGCTAAACTGGCGAGTAGGACAACCGACCACTCCAGATGCAGCCGTCTAGGATTATTGTTTCTAGGCTCAGCTAGCAGCAATGCAGGGGCGAACAACACAGTTTGCGCCAATGGTAAGAGCAAAGCAAACATCCATGCGGCATAAATAGACGGGCTTGGATTCAATTGTGGTTCATAAATAAAGAGTCGGTGGAGCAGCGTCGTGATAGAACCACTGGATAAATCGTAAGGATTCAGCCCTTCGCCGCGCAAAGCCCAGGGTAAAACTTGATTAAAGAACACGTGGTTGGCCTGCCAGCCGAACACCGCGATAGACGAAATCGCCGCGGCGGCGCTACCTATGACACCGCCCGCTAATGCCTTGAAATCTCTCTTGCGCAAGAAATATCCGAGATAGAGCAATGGAAAAAGCTTTAGGCCAAAGCCAAGGCCAATGAGAACTCCAGACAGAAATCGTTTTTGATGTACATAACACCAGCAAGCTAGAGTAAAGACAAACAGGAGTGAGACGTAATACTGCCCATATAAGAAGTTTCTGTTCAGGGGCACGCTCAAAGCTGCCACCAGTAAAATGCGTCTCCACGGCTGTCGAGTTAGCGACCGTAGCAGAACAGCAACCGCCACCACCAGAGCAATGTTTAAAATCAACCAACAGTGTTTGGCTGCCAGGGGAGGCATAGCGGCAAAGGGCCATACCGCAAGACTTGAAAATGGTGTAACGGCTACCAATCCAACGATACGCTGATCGATATCTTGGTGATCCTTCTGGCGCTGCAGCCATATCCATTCATAAATCCGCGAGGTTTCGCTCTTTTGTCGAGCGAGGCGCGCAGTCAGGTAGTAGTTCGGAAAGTCAGTGTTCAACGTCTTCCACGCGGCCGGCAGAGTGTGAACTCCAAAATAGACAGCCATCAACCCGGACAACATCCATTCAACAATCACGATCCACGCTGCGGTTGACCTTGCAGACCGATGTCCACGCACCTGTGCAGCGTTGCCTGGCACTCTATTTACAGATGAAGGCATGAAAGATGCAATCACATCGCCCCAGCGACTCAATGTTGGTCAAATGGCACCTACGCCACGAATAACTGCCGCTATCGTGCGTAAAACAATGGCGCAGTCCAGCAAGAAGTTCTGATTCCGAATATAGTGAAGGTCATATTGCAGATTTTCATGAATGGGAAATGCCCTGGCTGGACTGATCTGCCACAAACCCGTTATCCCAGGTCTGGCGATAAGTCTTTCGCACTCGACCGGATGATAGCGAGCCACAATAAATGGCATCTCCGGTCTCGGACCAACCAAGCTCATCTCACCTTTAATAACATTGATAAGCTGCGGCATTTCATCGAAGCTCAAGCGACGGATCAATCGACCGACCCGGGTCAGCCGGTCATCTGCGACACTTCGAGGAGACGCCTCGTATTCCGGCACATCTGTTCTCATACTTCGGAATTTCCATAACACAAAAGGGTTACCATCCCTGCCAACCCTATAGTGTCGAAAGAATATTGGGCCCGGTGAATCCATCTTAATCAAGATGGCGACTAGAACGAATAGCGGGAATAGCATGACTAAGAGAAAGAGTGATCCAATAACATCGCAACCTCGCTTAACTAGGCTCGACGAATATTGCAAGGCAAAATTACGGGTCCGG
>WNGR01013155.1_pt1 | contig 11049 bp, 14 predicted proteins | sample 5407581 | NCBI WGS metagenome assembly WNGR01 (sample SAMN13153383, study PRJNA577476) | soil metagenome | isolation source: 80 cm soil or saprolite under Garry oak tree replicate 2 | place: USA:California | collected 2016-06-15 | reverse complement strand
TTCGTAGAACCCGCGGACGGCGGGGGCGGGCACGCTGGATGTCCCTCGGCTGGGCTGGCTTGTCGTACGAACTATCGCAGGCGATGCGCGGGGTGCTGCTTGGCTCCGATCCTCCGGTGCGGTTGACCAGACGCGCTATCGCGGCCTTGGAGAAGGAACGCTCGGCACGGGAAGGTCTGGTCCATCCCGGCGGCAGCCTCATCACGCGAAATGAGGGCGGGGACTTGCGGTGGTGGACCTGGGCAGGGTTCAAGGCGAACGCTACGCTCGCCGCAACGCTGAGCGAGATCGTGGACCCGATGCAGCGCTTCGACGACCATCAGATCCGGCTCCGCGAAGACGTGACCCCCGCTGCCTGGCGAGAGGCGACGAGCGACGCGGCAGCCCGTCTGTGCCTTCCCGAGGTGAACGAGAAGGCACTGGTCGGCCTCAAGTTCAGCGCCGCGCTACCCAAGCGACTTGCCATGGCCACACTTGCCGCGAGGCTTGCTGATCTTGGCGGTGCAACGCGTGTCCTCGCCGAACCTGTGCGCTTCTACAGTGCATAGAGCCAACCTGGGACGGGCGAGCGGCACCTGCCGGGTCAGGGCCGGGTGACGTACCGGGCGAGGCGTTCGCTGATCGGGCTGATCGAGGGCCGTGGTGGCCGGTCGAAGAACTCGGCCTTGCGTTCGCGGAGCAGGTTCTCTCCGTCGGTGCGCCAGTCGAAACCGGGTCGGCGTAAGAGCTTCTGGAAGACCACGCTGGCCCGCTCGGGGTCGCGGTCGGCCAGGCGCCGGAACGGCAGCGGCGAGACGCTGTCGTCGTCGAGGTAGTCCAGCAGCCGCTGCCTGTACAGGCGGCGGCGCAGCAGTGCCGGGTCGGCGAAGACGGCTTCGACGAGGCCGAACTCGGCGTAGAAGTTCAGCCCTTCGACCTCGTCGTAGATGACCCCGACGGTGTCGGACTCGACCAGGTCTGAGTCCGCGGTGAAGTCGGGGGTGGGCGCGTCGACGCGGCGGGCCCGGTCGGGCGCGGGGAGTGTGGCGAGGAGTTCCTTGCGGCTGAATTCCTGGTACTGGCGCATCTGGTCGGCAAACTGGTCGCCGGGCAGGACGATCAGGTCGGTGCCGAAGAAGCGTACGAACCGGTCGCGTTCGGCGTGTTGCAGCTCCCAGCCGCGGGCGAGCTTGTCCGGGTTGCGGAACATGAGTGCGGGCTGGCGCAGGGCGAAGTCGGCGGCGATGCGGTAGATGTGCGCGCGTTTGCTGGCGGGGAAGACGCTGGCGGCGCCGCTGATGAGCCACTCCGCGCCGATGGGTACCAGCCTGGTGATGAGAAAGGAGCGGCGGGGCGTGCAGCGGAACACGGCCGGTCCCATGTTGGAGCGCACCCGGTACGTCAGGTCGTCGATCAGGTTCTCCACCACGAGCGCGTCGCCGTCGCGGTGGTGTACCTCGAAGATGCCCTCGACCACGTCGCGCCAGCCGAGCAGCAGCTCCCGCTCGGCCTCGGGCAGGTCCGGTCGGGCGGCGACGAACTGCTCCACCACCGTCTTGCCGTTACGTAGCCGGTGCTGGAGCACGAAGTGATCCATGAACATGGTCAGCTTCTGCTCGTCGGCCACGACCGAGGGGTCCTGGCTGAGCAGGGCTTCGCGGAAGGCTTGGTGGTAGCGGGGCTGCTGCGCGTACTCAATCAGCTCGCGCTTGAGGTCGCCGCTGCGTACGACCAGGTCGGCTGTCGTGGCCATCTCGCTGTCACTCCCGTGCGCCTCGGTGTCACGGCTGATCCCCGGCTGGTGGGCCACGGGCAGGCTACCGGAATAGCGCCGTGTAGGACGACAGGCGCGACTTGCGAGATCTCTGCAAGGTGCCGGGCGGCAGCCCGGTGGAGGCAACGAGCCTGGCGTCGGGCATGATGCGGTGGCGTGGCACGTACCCGCTCCGCGAAAGCGATGTCGAAGCCCGTCCCGAAGCTGCGCGAGTTTCCGCCGCTACCGTTCGACGAGCGACCGGCGCGAGGTGCGGCTGGGCCTGACGCCGGCCGGGCGGGAGCTGGTCCAGGAGGTGATGCGTGAAGCCGGCGTATCGCGTCAACGCGGCTGGACGGTGCTGCCGGTGTCGCTTGCCGTACCGTCGATCGTCCGATCGGTGCGGGCCACCTCGCGGTCGACCTCGGCCTGCTCGCGTCTGGTGCGGTCGGCACTGGAGTCGAGCGCGGCCGTCGCCCGGTCCAGTTGGGCCTCCGAACGGTGGATGGACTCCCGGGCCAACTCGATCGTCAGCCGACTTTGGTCCACTTTCTGTGCACCGCTGGCGCGTAGCCGGCGGGCACGCTCGGCCAGTTCGGCCTCCCAGGCCGCGAGCCGTTCCTCACGGGCATCTGCCTGCGCCTCCCGCTGGTCGGCGATCCCGTCCCGCTCGTCGGCGAGCTGGTCGCGCTCGTCGGCGAGCCGGTCGCGCTCGTCGGCGATGCGGTCCCGCTCATCGGCCCGGACCGCGTGCCGACTGCGGCATACCCAGAACGGTACGACCGATGCCCGCACCATTGCACGGGCCGTGGAGCGGCCTGTGGTCAGACCACGACCTGGACGTCCACCGGGACGAGCAGTACCGGGCGGCTGCAGCGGTCCAGGACACCGCGGACGACCGGCGCGTGCCCCGGCCCCAGTGCCAGGGCCCAGCCGAGCGCGACGATGTCGGCGTCGACCTCCTCCGCCACCAGCGGTACCAGCTCCGCGGCGCGGCCGACCCGGGTCTCCAGCCAGAGGTTGCCGGCGCGCCAGCGACAGTACCGGCGGATGAACTCCTGCGCCCACGCCTCGGGCTCGTGCTGAACCTGGTCGGTGAAGGCGGGCAGGGAATCCTCCTGGTACACGTGCAGAGCGACCATGTCGAGCTTGGCGTCCCGGGTGAGCTCGATGATCCCGTGTGGCGTGACACGGGGGGACAGCTTGCCCTCGATCGGTACGAGTACCCGGCGGATGGCGCTGGAGACGCAGGCGTCCGGCGGTACCACGACCACCGGCTTCGGCAGCGACGTCGCGACGGCGAGTGCGGTGCTCCCCAGCGGCCGGGGCCCGGCCGGTGTTCCGCGGGCACCGATGACCAGGGCGACGACATCGTCACAGCGCCCGGCCTCGACGAGGCCTTCGACGAGCGGACCGCGCCTGGTGTGCAGCGGCAGCCCCGCCATCTCGGCGACCTCGCGGGCGACCCGGTCGCCGTCCCGGGTCAGGTGCAGGGCCTCGACCTCGCTGTCGAGCAGCGGCGCGAGGGCGCGGGCGGTGGCCAGTACCGGGCTTGCGGCGAGGCTGTTGTCGAGGGTGGCGAGAACCCGTTTCATGTCGCTCGTACCTCCCAGTGGTCGCCCTGCCGGTCCAGTACCAGCGCACCGGCCGCGTCCAGCTCGACGGTGTGGTGGTCGATGCGCAGGACGAACGGTGATCCGTGAAAGCGCAGGCGCAGTTCGAGCCCACCCCACTGGGGCGGGATGCGGGGATCGACGACGAGCCGGTCGCCGTGCGGGCGTACCCCGGCGAAGCCGAAGACGAGTGCCTGCCACAGGCCGCCCATGGTGGCCAGGTGGAGCCCGCTGGCGGTGCTGCCGCTGATGTCGTCGAGGTCGATACGGGCGGCGAGGTGCAGCGCGGCGAGCGCCTCCGGGAAGCGACCGGCCCGGGCCAGCAGGCTGGCGTGGACCGCGGGGGAGAGTGAGCTGCCGTGCGCGGTACGGGGCTCGTAGAAGTCGAGGTTGGCGCCGAGCGAGTCGGGGGCCACCTCGTCCGGTACCAGGTGGTGGAGCATCAGCACGTCGGCCTGTTTGATGACCTGTGCGCCGCGGGTCCGGCGGGTACCGAGCAGCAGGTCGGCCGCGATCGGGCGGCGCGGTGTCACGTCCGCGATGAGCAGTGGTTCGAGCCGGAAGTACCCGGCGAACTGTTCGTACCGGCGGCTCTTCGGGTCGAAGCCGTCGACGAGCGCGTCGGCGAGCTGCCGCCAGCGCGCCGCTTCGGGGCCGTCCAGCGCCGCCGCGCGCTTGAGGTTCCAGCGCGCCATCACGTTGGTGAACGCGTTGTCGTCGACCGGCTCGTGGTACTCGTCCGGCCCGATCACCCCGTAGATGTGCCCGCGGCCGGCGCTGTCGAGGCGGATGCGGGAAGCCCAGTAGCGCGCGGTCTCCACGACGAGTTCGCGCCCCGGGCCGGCAGCGAACCCGGTGTCGGCGGTCCAGTCCAGGTAGCAGGAGGCGGCCCAGGCGACGTCGGCGGTGATGTGTTCCTCGGCCTCGCCGGTACGGATCCGGGCAATCTGGCCGGTCGGCATCCGCCCGAACGACGGGGTCACGTCGCGCCCGTCGGCCGCGGACTCCCAGGGAAACCGGGCACCCCGGTACCCCCGCTGCGCGGCCGCCGCGCGGGCGGCGTCGAGCCGGCGGATCCGGTACTCGAGCATCGCGCGGGCCGCGCTCGGGTGGGTGGCGGCCAGGAACGGGAGGACGAAGACGTCGCTGTCCCAGAAGACGTGCCCGCGGTACCCGCCGCCGGCCAGCCCGCGCGCGCCGACCGCGGCTTCGCCCTCGTCGGCGACGGACGCCATCAGGTGGAAGAGCCCGAGCCGGATCGCCCGCTGTAGCTGCGGATCCCCATCGAGTACCACCACGTCGGCCGCCTCCCACCGGGCGGCCCAGGCTTCCCGGTGCTCGGACAGCAAGCGGTCGAAGCCGAGGTTCTCGGCGGTCGCGAGGGCGGCGAGCGCGGTGGTCTCGTCTGGGGCGTACGCGCCCACGCGGTCGAGCCCACCGTCGCGGCGGATGTCGACGAGCGCGGCGGTCCGGCCGTCCCGCGCGACGCGCCGGCCCGCCTGCGCGGGTACCGCGTCCGCGCGCAGCGCCACCGTCGCGGGCCTCGCCAGGGACGAGAACTGCACGGCGGTCACCGGCCCGTCCTGGCGCAGGACCCCGGTGCGCACGTCGAGCCGGCGGCGCAGGGACCGCGGGTCGTCGACCTGGACCGGCAGCGTGGTCCAGTCCGGGCACCCGGCCAACTCGCTCTCCGAGCCGGTCCCGGCGTAGACGCCGGCGGCGCGGACGCCGGGGTCGGCCGCCGGGTGGGCGAACAAGGGCGCGGCACGGGTACCGAGGCGGCCGTCCGCGATCGCGAGCAGCGACTCGTGGACGCGCTCCAGGGTCGGATCGAGGCCTTCGACGGTGACCGTCCAGGCCGGATCGTCGTCGATCTCCGGAACGTCGCCGCGCCGCCGCCGCTCCAGCTGGTCGGCGAGCACCGCGAGCACGTGCTGCGGTCGACCGTCGAGGACGAGCACGAGGCCGGGCCCGATACCGCGCCGGCGCAGGTCGGCCACGTGCTCGTCGACGCGGCTCGGGTCCGCTCCGGTGACGACGCACACGCCGCGGGTACCCAGCTCCTCGACGAGCTCGCGCAGCCGGTTCGCCGTACCGTCGCCGGCCGCCGTGCCCTCCCAGCACACCACGACCGCCTCGAAGCGGCGGGCGGGCGCGGCGGACCCGGTCACCGGTAGGTCTCGGCCGGCACGATGGCGACCGAGGTCTCCGCGTGGTGGATCAGCCCGGTGACGGTGGCGCCGGCCACCTCGCCGGCGCGGGATGAGCCGACCACGGCAAGCTCGGCGTGGGCGGCTGCCTCGAGGAGTGCGCGTACCGGGTTGTGGTCGGCCACGGCCCGGCGGATCAGCTCGACCTGCGGGTACTTGTCCTGCCAGCCGGCCACCGCTTCGGCGAGCATCCGGTCGGCCTCGTGCCGCAGGTCCGCGCGACGGTCGGATCCGGGCGTCCAGGCGCAGACCGCGGTCAGGTCGGTACCGCGGGCCGCGGCCGCGTCGAACGCGAACTCGACCGCCGCGGCGGTACCCGGTGACCCGTCGACCCCGACCACGACGCCGAACCGGGAACGCAGCGCAGGCCGGCGTACCACGATCGCGGGCGCCTTCGAGTGCGTGGCGACCCGGATGGCCACGGAGCCCGGGAGCCCGCTGTAGAAGCTGCCCAGGCCCCGGGAGCCGACCACGACCAGCGCCGCCGTCGCCGACTGGTCGACCAGGACGGTACCCGGATCCCCGGCGGTCGCCGTCGTGACGGTGCGCAGCTCCGGGTACCGGCGGCAGATGCGGTCCGACTCGCCGTCGAGCCGGTCGCGTACCCGCTGCCCGAGGTCGGACACCTCGACCACCGGCGGCCCGTCCCCCGCGGCCGGCTGGTACCCGTGGACCAGGCGCAGCGGCCGGCGGCGCCGGTACGCCTCCCACCCGGCGAGGTCGACCGCCGCCCGGGATTCGAGCGACCCGTCCACCCCGACCACCACTGAGACATCCGCGGGGTTGTTCATGCTTGCCCCCTTCGCCTACAGCATCGACCGTTATGGCCGCCCAGCCAATAGTCTGCGGGTTGTCCGGCTAGGGCCAGAGCGCTTCGGCGACCGCGATGCCGCCGAAGGCCGCCCCGAGTCCGGCCACCACGCTCGCGGCGGCGTTGAGTACCGCGAACTGCCGGGAGCGCTCTTCGAGCAGCCGGACGGTCTCGTAGCCGAACGTGGAGTACGTGGTCAGGGCGCCGCACAGGCCGGTACCGAGCAGGGCCGCCAGGCTGCCGGGCACGGCGTGGACGGCGGTACCGCGGACCAGTAGCCCGAGGATGAACGAGCCGGCGACGTTGACCGCGAAGGTACCCCACGGGAAGACCGAGTCGTGGCGGGACTGCACCGCGCGGTCGACCAGGTACCGCAGCGGCGCGCCCACGGCCGCGCCCAGCGCGACGAGCAGGACGGTCACCGCGCCCGCCCGACGTAGCGGATCACCTCGACGGGGTCGAGAATGACGAGCCCCTCGGTGACCAGCTCGTCGAGCTGCGGGAGGAACGCCCGGATCCGGTCCTCCTGGTCGACGACGATGATCGCCAGGGGCAGGTCCTCGCTCAGCGACAGCAGCCGGGTGGTGTGGATGCGCGAGGAGGCGCCGTAGCCTTCCATGCCGCGCAGCACGGAGGCCCCGGCCAGGCCCGCCTTGTGGGCCCGGTGGACGATCTCGTGGTACAGCGGCTTGTGGTGCCACTGGTCGTCCTCGCCGATGAAGATGGTCAACCGCACGGCCGGGCCTTCGAGTTTCATCGCTTCTGCCTCCGACGGGGATGGGTGCGGGTGGCCAGGCGGGTCAGGGCGATGCCGGCGTAGACGGCGGCGAGCGCGGCGGCGAGGGTACCGGCCAGGTAGGCCAGCGCCGTCCGGGCCGCACCGGCGGCGACCAGCTGCTGGATGTCGACGCTGTAGGTGGAGAAGGTCGTGTACCCGCCGAGCACGCCCACGCCGAGGAACGGCCGCAGCAGCCGGTGTGCCGACCACACCTCGCTGATGAGCACCATGAGCACGCCGATGAGCAGGCAGCCGGACCCGTTGGTGACGAAGGTGGCCCACGGGAAGTGGTTGGGCCGGTGCGGCCATGCGACGGCCAGGCCGTAGCGGCCGAGGGCACCGAGCGCGCCGCCGAAGGAGACCACCGCGAGCACCGCCCAGGGGACCCGGCGCGTCCGGGTGACGCGCAGGTCGAATCCGGTACGGGTACTGGTCGGTGAGCCCACCCGCGCAATCGTATCGGCAGGTTGGACGGCGGGCCGGCCCAGCTCGGGTCGGTCTGGTCATCGCGCCGTGCCGACCCAGCTTTCCCGGCTGGTGGTCACCGGCTGCCCGGTACGCGCCGACTCTTCGATGGCCAGCGCGACGAGGTGGTCCTGGCAGGCTTCGGCGAGCGGGTACGGGGCCGGTCCTACGCCCCGGCGCCAGAGCGCGGTGCGCTCCAGCATGGTGGCGATCGCGATGTCCTCGTCGGACAGGCGCGCGCCGGGGAACGGGTTGCGGTACACGACGTCGCCGTCGAAGCTGATGTGGTCCAGGTCGGCGCCTTCGAGGTTGAGGTCCTGGCCGGTCTGGCGGCGGATCAGCAGGGACCCGACCGGGGTGCGCGGGTCGACCAGGCGGACGACGCGGTCGTCGACCAGTTCGCCATGGCTGCCCCGGACCACGATGCGCCGGGCGCGCAGCGGGTTCCACCACTGGTTGTCGGTGAAGTCGTACAGCCCGGTGGCCGCACCGAAGTCCAGGGTGGCGATCGTGGTGGCCGCGTCGATCATGGTGTCGCCGCCGCGCCAGCCGTCCCGGGTCAGCGGATCGGCCAGGGGAGCGGTGAAGACCCGCGCGTGTACCGTCGCGGCGGCGAAGCCCACCGCGAGCAGCCCGCGCAGTACCGACACCGCGTGGTACAGGTGTGTCGAGGAGATCTGCGCCGAGGTCGGGGTACCGATGACTCCGCCGCTGACCAGGCTGAGCCGGGCGGCGTGCCCGGGCAGGAGCAGGTACTGCTCGGCCACCTGCACCAGCCCGCTGCCGCCGACCCGCGACCACAGTGCCCGCAGGCCGGCCAGATCCGGTGCGGGCGGGGTCTCGGACAGCACCGCGACGTCCATCCCGACGAGCTCCTCGACGTATGCCGGGTTCGCCGCCCAGGGCACCGCGGTGATGACGAACTCCGGCCGGCCCGACCGGACGGAGGCGGCCAGGTCGGCGCCGCGGGTGAGTACGTCCGTCACCGCGAACCGGTCCGGCAGCAGCCTGGCCAGCCGCAGGAAGAACTGCGCCCGCCAGCCCCGGCCGACGATCGCGTACCGCGCCGGCGCCCCGTTCACCGGCGCCGGGCCCGCCACTCGTGCTCCAGGATCGCGTAGACGAACTCGTCGCCCCACTCGCCCTTGAAGATCTCGTTTTCCCGGAAGTGCGCCTCGCGTCGCATTCCGAGCCGCTCCATCACCCGGGCCGACGGGATGTTGCGCCCGTCGCAGCGGCCGGCGATCCGTCGTTCCCGATCCCGTCGCGCTGCATGTTCCGGTCGAGCATCTCGCGGGATTGGTCCCCGTCGCAGGCCTCCCAGTACAGGTACCGGGCGACCGGTACGGAGGGCCGTAGTACCAGGTCAGCTCGCTGGGACATGGCAACTCCTCGACATCGGCCTGGCGTCCCACCCTATTTGACCAAGGCGCCTCGCGGCGTGCCCGTACGGACCATGGTGATATTGCCGCGAGTGGGACAGCGTACCCCGTGTCGGATTCCGTCCGTCCTTGATGTCTGACCAGGCTCGGAGGCACCTATGTCAGGACGTCCTATCTCCCATGCGCTCGGACGGCTCTTGGTGGTTCTGTCGGTACCCGTCGCCATGTGCGCCATCTTCGTTTCCCCCGCGTCAGCCGCCGACCAGGTCGGGTACGTGCGGCTGGCCCACCTGTCGCCGGACACCCCGAACGTCGACGTCTACCTCAGCGCCGTCGGCGGCGGGTCGCCGCAGGTCTTCCCCGGCGTCGGGTACGGCGTCGTGTCCAAGTACCTCGGCGTACCGCCGGGCAGCTACGCGGTCTCCATGCGGCTGGCCGGCGCACCGGCGACCGACCCGCCGGTGCTGACCACCACGGTGACCGTGCAGCCGGGCAAGGCGTATCTGGTCGCCGGTGTCGGCAAGCATGCCGACCTGGGGCTCAAAGTCATCGACGACGATCTGTCGCCGCCGCCGTCCGGTAAGGCCAAGGTGCGGATCATCCAGGCGTCCGTACGCGCGCCGGTGCTGAACCTGTCGATCGCCGGGGGCGCCTCGATCGCCGACAACGTGGCGTTCGCTACGACGACCGACTACCTGCAGGTCCAGCCGGGCCGGTGGACGCTGCAGGCCGCGGGTACCAACGGCGGGCCGACCGGGACGCTGCCGGTACACCTGGATGCCGGCAACGTGTACTCCGTGCTCGTGCTCGACGCGGCCCAGGGCGGCCTGAGCGCGCAGCTGCGCCTCGACGCGGCGGGCATGGGCCAGGCGCCGACCGGCGGGGTGCAGACCGGTGGCGGCGGCATGCGGTCGCGGCCGGAGCAGCGGCTGCCGCTCGCGGTCGCGCTGGTCGTGCTGCTCGGCATTGCCGGGCTCGGTGCCCACCGGTACCGGCGCCGGAGGATCGTGGTGCGGTGACCCCGCGCCGGCTCGCCGCGGCCGCCCAGCGACTGGGCGGTTTCGCGGCAGCCGCCCGGCCGAGCCGGCCGCTGGTCCTCGGGGCCGGCGCCGCGACGCTGCTCGCGCTCGCCGCGGCCGGTGCCTTGCTGGTACCGGCAGCCGGCGCGCCGGTCGCCGGCCGGTCCGTCCCGCGGGTGGTGGTCTCGCCCGGCCGCGGTCCGGCCGGCTTCGTGCCGCCCGACAAGGCCGGCGCGGATGCCGCCCGGCCGACCCGGCTGCGCATCCCGGCGATCCAGGTCGACGCCCCGCTGGAGGAGCTGCACCTGGACGCGTCGGGCGCGCTGGGCGCGCCGCACGACTGGGCGCATGCCGGCTGGTTCGCCGACGGCGCGGTACCGGGTGAGGTGGGACCGGCGGTGATCGCCGGCCATGTCGACTCGACCACCGGGCCGGCGGTGTTCGCCCGCCTCGACCGGCTGCGGCCACGCGACGTGATCGAGGTGGAGCGGGGCGGCACGTGGGTGAGCTTCGCGGTGGTTTCGGTTGACCGGTACCCGAAGGATGCTTTTCCGACCGCGCGGGTGTATGGCCCCACGCCGGATTCGCAGCTTCGCCTGATCACCTGTAGCGGCGATTTCAACAGTGCGCGACGATCGTACGTGGACAACACAGTGGTTTACGCGGTGGCGACATGAATCCCTAGGTGGGGGCACCGGGATGTCTACTACCCCGACCGTGGTTGCCGGCCGGTACCGGCTACTGCGGCAACTGGGCGCGGGTGGCATGGGTCAGGTCTGGCTGGCCCATGACGACATGCTCGGCCGGCATGTCGCGATCAAGCAGGTCGTGCTGCCGCCCGGGCTGTCCGCCGACGAGACCATCGAGGCGCGCGAGCGCACGATGCGCGAGGCCCGTACCGCCGCCCAGCTCAACCACCCCTCGGTCGTGAAGATCTACGACGTGGTGGAGGCCGAGGGGCAGCCCTGGATCGTCATGGAGTACATCCCGGCCCGGTCGCTGCACGAGGTGATCAACGAGGACGGGCCGCTCGCGCCGG
>WNGR01037053.1_pt1 | contig 11050 bp, 9 predicted proteins | sample 5407581 | NCBI WGS metagenome assembly WNGR01 (sample SAMN13153383, study PRJNA577476) | soil metagenome | isolation source: 80 cm soil or saprolite under Garry oak tree replicate 2 | place: USA:California | collected 2016-06-15 | reverse complement strand
TGTCTCACAAAGAGTCGGATTACGGCACCCTCTGTTCTTTGAGGGCAGATCAGAATGAATCCTACTCCCATGTTGAAGGTTCGATACATTTCTCGGTCGGAGATTCTTCCATTCTTCTGAATGATCCGGAATATTCCGGGTGTAGGAGGTAGTTGGTCGATATCTGCTCCCAATCTTGCTCGTCCGACAATTCGGTCGAGCTTTGCAAACGCTCCACCCGTTATGTGAGCGAGCCCATGAATCTCCAGTTTTCTCGTCGCATCTAGAACCGGTTTGACATAGATTCGGGTAGGTTCCAGCAATTCCTCACCGATGCTTCGGCCAAGTTCTGGCACATTCTCTTTCAGTTCGTACTCTCCTAGAAGTGTTTTCCTCGCGAGTGATAATCCGTTTGAGTGAATTCCCGAACTGGCAACCCCAACCAACGCGTCGCCATTTCGAATCTCATCTCCAAGAATGATGTCTTTCTCTTCACCGATACCAACCGCCATCCCGACGAGGTCAAGCCCGGGGTCATTTGAGAGAAGGTCTGGGACAATGGCTGTCTCGCCCCCAACTATTGCCATTCCGGCCTGTTTTGCGCCTTTTGCTAGTCCAACTGCGATCTCGTTGACAATACGGCGATCATGTTTGGCCATGGCGAGGTAGTCAAGGAAACTGATGGGTTCTGTGCCTGTGCAGATCAGATCATTCGCGCACATCGCGACACAGTCTATCCCGATAGTATCGTACTTCCGCATCAACTGAGCAATGATGACCTTGGTCCCGACGTTATCAGTATGGAGGCTCAGAACCCTGCCGTCGTTGAGGTCAACAAGACCTGCGTAATGGCCAATCGGAAAAACGGGATACCCGACTTTCCCCTTACGAGTCTTGAATGTAGACTCAAGCCGTCGAGCGAGAGCCTCGTGAGATTTGCGGACCTGAGAAACGTCGACCCCGGCCTTGGCGTAAGTCATGCGGGGCCGAGGCAACCTACAGTTTCAGTCCCGTTAAGCGTTCATAAGCGATAACATACCGCTTACTCGTTTCATCAATCAGATCCTTGGGAAGGTCAGGCGGTCTAGGAGTTGGCTGTCCAGCTTTTCGTGCCTCATCAAGAGTTTTCTTATAGCCAACCTTGGAAAGCCAGTCTCGGATCAACTGCTTATCGTAGCTCTCCTGGTTCTTGCCCGGCGAATAACTCTCTTTGGGCCAAAGCCGAAACTCGTCTGGCCCAATCGAGTCCGCTAAGACAATGTTGCTCGCATCGTCAAATCCGAACTCTAGTTTGAGATCTGCCAGGATAAAGCCAGCCTTGTCTGCGCGCTCGGACATTTTCTTGTATATGCTGACACTCCTATCTTTGAGCGCCGCAATCTCCTCTGGGTCCAGCCAGCCCTCGTCCACAATCTGATCGACCGTGACAGGCTCGTCTTTCACGTCAGATTTGGTGGTTGGATCGAAGTAGGGTTCAGGAAGTTTAGTAGCGTTGATCGGCTTCACTGGCAGGTCGACCTCGCCTTTGACAAGTCTCTCGTAGAGGCTGCCGTAGAGATAACCACGGACAACGCATTCTACCGGAATCATCTTCAGCTTCCGAACAACCATACGGTTCACGTCTTCAACTCGGACCATATGGTGTGGGACTTTCAGATAATTGAACCAGTAGGCGGCGAGCTTGCAGAGCACTTCCCCCTTCCGAGGGATGTTCGAAGGAAGAACGATGTCATAGGCAGAGACTCGGTCGGTGAAAACGAACAAGAGTTCCTCGCTATCCAGCTCGTAGATATCCTTCACCTTGCCCCGCTTGAAAGGCGTGGAGGACAACTGTCTCTCAGGTTCGCTAACGTGTTCCTGCATCTAGATGCTAATACCCCGGTACTGTTGGAGTCTCCTTGCTAGTTCTAAGTCAGAGACCGCAAGAATCTCTGCCGCTAGAAGTGCCGCATTAGTTCCATTGTCCAGACCGACCGTGCCAACGGGGACACCTGAGGGCAGCTGAACGATCGAGAGGATAGAGTCGAGATTGAGCTTGCCTGAGACCGGGACCCCAATTACAGGCTTGTTGGTCAGGGACGCTACGAAACCAGGTAGAGCCGCGCTAAGACCCGCGATAGCAATGTAGACATCAGACTTGGAACCCTCGACATACTTGTCAAGCTCCTTGTGGTTCCGGTGACTTGAGAGAACCTTCGTCTCGAAGGGAATATCAAGCTTCTCAAATATGGTCTCGGCCTTCTTGGCGATCTCTCGGTCGCTCTCCGAACCCATGAGGATGCTAACGCTTCTAGTCAACTATGACACCGCACAACGCGAGATTCTGTCACTACCGTGTTCACTGGTAAATCAAACTGATCCCGAGGAACACGATTGACAAGCTGCAGATTGAACGATAGCCCAATAGAACGAACGTGCTCGGGAAGCGTTTTGAGAACACGGTCAAAATACCCTCTACCCCAGCCGAGACGATAGCCTTCCTTGTCCCAGACAATCCCGGGAACGAACAGAACATCGACAGCATCGAGGCTCTCGGGCCGAAGATGCTCTGGCTTAGGTTCGGGAATATTGAAGCTACCAGGTGCGAGCTCTTTCCCAAGGTCTTTGATCTCGGAGAAGAAGAGGTCAATGTCTCCTTTCTTTACAACCGGGACAAGAACTCGCCTGTTGTTATCCAAGGCTTTTCGAATCAACGGGCGAGTATCAACTTCACTATCCTTGCTGACATAGCATGCAATACCCCTCGCCCGAACGTACTCGTGAAGGTGCAGAACCTGATCCATGCTGTTCTATGTCTCGAGTAGACTGTCGATTTCTAAGGCGTAAAATGTATCGTCTGAATTGTTCTTTCTCGACAGCAGTCTTTGCTTCGGTCAAACTTTCAAGCCAATCTGGATACTCGCAGCCAGTACAGTGTTCTCCATTAGACATGCGACCGTCATGGGTCCGACACCTCCCGGGACGGGCGTAATATAACCGGCTACTTTGTTGACCTTATCAAAATCCACATCTCCCCGGAGCTTTCCATCAACCCTTGTCAAGCCAACATCGACCACAGCTGAGCTAGGTTTCACGTGGTCTGCGCGAATCTGGAAGATTTCTTTCCCAACCGCGCTGACTAGAATATCAGCGGTCCGTGTCATCCATGAAAGGTTGGGCGTCTTGGAGTGACAGACCGTAACAGTAGCATCTCGATTGAGCAGGAGATTGGCCAGGGGCCTACCCACAAGATTACTTCGGTTGATGATAACTGCCCTGGATCCAGCAACGGGAACTTTGTAGTGGTTTAGGAGTTTGATGATGCCTTTCGGCGTACAGGGAACCAGTTCCTCATGGCCCCCTGCCAACTTGCCCGCGTTGATTGGGTGTAATCCGTCAACATCCTTGTAGGGGATGATTCTCTCGATTACTTTTTCCTCGTTGAAACCCGCGGGTAGTGGCAGTTGAACGAGTATCCCGTTGACCTTCGCGTTAGTGTTGAGATGGCCAAGCAAGGCCTCCACCTTGTCCTGTGAAGTGTCGGCGGGTAAATGGTGACTCTCGGATTTTATTCCAACCTCGGCAGCGGCCCTGTGTTTGGCTTTGAGGTAGGAGGCGCTGGCAGGGTCGTCTCCGACCTGAACTGTGGCGAGGAGAGGCTCAGTCCCATGCTTTTCCAAGTGTGCAACATTTTGGGCGACCAGTTTCTTGACCTCTCCAGCCACCAATCTGCCGTCCATGAGTATAGCAGTCAATTCTTGAAGAGAACCCTCCTCCCTTCAAACCTCAACTGATCCTCGGTCAGGAGTCTGATTGCTTCGGGAAGAATCCGATGCTCCTCTCTCAGGAGGCGGCTCGAAAGGGTTTCCACAGTGTCGTCGTCACGGATCGCGACTGCTGTCTGAAGAATTATGGGACCATGATCGACCTCTCTGTCTACAAGGTGGACGGTGCAACCTGTAACCTTGACGCCGTGATCGAGGGCTTGCTTCTGCGCTTCCAAACCCGGAAAGGATGGAAGTAGAGCAGGGTGTACGTTTATGATTCTGTGAGGGTACAGATCGACGAACTGTTCACTAAGGATCCGCATGTACCCTGCTAGAGCTATGAGTCCTTCTTTGGGTACCACTCCATGTGACTTGAGAGCGGCGATAGTTTTCTGGTCGTAGTCCCAGTCTTTCTTCGGGACACCCTTGTCGTCTAGTGTGATTGTCGGAACATGATGTTTTTTGGCTACGTCGAGAGCTGGCGCGTTTGATCTGTTGCTAATAACGACCTTGACCTGGGAATTGGTGAGGTATCGATTATCGATTGCATCTAGTACAGCATCAAGGTTTGAACCCCGTCCTGACGCCAAGACGCCGATCGGGACCATTCAGCTAGGCCTTTTCGGGTCCACGGATCTCTTGCAGCAACAATTGTGAAGAATCGACCCTGCCGACCTTTGGAATCCATTCCATTCTGCTTCCGAGAATCCCGTGTTCTTCCTTGTACTTGTAGAGCCGACGGACTCGTTCCGCATCATTCTGTCTCTTTGCAAGAAGTTGTTCTGAGCCTATGTCGCTCCGATGATAGAGCCCCCATCCATCAGTGAGCTGGACGCTTGACATCGTTTTCTCGATCATCGCGCTGGCCGGGGGTAGAGTATGGTCCATGGCCATTAACGCGAGAAGGCGGGAGCTGCCAGTGATCACTTGGCTGTCTTCTTGGAGGTCTGCGCTTCCCCAGAAAAGGTAGCAGCCGTTTCGTTTGATGTTCGTCTCAAAAACTTGGACCGGGTGACCCTTGGCTTTGTCCCGTTTTTCGGGATATCCATTAGGAGCGACGACCTTCACGACCACCGCGTCCTCATTGGTGAATTCCAACTTCAGCTTGGAGAGCCGTCTCTCAACGATGGCTTGGAAGACGTCGATGATGTCTGTCTTGAGCATTGCGAGCATGTTGAGAGCTTCCGGATCGCCAAGACGAGAGTACATTTCGATGACTGTTGGTCCTTCGTTTTCCGTAAGCATCATCTGTCCACCGACCATGCCGTGGTAAGGTTTGCCTGTTTTTTTCTGGATGGCTTGAACGATTCCTTCGACGATCTTGAGCGATTTGTCATATTCTTCTCTGGTGATGAATGGGAGGGTTATGTCGGGTCCTGAGATGCTGCCCATTCCGCCCGTCTCGGGTCCGCTGTCGAGTTCGTGAGCGCTCTTGTTGTCCTGGACGAGAGGGGTGCCTAGAACCGTTTTGCCGTCGGTGAAGCATTGCAGGGAATATTCGGGACCCCAAGCCTTCTCCTCGACCAGAATCTTTTCTTGAATGTCAGCGTAGCTAGCCATGCTGGTCTGGAGAGAGTCGAAGTAGGTTTCCTTGAAATGTTCCTTTTCGTCGTGAAGATAGATCTGACTGTCTTCGATCAGCTTAACGCCCTTACCCCCTGATTGCCGTGCAGGCTTGATTACGATGTTCTGCAGCCATGGCTGCGTGTCAATGTTCTTCCGGACATAGTCTGAGGCTTCTCGTGCGTTCTTGAAGGTTCGGAAGAGAAGCTTGCCTGGGAGATCGTACTCCCATTGTAGGTGTCGGAGGTCTGCTTTGGAACGTTCTATGATTGAGAGTTCTTGGCTCGCACCGATGCAGTGGATGCCTTCTTTCTCTAGTGAATCCGGTATGCCTTGGAAACAAGGCTCCTCTGGTCCTACTATAACTAGATCGATTCCCCAGCCCCGGGCAGATCTGACGATCGTCTTTGGGTCGGTTGTTCTGCCGATGCGAAGCTCGCCCTGATTGTCTTTGCAGATCTTGTGAATTCCTGGGTTCCGGTTCTCAGCGATCCAGAATATCTCGGGTTTGTGATCGCTCAGACTGATCTTCCAAGCGAGCGCGTTTTCGCGAGCCCCCCCACCCACACCCATTACTCTCATCGTGTCGCGCCTCCTTCCTCGAAACAGCGCATGCAGAGATTCTGTCTTGGGAGTCCGATCGCGTGCTGGAGCTCTTCAACCGTCATGAACGATATGCTGTCAGCTCCGACATTGTTCGCGAGTTCTTTCTCGTCCAGGTTGCCGGAGATCAGCTCGTCTCTGGAAGGGATCTCGACCCCGTAGGGGCAAGTTGAGATGAGAGCTGCCTTCGAAGGCACTCTTGACAGGATTGAGCTTGAGCTGGACTCCGACGAGACGCTCTTTCTGTGTCGGCTTGAGAGCTGCACGAATGTTCTCTCCGGTCCGCATGAAGCCGAACTCCTGCGGAAAGCCGGACTGTTGACTATATCCGTTGGCAATCGGGAGTGCCGTCTCTGGAATCCCGATTACGACGTCGGCTTTGACCGGATGATCCTTGGCTAGTTCTCTGCCGATGTTGTTTCTGATCCTGGCTAGTCTTGCGAGGTAGACATATTCGTAACTGCAGAAGTTGCCGGGGTTGGTTGCAGGGGTGTTTCCGCGAATGTCTTCAGGGGTGAACATGATGACCTCTCCCGTTTCAACGGGTCCGGTGTGGTCAACGCCCATTACGTCGAGGGCGCAGGTCTCCGACGCGACGGCTGCAATATCGAAACCTACACTGCCTGTTTCTAGTGGCTTTACACCAAGTGGGTTTCTCCCTGTAACGAGTTCTTGTTTGTGCGTAAGAGCAACAAAAGAATATCCTCCTCCTATCTTGTTGATGAGCATCGAGGTTGCTTTGAGTGGTTCTTTCTCGCTGTGGAGGAGTTGTGAGAGTTGTCGTGCGAAGAGTTTCGTGGCTTCGCCGCGGTTTTCGTGGAGGTCTGTTTTTCCGTCGAGTGCGAGAACCAGCTCGTAGGGCGCTTTAACGTGGACGAGGTAGTCATCTTCGTAGGAGGATGTTTGTCCGATTCCGATGAAGCCCTTCGGAATGCTTGTCTTGTTTTTCTGGAAGAATTCTTCGACGCCCCCTTTTCCCCCGAGAGTGTGTAGAGTGTTTCCTGGTCCGATTGTCGCTAGGCTGATGGATTCTTGTCCCCTTCCTTGAAGGGCGCTAAGCCCGTAGTGGATGAAGTTGGAGGTGTCCCAGTTTTCTCGTCCGACGCCGAAGGTGTAGAATCCTATCAGGCCGGGCATTGCGTTGCTAGGCCTTCATTTCTTCCCGGGTCCGAAGCACTGGATCCTTCTTCAGACCCAGATACTCGCCGGTGACGCAGGCGAAACACATCTCGTCCTTGCCGAGGCCAATTCCCTCGCTTAGACCGTTGATGTCGTTGTAGCCGAGACCGTCGACGCCGATTTCGCGCGCGACCTTCTTGTTGAGTTCGGCGATGTTGAGCGTCTCGCCATCTGCTTTGTTCGCGAGCAATTCTTCCCTTGTCGGGAAATCGATCCCCATGTAACATGGGTGGCGGATGGGCGGGAAGGTGACGACCATGTAGACTTTCTTTGCTCCTGCGTCGCGAAGGGATTGGACGATGTTTCTGCTGCTTGTTCCGCGCACGATGCTGTCATCTACCACGATGACATCTTTACCGTCGACGACGGGTTTGATCGTGATGATCTCGCGGACGATTTCTTCCCGGCTCTTGGCTGTTGGCTCAATGAAACTGCGGAGGCTTCCCTTTCTGCGATAGCGGTCTTTCATCAAACCCTCCTCCATTGGGATACCGCTCTCTTCAGAGTAGCCGAGGGCTGCGGGTCTAGCGGAATCGGGGACAGGAATGACTACGTCGGCTTTGAACGGATACTTCCGGGCGAGGACCCTGCCGAGCTTTCGTCGTGCATCGTAAACGTAGTGGTCATCGATCTTGCTGCTGGGATGACCAAAGTATGTGTACTCGAATGGGCAGTGGTAGTGGCGGGGTGAGTCTGCGAATCTTGTTATTTTGAGTCCGTCTTTAGACAAGCTGACAAGCTCGCCAGGTTGAATGTCTCTGACAAAGTCGGCTTGGAGAGCTGTGAGTGCGCAGCTCTCGCTCGCCACGATGTGGGTGTCTGTCTCAGAATCGTATCCAAGGCAGAGGGGTCTGTAGCCTGCTTCATCTCTGGCCGCCAGAACCTCGCCGTCATGTGTTATCATGACAAAGCTGTAGGAGCCACTGAGCTCTTTGCTCAGCTTGTGAAACGCGCGGGTCCAGTCGTGTTCCGCACGGTAGTGTTGGAGGAGACGGTATCCAGCAAGCTTTGTGTCGGTCGTTGAGCCTAGGATCGGAAATTCTTTCTCGACGACGGGTTCAAGATCTTCCGTATTCGCGATTGTCCCGTTCTGGGCGATGGCGAATTCGCCACGGATATCGAGCGGATGCGCGTTCTCCAGTGTCGTCCTTCCGCGAGTCGAGTAGCGTACATGTCCTATTCCGCGGTTACTGGTAAAGCTGAGAATCCTTTTCGCGTTCGCATCAGCGGCTTGGCCTATCAGGCCTAAGCCCTTGAGGATCGGCTCGCCGGGAACAGCTATTCCCCATGACTCTTGGCCCCGGTGCTGGAGTGCCGCGAGTCCCTTGACGATGCGCTCGGCGACAGGATGGTTCTCCATTGAATATATGGCGAGGACGCCACAGTGCTCTTTCATAGCGTTACGTCCATTGCCTTCGGGATTGTTTCGGACCAGGCCCTTGAAGCTTCAGCGATGGGGATTGCGATAATGGATTGTCCCTTCGAAAGAAACTCGATCCCGTTGTCCGAGACAGTTCCGACCTTTGAGGCAGGCATCCCGAGTCGCTTGAACGAGTTGACTAGTCGAGTCGTGTTCTTGGGTTTTGTCTCGAGGATGAATCGGGATCTAGATTCTGAGAATAGCAGGTTGTCTATTCTGCTTGATTTTTTGGGAACGTTATCGATATCGACGGTTACGCCTTTGCGGCCTTGAACCGCCATCTCTGCAAGGGCAACGGCCAATCCCCCTTTCGAGATATCGTGAGTGCTCTCTAGACGGCCGCTTCTCAGGGTCCTCAGCAAATATCGCAAGAGCGTTCTCTCTTTTTTCAAGTTGACCCTTGGGACCCGGCCGCCCGTGAGCTTGTGTATGTATTCGTAGTACTCGCTCCCGCCCATTTCCTCGGAAGTGTTTCCGACGATGATGAGATCGTCTCCTTCTTCTCTGAGAGCCTGCAGTATCCTCGGAGTTTTGGGTTCTACCAGTCCTATTGCGGCGATGACAGGCGAAGGCTTGATCGCCCTATGGTGCACGGAGTCTTCGTTGTAGAAGCTGACCTTGCCGCCGACGCATGGGACTCGGAGAGCTTTGAGATAGTTGGCAATTGCTCGAATAGCTTCCCTGAATGTCCAGTAGACCTCAGGATTTCCAGGGTCTCCGAATTGTAGATGATCGACAACCCCGACAGGTTCTGCGCCTCCGGCGACCAGATTGCAGAATGCTTCCGATACAACTCCCAGGGTTCCCCAGTAGGGGTCGACGTAGCATTGCTTGCTGTTGCCATCAGTTGTGAGGGCGAGGGAGCGCTTGCCTGGTAGACGTAATAACGCGGAGTCAGCTTGTCCCGGTTTGACAATAGTTCTGATGCCGACCTCGTGATCATACTGGCGATAGATCCATTCCTTGCTCGCGACATCGGGGCTAGAGAGTAGTTCGATTAGAGTCTTATCGAGGTCTTCAGGCAAAGCTGGTTCAGGCGTTTTTGCGAGAACGTCGAGATATCTAGGACGCATTGCAGACCGGGGTGCGAGTGGAGCCTCAGCGACGAACTTGGCAGGTGCCCTGGCAACAACCTCGTTTCCCCGGCGGATGATTAGGAGGCCGTCCTTGGTGACGTGTCCAATCCTGGCAAAGCCTACCTCCCATTTTTCGAGAATATTGACCAGTTTCCTTTCGTCTTCTTCTCGGATTAGGAGAATCATTCTTTCTTGTGATTCCGATATCATGATCTCCGCGGGTAGCATGTTGGGTTCGCGGGTCGCGATCTTGTCGAGATCGATTTCTATCCCGGTCCCAGCTTTGGCCGCGATCTCTGAGAGTCCACATGTTAGGCCGCCGCCTCCTAGATCTTTCATTCCCTGGATGATATTCGCATCGACTGCCTCTAGTATGGCTTCGATGATGAGCTTCTTGGTGAAGGGATCTGGGACTTGGACGGCGGATCGTTCCGTGTCGGACTTGTCTGTTAGTGTTTTGCTGGCGAAGCTTGCTCCGCGGATGCCGTCTCGTCCCGTTCTTCCTCCAATAAGGTAGACGAGGTTGCCTGGGTTGCGGGCTTCGCCTAAGACCAGTTTGTTTTTTCGTCCGAGTCCGACGCAGACCACGTCGACGAGACAGTTTCTTTCGAAGGAAGGGTCGAACTCTACCTCTCCTCCGATGGTCGGAACGCCTATACAGTTGCCGTAGTCGGCTATTCCTCTGACGACATTGTCGAAGAGCCAGCGGGTGTGAGGGCTCTCTATTGAGCCGAACCTTAGCGGGTCGAGGAGAGCGATGGGACGTGTCCCAAGGCTAAGGATATCCCGGACAACACCGCCAACGCCGGTGGCTGCTCCACCGTAGGGGTCGATAGCGCTAGGGTGGTTGTGTGACTCGATGTGGAGGGTTACGACCCAGCCGTCGCCGATGTCGATAACGCCGGCGTCGAAACCAGGTCCAACTATGACTCTTGGTCCTTTGCTGGGGAGCTGTTTGAGGAGCGGTTTGCTGGATTTGTAGCTGCAGTGTTCGGACCATTGTGCTTCGAGCATCGCCCACTCGACCTCGTTAGGTTCGCGCTGGAGCTTCTTGACCGCGTATCGGATCTCCTCATCGGTGAGGTTGGGCTTCTGAACCTCGACCGGGGGCAAGCTTCGAGGCTCCTCCATGACAGATCTGGTCATGATGTCTGTTCTCCCGCTCGATTAACCAGGAGGGTTGCGCGTGAACCTGTGATTGCTCCTATGATGAAAGCGACGATGAACCCGACAGTTCCTGCGAAGAGATAGGCGATTAGCCCCGCGACAATCCCCGCGATTAGTCCAGCTACTAGAGCAGTTGCGCGCGGACCTGTCCTCCTCTTCGCCCCGGATGCTTCTGCCAAGTGTTATCGCGTATCCTCGGTCTTTTGTTCCTTTTTCGGAAGGATTAAGCCTACGCCTAATGCGATCAGTATGAAACCGTAGAAGCCGCCGAGAAAGCCGACGCCGGCGATGTAGGTAATGGAGAAAAATGCGACGAG
>WNGR01008187.1_pt1 | contig 11050 bp, 13 predicted proteins | sample 5407581 | NCBI WGS metagenome assembly WNGR01 (sample SAMN13153383, study PRJNA577476) | soil metagenome | isolation source: 80 cm soil or saprolite under Garry oak tree replicate 2 | place: USA:California | collected 2016-06-15 | reverse complement strand
TGGTCAAGTTTTCGTTGAATTTCGATAATTTGATGGTACGTGCCGTTTTATCGGTATCGCCGGGAGCTGCAATACCTGTTATTTTAATGACGTAGTGCAACTTGTCGGATTTGCCAATGCAGGTATTGATTTTATCCATGGTGCCCGCGGGAGCGCCGCCGCCTGTAATGCCGGCCAGGTATTTAGCGTCGAGTGTGCCATCGATGCTCCAGCAGGGTTTGCCATCTACATTGGCATCGGTGGGTGTGCCAGGATTTTGAATATGACCCAGGATGGCTGCTATGCCTGTTTTGGGGTCTGACAATGTGCGGGGATCAAGGAGGTCGGAGGTATGCATCCACTTGTTGGTAATGGGATCGGTGACGTATTGCTTATCACCGATAGTGATGAGCTGTACTTGTACAACGTTGCCAAAGACCAGGACATTGGCACTGGCTTTAAGCTTATCTGGAACAAGTACATCGCCGTCGGCCGTCTTGATGATCAACGCGGCTCCTGTGCCGGGGTTATCGACGGCGAGATTGAAATGGTACGAGTGAACTTTCTGGATGGCCGCCTGCGCTTGCGTAATCAGTTGGTGGGCGTCTGGTACATTGTTTGAGCTGCCTCCGCACGCGGCCAGGGCAAGTATGAGGGCTAATAAGCCGAGGATTGCGGGAAGGGGGCGTAAGAGTCCGGGTGGCCTCTGCATGGGAACCTCCTTATATTGGGTGAAAAGTCCGTAAAGTTATTCATGACTCCATATTTTATCATTTTGCCTGGCTGGGGCAAGCCCAGCTATACCTGTCCCCCAGACAGGATGCTACATTTCGCCTGGATGAATAAGTTACAAGAGCGGGGCGATGCGGTGAAGCCAGGTAGGGTTGGATTCGCCTGGCCGGGGTGGGTGTTGGGCTAGCGTGTCGTAGAGGGTACGCATGTTTGGATTGAGGTTTGTGTTGTTGTTGATCCAGGTATCACAGATGGGGCAGCCTGCTTTGTTTGTTGAGAAGATCCAGTGGAGGTGGTGGTCTTTGTAGGAGCAGCGTAGAAGGTTTCTGAGGTTCTCGATAGTGGTTTCAAATGATGCTGGCGTCGTTGATGTTTCTTCGTGCATGGGGATAGAGAATGCAGATGGCGTTGGTGGTGTTATAAGAGTATTGTGCTCAGGGGTGGTGGGTGGAAGGGTAAAGTTTGAGTCGGAGTGGTTCACAGTAGCAGGAGTAGTAAGAGTAGTAGGAGTAGTGGGAGTATTGGGTGTGATAGCCTGATCTGAGTCGGGATAGTTCAGAATGGTAGGAGTAGTAAGAGTAGCAAGAGTAGTGGGAGTAGCGGGAGTATTGGGTGTGATAGCCTGATCTGAGTCGGGGTAGTTCAGAGTAGCAAGAGTAGTGGGAGTAGCGGGAGTATTGTTTTCAGAAAATGGCGTTTGGGTCAACGGAAGATCATGAGAGGAGTAGAGGCCATAGGCTGGGGAGAGGATTTCGCCAGCTTTGAACATGCGCCGAAGCATTTGCTTCACGAGTGTATGATCCTGACCTGTCTGGCTGGCAAGTTCTTTGGGACTCAGTGGGACGGGACTGACTCGCAAGATTTTGAGGAGGGCCTGTCGCTCAAATGAGTACTGCAGGTGATATGGGCCCCCTTTGAGGAGGGAGGCAGTGGGGGTGTAGTTGGCGCCGAGCCAGCGGATAGAGGGGATGCCGTCGGCGTTGCCGACGACCTGGTAGATGAGGTTGCTGGCTTTTGCACTGAAGTTGTTTTTGGTAGTAGCGAGGATACGGATGTCTTCGTCAGAGGGGTGCTGGGCGACGAGGAGACCGGTGCGTTGGCCGGCGATAAAGGTTACTGGACCACGGCTGCGGTAGAGGAGAGGATTGCCAAAGCTACCATGGTGGTGAACGATTAAGATAGAGCAGTTGGCCTGTTGAGCCAGTAGTGCCAGGGGATTGAGGGCTCGTCTGCTGTTGGGGTCATGCAGGCCTTTGATGCTCGATGCCAGGACGGCCATGAGGGGGTCAATGATGACTAGGACGGCGCGTGTATTTTTGATAGCTGCCTCCAGGATGGGGAGGTGTGCCGGCAGGGTGAAGACGGAAATGTCGTCGCTGCCTGTTATGTGGTTGCGCCTGCGAACATAGGGGATGAGATGGATGCGTGAGGGATCGCCACCAGCGGCCTCGATGCGGGGTTTGATGAGATCGGAGATTGCATCTTCGGGGGCGATGAGGATGACATTGCCCTGTTTGCCGGGAGAGCCATCGGGCATGGGCTGGCCAGTGGTGACGCGGGCGGCGAGGTCGAGGGTGAAGAGGGATTTGCCGAGGCCTGGCTCGCCGTCGAGGATGGTCAATTTGCCACGAAGGATGCGGCCGGGCCAGAGCCAGCGGAGTGGCAGGGACTTGAAGCTTGAAAGGGGTGTGACACCTTCTTCGATGGTTTCAGTACCTGGATCGTCCTTGTGTATTTCCTGGCTACGTTCCTGGCTAATTTGGGTTGTTTTGTTGGTGATTTGTTCTTGGGAGGGCTGGTTTTGTGGGTTGTCAGTGGTCATGGGTTGAGTTGTCCTTTCTTTGGGTGGAGTGGAATCTGTTTAACACCGGCGCAGGGTAGAAGCGCACTATGGACGGCGATGGGGTGGTGTGTTTTCATGCGTTCATTCGTTCGATCGGTAAGAGAGGTAGAAGGTGCTCTTTTATTATTAAGTATACCAGGGGGGAGAAATGCTGGTTGTTGGATTTCAGTAGGGCAGGCGTTTCTAATTGAGGAAGTGGTACAATAGGGAAAAATGAAGAGGAGAAAATGACAGATGGTGAGAAGAGGTACATTGGGCCAGTTCCTGACCAATCTTGATCAACCTATGCCTTTTCCTGAGAAATTGAGTAAGCTAACGGGCAATCTCTGGCGACGAGTGGTTTTGCGCAAGACGTGTTGCGGGCATCCAGGTGAGCCGGGGTGCTGAACGGGGAGCCTGCCGTCCGGTACGGAGGGCCACAATCACACTCATAATGAGCATCATCATCACCATTAATCCCTGGTTGCTGGCGTTGAACTGATCGATTTCGTGAAGGCAGCCCCAGAGCCAATAGGGAGAGAGTTGGAGGTGGGCGTTGACTGTGTATCGCACCTACATTCCTGGGCCGCCGCTGGCGGATTTTGTGAGTTTGTTCTGGTATAGCGGCTTGGAGAGCAGGCTCTTTATGTTCCTCTGTGGGAGGAAACGCTTGCATGGCCTGGTGCATGGTTTCAGGTATTCCCATTCGTTGTGTTCTCCTTTTCTGTGAAAACTTCACCTGCTGCGGTTGCCACATGCGTGAAGAAAACACTTTGCAGATACAACACCTGCATCTTCTGAGCGATCTTTAGCATGTCCATGTCAGTGAGCAGGTCTATCTGCTCGTTGGTACAACCGATGCGTTGCAGTCATACCGATAAAGACTCGTGATCGGGAACGGTTTTGCCCAATCAGTCATGAGCTTGCTTCCTTCCTGTGTCTGGATGGACAGCCTTCCTATATTCCTCGTTGGCAATCTTGGCAACGACTCTGCGAAGCCAGTACGTATCCAGCGAATAAAAGGTCTGGCCGTCCACCTGGTAGCCGTGTCCGTCGTGTGTTGCCTCAATCCGCTTCTTGGCGGCAAGGAATAATCTCCTGCCTTCACCGCGTCTGCGGTCAATTTGGATGGTTCTACCGTCGCGGTAGCTGAGGAAATCAAACGAACGCTCACTGCCGTAGTCGATGGTGTTATGGATGACGAGCACCCGATCGGCCTTGGGATCACCGTAAAAGCTCCAATGCCAGTGGTTGACCTGCTTTGTTTCATCGCCTTCCTGCCACGTGGCAGGGACAGGAAAGCCCCAATACACAAGCGTGAAATGCTCACTCTTTTGTGCCTCTCTGGATGTGGAGTTGGTATAGTGGATGAGGTTAAAGGAGTCAAGGAACCAGTGGATTTCCGAACCTTGCTGATTGACTTCATACAGCTTGATGTAGGTATATCCCTGGTTGGTGTGCTTCCTCAAGAAGCATTGCAAGCAGAGGTTCAAGGCAACATTGGGGCGCTCTGGTGTATACGGTTGGTCGCATCCTTCACAGACCCTGGTCGCCTTCACCATGGCGCTGATTTGCTCAAAGGCTGTATCGGCAATGGTGATCTCTGAGCCATACTCAAGTTTGACTCGCTTCATGCTCTTCTCCTGATGTCTGTACGAGTGGGTTATAATCAAGTTTCACCGCGCCAGCCTCTGTGATGGTCGTGATATAGGTATCGCCATAATCACCATGAGGACTGTAAGGTGAAGCCACGTAACACAACCAACGAGCAAAGGGGTTGACTGCCTCCCGTTCCGGCGATTGGTATTTCTTGAGGACATACCATGTCCAGGTACCGCCGTAATCGGGATGGTCTTCGACTTGCCAGACTTCATACGCCTGCTCAGGTCTCACAGTCTTCGCGCAGGGGTTCTTATCTGCCTTTCAATTCCTCCTTTCCTCTCATCAGGATGTCCTGATGAGTATGGGCAAATCTACCACCGTAGGCGCTCTTTCAAGCTCACAAAGCGATGGTTGCTGCCAATAATCACGTGATCGACCAGGTCAATATCGAAGAGTTTCGCCACTTCCAGTAATTGCCAGGTCACTTGTTCATCCTCTGGTGAGGGCGTTGGATCGCCGCTGGGATGGTTGTGGCAAATGAGAATACCTGGACAGTTGCGGGTCACTGCCGGCCTGAAGATCTCAGCCGCTCTGAGAACTGAACTGTTAATCGTGCCCTGATAGAGCCTGATGTTAGCTACGACACCATGTTTCGTATCCAGGCAGAGGACGCGCAGCTCCTCATGGTCTAAGAAGGACATCTCAGCCTGAACCAAATTGGCTGCATCGGCAGGACTGAGGATCTGATACCGCTGTGTGTTATGAGGCAAAGTTAAGCGTCTTGCCAGTTCTACGACTGCTTGCAGCTGCGCTGCTTTGGCATCGCCCAGCTGGTGTGTTGTACTCAGTTCGCCAAAGTCAATGCGTAAGAGTTCCTGCAAACTCGTGGATGCAAGAAGCGCCTACATCTGACGGATAACGCTTGGAGGGGACGGACCAGTTCCTAACACAATGGCGAGCAGGTCAGCGTTTGAAAGGACAGACGCCCCGCTTACTTGGAGGCGTTCCCGCAAGTGCTTGATGGTTGCCCGGCTGGGTTGGGGACTCTCGGTTGCATCCACTCCCTGTGTCCACAGCGAGTGCTGTGTCGCCTAGTCGTAATGAAACTCAGTCATGGCACACCTTTTGCTCTCTTACCCATGCTGTCTCCTCCTTTTCTGCAAGGTACAGTCGTACCATGAAGCGCACTTCTTCTAACAGATTGCCGACTGTTTTACTGATGTACTCTTGCAAGCCATCACCGAGTGGTTGCATATCCTCATCTGTGAGGGAATTGATGTGTTCGACACTAAATCCAAGGTCATGCAAGACAAGTCTGCTGATACTGAGGACTTCATACTTCCTGCTCCACGCAAGTGAATCCAATTCGTTCTCCTTCTGTTGAAAATTCAAACTGCAACAAGTTGTCAAAGAGCCAAAGCGAAAACAAAGCTTTCGCTACCTTCTCGCCGTTGAGAAAGCTTTGCAGCTTGCTTGCTAAAGCCGTTTGAGTGTAGCAAATGGGAGAGGGGAGTCAACCTGATCGGTAGTGTGGGGAAAATAGCTTTTAGGCGTGCTTGAGTACATTAAGATGAAGTTATGTGTGAGAGAAGATTAGGCGTGTACGTTTACTTTCCTGGTGCTTGCTGAGGTGGTGCGGCTTGCTCTGTTTTTGCTTTAGTGGCAGCACCTATAATTTCTTGTCCTGTCTTTAAGACATCTGCCGGACCATAAGTCCTAGAGTCTCCAGCTTCATAAAAATCTTTTCGCGTATATCCTAGCGCAGGTTGAAATTCACGACCAAAGAGCCTTTTGTCACTCCCTACCCAATTATCTGATTCTACCTCAGTTTTCCTTGAAACAAAATCAAGCTTTACCGTTTTATCCTCTTGGACGATCAATCGTACTTCGTCTCTTGCCCTAACTCCATCTGCATCAAAATACTGTCTCTGGAGGGTGATCTCACGAGGGCCATTTCCTGAAACTGGTTTTGCTTCGCTAAAAGATATTGTGTCGGGGTGGTCTGCATCTTGAGATATATCTAACGACGCTTGCCCCTTATGATAGCTTTCTGCTCTGAATGTAGGCACAGTATTGTTTTCAGTCCCTTTGACTACGACTGATCTATCAAATTCCTTACCATATTGTTTCGTATCTTCTGGAAAAAGCCTGTCAATACTTGCGACTAATGCTTTCGCTCCTTGTTGTACCTCTTTTTCTGTTAATGGCTGTTTTTGTTCTGATGCTCCTGCTATGTCTGTGAGGGCTGTACGGGGAGCTTCTCCTCGCGCTCGTGTAACGACTTCTTTTACTTTTCCTGAGAATGCTCTCGCTCTTTCAGTGAGACGGTCACGAAGGTTTGGTTGCCCTTCTGGTTTTTGAGCCTTTTGGGCTTCTTGTTGTAAATTAGGTGTACCTTGTTCTCCTGGCATAGTTATTGCTCATTCATATACTTATGGATAACACCCGCAATTTCGATAAATTCACTGTCAAGGGTTGGCAGAATTGTCTCAAGCTGTGTATGGCTAAGATTTTCCGGCAGGTGAGCGAGAACAAACTTCGCAATCAGCGATGCCCGCTCAAGGGTCATATCTGAGTATTCCAACTTATCTAGCAGCAGATTGACAATGTCCTGCTCTAATGTGTTTACAAGTGTTTGATTGCCAGAGTCCATTTTCTATTCACTGTATAACGTATTTTATTCTATATATACTTAGCAAAAAAGTAAATATGTATCATTTCTCTGCAACATCTAGTAATCTTTCTGCGCCACGATAGAGGTTTTCTACTGCCTTGTCTCCTTTCATTTGAGCCGCTGCTACTTTTTGGAGCGCTTGCGCCTTCGTTAGAAGAACTCTTTTCGTTTTTGGCATTATACTCGTCCACCATTGCTTCATACGATTTTTTTGTGCCATTAGGATAAGCTACCATTCCACGCAGTATGTGCACTGCTTCTTCCGGGAGGCCTTTCGCTTGGACTTTTTCAGGATCGGAAGATGGCGCAAACGCAACGTTTCTGACAAGCATATTGAGCAGTAACCGTTCATTATAAGACGGAAAAAGTACGTCAGGAGTTTGGAGAAAGCCGGCCCTTTTTTCGCTACAGAGGAAAGCAGAGGGGCCCTACGGCGTTTTACTTTTTCACCATATCATTAATTTGCCAGGTGATGCGATCATCACCAACGATTGTTCCCGTTGTTTCCAACTTCTCCCTGCCAACAACCTGTAAGCCGCCAACTCTATCCCGATGCTCTTCAAAAAGCCTGAGCATATTTTTAATGCCCAAATCATATAAGCCAGTGCCGACATACTTTTCTTGTCCTGTATGCATTTGATGGTAATCGAGAGCAGCCCTTCCTTCTCGCTTTTTCCCTCGTACCTTATCAACCAAGTCTCTGACAAAAACCACTGCATTTCGCGCATCCATATGGACTGGCAGGAGCAAAACATCTTTCCCTTCTTGATTTTTTACTCCATAGATGACGGAATGTGTTCTGGACATGCGCCATTTGCCTGGGCCAATTTTGCCAAGAATTGGGAGAGATGCCAACTTGGGGAACACTGGCTGCCAGAGCGCCTTCTCTTGCTCCATCTCTTCACCACTCAGCGGTATTTCGATCAGAGGGTGCCTGTCACTCTCAGGCCAATCGTTATCGTGACAAAGCAGGAAAGCAGTGGTGGGGAACCATCATAAGCGCGTCCGATTGTCTTACAAGTGTATCTCATAATCAATGCCTCGTCTTGAGATATTTTGGTGAGTTGTGAGACAAACACAATGAGTCTTTTAGCCTCATGTGGCTGCTCATGACTCATGACTGCAATGTTGGGTATTTTTGGGGTATACTCAATGGCAGAAGGAGGAATAGTATGGCAGACAACAAAGAAGCGAACATGACCGTGCCTGAGATGAAACTTGAGCTGGCGCCTGTGCCAGTTTCTGATGTTGACCGTGCCAAGGCATTCTATGAAAAAGCTGGCTTTACGTTGGGAGTTGATATCCCCGCAAGGGGAGAGCTTCGCTCTCGCTCCCTCGGTTCTCGCGTCAACCCATGAAGAAAGGCTGCTGTCGTTCGTCTGAACCTTCGCATCCTCTGCAAGCAATTGAGAGCGAAAAAATGCAGACCCTCATCGTTTACAGAGTGGATGGAGTCACTCTTCCATTCCTATTTGGGAAGAAACACTTCCCCTGAGTGAAAACCACAGAAAGGAGCAAACCATGCACGCACGACTTACCACAAGCCAGTATCAGCTAGACAAGGTGGACGAAGCAGTCCAGATTTATCGTGAATCGATTCTGCCAGAATTGAGGCAGCAACCAGGGTTCAAAGGAGTTATGGGGCTGGTAGACCGCAGCAAGGGCAAAGCGATATCACTGACGCTGTGGGAGAGCGAAGCCGACGCCCTGTCCAGCGGAGCGGGCAGTGCCTACATGCAGGCGGCTCTTGCTAAATTCGGCTCCCTCTTTGTCACAGCGCCTGTCATTGAAACGTATGAGGTCAATCTCCAAGAGTAACCGCTCAGGGGGATACGGCAACCTAAGGCATCACTATCTGCCAACGTTTGATGTACAGGCCTTTCTCTGCGAGGCGAGGAACTCGGTAGCGTGATGCTGCCGAGTTCTTGATGGTGGTGGTAGGTGTGGTCTGCTTGAGAAGACAGTGGGGTGGCTCTCATGAGTAACAAATGGCCTTCATGCTGGGCTCTCCGTCACATTAAGTGTGTCTGTTTGCTTGTACCCTGCTTCACTGTGCCAAGGCTCTTTCTTCGCTTGCTGACCGTCTGCTCAACAACTCCTAAAGGTGGGTGGAAAGAAGATCACATCAATTCCAAACATCTCTCAGGCTTGGTAGTTTCGTAACGATTACGAGACGATCATTTGGTAATATACTATCCAGGAAAGCGCAGTTTTCGTAAGGAGATCACTGTATGCTATTTTCTGAAGCCAGGAGAACACTCCTATGAGCCATTCGTCTGTCTCGATCCAGACCACCAAACTTGTTGAGCAACGAGGTAAAAGAGATACACGCCTGCAAGGACGCCGGCTCGTCCTTGCCTGGGTCTTTTGGATAGTAATAGCCTTCTTCGAACTAGGGCTGTTTGTTGTCAGCCTTCCAGGGTTTGTCACGCAAATCCAGACTCCTTGTACTTCATCATGTGCATACTGGCAGCTTTCAGTTGATGCTGTAAAGCAGCTTCAGCAGCTTGGCTTCTCCCTAGGAAACTACGTTGTGTTCAATCTTGCTTTTATACTCATTTCGGCGCTCCTCTCCGCTGCCATCGCCGCATTGCTCGTCTGGCGTCGGTCCAACGACTGGATGGCACTGTTGGTATCTCTCATGCTTCTTGGCTTTGGTCCGATGAGTAGTATCATAAATATGGTTCTGCTCAGCCGCTGGTTTGGGCCTGCGCTGGCATCGAGTATAGTTAACTTCACAAGTCAAATCAACGTTACCATAGTTGTCCTCGTCTTCTTCCTCTTCCCTGATGGACGATTCGTACCTCGTTGGACCCGATGGGTGGTGATCCTGGTAATAGGAGTCAGCCTCTTCTTCCTCTTCTTCCCATCTGCGACACAAAGTTTGACCAGCGGCATACTCTACTTCAGTGCATTAATCAGCCTGGTCATTGCCCAGGTCTACCGCTTTCGACGTGTGTCCACTCTGGCCCAGCGCCAGCAGACCAAATGGGTCGTGTATAGCCTTGCTGTCACCATCATCTTAGGCATAGGCCTCTATGCAATACCTGCACTCATTTTTCGTGAGCTGGGGCCAAATGACTCGCTTTTTTCATCAGTTGCTAACATCCTGGCAAACGTGCTTTTGATTCTACTTCCCATTTCCTTCGGCGTCGCGATTCTGCGCTATCGCCTGTGGGATGTGGATGTGCTCATCAACAAGACCCTGGTCTATGGTCTGCTGACAGGCACGCTGGTAGCCGTCTACGCTGGCTGCATCGTTGGATTGCAAGCGCTCTTGCAGGGGCTCTTCCATCAGACCTCTGAGATAGCGATCGTCGTTTCCACCCTCCTCATCGCTGCCCTCTTCCACCCTCTGCGGCAACGCATCCAGTTGGTCATTGATCGTCGCTTCTATCGGCGCAAGTATGATGCGGCTCGAACCCTTGCCGCTTTCAGTGCAACGCTGCACCAGGAGGTGGATCTCAACGAGTTAAGTGAGCAGTTGGTGGCAGTGGTGCAGGAGACGATGCAGCCCTCCCATATCTCGCTCTGGCTGCGCCCACCTGCAACCGCTAGCAAACAGTCGGCGGCCTGGGGCAGCACGCCTCCTCCCTTTGAAGATGGCAAAAAAGCGTAGCTGGCATGCAGCATGAGAAAGCGAAACTTTTGTGAAGCAAGCAGGCACACTTAATGTGACGGAGAGCCTCATGCTGAGGATCTTTTGGCCCAGGCGTTGGGCTCATCCTCAATTTGTGTCACTTTAAGAGGTATTAGTCGTGGAAAAGTATTTAACTGAAACAGTTTATAGAGCAATAAGTACCTCGTGATATTCTTCACTGATATTACAAGGCTGAAAAGTGCCGACTTAACCATAGGGAACTGCTGAATTGCTCTACTCGTATCATATACTTCTGTCGTTCCCGCAAGAGGTGAGAGATATTGTGGTATAGGCATGACTCCGGCATGAGCAGTAGGATTGCGTATCTGGTTATAAGCTGTGTTTATAATATCTAAATACTCATTCCTGATTGCCTGATCTGGAATAAGGGGCTTTAAATATGACTCGCGCCATTCTCTCTCACTCTTTTGTCTATGCGGTTGGAGGTGTTTATTACATATCGGGCAGGTGGTAACGCTACCAGGACAGTTACTAGCGTGTCCAATGATTGCTTCTAGAACAGAAGCATACACAGCAATTTGCCAGTATGTTCGACTTTCATCAAACAGGGAATACTGCTGATACATAAAGCCGCTCTGCT
>WNGR01013914.1_pt1 | contig 11051 bp, 13 predicted proteins | sample 5407581 | NCBI WGS metagenome assembly WNGR01 (sample SAMN13153383, study PRJNA577476) | soil metagenome | isolation source: 80 cm soil or saprolite under Garry oak tree replicate 2 | place: USA:California | collected 2016-06-15 | reverse complement strand
TCGCCTCATCAACCCAACTCACCTTCTCACCAAACCACCAACCCAAAACCTACCAATCGCCCCAGCCCATTCTTTCGTCCATCCGCACGGCTTCAACTTCACTTTTCACACGCCCTGACGATTTGTTATGTTTCGTGGTGAACGAAACGAATATCCTAGCCTCCGAACATCGTAAAAAAGACGATCAGACTGGCGACGCCAACGAATGATTGCCAACGAGGAATTGAAACGAGAGTAAGAACAACCATTGCAATGAGACTTCCGTTTCGCCACATCAAAAGAGCATGAGGTGGTCGTGGGCTGAAATAGCCCATCATCGGATGGTGTACGTCGACGTAATGATCCGCGACAAAGAAATTGACGCAGGCCGCCAGCACTAGCCACGCTGCGATAGTTCTAATTCTCGAAACCCACTTACGCATCACGATGCCACGCGCGCCCTGCTCGGATTGAGAGAAACATAACGTTTGAGTTGACGCGGCGGCGCGAATCAAAGCACCTTTCGCCGCACCAAGCTAGTTAACAAACACGCTCCCGCCGCTCGCGTCCAACGATTTGTTCGGCGGCATTCGGGAAATATTCGATCGATTTGCGGGTCATTTTTGACCAGGAAATTTTCCCGACACAACAAGGAACGTTAGATATCCGCTCACGCCGGTAACCCCCCAAATAAATAGGAACACTAAAAGAACGACAACGCCTGCGCTGATATCATTCAGCGATTTCAGCGACGTAAAGATGTTGTACGCGAGAGATAATGCGAAAAAGCCTGAGATGGTAAATATGAGTTTGAAAAGGAATTCTTGTGTGTACACAACGAAGATCTTTTGTGCCTTGGTGTATTTGTCGTTACCGGATTTTGTCGACGCCTCGATAACGGCTCTTATAGCGTAGTAGAGGCTGAACACAACTGCAGCTAAGATGTACCACCAACGCATGTGTAATAGCATCTCTCGCATCTCGGTTCTTTCTCCCATTCAGTTAGCGATTCATTCAAGGAGCACAGCCGCCGAACGATTGAGTTGACGCGGCGGCGCGAATTCATTCAAGCGTCGCCGGACGAATCAAGTTACCAAACACGCTCCCGCCGCTCGCGTCCAACGATTTGTTATGCGGCGACCGTTTCAATGGATGGCCCCGATTGCAAAAGAAAATACTGTCGGTAGATTGCGCATAGTTCAGGCACTGGTCGTTCTTCGTAAGTGGCGTCGATGGCATCAAGTTCAAAGTCGATGTCGAGATTCTCATTGAAGTGAAACCGCAAGCCGTTCGAGACAGGTTCGATTTCGTTGAAAGTGTAACGACCAATGCGCGCATTGTCAGCAACGACGCATTTGTCGACACCTGAAACGTTGAGCGTCACCTCGGCCACAGGCAACTGACTTCGAACGTACAGTATTGAAAAGCCGCGATGTTTTGCGCGAGGATCGTCCCAAAGCGGCCGAAGAAAGACGCCTGTCCAAATATGTGTGGCCGCGTCGAATGTGGCACGGTCCAAGTCGAAAGGACAGTCGTGCAGCTCTGACATGACCTCATCGAGTTGTGCGATAGATGAAATGTGCATTTATCGAGACCAAACGAGCCGCATAACGGTTGAGTTGACGCGGCGGCGCGAATTCATTCAAGCATCGCCGGACCAGTCATGATGCGAAACACGCTCCCGCCGCTCGCATCCAACGATTTGTTGGGCGGCGCAGAAAGCTAGAGGTAGCGCAGCGTATGCATGCGATAACCACGATCTGTTTGTTCCACAACACATTCCTCGACACCTAAGACCGCCGTTTCGGGTTTGTTTCGTTGCGTAACCAGCCACCGCCGAAGCTTCGGAAGAATCCGCGAAGTAAAGCGTTCAGCTTCCAAGTCGGTGAAGTCTTGACGCGCAACGGCAAACAGCCGAAGGCTGGTTTCGCGTTGACGAGTTACTGACAAAGAAGCCACAACCCGCCCGGTAATCGTGGGTCGATGAAAGCAACGCGTGTCGAAACTAAAGGACTTTGATGGCCAACCCCAAGACGCGTAATCGAGCTGCTCCGCCAAGATGTCCTTGACCTCGCGCACCGAGCACGGGAAACGTTCCGACACTGGAAGTTGTTTCCGATTAACCTTCATATGCAGCCTTGGCGATTACAGTTAGCCGCCCAGACATAATGGCTGACAGAAAAAGGCCTGTCACTTAAGCGCGTGGATTAAGCTGCGGGTGTTCTAACAACCGTGGCTCAGAGCCACAATTAAGGAGACAGGCCATGCGAAAGTCTATCATGTACGTAGGAATGGATCAGCACAAAGAATCAATCGAGATCGCCACCGCGGAAGAGGGTCGCAACGGAGAGGTACGGCGCTACGGGCGGATCGATGGTGAGACGGAGTCGCTGGATCGAGTAGTGCGGAAATTGGTGGCCAGCGGGAAAGAGTTGCGCTTCGTCTATGAAGGACCATATGGCTATCACCTCTATCGACATCTGCGCCGTCAAGGGCTGGCGTGCAAAGTGGTGGCGCCCTCAATGATCCCGAAGAAGAGCAGCGATCGGGTCAAGACCGATCGGCGGGATGCGGTGAACCTGGCGCGGTTGGAACGAGCGGGAGAGTTAACGGCCGTTTATGTGCCGCAGTTGGAAGATGAGGCCATGCGTGATCTGAGTCGAGCCCGTGAAGATGCGAAGCGGGCAGAGACGCGGGCACGGCAACAACTGCTGGCGTTGCTCTTACGCCATGGGTTGAAGTACAGCGGCAAGACTGGGCGGGTCGAGTTGAGCGACTAACCACGCAGATCCGCACACTACTGCCAGAGTGGCGGATGGCACCGGTAGTCGAAGCGTTGCAAGCGCTGCGCGGCGTCTCGCTAGTGACGGCGGTGATCACGGTGGCGGAGATTGGCGATCTCACGCGCTTCACTAACCCGCGGCAGTTGATGGCCTACCTCGGCTTGGTGCCGTCAGAACATTCGAGTGGTCCACGCCGGCGCTTGGGAGCCATTACTAAAGCGGGCAATAGTCATTTGCGACGGGTGCTGGTTGAAAGCGCGTGGGCCTATCGCTTGCCGGCCCGAGTTACGCCCATCATCCGTCGGCGTCAGGAGCAACTGCCAAAGGCCGTTTGTGACATAGCGTGGCGGGCGCAACTACGGCTCTGCGCTCGCTACCGGCGGCTCACCACCAGGGGCAAGACCAAGCAGTTAGTGGTCACGGCAATTGCGCGCGAGCTAGTAGCCTTCATGTGGGCCATCGCACGGGAGGTTGAAGTTACCAGCGCTTGAGCGCGAGAACTATGCAGTTGGGCAGAGAAGCAATCAGTTAGAGCCAGCGGGACAACAAAATGGTCATGGCAGTGCCAGAGGCGCGACTACGGTAGGAGCCGCTCTTTCTTGTGAATAGCCTGGCTTACGAGCGGTAACAGCTCTCAGCCACCACTGATGGCCGGAACGATCGAAATCTCAGATCCTGCAGAAAGGCGACTCGAAAGTCCGCCCGTGAATCGAACATCCTCATCTCCGATGAAAATATTAATATGTTCGCGGATTTCTCCTTGCTCCGTTGCGACGCGATCTCGAAGACTTGGGTGGAGTATCCATAGGGCCGACAACGCGCCTGCCAGAGTAGTAGGCGAGTGCGCGATCTCGACTTCGCTGTGCCCCTCAGCAAATTCGCGCAACGGCCCCGGAATGTGAAAGGTCACGTGCACGATTACCTTTTTGTTCGCCGCGACTTGCTTGCCGCGAGTGGCTTCGATCGAGATGGAACCGATGATGACGCTGCCTTAGTCAAAGTTGGCGCTGAACTGAGGGAGGCGTCCTCGACGACTGCACTCCTTATACAGACTACAGGCGGTAGCCCTTCGAGTATCCGCTGCCACGTCCTTCCTTCATCGGTCGAGCTAAAGAGCTTCCCGCTCCGTGTACCGAAATAAATTCCGACCGGATCCAATGCGTCCGCTGTCATTCCGTCCCGCAAGACAGTCTCGTGGGCTCCCTTTTGTGGTAAGCCGCGAATTAGAGGTTCCCATGAAGCGCCAGCGTTGCGGGTTCGATAAATCCGCAAACGACCGTCGCAGGTGCAACGAAATTCGTCGGACTCAACTGGAACTATGTAAACGCAGTCAGGGTTTTTGGGGTGCATAACTATCGCAAAACCAAAATCCGAAGGCACCCCATTGGCAATGTCCGTCCAATTTTCGGCATGGTCGTCTGAGCGATACAAGCCCCAATGATTTTGCAGAAAGAGACGTTCGGGACGACCAGGGTGCATCGCAATCTTGTGTACGCATTTCCCGAACTCCGGATACTTTACGGGCATGAACGTCACGCGGATACCGCGATTTTGCGCGGACCACGAATGTCCGCCGTCATCTGTGCGATAAACCCCGCCGGCCGAAATTGCCACGTACATGCGCTGTTTGTCAGCCGGGTCCAGCATAATGGTGTGTAAGGCCAGGCCGCCGTTGCCGGGCATCCAGCGGTGGCGGTGCGGATGATCAAATAGACCGCGCACCAAAGACCAGGTCTCTCCCGCGTCGTGAGTTTCGAAAAGCGCGGCTGGTTCAACGCCGCAATAAAGTACGTCAGGCTCGTCGGGCGGGCCGAGCGTTATCTGCCAGATGTTCTTCAGCGAAACGCCACTGTCACTGGGAAATCGAATCGCTGCCTCCTGAGGATTGGTCCAACTCTTTCCGAAGTCGTCGGTGAAACGCAATAGCGTTCCCCAAATACTCTGCGTTGATGCCCATATGCGATGTTGACCACCGCGGCCGTCATAGGCCATCGTGTAAACAGCCTGTCCGTGGAAGTAGGGCCCGCCAATCTTCCAACGTTTGCGATGAGCATTTGACTGGACCAGGAATGCTCCCTTTGTTGTTCCCACCAACAAGAGAAAGTCTTGTTTCTTCACCTGAACGTGTTGCACACCATGAAAAACGGTGGTTGCGGGTGCGCTTCGATCGATGCCGGGATCATTTGAAACGATCGCGGCCGATTGAACCGCTTCCAGAGCGGCCTGAACTTCACCGGCGCGTTGATATCGCTGCATTGGCTCTTTGGCGAGACAGCGTTGAATAATGGCCCAGAGACCCGCGGGTACTGGAGGGCCGAGCGGTTCAGGCATTTCACGCATGATGGCCGAGCTGATCTCAAAGGCAGTGCGCCCTGCAAATGGCAGCCGCCCGGAACCCGCTTCATAAAGCACAACTCCGAGCGCCCATAAATCACTGCGATAGTCGGCCCTCTCACCGCGCAAGACTTCGGGCGCCATATAATGCAAGGTGCCGCTAAACGTGGATGGCTCGTGCATTGATTCAAAGACCCGCGTAGTGCCTTCCGATGTTACTCCCCCGATGCGTTTAGCTATGCCGAAATCGAGGACTTTTACCAGGCCATCAGAAGTGACCATAACATTTGCGCTTTTTAGATCTCGATGAACAATACCCCTGTCATGAGCGCGGACAAGTGCGCTGGCTATCTGGACGCCATACCGCAGCACTGACTCCGCCGGCAATCCCAAATCGCCGGTCAGCTCGCGCAGAGACTTTCCCTGGACCAACTCCATCACGATATAGAGTTCGCCATTGGTCTCGCCAACTTCGTGAATAGTGCAGATGTTGGGATGAGCAAGAGAGGAAGAAGCTCGGGCTTCGTGGAGCAAATTCTGGGTTTCCGATGAATCGAGATCAACGTCCTTCTTAACGACCTTCAAAGCCACGTCGCGGTCCAGCAGGTCGTCGTGGCCCCGATAGACGACCCCCATTCCGCCTTCACCAATCTTCGCCACTACGCGGTAGCGACCAAGGACCTTACCGATCACAGATGCTCCTTCCGCACGCCATTTGAGACTGTCGGAGAAATTGGATCAATGAATCCGCTAAAAAGATATTGGCTCGCGTGTGCGTTCTAATGATTCTTGGATCCCACTCTTCGCAATGCCTTATTCGCTTCAGACTAATTCTAGGGTTCCCGCCAAAAGTGCGTCAACAGGTCGAATTTCTCGGTGCTGTCCCATATTTAATCCTCAGAGAGTAGTCACATCTGTTTATTGAGCGCCGAACTTTACTCGTCGGCATAATACCGATGTTGTTTTGGTCCTTCTTGATGTGGGGATAATCGGAGCGTTCGGTTTTGGCATCACGCGACAAACGAGATCCAGTTCGACAAAAGGGGTACAGATTCCTTCACATCACGACCGGCTGCAATTATGAGCCGTCCGCGTTCAAACGGTGCATCAGCCTCCGCAATGCGAAGCGCGGCGTAATCCGGACCAAAAACGCTGTCAGGAACTTATACAAAGGGCTGTACACCGCGACAGGTTTTCCACGCTTCATCATCCGATATCCGTATCGTGCTACTTCGGCTGGCGTGGTCTTGGTGGCCGCCATGTAGCTGGCGGGCGTGATCCCGCTCGCCTGACTGAACGATGTGCGAACGGGCGGAGGACACAGCGCTGTTACCTTCACACCGCTGCCCCGCAATTCCTCTATTAGCGCTTCGGAGAACGCCAGTACGTAATGTTTGGTGGCAAAATAGACACTCATTAGCGGGCCAGGTAAAAACCCAGTTACTGATGCGACGTTCAGGATATGTCCGTGCCCTTGCTCCAGCATCGCCGGCAAGAATAGTCGCGTGAGCGCGGTCAGGGTTGTGATATTGACGCTAATCATGCGCTCCTGCTTTGCCAGGTCCGACGTGGAAAACTCGCCGTAGTCGCCAAACCCGGCGTCATTGATCAGACAGTCCACCTCTGCGCCGAAATCCCGGACCCGATCAAATACCCGCTCCGCCGCTCCCGCCTGGCTGAGATCCTCGGCAATCGTGTGTATCGTAACTCGCTGCTTCAGTTCGGCGGAGGCCGCATCGAGCCGGCCCGCGTCCATGGCAACCAGAATTAGATTGCGCCCATCGGCCGCAGCCTGCCGGGCAAGTTCTAATCCTATGCCGCTATTGGCGCCCGTGATTAGCGTGAAATTTTCCATGGTCTGGCGATCTCGATTCCGGTTGATGTCCAACGTCAAGTAGAGCGTCGATGCAGCCTGAAATGATCGAGCCTAGGCCTGACTACTCGAACATTAAGTATGTTCCCCAGGCAGCACAATTATCTGAATTTGCATTAAATTCAAAGCGCCCTGAACGCACCGGCAGTTAGCCAAAAGTTCAGGGCGCACTAAGGCACCACAAAATTTTCTTGGTGCACGCTCATTCGGGCGGCGCGGTGGGGATATAACATTAACCTCCCTAAGCCACCGCAAGAATGTGCTCAAGTTCGTTGCGCGTTCGAGCACTTACTGCGTCAAGCTCAGTTGATGAATATCGATGGCCCCGCCCAATGAAAAACGTTTCCGCCATCAGAAGCATCATGAAAAAGGTGCGCTATATACCAGAAAACAATATCACTACTGTCCGTCAGAAGCTCGGCCTTCGGGCTGAGCAGACCTAAGCCGTGTGTTCCCCACCGCCACGGGTTTTGTTCTTCGGATTCATGATAAAGCCGTATGGCGACATCATTCTGAGAGAAACTATCCGGGTGGCCGTCGTGAGGCCCTGGAATGATCCAAACACCCTTATTACTTTGAGTATTGCGAATATACCATTGTGGCTTAACGTAATTCGCCTTCCTATCGTTGGCCTCTTTTTTGTAGGGTAAAAAAATTCCACTGTCCTCAACGTACACACGATTATTCTCATGCCCATCCACATCGAAATCCAGCCGCCAGTATGGATGATGAGTATGATCCACGTTAATAAACAATCCCTTGCTCCACACTCGCGGTAAAATCACTCCCTTGTTGCTCAGCCACCATTCTTGTTTAATGTGGTAGGCACCTATCCTTGCGTACACCGCCATCTTTAACCAAAGTCCAAGTGTCGGATGATCGAATTCAACCATGCCAACATATTCATTGTTGTTCTCTTCTACTTTCTGTAGCCCATGATCACCACCCAGATGCCAGCTAATTTGATCTGCAAACGGCCCTGCCCCGCCTCCCTCCAAGTCCGCCAAAACACCTGCATCCCTAAGATACTTCACGCGAATCACGGGAATGCTGAACTTGTAGAAGACGAGCACGCCTTTAAAGTATCCGTCTTTCAATGTAAGACCTTCTGAGTCAGGGACATCCCAGTCGAAACTCCAATTAAACCAATCCAAGTGGCCAGTTTTCGTATTCGGCATGACTTAGCCTCGCGGTTTTTGATCGTTCGCTTCAATCGCTGGTTCAAGGCGCGCCATAATGACTCTCCGCACATTCAGATCAACGGCGGCCGAGAACAGTGCTGGTTTCTCCTCATCGCCGTCAGACGCATCGGTGAAGGTAACCCACATTATGCGATGTCCGAAACCCACATCTTCTCCAGTGTTTGGGAGTAGTATCGAATTTGCAGCCAGGCCTTGGACTTCTCTCTTGAGCCGGGGATCTGAGCGCGCGAGCGCAATCGCGTCCGTGATTTCATCAGCTCCTTCAGGCGGCTGGTATCCTTCAACTACACCTACACGCTGCACCCGAGTTCCCTCCATAAGAACTTGTACTGCCGCATTATTTGTATAACTGAAGAACATCAAACGCGTTGCAAGCGGCTTGGTAGAACGTTGGCTTTGTCCCTTAGGGGGTCGGACCAGGTCCGTATAAATATTTGCAAATCGCTTACCGAGCAGTTCCCGCACACGCCGAGTTCGGAGCGCAGCCGTGCGAACCTCCTGCTCAAGTTCATCAGTCAACGGGCTGGTGATCTCTCGCCCTTGAAGTGGTTTGACTTGCCTCAGGCGTAACGGCTTTGGAGGCCATCCGACATCCACCTGAGTGAATTCAACGACAGGCAGGTTTGGGGTGGCCTTTGGGAGATGAGTTAGCTCCTTCTTCCCCAGTACGCCAAAGAATTCTTGACTGTCTAAATCATCGTCGGTCATTTGTCCCTCCCCTAACGTAATGGGTCACACGTAATGGGTCACACGTAATGTTGGGGGGACTTTTGTCGACCGAACGTGAGTTAACTGAGACTGTGGGCCTGCTCGACGGTAACGCGAGTCACTTGCCTGGGAATCGTGCGGCCCGGCTAAACAACTACCTTTTTCGAGCGCCCTTATAATCCAAATCGTGAGAGTATGCAACCGAATTCGCTCTGCAAACATTCAACTGAATGTAGAAAATTTGAGAGCCACCTCAGATTCTGGCCGCAGGAATCAGTTAGAAGGTCAGATTGGCATCCACCACATCTTGTGGTCTGACGCTCTATTTTCAAAATACTTTTTTCGAGGTGAAAAAGAGCTTTGCAGCGAAATCGAAACCACAATATCTTGCGACTTGATAGTGAGAACCGCGATCCATTTTCAAAATCGCGTCCGATAATTCCTGATTATGTTGGAAACACCTGTCCCGCTCAGCTTTTCGTTTGAACATACCGATCCTTCTCGAGAACTTAGATCCTGTTCTTAATTAGTCATAGCGTCGATGCTCGCGCGGGGCTACGTCTAGCCGTTTGATCGTAAAAGGCGGGGAAGTCGGCGAGCGCAAAACGCCCAAGGGCTTCCCCGCCAAGTGACGATTGGTTGTTCTCACCCCTCGCCACTCTCTTTCTCAAGGCTAGGGCATTCGCCTTAACCTGAGCATTCTGAAGGTTCGAATTCGATGTATCTCTCTAGAAATTCCTAAGACCCCGGTCTCTATGAGATGATTTTAAGGAAATCCCGATGGAACCAAGTATTGAGCGCAGGCTAGTATTAACAGTTGCCGTACTCTGCTTTGTGGCAACGAATTCGGTGCTTGCCGATAAAGCTCGTGTTGTGCCCGAGTGTAGCGAGCCCTTACCAACGACTGGGCGGTTCTCGCAAATTGATAATGAACCCAAGCGACCAAAGTTAGTCACCGACTTTGGAACGGTTGGAGGCACGACGTTTCTTGGATTTGATTTGACCTGTTTTTCCTCTGACAGTTCGTTGCTACTCACTGTCGGTACCGACAATTTTGTTAGACTTTGGGATCTCAAAACCAGGGCAGAGATCCGTTCAATTCTTTTGGCAAAAAATATAGCAGAAGTAAAAAATATGCCCTTGGGTTGGAGGCAGGATATCGACATAAGTCCAGACAGACGCGTTATTTCTGTAGTTGGAGATTAAAAGCTATTTCTTCTGGACTCGGTGACCGGGAAGGAATTGAAACCCTTTTTGCTTCCCAGCTCCTGGAAGGTGCTCTCAGCACATTTTTCCGCCGTGAGACCGTCAATTCTTCTCACAGTTTCAGAGGGTAAGCAACAGTTTCTGGTTGAACAAAAGACGAGCGGATCGAACCGGATACTAATGCGTCAGTACGAGGAATTTGTACAGTTCTTGAATAATCGATACTTGTTGGTGATAAAGAAAGAGATAAAGAAAGACAGGCGCGAACCCGCAATCTGGGATTCGCTCACAGGTAAAGAAGGACGTTCACTACCCCTGAAGCTAGACCCCGAGGCTCAGCAAACCTACGAGCTTAGTGTAGATCATCTAGCGCCCGACAAACTTCGCCAAACGTCAGTGCCTCTGAGAAATATTGTAGGCATATCGCCGGATGCTAAAGTCCTCTATTTGCTTACCAAAACAGGCCTCGCGCGCATAACTCCAGAACTGGGGAGGCCGCCAAAAATCATTTTGCCGAACCCTGGGGAGCACGGCTATTGGGAGGCTGCCGCGCTTTCGCCAGACGGGTCGCAACTAGCTGCGTCGAATTTCGGCGAAACAGCGGCGTATGGTGGGAGTGTAGCGATAATCGATGCCAACTCTGGTGCTTTGCTACACAAAGCAGACATCGGGGCTGGATATCCCCTTGATATCAAATTCTCTCCGGATGGTCGTTTTATAGCTGCTGCTTTCCGGGGAGGAACGTGGGTCTTGGATAAAAATGAAGGATGGAATAGTAGGGAAAAAGGCAGAACTTTCGATCTTACTGAAACTGTAAAAGTCGCCTCCGACAGTGTGCATTTACTAATCAATGAAACGCTGTGGGATCTCTCAAGCGGCCGCATAATAGGAGATTTTGATCTTAACCCCATTGAAGAAGAGTATCGAAGCGTGACCTATAGGCCAAATGAAGAAGTCACCGAGACT
>WNGR01013397.1_pt1 | contig 11051 bp, 10 predicted proteins | sample 5407581 | NCBI WGS metagenome assembly WNGR01 (sample SAMN13153383, study PRJNA577476) | soil metagenome | isolation source: 80 cm soil or saprolite under Garry oak tree replicate 2 | place: USA:California | collected 2016-06-15 | reverse complement strand
GTCCTCTTCCGGCACGGCGCAGTGCCGGCAGCGGAGGTTGCAGCGCTCGGTCAGCAGGAGTTGGATCTGCCGCGGGCGGAACGTCGGTGGCGGCAGGACCGATCCCGTGACAGCCGCCGTCATCGCGACACCGCCCTCCCCTGCGCTTCGGCGGGCCGGTAGTCCTCCGACAGCAGCCCGGTGATGTCCTCGATCCGGGCGTCCGCAGCCCAGCCCGCGCCCAGGTGGGCCATGAGCGACGGCATGTCGATCCCGTAGTACTTAGCCGGTCCGTCGACGAGGATGGCCCGCTTCTGGTCGTCGGTGAGATCGACCCGGTCGCGGACGATGGCCAACGGGTCCGGCCACGCCCCGTCCATGTGCGGCCAGTCGCTGGCGAAAAGGATCCGGTCCGCGCCCACAAGCTCTGCGGCGTGCGCGAGTCCGAGATCGGCGGGCTCCCCGGAGATGAACATCTGATCGCGGAACTGCCGGATCGGCCCCCGTTCCGGCACCCGGGACAGGAGCGCGAACTTCTCGTACGTCTCCTCCATCCGGCCCAGCCAGTGCGGCAGCCAGCCGACATCGCCTTCGAACACCCCGACACGCAGGGTCGGGAAGCGTTGCAGCGCACCTCCGTCGATGACATGCATGACCGCCAGCTGTGCCTGGAAGGGCTGTCCCATCTGCCACTGTGTCCGGTTCGCATAGACCCAGCCGACCCCGAGCGCATTCGAGGCGGGGTTGACGACGTGCACGGTTGCCGGCATGTCGTGGTCAACGAGGATCTGGTAGATCCGATCCATCTCCGGATGGCCCAGATTCCGGCACAGGGCGGCGCGGCCGGGATCGGCGAACGGGACCGCGCCCGGACCCGACCTGGGCAGCGGCGACAGCATGACTGTCGAGCAGCCCAGGTCAATGCACCGCTCCAGTTCCGCGACCGCGCGGTCAATGCCGGCCAGAGGGAGCACGGCCCCCCAGCGAAGCCGCTGCGGATCCGCCTGGCAGAACCGGGCAATCCACGAGTTGTAGGTCTCAGCGTAAGCCCACCGGAACTCGATGTCGTCTACGTCGTCAAGCCCCAGCGTGCAGGACGGGAACAGCACGCTGACCGCGAGCCCCTGTTCGTCCATGAGACGGAGGCGTGCATACGGGTCGTTCACGCCCGGATGCACCTCGGTGTCGAGATCGACGTCGAGCCGGCCTTCGACGCTGCCTGACCCGGGTGTGCACAACGTTCCTATGGTCCACTCCAGGTCTAGTTCCCGGCCATGGTGGAACAGCTTCTCCTCGCCGACGTCGGTGCGGGTGCGCTGCCGCGCATACGGCCTGAACTGCTCGGGCAGTTCCTCGGCCCATAGGTCGAACGGTTCGACGACGTGGCAGTCCGCGTCGATGATCGGCAGCTTGGGCTTACTCATGCTAGGCCTTCCATGCTGAGTCGGGACTGGTGGCGGAGAGCCAGTGCGCGAGCATCTCTGGATCCGGCTCATCCGGGTCGCCGCGAAGCGTGCGGAACAGCGCCAGCAGTACCTCGGGTCTGGCCAGCACCGCGGCGCTCGTCGCGACGTCGCCGTTGTGCAGATCGGCCAGGGCCAGCCCCACCCAGGTCTGCACGGAATCCGGGTCACGGATGACCGCTTCACGGTACGCCTGGACGGCTCGTGCATAGTCGCGGCGCACGTAGGCGATATCTGCGTCGGAGACGTCCGCCCATTCCCGGCCCCGGTCCGCTCCGCCGCAAATGGCGTCGAATCGCCCGGGATCGGTCATGCGCAGATGCCAGAGCCGGAACTGCGTCGTCTCCGAGTGGGCGGGGGGAGCACCCGTCACTACCTCAGTCGATTCCGGTATGTCGCCCGGCGGCTCGTTGCGCCGCCACCGCTCGACCAGGTCGGCGATCGTCGCCGCCGCGGGGCGGATGTTGCGCATACGCCACCGGGCACGATGGTCGATCGCTGAGTCGCGGGCCTGCTCGGCGAGTTCCTCCGGGACCTCCTCGGTCATCCAATCGTGTGCGGTGGTGCGCAGTCCCTCGATAAGCCGCCGGCCGGCATCTGTCAGCTCCGGCGACTGCGCTAGTTCCTCGACCGCACGGCTGGTCTGCTCCCGCCACCGGGCGAACTCGAAACTGGCGAGATCCGCGCGTGCCGCGTTCTCGACGTGCCGGTGGACGCGCCAGAAGTCGGTCACGCCGAGAAACGCGTACGCGCCTTGGAGCAGGCCGCCGAGCGGACGTGGGTCGTCGCGCCAGGGCGCGTAGTAGCGAGTGCCGGTGCGTATCTCGTACATCGGCATGAGGTCGAGCAGCGCGCTCAGCTTGGCGTGCTGGAACTCATGGATGAGCGTCACCGCGAGCGTCGCGGCGTCGGGTGGGCGCGACATCGCGATGGAACCGAACGCGTCGGTCGACGTGGCGCTTATGCTCTGCCCGGGCTCCGTCGATACCTGCGGGGCGATCGACCGTAGGCCGGCCCCCAGGGCCTGCGCATAGGGCCGGTGGTCGCGGACCAGCAGAGACCACCCCTCCTCGAACAGCCTGCTCCACTCCCGCACCTCATGGTCGGCCAGCCGGTCGGCCACGTCCGGGTAACGCAGCGGGCATGCAGGCGGCGGAGCCCGGTCCAGCCCGGCGCGTCCCGGTGTGGCTCGGCCGGCACCACTGTCCGGGTCCCGTCCGCCGCGACCACCTGCGTCACAGAACCGTCGCTCCGCACCGTCGCCTCATCGGACGCTCCGGACGGAACCGCCGCTACGCCGAACCCTGGAAGGAGAACCCTGCCGTCCCGCACCGGGACGTTGATCTCGAACGCCACGCCGGCGCGGATCGCCGCGGCGGCCGCCACCGTCGCGAGGTATCCCAGGTCCGCGTCGAGCGAGGTGCCGACGTCGTTGAGACCGTAGAGGCGCTCGAGGCAATGCACGCCCCAGGCGCCGACATACGGATGCAGGAGGACCGTCTCCACATCGCGCGGATGCGTCCGCTGGACCGACGACAGCAGGCCGTACGCCTTGGACGGCCGATCGCTCCGCGGACGAGCAGAACTCGCCGCATCCAGCACGGCGCGGATCTGGAGGATGTGCTTGCTGAGTTGCCCGGTGCGCAGCACCGCGATGGTCGCGGTATCGCCGCCGCCGACCGCGAGCGCGTCGAAGTCCGCGGTCGGCAATGTGTGGGTAGCTACGATCATGTCCTCACCAGATCCGCCAGGTCCCGCCGCACGCAGTCCCGGATGTGCTGGATCAGCCGCAGCAGGTCAGGGCAGTACACGGAGGGGTTGAGGAAGCCGGTGCCGTCGCGGTACCTGTGCGGATACAGGCCGCCGCCGCAAATGTCGCGGACACTGCATCGCTGGCACGTCTCGCACAGGCCGTCCACGCCGATCTGCCTGGCCGCGATGGCCGGAAGCTCAAGCGCGTCGTCGAAGGAGTTGTCGAAGACATTCAGGCCGGTAGCCGGTGCTCCAGGGTAGGCGGCCTTGAGCGAGTCGACCTGCTCCAAGCTGCCGTCGGCTTCGATGACGACGAGTGTGACCGGGGTCAGGCCGATCGATTCGACCTGGCTGCGGCCGCCAAGGACGAGATTGATGATCTCGTCGAAGAAACGGATTCCTGTCTCCCTACCGGGCGCTGTGTACCACCGGTCGAAGATCTGAATGAGCCAGTCGGCGTACGGCGTCACCGTCGTGTCGGCGCTGCGCCGAGGGGGCGGACACGACCAGTTGCCGTGGGGGAGCAGGAAGTCCATCGAGGGCGGAGCAAACGCGAGCAAGGCCTCGTAGGTCGCGATTGGATCGTTCTCCAAATCGATGGTGCAGAGCAGGCCGGTGTAGAGCTTGTCGTACGGCGGAGCCGAGAGTCGCCGGAGTGCGGACACGACGTTGTCGTACGATCCCCGGCCGTTCGCATACGACCGGTGCCGGTCATTCGCGTCGCGGCCGCCATCAAGGCTCACGCCTACCCGGATCCGGTGAGTCAGGAGCACATCCAGGAACGACTCGTCAAGGAGTACGGCATTGGTCTGCATGCCGAACTCGAGCGTGCACTCGGGCGGGACAGCCTCTCGCACCGTCGTCGCGAGGTTGACGAAGAACTCTCTCCCGGCCATTAGCGGCTCGCCGCCATGCAGGATGACCCGAACCTCATCGAGGTTGTGCGTGATCACGTGGTCGGCGATTCGCGTCGCGGCCTGCGCGACGACCTCGGCTGACATGGTCACTGGTCTAGACCGCCAGCTCTGATCGGCCATCTCGTAGACGTAGCAGTAATCGCACGACAAGTTGCAGCGACTGTGGACCTTGAAGAGGAACTGCCGGAATGGCGAGGGCTTCCAGCCATTTTCGCGTAGGGCGGCTACCTCAAGAAACCCATCCGGCCATTCAGCCGGCCGGTCGGAGCGAGTAATCGCCACCGTATCGGCCATAGATCCGTCTCCTACTCTGCACACAAGCGATAGTGTGGGTCGTGCCGCAATGCGGCACGACCCAGCATCGCACTACCAGGGGCTCGAGCCGTGCTGATTGAATGCACCGAAGGCCGAGATTGGATCTCGGGCATCGCTGGATTCGCGCTGGAACCTGCGCAACGAGTGCGCGAGGACCGAGTCGTCGAGCGACCGCACCTCGTCAAGCGAGATCTGCGTTACATCAGGCATTGCAGTCTCGCTAGATGCTGTTGTGTTCTCCACCAGATCACCCCCTTTCCTCTACCAGGGCGTCCCGCCGGATTATGGCGAGGTCTTCTGCCGTGATCGCCCATCTCACGTGATCCACCCAGCTGTCTTGGATGCGGACCGCACCGCGAGCTATCCCCTCGATGCGAAAACCGGCGGATGTCAGCATGTGAGCGGAACGAACGTTCTCTGGCCGCACAAGTGCCTCGACGCGATGAAGTCCGAGTTCATCTATGGCGAATCGGACGAGCAACCGCATGCCTTCGGCCATGTATCCTTTCCCGCGATGGCGTACGTCGACGGCAGCGCCGCATTCAGCGGTTAGCCATGGCTCCCGCGCGATCCGGCACAGTGTCACAATGCCAACCAGGATATTGTCAGAGGGGCGTCGGATGCCAAGAATCAGCATCCCGTCATCGGCTGAGCGCGCGATGAAAGCAGCAACCTGATCGAGAGACGTGGGATAGGTAACCCAGTCTCGATGAAAGTCCGCACTCCTGGCTAGCATTTCCGAAGTTTCGGCAGCATCAGTGTTATGAAGCGGATACAAGCGCACGCGAGCACTGTCATTCCGAGCGCTCTGCAGGCCGGACTCGGCGGGCGGAACCTGCGAGACGGGGTCGTGGATCTTAAGGTCCAGCCCTGCGGATTGTGTCGGCTCGACGGCCGTGATTTCCCCACCCAAAGACGCACACCCCCATACCATTGTCGGATAGAGAAGCGTTTCGAAACGATCCGCGTTAGATTAATTCGACTGTAGCGTCAGCAATTATTTACCCCACCTTTCCCACCCTCACGTCCTTTATAGCATGCCATGACACCTCTAACAAGCCCGTCGGGAGGGTTAGTGACATGCTCTTAACAAGCCCGTCGGGAGGGTTAGTGGCATGCTGTCCACGATGAAGTGGTCCTGGATTGAACCCCCTTTGGGGGGTATTGGCTGTTATGTCCTGTTTCGGTGGGGCGAATTCAATTGGTAGTTGCAATGGTTCCCTGACGTGGGTGGGAGGTCGTTGCGATGTCGGGTGGTGTAAGCAGGCGCCGAGGCCGGTGCGGGCGCGATTCTGGGACCGTGTGCGGTCCGGGTTGTCCCCGCGGGATGCGGGTGTGGCGATGGGATGCGTAAGGGCGCGGAGCGTTGGGTTCTAGGCTCGGCGTCGGCCAGGGCACCGCGGTAGTTCAGGTCGCGGCTGAGCCGGTTGACAAGCTGGGCGAACACCGGCTCGAGATCGTTGCGCTTCTTGTACAGTTTCCTGCCTTCCGGGCTGTCCGCCCGGGCGGTCATATCCTGCCAACTGGGCAGCATGGTCTCGGACTGGCCCCCGTCGCCCTGGCGTGCGGCCTGGATGGCCTCACGGGGCGACGGCGGTATACGGCTATGACCCACCTGTATCCGGGTGAAATTGGCGTCCCTGGCGTACCCGGGTCGAAAACCGCCTTGCCGATCGGGTCAGTGATCTCGGCGGTGTCCAGGACGGCGCGGGCACCGCCCAGCAGCGGGTGCAGCGCGTCGAAGTCATTGGGTTGTCGTGCCGCATGATCGCGAGGATAACCTGCTTGCCGGCGGTGGCCAGGGCCTGCACATTGAATATCTGGCCGAACCCGCCTTTCTTCGCCGGCATGACCCGGCTGGTCCAGTCGGTAGTGTTGATCCTGGCCTGGCCTGGCCTGGCCTGGCCTTGCCTGGCCGTCCGGCGCGGGCAGCGGGGAGACCGCCGTCGGCGTGCTCGTCTTCTACGGCGGGGCGGCGGGAAAGGGTCACATCGCCGTATCCATTGGGAACGGGCAGGAGGTCGGCACCCTTGTCTACGTCGGCAACGCCTATCCAGTCAGCCGATACGCGGTCATAGGATCTCTGCAGGGCAACCCGTGCCTGGGCTGGGCAGTGCCGTTCGGCGGCTGAACACAACAGCATGGCGCCGGTATTTCCCCAGGGGCGACGCCCTGCGCCCCGATCCGTCGCCGGCGGGACGTTAAACGCAAGGCTAAGTCAGCGAGGAAACCTACCCCTGTGAACTCGATGTCCGTTATGTCAGGATTGTCTAGTAGATACATCGTCAGATTTTCGTCTTCTCGTGTAATCCGCTAGTCTAAGTTGAGCGTCTCAGTCTTAATACCTCGATGAGGTGAGGTATAAGGTGGTTTGGGGGGAATGTGCTGCTCTTCCGCAGGCCGTCTGAGGTTTGCCAGAACATTGTTATTTTGGCACAAATATAGTCGATTGTCAATTTTAGCATGAATTACTGTCCGAGTTTACTGGCTCGCATCCACCGGATAACTGCTTACTCCTGGCGGCGCGCTTTACGTGCTCGGCGTTCTGCCGCCTCCATATTGAGTCGTTCAAACTGTCGCTCGATTTCGGCCAATTCGTCGTAGCGTTGCGAGATATTATATTTTTGGGTGCCAATAGCGACCCATAGATCGGTATGAGTCTCCCTATCGTTGCGATGGGTTTGCTTCTTGCGCTCGCGGAGTTCTTCAATACTCATCCTGAACCCGCGTATTTCGTCTTGGAGCTGACGTTTCCTCGCCTGAAGGTCCGAATATTCACTCATTGCGGCTCACCGACCCCTGCATTGGAGCGCGTCCGGCTGGTCCGGCTGCTTGTAGCCACTGCGGATGACCGGAAAACCGGTCAGGGCTTCAACCGCCCTGCCCTCAATTATTATCGTACCCCGGAGCGTGGGTGATTATGCAGCCGCTTGACCGTTGACCGAAGCTACTCCGCCCGCACCTCAGCCCATACCACTTCCCGCTCGATCCTTCCAGCACGAAGGAGCCGTACCTGGCACCGAGGCTCGCGACCAGCAGCAAGCCCCGGCCATGCTCCATGTACGGCTCCAGCGCGCTTGCATCTCGGGCATCCGGTCGCTCCCGTCCCACACCTGCACGAGCACGCGGCTCGCTTCGGCTTGCAGCCACGGCCCATCCTGACGGTAGCGGCCGCCTCTGATTTTGTACTCGTCACACAGGCATGATCACGAGGCGGCTGCACTCACACCGGCCCATCCGGTAACAAGGCCGCATCAACAACGCCCAGCCCTTCCGCCCAGCTCACGACGCCAAGTGCGGCTGCCTTACTAGCCGTGTTCGTGGTGGTGGCCGCGGCGATTAGTGCGGTCGTCGCCCCTGGCAGCCGGCTCACCCGGGAGGCGGCCTGGGCCGGTGCCGACGCCGAGGTGCTGTTCAACTTGACGGGCAACGTGCTGCGCGGCGAGCACGCGCTGGACGCTCTGCTGGGCCGGTTGCGGAGACCTTCGGACAGGAATCGGTCACCCTGCTCGAACACCGTCCCGGCACCCCGCTGACCCGCTGAGGCACAGCCTGCTCGCCGATTCACGTTACGACACTGGGATCACCGGTCTGGCACTATGGTCAAGACGGGCCTTGGGCTCGGCATGACCAACGATCCCGTCATTTCGAGGGAGGAGGTCCTGGAGTCAGTGACAAACCAAGTGACTACAGCTCCAGGCAACGGCAGACGCAGTGCGACGCCCCCAGACACCGAGATCTCTCCGACCTGCGGTAATCCGACCCACTGCGATGCCATCAGACGAAACTGGCATGCATGGTAAGGAGAAGGTCTACGGTTCGATTCCGTAACGGGGCTCCAGCTCAGCGAGATTTTTCGAACTTCAGGTTTCAAGATCAAGTGACTAACCAAGTGATGCGGCTCTAACTGACGGCAGGCGCAGCGCGACATACCCAGGCGCCGGCGCCCCTCTGGCCTGCGGTAATCAGACTCAATGCGACGGCGTCAGACCAAACCGCCATGCATTGTTAGGAGCAGGTCTGCGGTTCGATTTCGTAAAGTTGCTCATCTTTTCGCGCATGAGTTCGATCGACAAGCGACCGATCTCCAGTCACTAGGAAATGCCGGATATGCCCCGGAGTCGGCCGCTGCCCGTATCCGTTGCCCGGAGTAGAGCGCCGAGCCATCCATACCGACCATCGTGGAAGGCGCGGCTACCCGGTGTCACGAATTACGGCGGACACATGAGTCGCGAAGAACCACAGATCGCTTAATACACGGGTGATCCGTGTCGCTCCTGTGTTGTTGCGTCACGCACTGGGATGGTGCTGAATTGAGCAGCTTCCCGTGTCTTGTGCGTTTGGTGTCGGGCTCGGCCAGATCCGTTACCGGCTGGCGGAATCTGTCAACCTGAATGAGGCACCATCACGCGGGTCTTACTGAGTGTCGGTGTCCTTGTCCTGGGGCGGGTTGATCCAGGATGTGCCTGGCAGTTTCGGCGGGGCTGGCGGCTTGCGGACGAAGCGTTCGGGGTGGGCGTGGTAGGCGGCGGTCAGGGTCTGGGCGCGCCCGGCCCGGACGACTGCGGCCCGGCCGTAGCAGCCGTCGGCGGCGGTGTGCAGGCCGAGCCCGCCGTGGTAGTGCTCGTTGTTGTACCAGGGGAAGAATTCCTGGCAGTGCGCCCGGGCGGCTTCGATCGAGGGGAACCGGGCGGGGAAGGCCGGCCAGTATTTGAGGGTCTTGTTGTGAACACGAACGCGGGAGGTGGAGTGATGGCGCTTCACTGAGCGCGGTGCTGTATGGGAGATGGAGGTTGCTGGCCCTCCAGAGCCGCTCTGCGGGGAGAGGCTCTAAACCACCCCGAGCTGCATTGGCTGAAGACCGTTGTGGTGAACGTCGCGGGAAAAGGCGCGGCTGGATCGCGTCAGGTAACGACCGGGAACCGGCGACCACCGCCGCAGCGGCTAGGGCCAGCACCGCCGCCACCGGATGATCCCGCCCCTGACCCGGCCGCCCATCGGTCACCCCGGCGAGCGATCCCAGCAGGTCACGGCGAACGACCGGCGCCGGGTCTGCGGCAGCGGGCCGCCCGTCCGCCAGCTCATCCGCGAGCCGGGACGTCAGCCGTCCGCTCGGCGCGGGGCGGCCACTGGCAATGACACAATCGAGCATGGCGAAGCTCCGGCCGACGAGGGTCCGTAGGAAGACACCTCGCGTTACCGGAGCTTCGCCTCACTTCATGATCAGGTACGCCAGGCCGATACCAGATCGCGACAGAACGTCACATCACCCCGCCCGCGAACGGCTAACCAGGTTGAACTCGTAGTGGTCAGGTCGCGGCGTTCGCCGGTTGTTGTCCTATAACCGTGTCATGCGGTACGCGCAGAGCGGCGGGTACACGCCCGCCGGGCAGCAGCGGCGTGAACGGGTGCGGCTGGGGACAGCATCGGCGAGGCGCTGTGGTCGCTGCTGAAACGGGCCATGGCCAACGTCGCCGCACCTGACCTGGCGAGCCTGGTCCGCGTCGTCAAGCGCAGGCTGAAGAAGATCCGGCCCCATCTCATCAGGGCCTGCCTCGCCAAGACCGGCCTGACCATGGAACCCTGGCAATGAACCGAGCCCTGCGAGGTCAGCCTGGGGTAACTTCGGGCATGGCCCCGTATCATACCGACAGCCACGGCTGCGGCAGCCGTTCACAACTGGCCCGCTGCACCCCTTGCGGCCGCCAGCCGCCGCTGCCCGCCAGGCGCCCGATCGTGCCTCGGGCGCCCGCCGTGCGGGGATGCGGGAGGTGGCGTGATGAGTGACCGGGGCGGCCGGCCCGTCATGGCGACGCCGGGATCGCTGGGCCAATGGGAGCGTGACTTCACGCGGGACGGGTTCGTGATGCTCCCGGGCTTGCTCTCCCCGGAGGAGGTAGCCATCCTCCGCGACGGTGTGATCCAGGCGCATCAGTCACCATGCCCCACGGGCCTTCCGACTGCGCTGCACCGGACCCAGATGTTCCGCCGTGGACCGCAATTCGCGGCGATGCTCGACCGGCCGCCGGTCGTTGACCTGGCCGAGCAGATCCTTGGTGACACCTGCCATGTCATCGCGAACAACACCGTTTACACGGGGCCGGGCACGGGAGTCGATACCTGGCACGTGGACGAAACGGTCCTGGTGCCCGTGCCCGCAGGGGCAAGGCTGCCCGAAGGCATGGACATGCCCTGCTTCGTGGTCACCGCCATGTATTACCTCACCGACGTCCCGATGGAGCTGGGCCCCACCCAGATTGTCCCCGGCAGCCATCGCAGCGGCCGCCTGCCGCCCAGATCCGAGGACGAGCTGGCGTGGGACGGGCGCGGCTATGTGAGCCTCCTGGCCCGCGCTGGCGACTGTGTCGTGCTTAACGGCCAGGCCTGGCACCGTGGCGCCACCAACCGCTCCGGCCATCACCGGATCGTGCTTCAGGTGATTTACGGGAGGCGCTACATTTCCCAGCGGTTCTGGCCATTCGTCAATTTCTCGCTGCCCGAAGACCTCTGGGCTTCGGCACCGCCGCGCCGCCGCAGGCTGCTCGGGGAGCATCCGCACGGCCCTTACGGCTGATCTCGTCCAGGGCCACCTGGCCAGCTGTCCCCCTCCCGGTCTCTGCCATCT
>WNGR01008184.1_pt1 | contig 11051 bp, 8 predicted proteins | sample 5407581 | NCBI WGS metagenome assembly WNGR01 (sample SAMN13153383, study PRJNA577476) | soil metagenome | isolation source: 80 cm soil or saprolite under Garry oak tree replicate 2 | place: USA:California | collected 2016-06-15 | reverse complement strand
TGGAGAACCACCAGATCTGCCATTTTGCCTGTGCCTCCCACAACATCCGTACAATATCGGCCGTGATGGAGATGGCCGCCGAACTGAAGGTGCCCGAGTCGGGCTACGAATTCCAGGTGCTGTACGGCATGGCCGAACCTGTCCGCAAGGGAATCCTCAAAGTTGCCGGCCGCATCCGCCTGTACTGCCCCTATGGAGCTATGGTTCCCGGCATGGGGTACCTGGTGCGCCGCCTGCTGGAGAATACCGCCAACGAATCGTTCCTGCGGCAGAGCTTTGCCGGGGATGCCCAGATCGACCGTCTCCTGGAGGATCCGGCTGTCACCGCCGGGCGCCAGCGCGCCGAGCGCGCCGCACGGCCTATAAAAGCAGTCTTTGGTCCCGGCGGTCTGCCGCGCTTTGCCAATGAGCCGATGGTGGACTTCACCCGCGCCGACCACCGCGCTACATTTCCGCAGGCTATCGCGCAGGTGCGCAAACAGTTCGGCAAAAAGTATCCGCTCTATATCGGCGGCAGGGAACTCACCACGGCAGACACCGTCAACACTGTCAATCCGGCACATCCGGCCGAAATACTCGGCATAATTTCCCAGGCCGGACCGGAAGAGGCACAGCTGGCGGTCGAAGCCGCCAGGAAAGCCTTTCCGGCCTGGCGCGACACCGCACCCCGTGACCGGGCACAATATCTTCTGAACGGAGCCGAGGCGGCGCGCAAGCGCATCTTCGAACTTTCCGCCTGGCAGATACTGGAGATCGGCAAACAGTGGGACCAAGCCTATGCCGATGTCACCGAAGCGATCGATTTCCTTGAGTACTATGCCCGCGAGATGATCCGCCATGGCGAACCGCAGCGGATCGGCAACGCCCCGGGCGAAATCAACCAGTACTTCTATGAACCGAAAGGGATTGCCGCAATCATATCCCCATGGAACTTCCCGCTGGCAATCAGCCTCGGAATGACTGCGGCGGCCATCGTAACCGGCAATACCGTAATATTCAAACCATCCAACCTCACCGGCATCATCGGATGGAACCTCGTCGAGATCTTCCGTGAGGCCGGTCTGCCGGCAGGTGTATTCAACTATATCCCCGGCAAAGGCTCCGTTATCGGCGATTTCATGGTCGATCACCCGGACGTATCGCTGATCGCCTTCACCGGCTCGGTGGAGACCGGCCTGCGCATCATCGACCGCGCCGCCAAGGTGTACCCCGGCCAGGCCAACGTCAAGAAAATCATCGCCGAGATGGGCGGCAAGAACGCCATTATCATCGACGACGATGCCGACCTTGACGAGGCGGTACCGCATGTACTCTATTCGGCCTTCGGATTCCAGGGGCAGAAGTGTTCCGCCTGCTCTCGTGTCATAGTACTGGATGCGGTCTACGATCGCTTTGTTGACCGTCTGGTCAAGGCCGCTCGGGTGTATGAGGTTGGCCCTTCTGAAAACCCGAAATACCACATGGGAGCTGTGTCGGATGCAGCGGCGATGAAAAGTATCAGAGAATACATCGAAGTCGGAAAACAGGAGGGAAAGCTGCTCTACTCCAGCCCGGTTCCGGATGGAGACGGCTACTGGGTGCCGCTGACGATCATCGGCGGCATTACCCCTGATCACCGCATCGCCCAGGAGGAAATTTTCGGACCGGTACTGGCGGTCATGCGAGTAAAAGATTTCGATCAGGCGATCGAGTGGGCCAACTCCACCCGTTTTGCCCTTACCGGAGGCATCTTCAGCCGCAGCCCCGAGCACCACGCCAGGGCACGGCGTGAATTCCGCGTCGGTAACCTGTACATCAACCGCAACAATACCGGAGCCCTGGTCGATCGCCAGCCATTCGGCGGCTCACGCATGTCCGGCGTCGGTACCAAGGCCGGGGGGCCCGATTACCTGCTGCATTTCATGGACCCGCGGGTGGTTACGGAAAACACCATGCGGCGGGGATTTGCACCGCTTGAAGAGGATGATGGCTGGGTGGAATAACTGCTGAAAGAACAGATTGCAACTGACGGGCCGGCTTAAAGTCGGCCTATTTTTTTTAGTACCATCTTTAAATAGATTATCCTTAAAACGGCAGTTAACCGCAGATAAATGGGATAAACGCCGATAAAACCGAACAAATCAGAACTTCAAACCGTTACCTTTTTGGTTTAACCTGATTTTGCTGTATTTTTTTGATCTATCTGCGTTTATCGGCGTTCATCGGCGGTTAACTGTATTTTATTAGGATCATAGTTTCCGCCTTTAGTAATGACACTTGGCGCCGCCTCACAGCAGCAATTACTGACGAGGGGGCAGCATAAGGACTAATAGGTTTGTAATTCGATAATTTTAATTGTTTACAATAAAAAGTAAATGATATAGTGCAGCGACGCGAAAAAGCCCCGTCTCTCGGAGTGATGAGTGATTACCCGGCTGAAATTGAAACCAGCCCAGAAGGGAACCAAAGCGCTGGCAGAAAAATACGGAGAAGATCTTGTCTGCGTCCGCTACCGCTACGACGAAACAAGCCGTACCCGGATAAAAACGGTGGAGCTTATCATAGAAAGGAAACAGCTATCGCTATCAGCGAAGAAAAAAACGGACGAGACGCTCGTACCGGTTCAGATTGCCTATGGTGCGACTAAATTGGGGAAAATGGTCCGGTCAGCGGGAGGGGAGTGGGATCCCGACGTGAAGCCGTGGTACATCCAGTTCGACAAGATCAAGGATACGGAACTGGAACAGCATATAATATTAGATGCTGGAAAGAAGAAGACCGCAAAGTGAAAGCATCTAATAATATATGCCGGTATATAATATTAGATACCACAATGAAGTGCTCGAAAAAGCAAATGCATCTAATATTATATGCCAGAGCTGACCGGTCAATAACATGTTGGCAAAAATAAGGAGAGAACATGAAAAATGCGTTGATCAATCAGGATCTTTTCGGAAATGAAGCAGGTGATGATGAGGATATTGAGGTACTCAATAGTTATTTCTTGAGCAAACCGGAATTTGACAGATTTTTCAGTCACGAAAACAGGCTTGCATTCGTAAGATCAAGAAAGGGAATGGGAAAATCTGCATTACTTAGACAGGCACTTTTTCGAGGGGAAAGCAATAATTCAGATGAAATTCACTTGTATTTGAAAGCTTCTGATTTAATGGCCTTACAGGAGGCAAAATCAACTTCATCAGCTGATCAGCTGTACGCATGGCAGCAAAGAATTTGCACAAGAATCAATCTTGAGATTGGCTCAACTCTTAAGGCAGGTTTTTCTGATGATTCTATTTATTTGATTGAACGTGCCGAAGTAAGTGGGCTTAGAAACAGAAATATTGTAAGTGCCCTTTTTGACCGCCTGAACGTTAAGGGAGGGCCAATTTCACTAGATAGAACTAGATTAACAACTACAGATTCACAAGCTGTTTTAGCACGTGTCCTGGATAAAAAGGATGTCAATGTCTGGTTATATATTGATGATATTGATGCCACATTTTTGAATACTGAAAACGACAGAAATAGGGTTGGTTCATTTTTTAGCGCGTGTCGAAATATTGTTAGCAATGTTAGCGGCCTATATTTAAGAGCATCTGTAAGAACAGATGTATGGTCAATTATTTCAAATTATGATGAAGCATTAGATAAATGTGAACAGTATATGTTAGACCTCTCGTGGAGTACGAGCGAAACAGGAAAAATAATTGAAAAGAAGATATGTAGCTTTTTTCAACGAAATTATTCTGATGACGAACGTATCTCTTCAGTTGTTTCAACCAATAATGCCGATAAAATTAGAAATTTAATATTCAAAGAGCCATTTACTTGGTCAGGACGCCCACTAGAGTCTTTCCGTCCTATTCACATTTTATCAGCTGGTAGGCCTCGTTGGGCTGCACAGCTCTGTAAAATGGCTGGGAAAGATGCTCATGACAAAAATTTTAATCGAATAGCTATGCCGAATATTCGTGCTGCACTGGAAAAATATGGGCAGCTTCGTATGTCGGATCTTTACAAAGAGCATAGACATCAATGTCCACAACTTGAAGATATAATTGAGACATTCAGTGGTTGCCAAAAGCGGTATTCAAGTCGTGATCTTTTGAAACACATAACTGAGAAAATTATAAAACGCATTGGATTCCCCAAAATTGATGGAATCACAGCAGACAAGGGAAGCATTTCTATTGCAGCATTTTTGTACAGAATCGGCTTTATTGCTGCAAGAGATGATGGCGAAGTGAATACTCTCGGGTTCATTCGATTTGAGGATAGACCTAACCTACTATCCACAACTGCGAATCTTGATGATGGTATGAATTGGGAAATTCATCCAAGTTACCGCAACGTACTGAGAATTAAGTCCGGTGGTCATAGTGATCAGTTTGACGAAAAGGAATAGGATTGAAGAAATGCCAACACTCGGCGGCACTCGGTCTCCGCTTCGCTCCGCCGGTGCGCCTCAGCACCGTTGAACCTCTAACCCATTACAAGGAGTTCAGAGTTGAAAAATTGTTACGGCCAACATGGGTGGAAAGAATTTCATAGGAATAGAAAAGACATACTCGCTGAATTCGATAAAATTCTTGAACAAACAACGAATCGTCCAATTCAAGTTGCTCATGGCCAAGGTGTCGAGGCCTACCTTCGTAAATGGTTAGCCGAATTCTTACCCAAAAAATATGGTGTAACGTCCGGTTATATAATTCCAAATCTTTATGATGATAGTGGAAAGATATATCACTACGATATAATAATCTATGATCGACTTGATGCACCTGTATTATGGACTGAGGGAAATGAAGATAACAGTGAACAAGGCAAGTATAGGGCCATTCCTGCAAAATATGTTGTAGCTGTATATGAAGTTAAATCAAGATTGACAAAGTCAAATATTTCTGATGCGTTAGATAAACTAAATCAAACTAAAGACTTTAGTGACCAGCTAAACCCATTATATAGCAGTGGTATTATTTTTGTTGAACTGAAAGAAAGTGACAATAATAGAGAATCAATCATCAAAGAGCTTATCAAAGGAAAAGATGTTTTCGGATTTTCAGGTGGAATGGTACTCCGTTACGAAGGTGATAGCACCTGCACCGCATTAATAAACATATTAGAAGTTGAATCAAAAGAAGAGGATAAGCATAAGCATTATACACCTATTGCAAAACCCATTGATGCTCTAAATATTTATCTGACAGAAGATGGCAAACTTGAACTTGCGGAACAAGGAGCTGGTGCAACACTTGTCGCAACATCAGACAAAAATTGGTCTGTGTCTAAACAATATGGCGTTATTATTAACGAAGGAAATAAATTAATTGACTTAAGCTGGTCAAGAAGTAATTTTTCTGAATTTTGTATCAATTTACTTAGTTCTCTTGAAGGATTGCCGTACAACGATAAGAAAAGACCATCCTTTGGACAAATCTTCGACAGGATTGAACGAAAGAATACACCAATTCAAAGCGCAGCCCCTAAGAAAGGTAAACCTTTTTTAGACCTGAAATTGTATGAAGGTGGAGAGTTTGGTAAGAAATTAACTATTGAATGTGATAGTCCTGAGCCTAAAATATGTTTTCTGATTTCTGTTGAGAACCAAGGAGATATTGCGGCGATAATTTCAGACGACTCTTTTAAGAGTCATTGTAAACTAGATGCAGGGGAAAAGGCGATTAAACCTGTTTCTTTAAAAGCTATACTCCATAACAGCAACAAAGACTTATTTGATGTTCTTAAAGAAAAACCGTTTGAGATTCAGTATCGACTTGTGTATTACCCGGTAAATACTGACAAAGAATTTTGTGCAATAGAAAAAAACGTAAGGATTACTGAAAGCGATATAGAGTTCGTATGAAACAAATAGAGCCTCTTCTGCCGAATGTGGAGAGGAGGGAGATGATCACCAAATTCCAAAATTAGGCCAAATGTTCAACCAAGCGCAGCAGCGATGAACCCGCTGTGCTCTCAGCTGTTAAGCAAAAGGGAAGAGTATAAACCACACAGGAGTGAAAATGCCCATAAGGACATTGCTTGCCGTCATTACCCTGTTACTGGCCTTTTCGCCGGCAGGGGCAGAAATATATCAATGGGTTGACGAAAACGGCGTGGTTACCTTCAAGGACACGCCTCCTCCAGCATTTAAGAAGCGCCAAAAGGTTAAGGTGTACAACGACAACGACTTCGCTCCCGCGCCCACTTTCAAACCAACACCTGCATCACACAGCGACAAGAACGTCGCCAAGCCATCATCACAACCCTCACCACCAAAAAAAGAACACTTTTCGGGCACTGTGGAGATGTATGTAACCGATTGGTGTGGCTACTGCAAAAAAGCTCAGAATTACATGAAGAGCGAGGGCATCCCCTACGTGGCTTACGACATCGAAATGGATAACGCCGCCAACAAGCGGCACCAGGAACTAGGCGGCCGGGGCGTACCATTGATAATCATCGGCTCAAACAAGATGTCCGGTTTCTCTCCAGAGACGCTGGAATATTATCTGAAGAACAGCAGGTAGGAATGGTCTGCCCGAAATGCACATTTGAACAAGCAGATGGCTCCGAACAATGCCTTCGCTGTGGCGTCATCTTTGCTAAATTACACTCTGCACAGTCTGAATATGCAATCGATCAGGCTGTCATTTCCAGCAAGGGCGAAAATATTGAAAATGACGGTCGTACGGGGAGCTTTAAAGAAGTGCCAGAGATGGAAAGCCCAATACTGCTGGTGGGACGTCTTTTTGTGTGGGTGGTTCTTCTGGTCTGGGGCGGGAAATTCATGCTTACCCCTATAAGCGGAGAGACATTTTCCGAATCATACATGCATCTAGTGAATCTCCCCTTTCATGAAGCAGGACACGTGATCTTCTCCCCTTTTGGGCGTTTCATCCAAGTGTTGGGAGGAACTCTCGGGCAGTGGCTCGTGCCGCTTGCGGTAACAGTTTCCTTTATTCTCAAAGCGGATCGATTTGCCGCATCGGTCGGCCTCTGGTGGCTCGGTCAGAGTTTCATGGACATTGCGCCCTACATGGATGATGCCAGGGCCGGACAGTTGATGTTGCTTGGCGGTGTTACCGGGAGCGAAGTTGAGGATTATCACGACTGGGAGATTATTCTAACCCGCATGGGCTTGATGCAGTACGACCATGCCATCGCACGGATATCGTTTGGCTGCGGCGTACTTTTGATGATTGCTGCACTCATTTATGGTGGGTGGGTGCTGTATCGCCAGAACGAAGCAAGGCGCAATTAAGAGCCCTTGAAAGTGGAGTGATTTGAAAATGCGATTCCCAACAACACCGTTGGACACCGACCGAGCGATAAGGCTACCCTGACGGGTCAACGGCGGCGCCGTTCATAAGAAGGCGACACTACTGGATGCAATAAGAAATTCTTGCATGCCGTATTTTCCTAGCACGCAGCAAACCTGATAACAGGACTCTGCGAGATGGTACGGGCTGATGCCGGTTTCCCGAGAACACACTCTGCTTTTTGCAGAGCTTCAACCACAGCGACCTGACGAGCGGCAATCACAAAACTCTTCCCTGCGGAAAGCAGGTAATCCCGGCCGTCACCACATGTCAGCCAGATGGTGCCACGCGTGCAGCGCAGCACAACACCATTCTTCCCGCCATCCAACCGAATCAGTTCACCCTCTGCAAGACAACATTCCATGACCGACTCCCCTCTTGTCCGTGATGCTGACACCCTACACCGCGCCAAACCAAAAAAACAGATACAACAAAACAGTTTTGTAACCATAACAGTTGCGTGATATACAAACTGTACCCACCCAAAAGATCTGAAACTGTACCTGCCGGAGCCGGGCAGACGAGAGTATGCTATGGCAATGATAAACGGAAAGAAAAACAGTGCGGTTACGTCACTGCTCTATGAGCAGGTGGCCGGAGAAATATCCGGGCTGATCGAGCAGGGAACCTTTCGGGCAGGCGATCGGATACCGTCCATCCGTCAGCTCAGCCACCGTTTCGATGTGAGCATCAACACGGTCATGCAGGCCTACAGCATGCTGGAAGACCAGCGCCTTATCGAGGCGCGTCCGCAGTCCGGCTACTATGTCCGCAGCCGGGTACCGGAGATCCGGGAACCGGACATCGAGTCGCGGTCATTTACCGCTCCGACTACGGTCACGATCAGTGACCTGTGCCAGCAGGTCATGCGCAACATGATGAACCGTGATCTGCTGCCGCTCGGGAGCGCCATTCCGAGTGCGCAGAATCTGCCGATTGATAAGCTTAACCGTATTATGGCAAGCGAGATGCGTCGCTACGGCGAACAGGGGGTTCTGTACCAGATGCCGCCCGGCTATGAACGCCTGCGGATGCAGATTGCACGCCGGGCCCTTGTCGCAGGGATCAGCAGCGGACCGGACGACATCCTGATAACGTCAGGATGTGTCGAAGCGGTGCTTCTGGCGCTACGAGCCACCTGCCGGGCCGGAGACACGATCGCGGTCGAGTCCCCCTTCTATTTTAATTTCATGCAGATGATCGCAGAACTTGGCCTGAAGGCCCTGGAGATTCCTTCTACTCCCCGTGACGGTATCAGCATCGAGGCGCTGCGCTATGCCATCGAACAGGGCAAGATCAGCGCCTGCCTGGTTATTGCCAATTTCGGCAACCCCCTGGGGAGCCTGATGCCTGACGAACGCAAGCGGGAACTGGTGGAACTGCTCGCCCGCCACGAAATTCCGCTGATCGAGGATGACATCTACGGCGATCTGACGTTTGGCAACGAACGTCCTACAGCAGCCAAATCCTTTGACCGCTCCGACCTCGTCATTTACTGTTCATCATTTTCAAAAACAATTGCCCCCGGCTACCGGATCGGCTGGGCGATTGCCGGACGCTTTCAGAGTGAGATGGAACGGATCAAGATGATCATGAACGTAGCTCCTTCCTCACCACCACAACTGGCCCTGGCCGAATTCCTGGCAACCGGCGGCTACGACCACCACCTGAGGAGCATCCGGAAAGTCCATGCCCGCAACATGTCACAGATGGCCGATGCCGTGGCCCGCTATTTCCCGCCCGGCACCCGTATGACCCACCCGGCCGGCGGTTTCATTCTCTGGGTAGAGATGCCGGAGGGAACCGACGCCATCCTCCTCTATCACCGGGCGCTGGCGAAGGGGATCAGCATCGTTCCGGGCCCGCTCTTCTCGCTTTCCAGCAAATACGGCAATCATATCCGCCTGTCGGCGGCGCAGTGGGACGAAAATATTGAGCAGGGGATCAAGACACTGGGGGCACTGGCTCACGAGCTTCTGCCGGGAAACTGAATACCTTGATTTTTAAAAAATCGTTTGCTATATTAGCACTCGCTTGCATAGAGTGCTAAATGTATTTAGGTAGGAGGTGAAGCGTCATGGTAGCACAACTGCCTGTTGTAACCGATAGTCTTCGGCTATATATGAACGAAATCCGTAAATTCCCCCTGTTGAGTGAAGAAGAAGAACATCTCTACGCGGTTGCATTTTTTCAGAACAAGGACCTGACATCCGCCCATAGCCTGATAACCTCCAATCTGAGGTTTGTAGTGAAAGTTGCTTACGAGTTTCGGCACTACGGCCTGAAAATGCTCGACCTTATCCAGGAGGGCAATATCGGGCTGATGATGGCGGTTAAAAAGTTTAATCCGTATAAGGGCGTCCGCTTGATTTCGTATGCTGTCTGGTGGATTAAGGCTTACATCCAGAATCATATCATATCATCCTGGAGCCTTCTTAAAATCGGGACAACACAGGCACAGCGAAAGATGTTTTTCAAGCTTCGCCAGGCCAAAAGCGCTCTTGTCGACACCAGCGATGACGGAGAAGAGGGATTGAGCGCGGCACAGTCGTTACACGTTTCGGAACAGGAGTTTTCCGAGATGGAACAGCGCATGCGGGGTGACTGCTCACTCAATACGGAAATACCCGGCAGTGATGGTGCCACCGCCCTGGAGTCTCTTGCTGACAACCGACTTAACCAGGAAGAACTTCTCGCGGATTTACAGGAAAACCAGAACCTTCAGCAGAAAGTTGCCGTAGTCGTCAGCCAGCTGAATGAAAAAGAGCGCTACATCATCGAGAAAAGGATTACATCCGACGAACCGCTGACTCTACAGGAGATTGCCACCCATTTTTCAATCTCGCGTGAGCGGGTCCGGCAGATCGAAGAAGGGGCTCTAAGGAAAACAAAGCAGGCGCTCCTGCCCCTGTTAGCGAACTGATTCGGGCGCTGTCCAGCCGAGCCTGTCAAAAAATGCGCTCCACAAAAGTGAGCGCATTTTTTTTATTTTACAATTAGTGCTTGACTTCCGCGGATATTTTCTTTAAATAAACAAGTTCCGTTTCATTCTACCAAGAAGAAAGCTTTGGCCCCGTTAGCTCATACTGGTAGAGCAGCTGACTTGTAATCAGCAGGTGATCCGTTCGATTCGGATACGGGGCTCCACATTAAATGCATTAAGCAACATTGTTCCGATCATCCCTGGAGGGATTCCCGAGCGGCCAAAGGGAACAGACTGTAAATCTGTCGTCAGCGACTTCGGAGGTTCGAATCCTCCTCCCTCCACCATATAAATCACCGGAAAACGGTGGTTCGTTACAACCCCAGGAGACTCAAAGTCGTTTGAACTGGTAAGTGATGGCTTCACGTTTTCCAAATATCTTCGTCTGGTAGTGCGGGAATAGCTCAGTTGGCTAGAGCGTCAGCCTTCCAAGCTGAGGGTCGCGGGTTCGAGTCCCGTTTCCCGCTCCAGTTAAAGTGCCCACATAGCTCAGGAGGTAGAGCACTTCCTTGGTAAGGAAGAGGTCTCCGGTTCGAGTCCGGATGTGGGCTCCATTATTTAATTGGTACAACCAACCCAAGCAGAACAATAAAAGCAACTATCCAGGAGGGCCTTTCTCATGGCGAAGGCAAAATTTCTACGTAATAAAACTCACGTAAACATCGGTACAATCGGTCACGTCGACCACGGCAAGACCACGTTGACCGCCGCCATCACTAAAGTTCTGGCAGGCAAGGGTCAGGCCGAGTACAAGGCGTTCGACCAGA
>WNGR01016123.1_pt1 | contig 11055 bp, 10 predicted proteins | sample 5407581 | NCBI WGS metagenome assembly WNGR01 (sample SAMN13153383, study PRJNA577476) | soil metagenome | isolation source: 80 cm soil or saprolite under Garry oak tree replicate 2 | place: USA:California | collected 2016-06-15 | reverse complement strand
CAGACCGCTTGCTCTTCACAAGCTTGCTGCTTCTACCATCTATTATATGAGGGGCGAGGGCGGCGGAGCTGGGTTGGGAGGGCCGAGATCGTCGCCCGCCGTGCCCCTTCCCACGCGCCTCCCCACAAAACCTCCCTGTGTAAGATCCCTTGCGGTCGCCCTGCTGAGGGCCTTCCTTATGTCTCGCTAACTCGGCTTCAGTGTTTGTACCGTCTGCTTCGTCGTGTCAGCAACATCCTGCCCGGTCTGCTTCACATCTGAAACAGCTCGCTGGGATATGTCAGTCAAATCGCTTGCAGTGTCTTTCACCCTGCTTGCTGCTTCCTGAGCATAGCCCTTCAAGTTGCTGGCAGTCTGTGAGACGCGACCAGAAACTTGTTGCACATACCCACCGATTTGCGAGTTCTCAGGGATTCGTGCACGTAGCTCCTCAAAGCGCTGAGCCAGAAGACGGCGCGTCTCTTCACCCCTCATGGGGGCTACGAGCAAGCCGATACCAACTCCGACAAGCACGCCTTTCATAAAATTATTCATGTCTAATCCTCCTCTTAATCTAGATTAGAGTTGCCGAATGTGGGGTTACAAACGTTCTTAATGAGACACGTATAGCCCAGGCACTTGGTTTCAATGAGCACGCCTGTTTTACCATCACAATAGTGTCACAAGCATCTCCATGTAGTGTGCAAAAGCAGTGTATGGACCCACGAAGGGGATTTCTTTCGCCAGCTCTTGCAATTTCGCAATAGAGAACCCCTGTTGCGCCAGGCTAAGAAGCCAGGCTCGTGCCTTCTGGACACGCTGCATATCAGTCTCGTTGAGTGGTTGATCCCCAAGACCACGCCCATAGTTGTAGCGGCGCAACAGGTCAGGATCACGCAGATAGGACCGAATGAGTGGTTTCACAACCACCCGTAGAGCCTCCTCCTCGACACCCTGTTGAAGGTAGGCCAATAGAGTTGCTTCATCAAAAGATGAAGAGTGCTCCATTGTGCGCAGGAGTCTTGCGTACGCATTCATTGTTGAGCGTGCAGGATGGACAAGATGAACGAGTTGGCCCTGGTTCTCCAGGCGGACATCCTGCAATTGACCATCAAGAGTTGCCCCATAGCCCCCATATCCCATACGTCCAACCCACCCTCCAAGAGATGGTGCCCAGTTTGTTCCTCGTTGCCAATGCCGTACCTCATCCCGAGTCACAGGCCAGCGCAACCAGATACGTGGAGGTGTCAGCAGGGGATCAAGGAACAGTATCTCATGTGCCATGGCAATCACCGCTTCGAGAAATGCTTCCTCTTTCTCCCGCCGGTTGCTGCCGATAATCCAGATGTCGAAAATATCAGATTTACGGTACGCCTCATGGCGATGCTGCCATTCACTCAGTTCAAGTGGGGCACACTGAAATTCAACTGCCCAACATTGCCCATCCGTATGTTTCACGAAGATATCAGCAATACGATTTGGTTCAGGAAGACGTTGCTCCAGTGAGACCGAGGCTTGTGGGAATTGCTCACCGAGCCATTGAGCCAGCACCATCTTCCCACGCATATGCCGTACCGACTCGCCTTCCGTACTCCAGGCACACTCTCCCCGCATATGTGCAAAGTGCAGCTGCATACGTTGTCCACCACGCACATGCACTATCCCACGACAATTGGGACAGTACAACGCACGTTCATGTGACCACTGCTGCAACTGTTCCAGCGGAGTCTCTTCAGCAACAACCGGACGCCCCCCAGGGCCATAAGCTACGAGCATAGCATCATTCTCGTCTGGACTAACGAACACCTGTACCAAGAAAGTATAGCATCCTGCGAGAGCAGTTGCCAGGGCGATCATCAGGTAACTCTTCAGGTCTCCTCGCCACCTAGGGCAACTGGTTCATCCATGTGTGGGTGGTGGACTTTGCCGCCTGCGGCGGCAAAGTCCACCACCCACACAAAACACTTGCGAACTGCCGCAGGCAGTGAGGAGTCAAGAAGAGCGTGACCTCAAGAGTTACACCGCCAGGAGTGACCCTTGCGGTCGCCTGGTTGCTGCACAAAATCTTGACGCTTCCGTTCTTTCGTATAAATAGCGTATCATCATTTAGTGGAGTTTATGGTGCGAAAAAAAGCCATCAATTGCGTATCCAGCAAGTGAATGTAGTCTCTGCCATACCGACCATTATCTAATTCGTCAAAGAGATGAATGGGAAGATCCTGCGCTATCTCAGTACTACAAGAGCCCGCAGCCAGAGCAATGGCTGCTACCGTATCCACATCACCTGAAAATTGAATGCATGTCTTCAACACATCGCTCATCGCGCTACATCCACTAAGGGCTGTAATCGCCGCTTGCACACTCATCCATCCCTGAGACTTTACCTTGCCCGTCCAGGGACCCCCCCAGCGTCCAGGCACATACTCTTCCAGAAAGCTGCCAAGAGCTTTTTTCGCCTATTCTATCACACAGTGATTTCTGCCCATGTGTACTAGCGTTTCATTCGCCATGGTACCAATAGAATAATAAGCACAGGTGCCAGGCCAAGCAGTCCCACCCCTGCCAGCACACCGAAACGCCCGGCGATCAATCCAACAACTCCCGGCAGTGCGACTTCAAATGGAGCACCAAGCCCAACTATAGCACGTACTGTCCCAGAACGTCCCGGCAACCGGGTATATGCCTGCGCCTGCGCAATAGGGTACCAACCAGCAGCACCAAAGCTAATCACGAAGAGCATCAGTGCTGCAAACCAGATTGAGCGCGTACTGAGAAATGCGATCATAGCAACCAGGACCAGCACCGCAAGCCAAAACAGCAACCGATGAGGGGCAATAGTGCTTCTCTTCAAGAACCGGTCGAGCACGAATAGGCCCAACAACGCGCCCGCCATCTGGATAGCAACTATCACAGCTATTGTCTCCTGGCTCGCTTGCAGCACATCATGGAGATAGAGAGCTACAAAGCCAAGAAAGACCTCATCCACCATCGTTGGAATAATCGAGAGTGCAGCCCAACGCAATAGAACGGGATCGCGGAGTGCCTTGCGCATGCTTGCCCAAACGTTGATCCTGGCAGCATGCTCTGCATTACCTGCATTATCTGCTCCATCGCGAGGATGGGGAAACCGTTGGAGCCAGAGAACCAGTGCAGCCCCCAACCAGAGTGCCGTTGCTAGCCAGCAGAGTGCGGACCATCCCATATGCAGCGCTACAATAGCCGCAACGACGAGTGGTGAGAGAAAATCGCCCACGCTGCTCAACAATGTCCAGCGTGTCATCGTGCGTGTGCTTTCCTGCGGAGCCGCATCAATGAGCGTTGCCTGAGACAGGCCAACTGCTGCCCCATCTGCAGGGTCACACAGCGCGAATGCCACCAGCAATAAACCAAAGTTGTGCACACTTCCAATCAGTGCAAAAGCTACTGCCAGGCCCAATAATCCCCCTATCACCCACCAGCGCTTCGAGCCATGATCGCTCAGCAGACCAATAATCGGGTCGAGAACCATCCCGGAGAGGGCACTGACACTGAAGAGTATCCCGATTTGCTCGTAGCTGAGTCCCAATTGATCGCGCAGCAGTGGCAGCCCAACCACTGGAAATCCCGAGATCACCTCGTCCAACAAACCGATGCTGAGTAATGCCGGGCGCAATAATGCCATCCTTTGGGGACGTGAGAAACTGAATCGAAATGCCATGAAGAAAAACCTTCCTCTCTGACCATGCATAGTTATGGAGCCAATTTCAACAGAAATGTGTAGATGTCAGAGAGGGTAAGGAGGCGCACGGGCACATCGAACTGTGCCAGCATGGACTGACCAGAGAGGGAAAGGCTCATTTGCGCTTGCAGATGAGCGTCTTAGATGTTTGAGGTTAAGGAGTTAGCAGGGACTACGACACATGAGAGTGTTTCCTTCTGGAATCAGGATACCCAGGCTTCTGGAATTAGTATACCTGGAGTTCAGAGCAACCGCAAGGGTGGGAACCCTTGCGTGCCATCTTAGCGCTTCTGAGCACCTAGACAAACTGGACTATTCCAAGGAGATTGCCTTCGGTATCTTTAAACCAGGCTGCCTTGATCGGGCCTGTCGTGGCCACACTATTGACGGTTTTGAGGTAGGGTGTATCGTACTCTTCAAACACCACCCCTCGGGCTTTGAGATCAGCAACTTCCGCCTCAATGTCGTCAACTGTCCAGCCCATCTGCGTATGTTGGCCGCTGGCAGTACCCCTGGTTGGAAAGACAAGAAACCGGGTGCTCCCGCCACAGCGGTAGAAAATCCCTCCTGGGGCTTCGCTCTCAGGTGTCAGCCCCAGCTTTTCGGTGTAGAATTTCCTGGCTCGTTCTAGATCAGCTGCCGGAAGCGTTGTATGGATAGGGCGATCTGCTAACATGTAGAGTAGCTCCTTTCTTCTGTGTATCTATTTGCCATAACCGAGGGTAAGTGTGTCCTACCCATCTGAACTATACGGTGAAAGGTCTTCTGTAGATCAGTATACCACGCTAGTATACATGCAAGATTTCTCTAGCACAAGAGCTTATGGGGATTTCCTCTTCGCTTCGGTTCCCGTAAACATCAAAACGTTCATCATGGCAATAAAAAAAGCCTGGTAGCATCAGGCTATCAGGCTTTTGGGTCGCTTGCTAGAGAGGGCAACAGAACCTACTCGTCCGATTGATGTGGGGATTAAATCCACTCATGGCCATTATCACAATGGTGAAGACCTCCATGCCCCGCCGTATAATCGCAGGGCTGCTGGCAAATGGGACACTTCGCAGAGCAATTTTCAGCCGCAAAACCATCCTGAACAACACTGCTGGTGCTCTTGTCTTCTTCAACGGAACTACCATTAACGATGATAGTGTTTGTTTCGTTTGGCATCGCGTAGCCTCCTTTCAGCACGCTGCTTCCTTGCTAGCGTACAGATGAACCCCCGCCAATTGCTCAGTGGTGAAGGCATTCTATGACAATAAAATACCGAGAAATGGTACAAAATGCAATACCGAATAGCAAGATTGTGATTCCAGAGGACAAGTGAGCACCGATTGGGTACAATGATGTAGCATAGAGTGATTTCATCAGAATTATTTTTATCCTTGAGGAGAAAGCATGCTCGACCTGACCAGTATTTCCGTCGTAGATAACCATTGCCATCCTGTCCTGCGAGAGCAGCAGATGGATGCCTTGAGTTTCCGCGGTTATTTCACCGAAGCAACCGACCCTAGCTTTCCAGAAAAGCATATCCCTAATACCGTCTACTATCTCTGGCTGCTCCACCAGATGGCAACCTTCTACGGCTGCCAGAACATTGAAGAAGATATCCTGTTCGTACGTAACAACCTGGATGCGGACACCCTCATCGAACATCTCTTCCGTGCTGCGAACATCGACACGCTCGTTCTCGATCCCGCCTATCCACTTCCTGATGACTGCTATTCACCCGCACGCATGGGCCAGCTTGGGCATTGCCGGGCAGCGAAGATGCTACGCCTGGAAACCCTGATGCAGCGACTTATCCTTGAATATGACGACTTCGACGAGGTAGTTGACCGCTACTCTATGGAAGTGAGCACTGCACGCGAACATGGCTACTGCTCACTCAAAAGCATCGTTGCCTACCGTACAGGTTTGAACATTGCCGAATGGAGCAAAGATGCGGCAGCAGCTTCCTTCGATGAGGTTCGCGATATGGCTATAAGAAGTGGGAAGTTGCGTATCACCCACAAGCCTCTGATTGATTACTTGCTGCATATTGCTTTCCGCCTCGCTTCAGAGCAAGAGTTGCCACTACAGTTCCATACTGGCTACGGTGATAGCGATACCGATATGCGCCTGGGCAACCCATTACAATTACGAGAGGTGCTGGAACGGAGCGATTACCATAGTATGCCGATAGTGCTTTTGCACGAAAGCTATCCATACACTCAGCTTGGGGCATATCTTGCAGCTATCTATCCACATGTGTATTTTGACCTTTCGTATACCATTCCTTTTCTAGATAGATTGGAGATGCTAGCATTTACACGCCAGGCTCTGGGTGTAGCACCAGCCAGTAAACTCATGTATAGTTCAGATGGCATCAATGTTCCTGAAATGCACTGGGCTGGTGCACTACGTGGTCGAAGTGTCATCGGGCAGGTACTCGATGAAATGATCGATGCCGATGAAATCGATGAGGAGCAGGCTTATGACATTGCTCAACTGGTTTTACGGGATACGGCCTACGCTGTCTATAAGCTATAGGCGTAACTTGGCTAGAAGCCTGAGGGCTTCTAGTGCATAATCAAGAGAGTGAGTTGGGAATGGGGGTGCAGGGGGCTTTGCCCCCTGCCGGGGCGCGGGGTGACCCCGCTTCTTTCCCTTTTCCCAAAAGGTCGGTTGATTCTGCACTAGCCAGGAGAATATCGAGAGGAATTATCATGACAGAAACCTCCAGTTCAACAGGCTCACCTGATTCCTTAGACGCATCGGGGAGCCTACCCCAGTTCCGCATTGGTGTCTACGCTCTGATCTTTGATGAGGGGCGCGTTCTGCTGGCACATCGACGCGATATCGACTGGTGGAATCTGCCCGGTGGAGGGATGGAAGTTGGTGAGACCGTCGATGAAGCGATGCGCCGCGAGGTGCTTGAGGAAACGGGTCTGGAGGTTGAAGTCGAACGAGTGGTGGGGGTCTACTCTAAACCGCAGAAGCAAGAGATAGTCCTGACGTTTCGCTGCCGTGTGATCGGCGGCGCTCTCTGCGCCACCGAAGAGTCCAGTGAGTGCCGCTACTTTTCCTCCGATGTCCTGCCACGCAATCTTCTCCCCAAACATCGCCAGCGTATAGAGGATGCGCTACTCAATCAAGGGAGTGCTGTCATACGAGCACAACTTAGTAGTACTGAGGAAGATCAGGGATTATTGTAATAATGAAAGAGGACACCAGATGGCTAACTTCATGAAAGCGTCTTGTGACGAAGGCGTGATTCGCTCTGCTCCTAACGTTAGACCCTGCGCACCAGATGTCGGCCCGTGGGTGCTTGTCGCCACCATCCTTGGATCAAGCATGGCCTTCATCGATGGCTCTGTCGTCAATGTCGCACTGCCGATCATCCAGCGAGAGCTGAACGCAACGATCACCGATGCGCAGTGGATCGTGGAGGCATATTCGCTTTTCCTTGCGGCTTTGATACTGGTCGGAGGATCGTTGGGCGACCGCTTTGGGCGACGGCGCATCTTCGCTATTGGCATTGTGGTCTTCATTCTGGCCTCGATCGCGTGTGGTTTGTCGCCCAACGTGGCTGTACTGATTCTCGCACGAGCTCTCCAGGGCATCGGCGGTGCACTGCTGGTGCCAGGCAGCCTGGCAATTATCAGCGCCTCGTTCAGCAAAGACCAGCGCGGGCGAGCGATTGGCACCTGGTCAGGTTTTACTTCTGTGACCACCGCGGTGGGTCCGGTGCTCGGAGGCGTGTTGTGTGCCTGAGAGCCGTGATGAAGAGGCATCGGGAAGGTTGGATTGGTGGGGCACGCTGCTGGTGACGCTGGGGTTAGGAGCGATCGTGTACGGGCTGATCCAGGCGGGTTCCTTTGGCCTTGGCAGCCCACTTGTGCTCAGCACCCTGGCTGTGGGCATCCTCGCGCTCATCGCATTTCTGCTGGTAGAAGCCCGTAGTCCGGCACCAATGGTTCCGCTGAGCTTGTTCCGTTCGCGGACCTTTAGCGGGACGAATCTCCTCACGTTCTTGCTGTACGGAGCTCTCGGTGGCTTATTCTTCTTCCTCCCTTTCAATTTGATTCAAGTGCAGGGGTATACTCCCACTGAGCAAGCTGCTACCTTTGTGCCGTTCATTCTGCTGATGTTTCTCCTCTCGCGCTGGGCTGGTGGCTTAGTGAACCGCTATGGTGCAAAGCTGCCGCTCGTGGTTGGGCCGGTCATTACTGCCATTGGTTTTGCCCTCTTTGCCCTGCCAGGTATCACAAGTGGCGCAGGTAGTTACTGGACCACCTTTTTTCCAGCCGTGGTCGTAATGGGTATCGGCATGAGCATCACCGTCGCACCCCTCACGACAACAGTCATGGGTGCAGTAGAGCAACGTCACGCCGGTACCGCTTCTGGCATCAACAATGCCGTTTCCCGCACAGCCGGGTTACGCGCTATTGCAGTCCTGGGTATTGTCGTTTTATCCGTCTTCACGAACAGTCTTGATAGTCGCCTGGCCACACTGCATCTCTCGCCCGGTGTACGACAGCTGATCGAGGTGCAGCATACCAGGCTGGCCGGTATCACCATCCCCACGAATGTGAGCGATGAAGTGCGCGTAGCGCTCACCAGAGCGATCGATGAGTCATTCCTGAGCGGTTTTCGCCTGGTCGCACTGATCTGCGCAGCACTGGCCCTGGCCAGTGCGCTCAGCGCATGGTTGTTGGTTGAGGGAAAGGAACCTGAACGTGCAGCAAGTGCAGCGAAAGAGCCACAACCTGCTACACATGAGAACGTGGTTGAAACGTGACAGTCGTCCTTTCTAAAGGTCCTTCTCGGAGGCACTCGTCCTCTGCAGACGTTGCTCGTCCGCACGCTGTAGCAATGCTTTCGCTTCCTTCATGGTAGGCAGTGATGAAATGGCACCCGGTTGCGTAGTTGACAAAGCACCAACTGCGTTCCCTAGACACAGCGCATTTTCTATCACCTCTCTGTTCCAAGTGAGGTCGCCCTCCAGTAAGCCTGCGAGCATGCCTGCGACAAAGCCGTCACCTGCACCTGTGGTGTCTACTGGGCGGACTGCAAACCCTGGCATGTACCCACAGGCTTCAGCCGTAAAATACGTACAACCGGCCCTCCCTTGTGTCACTACCAAAAGTCGCAGACGATCATGCCACAGCGATCGTGCGGCACGTTCAAGGGTATTCTCGTCGCTGAGAAAGGTCAGTTCTTCCTCGCTGACCTTGATAATTTCTGCATGTTGCCAGCCATCGAGGATGCCTGCTCTCGCTGCATCAGGAGAAGGCCACAACGAGAGCCGCAGGTTCGGATCATATGAGAGCAATGCTCCATTGCCTTTGGCATGCTCGAGTGCTGTCATGGTAGCACCACGGCTCGGTTCATGAATGAGTGAGATGGAACCGTAATGAAAGATGTGACAGTGGGCAACGTAGGCCCGATCGACATCCTCTGAGTGCCAGAGCATATCCGCACTCGGATGCCGATAAAACATGAACTCCCGCTCACCGTCAGCGCGCAAAGAAACAAAAGCAAGAGCCGTCCGGGCCAGGGGGGTGAACCGTAAGCCGGCGGTATCCACCTCATAGCTTTGCAGTGTGTCAGCCAGGAAGTGACCGAACTCATCATTGCCCACTTGCCCAATGAAGCCAGCACGATAGCCTAGTCGAGCCACGCCGACTGCAACGTTCGCCGGGGCACCACCAGGGGCTTTTCTGAATGCAGGAGCCTGAGCCAGGCTCACTCCCGCTTCCGTCGAGATAAAGTCAATGAGCATTTCACCACAGGTGATTACATCCATCATAGCAGTCTTCAATAGAGCTTCCCCCTTTTTGGGCCAGCACTAGCCGTTGGGCAATATCTGCGTCTTGACGCCCTCACCTCGCCTGACCATGCTGAGTGCATTTGGAAAGTCCTCGAGAGGCAGGGCGGTTGTGAGCATCATCGCTGTATCGATTGCGCCGCTGCTCAGGAGATTGATCGCAGGCCCAAAAGAGTAGAGGACGGCCATCGAGCCAAGCACCGTGATCTCATCATTGTAGATGCGGAAAGGCGAGAGCGAAATCCTTGCCGTGCTAGGCGCAACGCCGAAGACCATCAGCTTTCCGCCGCGCTTGGCTGCCGCAAAGGCCCCTTCAATGGCTGATGCAACGCCTGTGACATCGATCACGCAATCGAATCCGAGCGGCTCGTCCTCAAGCAGTTTGTTGATGTCAGTTTGTATGAAGTCGACCCCTAGTTTCTTTGCGCGTTGCAGCCGTTGCGTATTGAGATCTACCACGGCCACCTTCGATGCTCCGCTGCGTAGCGCCAGCTGCACCAATATCAACCCCATCGTTCCCGCACCCACGATCAGGAAGGTATCACCAGGCCTGGGATTGAGGCGGTGCATGGCATGCACCGCGCAGGAGATTGGCTCGATCAGGGCTGCCTCTCGAAACGAGAGGTGTTCGGGCAGAATATATGCTTTAGCAGCAGGCACAGTAACATACTCGGCGCATGCCCCATCTACCGTGACTCCGATTGCGGCATAGTTAAGGCAGAGGTTCTCACGACCTGTGCGACAGAACTCGCAGTGGCCGCAGTACAGATTGGGTTCGACCGCGACCCTGGTGCCGACAGTCATTTTCATATCCCTCGTGCCGTTTCCTTGCGAGACGTTCCTTCCTACTGCAACGACCTCGCCTGCAAACTCATGGCCCGGCACGACAGGATAGCATACCAGGGGAGAGTCGCCATCCACGATATGCAGGTCGGTGCCGCAAATACCACAGGCCCCCACTCGTACCACCAACTCGTCCGGTTTCGGCGTCGGGTCTGGAAGGCTCCCTACCCGCACGTTGCCAGGAGCGTCGATGATAACTGCACGCATAATTGCCCTCTCTTCCTCATAGGTTAGTATACTGTATCGGCCCTGACGATACTGTTGGTTGCTATTGTCCTCAATTCCTTCTCGTCCTATTTGAGCGCGCCGCCCGTCAGTCCATGTACCAGGTGTTTCTGAGCGTAGATGCCGATTAAAACGGGCACCAGGATAATCATGGTAGCCAGCGCGGACACCTTCGCCAGGAAGAGACCTTCGTTGCTTGTAAAGGTAGCAACCATAATAGGCAAAGTGGGAGAGTTGGTGTAGGTCAGGGTAACGGCAAAAAAGAAATCGTTCCATGCGAAGATGATGGCGAGCAACGCAGCCGCAGCTAATCCTGGCGCTGCCATCGGCACAACTATCAAGAGCATTGTCTGCAACGTTGAACTTCCATCCAACCAGGCTCCTTCCAGTACCTCCTTTGGTAGGTCCATAAAGTATGAGCGGGACATCCAGATTATCAGCGGCAGATTCATTGCCGTGTAGACAATGATGAGCGTGAAGAGGT
>WNGR01008180.1_pt1 | contig 11055 bp, 11 predicted proteins | sample 5407581 | NCBI WGS metagenome assembly WNGR01 (sample SAMN13153383, study PRJNA577476) | soil metagenome | isolation source: 80 cm soil or saprolite under Garry oak tree replicate 2 | place: USA:California | collected 2016-06-15 | reverse complement strand
GCCCTCGCGGCCCGCCGCGGCCTGCCGGTCCTGGAGGACGCAGCCCAGGCCCACGGGGCCGAGCTGCGCGGCCGCCGCGCGGGCAGCCTCGGCCACGCCGCCTGCTTCAGCTTCTACCCCAGCAAGAACCTCGGGGCCTACGGCGACGCGGGCATGGTCACCGCTTCCGACCCCGACTTCGTGGCCCGGGTGCGGCAGCTCGCGAACCACGGGGGGGGCGCGAGCAAGTACGACAACGTCGTGCTCGGGACCAACAGCCGCCTCGACAGCCTGCAGGCGGCGATCCTGCGCGTGAAGCTCCGCCACCTCGACCAGTGGAACGAGGAACGGCGCGAGCGCGTGCGGGCCTATCGGGAGGCCCTCGCCGACGTGCCCGGAGTCGTCCTACCTTCCGAGCGGGCCGGGGCACGCTCGGCCTGGCACCTCTTCACGATCCGGGCGAGAGACCGCGACGCGCTGGCCGCCCATCTGAAAGCCCGGGGGATCGCCACCGCCATCCACTACCCGCGGCCGATCCACCTGCAGCCAGCCATGGCCGCGGCCGGGGGCCGGCCCGGCGACCTCCCGGTCTCCGAGCAGCTCTGCCGCGAGGTGCTCTGCCTGCCCCTCTACCCCGAGCTGCCCCTGGAGGATCTAGAGCGCATCGCCGCCGAGGTCCGCGCCTTCTGCACCGCCGCCGTGGCCCGCGCGTGAGCCCGGCCCGCGCGGGGCGCGTGGCCATCGTCCTCGTCCTGGCGAGCCTGCCCTCTCGCCTCCGCGGGCAAGAGGTCGAGCTGTTCCCCGAGGTCACGGTCCAAATGATGGCCGCGCGCTACGCGCCCACCGAGGACGCGTTCGTCTGGGACGGCTGGATCGGGGCGGGGGCGGGCCTCCTGCGGGTCGGGAGAGCCACCGCCTACTTCACCGCGGACGTGGAGACGATCATCGGACGCGAGAAGCGGACCTTCGACGCGAACCAGGCCGCCTACCACCTGGAAGCGGGAGCGCGGATCCGCTTCGGGCGTCACCTGCTCGACCCGTTCTTCCACCACGTGTCCCGCCACCTCGTGGACCGGCCCAAGGTCGATGCCGTCGACTGGAACATCGTGGGCCTGCGCGTCGCGGGGCCGCTGCCCGGCGCCACCGGCCGCTACGCAGCCAGCGTCGGCCACACGGTTCAATGGTCGAAAGTCAGCTACCGCTGGGAGCTGACCGTGCTCCTGGAAATGGACGTCGTGAGCCGGCCCTGGGGGGCCGCCTACCTCCTGGCGAGCGCGCGCGCGGTGTCCGTGAAGGACCCACCGGGGCTGGCCCGGGGCAACTTCGTGGACGTCACCGGCGAAGGGGGACTGCGCTTCCCGCGGGGAGGACGGAACCTGGCGTTTTTCGTCGCCTATGAGCACCGGAACGACGTGTACGTCGAGGTCCCCGGGGTGAGGAACCGGGCCCTGATCGGCCTGCACGTCGGCCTCGCCGCGGGGGGGAGCGCGGGACCGAACCTCCCTACTTCCTGGCCTGGGCCTCCCCGATGATCCGGAGCTGCGCGCTGGCCGCCTTCCTCACCTCGATGTGGCGGCTCGCGTCGCGCACCCGTTCGAGGTAGGCCACGTCCGCGGCCCGCGTCATCTGCCGCACGAGGATCTGGCCGATGTGGCGGTCCTCCGCGAAGGTCTTCAGCACCTCTGGGTCGCGGATCTTCTTGGCCGCCTCCTGCCGGATGAAGAAGTGGCGATCGCTGCGCACCACCTCCATCAGGGTCTCGTCCTGCCCGTGGTCCTCGTCGCCCAGGGCCTCGATCTGGTAGAGCAGGTCGTCGTCGCTCAAGGAGAGCCAGCCCCCGGTCCCGAGCAGCGAGCCGAGCGCCTTCACGGTCCGGCGCCGGTCCGGGCCATCCTGTGTCATCGGGATCCTTTTAGGCGAGCTGGGCGGCCCGGCGGTGGAACTCGTCCACCACCGCCTGGAGGGCCTTCTGGTCCTCGGCCGAGAGACCCTCGAAGGTCAGGCCGAAATCGTGGCCGTCCCGGACGGCCGCCTTGGTCCACTTGACGACCGCGGGAAGGCGGGAGTGGGCGACTCGCTTGCCGATCCGCACCTCGAGGGTGACGAGCGTCCCCGGATTCGGCGGGCTGCCGTCGCAGCGGACGCGGCCGCCCCCCAGGCTCAGGTCGGTGATGTAGGCGGACAGCCGGTGCATGCCCACGACGATCCGGCAGGGCACCACGTACGGCTGCAGCCGCGGCGTCCGGCGCTGCTCGCGCGTCAATGGCCGGCTCTATTTGTCATTGACCCCCCACCCTGTCCCTCCGATACATCGGAATGCGTCGGAGCTGCCTTGACTCGATCGGCACTGCTTCATTCCGATGTATCGCCCCACGGAGGGGGAGGGAACCTCAGCCGGCGAGGGCCGCGGCGATCCGGCCGTGGACCTCCCCCAGCAGGCGCAAACGATCCTCGTAACTGTACGATGCCGCGTCCACCGGGTCCAGGACCCGGACCCGGACGGCGCCGGGCTGGATGAGGAACCGGCCCCTGGGCATGAGGCGCTCGGCGCCCTGGACCGCGACGGGGACGACCCGGCTCCCTGCCGCGATCGCCACCACGAACCCCCCTTTCTTTAAATCGCCCAGCTCTCCCGTCCGGCTCCTGGTCCCCTCCGGGAAGATGATGAAGCAGTTCCCTGCCTGGAGCGAGGCCACGGCCCGGGCGATGGCAGCCTTGGACCGGCCGGGGTCGCGTCGGTCCACTTCGATGAAGCCCGCGTAGCGGAGGCAATAGTGGACGAAGGGAAACTTGTACAGCTCCGTCTTCACGACCGCTTTGAACGGCACCGGGACCAGGCCGAAGAGGATCGCGGCGTCGAGGTGGCTCACGTGGTTGGGCATCACCACGACGTTCCGGTGGTCGCGGAGGTTCTCGAGGCCCTCGAACGTCACCCGGACCCCGGCCAGGCGGCACGCAGTCCGGGCCCCGAACTGGCCCAGCGCGTACAAGAGGGCGGGCGAGCCGAGCGCGCGGGCGATCGGGTAGCCGAGCAGGCTGGCCAGGATCGAGTAGGGAAGAAGGAAGAAGACGACGAGTGCGGTCCGCATCAAGCTCATGCGGACGGCCCCGTGATGGTGGGCCGGTGAGGGGTCAGCTCTCGGAGGCGGGGGTCGAAGCGGGCGCCTCTTCGGCGGGCGGCGTGCCGTTCAGCAGCGCCTTCAACTCCTTGCCCATCTTGAAGTACGGGATCTTCTTCGGGGGGACGTCCACCTTCTCCCCGGTCTTCGGGTTCCGGCCCTTGCGCGGCGCACGGTTCCGGAACCGGAAGCTTCCGAAGCCGCGGATCTCGACCTCCTGCCCGCTCTGGAGCGCGGAGACGATGCTCCGGAGGGCCGCCTCGACGATGATGCCGGACTGCACCTGGGTGATGTCCAGGCGCTTGGCCACGATGCTGATGAGGTCGGCCTTGGTCATCGCGTTTCTCGACGGCTCGGATATGCTAGCGGGGCTCCCGTCCATCCCGGGTCCTTTCGCGCGGCGCGACCTAGTGGTGTGAAAATCGGCGGATTCTAGTCCGAGAATCCGCCGAAGTCAAGGAACCCTCTAGAGATCCGGCCCCTAGGCGTCGGAGGTGCGGCGGGGGCCCACCGGCTTCTGAGCCGGCCGCGCACCGATCCCGAAGGTCTTCGCGAGGGCCTTGTCGACCTTCTCCTCGATCGCGGTGCGGGGCTTGTCCTCCACCTCCGCGATCTCGCTGACCAGCAGGAACTTGGCGCGCTCGAGCATGCGCTTCTCGCGGAAGGAGAGGGCCTTCTTCCGGGACAGGTAGGTGAGTCCCTTCAGGACGACGGCCACCTCGTAGAGGCTGCCCGTCCGCATCTTGTCGGAGTTCTCCTTGAAGCGGCCCTTCCAGTTGGACGGCTGCTCGACGGTGCCGTCGCCCAGGAGGTTGAAGATCTTGCGCACGTCGGACGCGCCGATCACGGGGCGGAGGCCGACGCCGTCGGCGTTCTGTTGGGGCACCCAGACCCGCGAATCGTTCGACAGGATCCGGAGCTGGTAGAGGCTGATCTTGCCCGCCGGGGTGGGTCGGGTCTGGATGCTCTCCACGATCCCGATGCCGTGATTCGGGTAGATGACCTTCTCACCGACCTGGAAAACCACGCTGACCTCCTCGTATTTCTTTTTGACGCTCGGGCGGCCTGTGGGGAAAGGAAGTGAACCGATGCACGTCCAGTGTAACAAAGGCCCGGAGCCCGGGCAACTGGGATCAGCCCCCCAGGGTCTGGCGGTATGCCTTGAGGGCCTCCACGCAGGCATCCACCTCCGCCTCGCGGTTGTAGAAGTGGGTGGCGATGCGCAAGCCGTCGGGCTTGTCGCTCACGTGCACGCCCTTCTGGGCCAGGAAGGCGCGCGCCCGGGCCGGCTCCGCGACCTGCACGAGGGTCTGCCCCGAGCGGTGCTCGCCGCCCGGCGACAGCACCTCGAACCCCTCGCGGCCGAGGCGGAAGGTGAGGTACATGTTGAGGGCGAGCACCCGCTCGGCGACCGCCGCGATGCCGAGCCCGCCCAGGTAGTCCACTGCGGCGCCCAGGGCGAAGATCGGACCGAAGGACGGACAGCCCAGCTCGTGGCGCGCGTTCGACCGCTTGAGGCGGCAGCGCCGGTTGTCGAAGGCGAACGGGTCCTCCCCGCTCATCCAGCCGATGGCCCGCGGCGGCCGCTTCTCCAGGAGCTCGCGGCTCACGTAGACGAAGCCCGCTCCGTAGCCCGCGCAGAGCCACTTGTGCCCGGCGGTGGCGAGGGCGTCGACGCGGCTCCGGCGCACGTCCATCGGAAAGGCTCCCACCGACTGGCTCCCGCTGACCACCAGGCGGCGAGTGTCCTTGACCGCCCCGAAGGCGTCCAGGTCCTGGCGGCAGCCGTTGGAGTACTGCACGTGGCTGATGCAGATGGTGGCCGCGCGGGGCGCCTGCTCCGCCGCGAAGGACTCGATCCGCAGGATGCCCTCCACCGCCGGCATGAAATGCACGGTGACCCCGCGGTGGATCCAAGGCAGGGTCACGGTCGGGAACTCGATCTCGCCGGAGAGCACCGGGCCCTCGGTCTCGAGCATGTCCACGACCAGGTTGATCCCGGCCGAGGTGTTGGGGACGAACGCGATCTCGTCGGCTTCCGCCCCCACGAAGCGCGCGACCTTGGCCCGCACCGCCTCGCGCCGGGCCATCCACTCGTCCCAGGGCCCGTCGCCCCCTTCTTCGATCTGGCGGTAGAAGCGCTCCACCGCCTCTCGCACCGGGCGCGGGGTCGGCGACGTGGCGGCGGCGTTCAAGTAGACCTTGCCCTCGAGGCCGGGGAAGTCGCGGCGAACCTCGTCCCAGAGCACCGCCATGGCGCCTCAGGATACCCCAGGTGGAGCGACCGCACGGGGCTGCCCGGCCGGGTTAGACTCGCGCCACCCCCCTTACGTGTAGCAGCCTTCCCTCCCCCCTTACGTGGGGGAGGATAGGAGGGGGGGGCGATGAACAATAGGCTGGGGGTTCGCTGAAGGACGCGGAGCCGAACGGGCCGCAGCATTCCCCTCCCCTACGTGGGGAGGCGTGCCGTGAAGTTGAGGGTGCCAAGTGATGACTAATGCAACTCCGGGCGGAAAGGCATGAGTCACGTAAGAGGTGAAACGCCCACCCGTGCGGGTCCAAGCCCCGTGCGGAAGCTACTGGCTGCTCTGCGGCGGGTGACTGGCCGTGGGGCGAGAACCAGGGTCGCTCCGCGAGGAGCGGTCACGAGGTGGTCCGTCAGTGGCGAGTCTCTTAGGTCCCGAGTGGTGGCGTCGCAGATAGGCGCACCCGTCCCTCTCCAACGGGTAGCGTGGAGGCGTGTCGTACTTCCCTCGCCGGGATGCAGCTGGATAAGCCTGGCGAACGCTGGACGTGCTTACCGGGGCCGGGAGGCAAGATGGCAGCCGGCAACGACCACGGGAATCCTCACGCCGTCCGCGGCGGACTTTTCCGTCAAGGTAACGAGCCGATATAAGCAGTGCGAAATTCGACTCGAACGCGGCGTTGAGACGGGTGACCTATCCCGTCTCTTCGGAGGACTCAGCATCTTCCCGGTTAAGGCCCCGCCCAAGCGTCTCGACCCGAGGAGTGGCCGAGCCGCCGCAAGCGAGCGACCGAGGGGAGTAACCGTTGCGGAAGGAAGAAGAGGCGTCGCGTGACGCACTCTGGAGACGATGGCCTGAGGGCTCGCTCGCTTCTCCGCGGATCGCAAACAGCGCCCGCAGGTCACTCTGCGGCGGACAAGGGCTCGCACGCGGGGCGTCACGTGGTCGAGTCTGAGTCCGGATCAGGAAGCGAACCCCGGCCCGCTGCCGTCGCCGGTGAAGGAATGCCGATCTCGACGTCGACTCAGCCTGGCCGCGTATCTACCGAAGGTCAAAGCAAGCCGGCTCGTAAAGCCCATTCGCTGATCGACAAGGTCTACCTTTGGAAGAACCTTTACACGGCGTGGAGACGTGTTCGCGCCAACAAGGGAGCGCACGGTCTCGATCGAGTGACCATCCGCCACTTCGAGGCGGATTGGGAAACTCATCTGCGCGAGATCCAGCGCCAGCTTCAGGAAAAGCGCTTCACGCCCCTGCCCGTGCGCAGGGTCTACATCCCGAAAGCCTCCGATCCAAAGCAGCGGCGGCCGCTCGGGATTCCAACGGTAGCCGACCGCATTGTGGGCCAAGCAATCCTTCAGATCCTCGATCCCCTCTTCGACTCGTCCCTGTCGCAGCGGAGTTTCGGGTTTCGAAAAGGACGCAAGGCACATCATGCCATTGCCACCGTGATTCGCGACGCAAGGGACGGTTACCGGCACGTCGTGGATGCCGACATTGCTTCCTTCTTCGACCGGATCGACCATCTGGTGGTGATGTCCTTTGTACGAGCCCGTATCGCCGACGGACGTGTCCTGGATCTGATCGAGGCCTTCTTGAAGGCGGGTGTGTGTGAAGACGGCAGCGTCCGCGTCCCCACGGAGGGTACCCCGCAGGGTGGCGTCATCTCTCCCTGGCTCTCGAACCTCGTCCTCGACCAGCTTGACAAGGCTCTCGAGGGCAAGGGTCTGCGCCATGTGAGATACGCGGACGATTTCGTCGTACTCACCAAGACCCGGCAGGAAGCCGCAGACGCCCTGGCCTTCGTCGCTGAGGTGCTCGGGAAGCTCAAGCTCTCGCTCCACGAGACGAAGACTCGTCTCACGGATTTCAACGAGGGTTTCGAGTTTCTCGGGTTCCGCTTTCGACGCAGCCGCCTGGGTGTCCGGGCCAAATCCCTCGAGCGCTTCCAGGACCGAATCCGCTCGCTGACACGGCGCCAGCAAGGGAGGAATGTCGTGGCCGTCATCGCAGACGTGAATGCCATACTGCGGGGATGGTCGGGCTATTTCGGGGTCGCCGAAGTGGCGGACATCTACACGAAGCTCGACTGCTGGATCCGGATGCGCATTCGTTCGTTCCGCCTCCAGCGGCGCTGCTTGAATGACAACTGGCGGCTCCGGAATCAGCGCTTGGCGAAGTGGGGGCTTCTCTCGCTGCTACAGTGCAGGCCGTCCTCTCGGCTTTTGCTGGTGGATACGCAGACCCGTGAGAGCGGGTCGAGGCTCCTTGCGATGAGGAACCCGCGCGGGGTCGCCCAGTGCAGTAACGCTGCATGCTGAAGCAATGGCACACGCTGATGGGCGGTGCCAGGCGACGAAGGGGGGGCGGAGGCTACCCACCTCCGCCCTACCCACTGGATAGGGTGGGGGGTCGATGAAAGACGTGCTGCCGGAGATCGAGGCCTGGGCTCGGGAAGGCCAGCACTTCGCCCTGGCCACCGTGGTCCAGACCTGGGGATCGGCCCCGCGCGCCGCGGGATCCCGCATGGTGGTCGGGGCCGACGGCCGGATCGGGGGCTCCGTCAGCGGCGGCTGCGTCGAGGCCGCGGTGGTCGAGGCCGCCCGCGAGGTCCTGCGCACGGCCACCCCGAAGCTGCTGCACTTCGGAGTGGCGGACGAGACCGCCTGGGCGGTGGGCCTGGCCTGTGGCGGGACGATCGAGGTGTTCGTGGAGAGGCCCGACCCGTCGTTCTTCGATCGCGCGCGAAGGCTCGTGCAGGGCGACCAGGCTGCGGTGCTGGCCACCGTCGTCGAGGGCCCCCTCGCGGGCCGTTGGCTGGCGGCCCGCCCCGACGGACCGGCGGAAGGCACGCTCGGGAAGCTCACCGAGCCCGTGCGCGTGGCGGCCCTCGGTGCGCTCGGGGAAGGCAAGAGCCTGCGGACGCGGGTCGGCGAGGCCGCGGTCTTCCTGGACGTGCTCCGTCCGGCCCCCACCCTCGTGGCGGTGGGCGGCGTCCACATCGCGATCGCGCTCACCCGCATCGCCCAGGCGCTGGGCTACCGCACGATCGTGGTGGACCCCCGCCCCGCCTTCGGCAACGAGGCCCGCTTCCCCCACGCCGACCGCGTGGTGTCGGAATGGCCCGACGAGGCCCTCGGCCGGATCGGCCTCACCCGCGAGACCGCAGTGGCCGTACTCACCCACGACCCCAAGCTCGACGACCCCGCGCTGCGCGCGGCGCTTGTCAGTCCGGCCTTCTACGTGGGCGCGCTGGGCAGCAAGGCCACCCAGGCGAAGCGGCGCCAGCGGCTGCTGGAGGCCGGGCTCAGCGAGGCCCAGTTCGGCCGCCTGCATGCGCCGATCGGCCTCGACCTCGGGGGGCGCAGCCCGGAGGAGATCGCGGTCTCGGTGATGGCGCAGGTGGTGGCGGTGCGCAACGGGCGCGGCGGGACCGGGCGGGACGTGCCGGGTCCGGGCCGGTGATCGCAGCCCTGGTCCTCGCCGCGGGCGGTTCCCGGCGCATGGGCCGCCCCAAGATGCTGCTGCCTCTCCCGGGCGGCACCGTGCTCGCCACGGTCGTCTCGCGGCTCCTGGCCGCGCCGGTCGACCGGATCGTGGTGATCGTCGGCCACGAGGCGGCCGCGGTGCGCGCGGGGGCTGGACTGCCGGACGATGCGCGGGTCATGGTCCTGGACAACCCGGACTGGAACGAGGGCCTGTCGTCCTCGCTGCGGCGGGGCCTCCTCGCCTGCCCCGAGGCCGACGCGCTGGTAGTGGCCCTCGGCGACCAACCCGGCGTCGACGCGGAGGTGGTGCGTCGGCTGGTCGAGGCCTGGCGCCAGGGGGCGCGGCTCGCGGTGCCGGTGCAGGGCAGATCCGGCGACGGGAGCGCCTCCCGCGCCGGTCATCCCGTCCTCTTCGACCGATCGCTGCGCGGCGAGCTGCTGGCCCTCACGGGCGACGTGGGCGCGCGTGAGGTGCTGCACCGTCACTGGGACGAGGCCGCGCGGATCGACGCCCCGGGCCTGCCCGATCTGGACACGGAAGAACACTACCGGGCGTTCCTCGAGGGCCGGACGGCGGCCGGCCCGCAGGGCCTGGAGCTGCCGAGAGGAGAAAGCTGACCGCTGGCCCGGATTGATTCACCACCGGATGCGTTCGACTCGTTCCGGAAAGAGTACGAAAGGTAACAGTCCGGGGGCCGGCAGACCTGGGCACGCTGGGACCGAGCAGGCCTACTAGGCCGTGTCGGCCAGGCGCTGGCGCCGCCGGCGCGAAGCCTCGGCCAGCTCCCGGAGCAGCGGCTCCGTCCGTTCCCAGGCCATGCAGGCGTCGGTGATGCTTTGCCCGTAGACCAGCTCACGCCGGCCCTCGTGGTCCTGGCGGCCGTCGACCAGGAAGCTCTCCATCATCACCCCGAAGATCCCGGTCGAGCCGTCGCGCACCTGGCCGGCCACGGCGAGCGCCACCTCGGCCTGCCGCACGTGGTCCTTGCCGCTGTTCGCGTGGCTGCAGTCGATCATGAGCCGCGGGGCGAGGCCCACGCCCGTGAGGGAGGCGGTGGCCGACTCCACCTCGGCCGCGCCGTAGTTCGGGCCCCGGGCGCCCCCGCGCAGGATCACGTGGCAGTCGCGGTTGCCCATGGTGGCCACTATCGCGGCCAGGCCCTGCTTGGTCACGCTCAGGAAATGGTGGGGGTGCATGCTGGAGCGCACGGCGTCGATCGCCACCTGCAGGTTGCCGTCGGTGGCGTTCTTGAAGCCCACCGGCATGGAGAGGCCCGAGGCCAGCTCACGATGGACCTGGCTCTCCGAGGTCCGGGCCCCGATGGCTCCCCAGGAGACGAGGTCGGCCAGGAACTGCGGAGTGATCGGGTCCAGGAACTCCGTCCCCGCGGGGACGCCCAGCGCGGTCAGGTCCACGAGCAGCCGGCGGGCCAGGCGCAGGCCCTCGTTGATCGCGAAGCTCCCGTCCAGGTGGGGGTCGTTGATGAGCCCCTTCCAGCCCACCGTGCTGCGCGGCTTCTCGAAATAGACGCGCATCACGACCAGCAGGTCCTCACGCAGGGCGTCTGCCTGCGCGCGAAGGCGCCGCGCGTAGTCGAGGGCCGCGTGCGGGTCGTGGATCGAGCACGGGCCCACCACCACCAGCAGCCGGTCGTCCTGGCCGTGCAGCACCCCGGCCACCGCGCTCCGCGCCTCCGCCACGAAGGCGGTCCCCGGCTCGTCGAGGGGGATCTCCTCCATGAGGATGGCCGGCGGCAGCAGGGGCCGCAGGCTCTGAATGCGCAGGTCGTCGGTGCGGTGGCGCATGAAGCGCTTATCTTACTCCAGCGACACGGCCGGGCAGAAGAGCCGGGGCTCGCCCCGCTTCCACCAGCGGCCGCTCGTGGCTCGCTCCGCCGCGTCGGTGAACCGGTAGTCGTGAACGAGCGCCCGCACGTAGCGCGGAGGCCCCTCGGGGAACGGGTCGGCCGCCAGCAGGCCGAGCACCGGCGGCGACCCTTCGAGCAGACGCCGGAAGAGTCCCGGGAGCCACGGGCTACCCTGGCAGTCCCCGAGGGCCGCGAACCACATCTGCCAGTCGAGGCGCGGCTGGTGCGGGGCCACGAAGGCGGGACGCCGCGCGGGATCGCCCGGCTTCCAGGGGAACGCGTAGTCGCGCCAGGTCTCGCCGTCCACGCTTCCCTGTACGACGATCTCGGGCCGCGTGGTCGTCATGATCGCGAA
>WNGR01008178.1_pt1 | contig 11057 bp, 9 predicted proteins | sample 5407581 | NCBI WGS metagenome assembly WNGR01 (sample SAMN13153383, study PRJNA577476) | soil metagenome | isolation source: 80 cm soil or saprolite under Garry oak tree replicate 2 | place: USA:California | collected 2016-06-15 | reverse complement strand
CTGTCTGGGAGCGTCCCTTTCGGTCTCACGCTCGACCCGGCTGGCAAGTTATGGTTTACTGCCGGTGGCTCGTCGGCCAACTACATCGGGGAGATGGCTCCATAACCCCTCGCCTCCATCAAACCGGTCGGAGAACCAATTTTATCTGGCAAACAACAAGAGCAATGGGAAAATTCCGGTTGCCATTCTTTCAACAGGCTCTTTTGACGCTAGGAAGTACCCTCATAAATCATCAAATTACAACTCAATCTTAACCAGATCATAACCAGATCATAACCTCTTTGCTCTTCCTCAATTCTCTGCAATCCTTCTATACTGTACACGGTTGCCTTTTTGTCTTTTATTGATGAATTGGCATATTTTAATGTTCATTTCGGGACAGAGTTCACTTGTAGGAGGATTTCATGAGTCACCTGAAGCATGTGAGGGTGATCGCACCCCCTCACGGTATTGCTGGTTGTCCTGTCCATCGTGGCCACTACCGGTAGTGCCTTTGCAGCTAGCCCGGTCAACCTGGTCACTGTCTCCGGCCCAAGCCCCTATGCTGGCTGTTCGATCGCTGGCCAGCCAGGTACCAATTACCTCAATGCTGAGGTTGAACCCTGGGTTTCCGTCAATCCGGCCAATCCTAAAAACATTGTTGGCGTGTGGCAGCAGGACCGCTGGTCGAACGGCGGGGCTCGGGGCCTGGTCGCTGGCTTCTCATCCGATGGTGGGACGACCTGGGGCGAGAGCACGCTGCCCTTCAGCGGGTGCGCTTCCGGGGCCATCTTGGACCCGTTCACCGGGGCACCGTACAACCGGGCCTCGGATCCCTGGGTCTCCATCGGGCCTGATGGGACCGCGTACGCCATCGGTCTGTTGGCGACCAACAGCACCGGCGGGACGGCCAGCGGCAACAACGACACCGGTGTCGCGACTGTCACCTCGAGCGACGGCGGCCGTACCTGGGTCAACCCGAACTTGATCAAGTCCGACCAGGGCACCAGCCCCGTCTTCGAGTTTACCCATTTCTTCAACGATAAGGAGTCCATTACCGCCGATCCGCTCCATGCAGGCACCGCATACGTCGTGTGGGACCGGCTCGTGGCCCCGAGCCACAGCCCGGATGCGGCCCTCCACGCTCACGCGTTCCGAGGCCCGACCTGGTTCTCCAAGACCACTGACGGCGGCAAAACCTGGACGGGCACCCGGGCGATCTTCGATCCCGGGCAGAACAGCCAGACCATCGGTAACCAGGTCGTGGTCGATCCCAAGACGGGCGTCCTCTACGACTTCTTCCAACTCTTCCAGACGACTGGCTCTCCCAACTTCACGCCGCGTGGCTCCAGCGCCTCCTTCATCTCGTCGTCCGACGGCGGCAAGACCTGGTCGCAGCCGACGGTCGTCTCGGCCGAGCAGACGGTGGCGGATACCGACCCGAACACAGGCCAAGCCATTCGCACCGGCGAGAGCCTTCCCGAGGTCGCCATCGACGCGAGCACCGGACAGTTGTACGTGGTCTGGGAGGACGCTCGCTTCACGGGCGGAACCGTCAACCAGGCCGTGATCTCCAGGTCCACCAACGGCGGGGCGACCTGGAGCGCACCGGCCGTGGTCAGCAAGGTCACCGGCAGGCCCGCCTTCACGCCTACGGTGGCCGTCAACTCGGCGGGCACGGTCGGCGTGACGTACTACGACTTCCGCAACCTCCCTGCAGGAGATACGACGGATCTGCCGACTGATTACTGGCTCACCACGTCGACCAATCATGGCGCGAGCTTCTGCAACGAGGTGCGTATCACCCCTAGCTCCTTCGACATGCTGAACGCACCCTTTGCAGGTGGCTTCTTTGTCGGGGATTACCAGGCCCTTGCCAACATTGGTACGACGTTCGAACCGTTCTTCGTCCAGACGAACGACGAGAATACCAGCAATCGGACAGATGTGTTCACAACGTTTATCTAGCCGTTTCTGAATGCTTCGCGTATCACAGCCGCGCCCACTACAGGGCGCGGCTTCTGTCAGAGCAGCATGTTGAACAACAGGAGAAAAGGTGGTAAGTATTAGGGTGATGTTCAGTCGTACGAAGGGGAAAGGCTACCACGATGATAGGAAAGAAAGAGCGCTGCCCCCCTCATTTATGCTGCCCTATCGACCATCTCTAATTTCCCGGTGTTGATGTCGATCACCAGGCCGTGGACGGGGATTTTCGGCAGGTAGGGGCTGTTGCGAATAACGTTGACGACTTCGCGCACGTTAATGTGAACGTCCTGGAAAGCTCCCAGCCAGCGAATCAGTCCCTGCTCGTCGTTCAGTCCCTCTTGTTTCATCAACTGCTGAGGGTTTACGCCTAATGCCTGCATCGAAGAGATCATGACTGTGGGATCTGCATGGGCCAGTCCGCATTGGGTGTGGCCAATGACGGCAACTTCGCGTACGCCGAGCAGGTAAATTCCACCCGCCAGAGAGCGAATAAGATCATTTCCAGCGCCTGCTCGCTCTGGTTCAGAGATCGTTGCGCCAGCTGTTCGCAGTTCGAGCACATCGCCACGTTCCAGTCCCAGCGCCTGCTCAAACATCTGCACCAGGCGACAGTCCATACAGGTTACCAACGCCATATGTTTACGTGGGGCATGCCCGATCACAGGCAGCGTGTTCTGCTGCACAAAGCGCTCGTTATGAGCCAAAATTTCATCAATTCTCATTTAAATACTTTCCTTTGGCCGATAATGATTTTTCCCAATCAAAACCGGTCCTGTCATGCTGAGCGCAGCGAAGCATCTGTCTGCCCATCGCGATAGACCCGAAGCTCGCGCTCAGGGTGACAAAACATTGCCGATCTTGGTCGGGAAAATTCATAATCGACCCCTACATTATTGATTGCGCCCAGGGGCGCGATTTGGGTTTACTCTCCCTGTCCGAGGGAGTAGCCAATTTTTCCGTCGAAGTTGTAGAGGTTCTCCGTCTTGATGAAGTCAAATCCGGCATCAGCTACACGCTGAAGCAGGGCTATGATCTGCGCATGACGGGTTATATCGTCCCGGTTATGTGGCATGAAGCGACAACGCCAGTGATCGGTACAGAAGGTTTCTGGCAAACCATGCGGCCAGACCTTTGCTCCACGGTTTGTAATCATTGTCAGTTCAAGTCCATCACCATTGACCTGTTGAAGCGCTTCGCCTAATTGATCGGGAGTGCCATTTCGCCAATCCAGGTAGACATCCACTCCAACCAGCTCTTTCTGCTCAATTGCCTTCGTAATGGTAGCGTGTTCGCTGGAGATATGTGTTGGAGCTGAAGTATAGTTGACGGCCTTGAGCACCTGCGGCTGTTGACCGAGCCGGGTAATCACCGCATCTGCGAACTCTTTTGTGCCAACTTTTTCCCTGCTCACGCCCTCAACATAGATATCGTAGGTGTGGATGCCCTCTTCGATGGTACGCAACCAGGCATTATGAACCAGCGTAGCGACATCTGGCTGATTAATATGCACCAGCATCATCACTGCAGCAAGTAGTAGCCCCGAAGGGTTAGCCAGGTTCTGGCCTGCCCGGCGAGGAGCGGAACCATGGATGGCCTCAAACATAGCACAGTAATCGCCGATATTGGCCGAGCAAGCCAGGCCAACTGAGCCTGCAACCTGTGCTGCTACATCAGAGAGAATGTCCCCATAGAGGTTAGGCAAGACGATCACGTCGAAAGCCTCCGGCGTATCCGCGAGTTTGGCCGAGCCGATATCGACGATCCAGGTCTCATTTTCGATATCAGAATACTCTATGGCAATCTCGTTAAATACGCGGTGGAACAGACCGTCGGTGAGCTTCATGATGTTATCCTTCATAAAGCAGGTCACTTTCTTGCGATTGTGGCTCCTGGTGTACTCGAAGGCATAACGGATAATCTTTTCGCTGCCCGGGCGGCTGATGAGCTTGAGGCTCTCCATCATGTCGTTTGTCTGGCGATACTCGATGCCGGTGTACAAATCCTCTTCATTCTCACGGATAATGACCACGTCCATGGTAGGATGTTTGGTCTCGACAAACGGGTAGTAGGAAACGCAGGGCCGCACGTTGGCATAGAGGCCAAAAGTAGTACGGGTCGTGACGTTGAGACTCTTATAGCCCCCACCTTGGGGAGTGGTAATGGGCGCTTTAAGAAATACCTTTGTGCGGCGCAGCGATTCCCAGGCGCTGGGTTCGATACCGGCGCTGATGCCACGCAGATAGACTTTTTCGCCAACTTCGATCACCTCGATCTCAATGCGAGCGTCGGCTTCCGTAAGAACATGGAGGGTAGCGTCCATAATTTCTGGACCAATACCATCTCCGTAAGCAACTGTTATCGGTGTGTTCTGTGTCATGACAGTTCCTCGGGTGGTTTGTGTATGTGTTGTCTCTGTTAAGCTACTCTTACATTTGTTGGCTTCAGTTTAGCATAGCGACGGCTACGGGTACAAGACTACCTTCCAGGCAGGGTGTCCCTCGTTTTTTTGCGAGGAGAGCCTGGCACCCGCTCCGCCCCCTGGCACCCACAATTTACACAGGTAGGTTTTTGGGAAGCGGGGTCCAGGGGCGCGCCCCCTGGCGGGGGTTTGGGGGTATCCCCCAAGCTTCTCTCTCCTCCGCCGCCGCAGGCGGCGTGCCCAAAAAAGCTCGATGTCTCTACGAGACAGAGAAGGCAATGAAAATCGCATATTTCGTGCAGGAGCGGGAGTAGTATGCGATTTTCAGAGGAACCTACCCTTGAGAGGAGTCCCACCGCCCAGTCAATCAGCGTCCGGTCCTCCCCTCAGAACTGGGGTGCAAGGGGCTTTGCCCCCTGCCGGGGCGCGGGGTGTCCCCGCACACTCTTTTTCCCCTCAAGGAGGGCCGCAGGCCCGACGAACTAATTCTGTGTGGATGTCAGGTAAGTATATGGCGTATTGTAGCAATCTATGAAGATAGGGAACAAGTCAACAAAATAATACTAAGCAGATTCGAAGATGTTATATTTGTTAGTAAGCGGCAGAAAAAGTTGATCTCGTATTCAGTTTCGACATTTGTGAAGGGATAACTATGAATCATCAAGATCATCTTGCCTTCCTGCGTGAAGGAATACCCGGACAGGGTGGCACATGGGCTGACCTTGGCTCAGGGACAGGAGCCTTTACACTGGCCCTTGCCGACTTGATCGGACCAACAGGACAGATCTATTCAGTGGACAGAGACCAGGGTGCACTGAGAGAGCAGGAAAAGGCCATGCATGCTCGCTTTCCCTCTACAACCGTTCACTACCTGGCTGCCGATTTTACCAGCCGACTCAATTTACCTTTGCTTGATGGGGTGGTGATGGCGAACTCACTGCATTTTGTGCGCCAGAAGGAGCCGGTAGTGCACCTGGTGCGGAGCTATCTGCAGCCCGGTGGACGCTTAATCATCGTGGAATACAACGCTGACAGGGGGAACCCATGGGTGCCATATCCGTTCTCCTATGGTACCTGGGAAATAGTAGCGCGTCAGTGTGGATTTGCGAATACCCGACTGCTTGCAACGCGGCCAAGCCGCTTTTTTGGCGAAATGTACTCAGCAGTAAGTTTGTGAAGCGACTTTTCTTGACGCTCTTAGAGAAGTGAAGTAGAATATCCAGAGAAAAATCTATAGCTAACTCTGTACTTGAAAAGGTAGCAGCGACCCTCGTTTGCAGTCGCCTTGAAGAGCGGTCCCTGGCTGATAGCGATCAGATAGGGACGAGGTGGCATAAGAGATGTACGACTTGCAACAGCCTATCGGAGAATTTATTCGGCAACTTCGCCGCCAGCGTAATCTCACTCAGACCGAGTTGGGTGGACAGCGCTTCTCAAAATCGTATGTAAGTGCAGTGGAACGAGATAAAATCGTACCCTCTCATGTTGCCATTCGCTTCTTTGCGGAGCAATTGGGTCAACCGGGTGAGTACTTTGAGGAGATTCTTCAGCAGAGCAAGGATATGAAGCAAGTCTCTCCGCTGATAGAGACTCACATTTATGGTACCGGTGACCAGGACATTCAACCAGAAGAGAGCCTGACCCTGCTTGATATCTTGCTCGAAGGTACAGAACTGTATAACCTGCCATTGCCGCCTGAATTTCCCACGTTTTCTCCAGAGGTTATTGCCAGGCTTCCACAGCATAAGCAAGCACGTTACTTCTTCTTGATGGGCTTAATTACCCAGGAAAAAGGAGACCTTTCTGCGGCTCTCACTGCCTTTGAACATGCCCTGGTCCTTGCATCGGCGAAATACCTTCCGGCAATCCTCAACGAACTAGGGACGAACTACTATTTATCACAGAACTATCACACTGCGCTGTGCTACCACAAACGAGCACTTCATCTGCTTCAGGAGGAGATAGCCAGTAGCACAAAAACTGCTCTGATATTGAGAGTTGAACTTCATTGCGCCAGTGATTACCGTGCCCTTGGTGCTCATCAGCAGGCTCGTGAACACTATGACCGTGCGCGCCTCTACCTTAATTCTGCCCATGATATGAGAACGGCTGGGCAACTGTACCTGGGTCTGGGCTATTGCACGTACGCATACATCTACCAGAACCTGGCTCTTAGATCCTCGAGCATGTCTGCTGCGTCTAATATGAATGGTACCAGGCAGAGCCTGGATGAGGAGACAGAGCGCGAGTTTCAACGTGCAATTGGCTTTCTTCTGCAAAGCAGAACCCTTTATCAGGTAAGTAGTAATCAGATAGGAGAGTCTAACGCCCGCCTCTTGCAGGCCATGGTGTTGCTTGACTTCAGTACCTGGCGTAGGCAGGTAGTAGAGGAGAGGGCAAGACACACGGGAACTCTCTCAGTCACACACAGTGCAACCTTACTCGATGAGGCGGCGGAGCTATGTCGCCAGGTAATTATAGCATGGCAAGACTTCCCTACCGCTTCTGACACTCCTCCTACTGAGTTAGAGATAGTCTTGTATGTAGCATTGGCCTACCTTATTCGTGTATTTGGGCAACGCGCAACCCTGGCCCGACTTGGTGGATATACTGACACTGCTATGCGTGAACTGTCTCTAGCAACCGACCTCTGTCAGCAAGTGCTCAATACCTTGTCAGAGCAGGCCTTCCCGTGGTCATTGATACAGGATGCGGTGACGCTCCATGTCAGTAACGTAAAATATCATCCCCAGTCGCTGCCACATTTACCCCGTTTGCCTGACCTGTCTGCGCAGTCGGGCACACTACCCCGAAGCTTGATGAGCCAGGCTGAAGTCTACTTTGCAGCAGCAGAGATCGCTGAAGAGCTTGGCCGGGCTGCCGCAACGCCCCATTATTCCCACGATTGTTACACTTTCGCCAATCAATACCTTCGAAATGCGCTGAGCATGACACGGGAAGCAGTGCCGGACAAAGAACATGATTTCAGTTACCTCGTTCGCTGCTACCAGCGCTCTGTCAGTATCCTGGAGGAACGCATCCAGGCTTCTCCTGCCCTGTCTGAGGAAACTACTCCAGTCTTGCTCAGTATCCTCAAAGATGCACTCTACCAGTTGCATAGCAGTAATTGAACAACCAGCTAACACCTCTTGAGGAGAGAGACTTTCTTCTTGAGTTCTCACTGCCTACGGTAGTTCGTAAGAGGTTTTGGATGGATGCGGGGTTTGCAGCCAGCGGCTGCAAACCCCGCATCCATTCAATGAACATCTGAGCCGCCGCAGGCGGCGAGAAGTCCTGAAGAGTTACAAAGTCCGTGTCAAGTCTAGAAAAAATACCCGGAACTATGTTATAATTTTAAGTGGGAAAAGTCTCGTGACTTCTATGGAATGAAAAGAGTAGTTCCATGACGCAGAACAAAGAACTATTCTCTACAAAAGAATGTGCTCCAGGGAAAATCATTCTCCTTGTAGAAGACGACTTTGCTAATGCCTCACTGCTGGTTGAGGCGATTGAGCAAGAGACGCCATATAAGGTTGTGTTGGCCCCTGATGCCCTTGCTGCCCTGGAAGTTGCCAGCCAGATCAAACCCAACCTCTTTCTCCTGGATTATCGATTGCCCCGGGTGGACGGTATTAGCCTCTCCGATCAACTCCGTGCTCTAAAAGGGTTAGAAGATGTTCCCACTCTCATAGTAACTGCAGACATGGAAATACCTCAGACCGAGTTAGAAACCCGCCAGATTGTGAGCATCGGTAAGCCGTTCGACCTCGATGAACTCCTCCACACCATTGAAGAGCTGGTCAATCCGGTGCCCTCTGTTCGTGATTGATCTGGTCTGGTTTTGTGAGCCAGTCTGAGAGGCAGTGCCGCCCTCAGACTGGCTCACAAAACCTTACACTTCCTCCAATGCCTGTGTTGCTATATCCATTGCAATGACTTCACCTCCACGCAGAACGCGCATAGGAATCGTCTCCCGTTCTTCGCTCTGTGCCAGGACGCGGAGCAATGTAGCATTATCAGGGACGGGTGTACCTGCTACATCGAGCAGAATGTCGCCGATGAACAGGTCATTGTGGTTCGCCTGCCTCTCTGGTCGTATACGAACGACCAGTACTCCTGACGCTTGCCCAGACTTTAAGGTCTGGCGTATGTTGGCTGGCAACTCCACTGTCTGTATCTCTATTCCCAGAGTGATGCCCCGCTGCGGCAGTTCTGCCAGCCATGTACTGACGACATTGCTCGGAATTGCCACGGATAAGTCGCCACCGAAGATCATAGCATTGATTCCGACCACCTTGCCGTCGGCATCCAACAGCGGCCCGCCCGAATTTCCGGGAGCGAGACGTACATCCGATTGGATGTACTCCGTTGTCAGGTCGTCGGCAAGCTTCACCGACCTTTTACTGCTCACAATGCCCGCCGTGATGACCCAGCGCTGACCCCAGGGGTGGCCTACGGCGAAGACCCACTCTCCAACTCGCAGTTTCGCTGAATCAGCTGCGGGAAGAGCCTTCAGGTTGTCTCCCTTGACTTTGAGCAGTGCCAGGTCGAGTCGGGGATTGCGGTCAAGCACTTTCGCTTCCAGGGTGCGCCCGTCCGCGAGAAGTACCTGAACCTTCATGTCATCGCGAGGGACGACATGGTTATTCGTAATCAATCGCCCATCTTTATGCCAGATGATGCCAGTCCCACCTCCGCGTCCCTGGGTATAGACCTGGACGATACTCGGCTGCACTTCGTTGAACATTGCAACGAGTGTGGTCGAGAAGACGTCAGGTAGAGGAAGCGATGATGTTGTTGTGGGTGTCGAAGATGCTGCAGGTGTTGTTTGTGTCATGGTATACGTGTCCTTAGTTGCGCTGCCCGATTGTTACCGAGAGGGTTTGGATGGCGTTGCCACGAATAACTTCTACGGGGACAGTTTTGCCTACACGGTCGCCTACCAGTAGTATCTGCAGGTCCTCAGAATCGTTGATAGCATGACCGTCGAGTGTGACCAGGATGTCACCGATCATGATGCCACCACGCTGGGCAGGACTATTATCATCGACTTTGAGAATGAGCAGCCCGTGCTCTTGTGGGCGCCCTGCGCGTTGAGCGACCGGCAGTTCTACCAGCTGGCTGCTGATGCCGAGGTAGCCACGCTTGATATGACCCTGCTTCACCAATGTATCGGCGATGTTTTTAGCGATATGCATGGGAATTGCCAGGGCGACACCATTAACCAATCCGGTCGTCAGGACACCAAGCACCTTCCCCTGCATGTCTATGAGGGGTCCTCCTGAGAAGCCAGGATAGGGTGTCGCGTCAGTACGGATGTAGCGTTCAAGTGTAGCACCAGCACCGCGCCCGGTGCGCAATGGGCCACCAATGGTGCTGACAACGCCAGCGCTCGCCATTGGCCCCTCATTTGAAGTTCGACCCACGGCCATAACCAGTTGACCGACCCGTGCTGCTTCATCTGAGGCAATAGCTGCTTCGAGCCCGAGATCGGCTACGCGCAATACTGCCAGGTCAGTTGCCGGGTCACGGCCAACTAGTTTCGCTGAAAGTGTCCGTTTATCATGAGTCTGAATGCTTAAATCTTCTTCACGCTCCAGCACGTGATCTGCCGTCAGCACTAAATCCTGTGCATAGACAATACCACTGGCGGGTTGCTGTGGCCGCCCATTGACGAGTACAAGTGCTGGCTCAATGCGCTCAACTGCGTCTGCCATCTGGTTTGAGAGTGTGCGTAGCAGGTGAGTGCTGGTTGTGTTGGTTGTGTTGGTTGTTGGTTGTTCCATTAGCTTAACCTTTTCTCGTGTGTCCATCAGATACTGCGGGGGTGAAACCCTTGTGCATACTATACGTGATAGCATTAGGAGAGCACATCAGTCATTTTGCTAGTTTCTGACCTGTAGAAATAACCAGGGAATACCCTGTGCAACAGACGAGATTGAAGTTCACCGCGAGGTAGCGTATAGTTAACCCAGAGGATGTCAATAGAACAAGGAGGAAGAAAAGCTAATGGCCGAGCCTGAACATACAGTCGTAGTAGGTGTCTTTACAGATCGCACGAGTGCAGACCACGTCATGGATGAACTTCGGCTTGCCGGGTTTCACAATGACCAGATCGGGTTTGTCGTGCGTGAAAGTCAGCCAACAGAGCCTCTTCCTGCGACTGATGAAGCAACAAAAACTGAGACTGGCCCAACTACAGCTGCTGGTGCCGTGACGGGCGGAGTTGTGGGGGGACTGGCGGGAGCGGCAGCAGCATTCTTGATCCCTGGCTTTGGCCCTGCAATTGCCGGGGGCATTCTGACAGCAACCCTTGGAGGCGCTGCTATTGGAGCGGCAGCTGGTAGCCTGATTGGAACTTTTGTGAAGATGGGGGTGCCGGAAGAGGAAGCTCACTATTATACACAGGAGTTTCAGGCTGGTCGAACGATTGTGATCGTTCAGGCGAATGGCCGTCACTATGAGGCTTTCCGTATTCTGCGGCGAAACCAGGCGTATAATGCCAGTACCCCTCCCGGGGTGAACGAGCAAGATCCGGGAGTTTCAGGAGAAACTGAGGAGCTTCAGGCTCCCGAAGTAAGCGAGCAGGATCAGGGAACTTCAGGAGAAACAGGTGAGCCTCAGGCTCGCGGAAATGGATGATGTCGGCACATGGATGAACAGGAAATAGAGC
>WNGR01012116.1_pt1 | contig 11058 bp, 9 predicted proteins | sample 5407581 | NCBI WGS metagenome assembly WNGR01 (sample SAMN13153383, study PRJNA577476) | soil metagenome | isolation source: 80 cm soil or saprolite under Garry oak tree replicate 2 | place: USA:California | collected 2016-06-15 | reverse complement strand
CTGACCCGGCCGTACCGGAAAATTACTATCGATGAGAAACGGCTCGAGCGGGCGGAACAGCAGCCGCGCCGGATCGTCGGTGCGCGGCCGCACCTCCTCGTCGCTGCCGCGCACGACCTTGCGCAACTGTTCGAGCACGAAGGTGGCGACCGTGGTGTCCTCGCCGCGTTCGATGGCGCGCTCGAACTCTCGCATCAACAAAGCCTGCGCCTGCGGCGGAAGCTGCGCGAGATAGTCCCTCAGCCGCTCGATCGATGTCTGGCTCATACGCCCGGTATGCACATTGGTGTAATAATGGACGGTGAAACAGTCCAGCGGGCATGATAAAAGCGCGCGCGTTAAGAAGTCGTTTAGGAATAATGGAATTGGGGATATGCGGGGTGCTGTTCCATCCGGCTGCCCCCGGATCCACCGCCAACGGCGCTCACACCCCCGGCAGCACCAGTTCCGCCCGCAGCCCCCCGATCGGCGCATTGCCGAGGATCAGGCTGCCGCCGTACAAGGCCGCGAGATCGACCACGATCGACAACCCCAGCCCGGAACCTGGCTTGGACTCGTCCAGCCGCTGGCCGCGGCGGGAGACCTGCGCCCGCTCGGCCGCCGACAACCCGCGGCCGTCGTCGTCGACGATGATGCGCAGCATCGGACCGGCGCCGGGCGCAACCGGCCGTTCCACCAGCACCTCGATGAAGACTTGCGACGCCGCCCACTTGCAAGCGTTGTCGACGAGGTTTCCGGCCATCTCCTCGAGGTCCTGCCGCTCGCCGCGAAACTTCGCCTGCGGGTCGGCCGTGATCGCGATGGCAATGCCGCGGTCGCGATGGATTTTCTCCATGGTCCGGCGCAACGCCTCGATCGCGGGCGCGACCTCGGTAATGGTGCCGATAATGGTGAGACGCGCGGCGATGCGCGCGCGCTCCAGATGGTGCGCGACCTGATCGCGCATCACGTCTGCCTGCTCCAGCACCTTCGTCGCGAATGCGTCGGCAGCGTGCGCGGAAGCTTCGTTAACGATCACGGACAACGGCGTCTTGATGGCGTGGGCGAGATTGCCGACATGGGTGCGGGCGCGCTCGACGATCTCGCGGTTGGCGTCGATCAGCGCGTTGGTTTCGCGCGCCAACGGCGCGATCTCGACGGGAAACTCGCCTTCGAGCCGCTCGGCGCGGCCGGAGCGGATATCGGCGATCGATTCTGAAATGCGCTTCAGCGGCGCGAGGCCGAAGCGAACCTGGAAGATCGTGGTCAGCACCAGCACGATCGACAGCGCGACGAAGGTGCCGCCAAGGTAATAATCGAAGCTGCGGGTTTCGTCGAAAATCTCGCTGGAGTCGCCGGCGACGCTGACCAGAAACTTGCCGTCGGCGCCGAGGTCGACCGGCCGTTCCACCATCCGCAGGTTCTGGCCTTCGGGGCCATCGATATAGCCGAGACGGATTCCGGCCGCGGTCAAATCAGCGCCATGGTCTTCAAGCTTCGGCAGCTTCTTGTCCCACAGCGAACGCGACGCGCGCAGTTCGGGTTTTTCGGAGTCGGTACGGGTAATCTGCCAGTACCAGCCGGATAGCGGTAATTCGAACAACGGTTCGCCGAGCGATTGAAATTGATCGGGCGTGCTGTCCGGAGTCGCCACTTCCGCGATGATGGTGCGAAGATAGAGGTTGAGACGGCGGTCAAAAGCGCGCTCGGTCGCGTCGCGGTATACCGATGACAGCACGATGCCGGTGATGAACAGGATCACCACCACCCATGCCGTCGCAGACAGGAACAGACGGGTGGCGAGCGAGCTACCGCGCATCAGGGCTGATTCCGAAAAACATGTCCTCGGTCACGACCCTAATGGATGGATGCCGATTTTCGAACAAAATCATGCTCGAACAAAAGGATAGATTGGGTACCCGAGCAACGGCGTTAATCAGGAACCAGGCGGTGGCGGCGTCAGCAGATAGCCAAGCCCGCGCACCGTCTGGATAATATCGACATCCAGCTTCTTGCGGATGCGGCCGACGAACACCTCAATGGTATTGGAGTCGCGGTCGAAATCCTGATCGTAGAGATGCTCAACCAGTTCGGTGCGCGAAACCACGCGCCCGGTGTGGTGCATGAGGTAGGCCAACAGCGGGTATCCAGCGAGACCGGCCCGCAGGTCAGCTCCGACTGGGCATGGCCGGTGGAGCGGCGCAGCAGCGCGCGGATCCGTGCCAGGATCTCTTCGAGATGAAAGGGCTTAGCCACATAGTCGTCGGCGCCGGCATCGAAACCCTGCACCTTGTCGCTCCAGCGATCGCGCGCGGTCAGGATCAGCACCGGCATCGCGCGTCCGTTGCGCCGCCAGGCTTCCAGCACCGAAATACCGTCCATTTTCGGCAGACCGATGTCGAGCACGACCGCGTCATAAGGTTCGCTGTCGCCGAGAAAATGCCCTTCCTCGCCGTCGAACGCGCGATCGACGACGTAGCCGGCGTCGGTCAGCGCCGTGGTGAGCTGACGATTGAGATCGGGATCATCTTCAACGACGAGCAGGCGCAAGATGGTCTCCGCGTTTGAATGGCAGGATTGCGCCCACAACATGAGCCTCGCGGGCGTGAACGGGCCATGAACAATCATAACCCCGAAGGTTACTTTTTCTTCACAACCGGTTTCGCCAGCATTCGACCGCGCCGGACGCGTCCTGGCCAGGCGGCCCTTTCGGGGTCCGGCCACGGAAAAAGACGCCTATCACGCGAATGGAACGTCCCAATAGGCCGCCGGCCGCGGCGGTCGCGGGTCCGCCGCTCCCCGAGATGAACCTCGCCTGTCGTCGGCAAGCCGCGCCTGACCGACGCCGCGCTGCCTGCCGGGAAACCCTCGGCGCGGCGAGATCGACAGGCGATTGCTGGTGACTGAGAGTGTCGTGCTCCCGCCTCCTCGATGAGGAATGAGGAACGACACATGACGGGCTCGGCCTCTTCAAGGCCCTTCGCAAGAAGGCGCGCTTTGTCGTGCCGCCAACGTCATCGCTTCGCTCAGGTGCGGAAGAACACGAACCAGACGACGCTGAGGATCAGTACCGCCAGCCCGGTGGAGACAGTCAGGAGAGCGAGCACGGAGGGGCCCGGCTCGGCCTGGCGGGCCTCGGTCGCGGTTTCGACGATCCGATGCTGTTGTCTGGTTGCCATGGTGCCCTCGATTCCTGAGTGTCGCGAGCGTCTTGCGGCGCCTGCGTCGAAAGCAACGCATCATCTCCGATCGTGTTCCGGGCGTTAAGGGCTGCGACGTTGGGTCCCGGCGCAAGAAGCGATTTGCTGCGGCCTCGTCAGGCGGACCCGGCACTGATGTCGTTTCCGTCGCGGTGGCTGATCTGCGCTGCACGGCCGCAGCCGCCATTCAATTGCGCGACGCCATCGACAAGGCGCCGTTGATCGGCATGCGCCACAGCGATCGGATCGCGCAGGCGGTAAGGGCATACTTTCCTATCAGCGCCGAGAATTGAGGCGCCACCCAATTCCGCCATCGATCAGCCCGAAGCGGTTCTTTCCCTCTCGCCGGCCCCCTCCTTCGAGCCCTGCTCGCAACCAACCGGCCCCGCCACGGTTAACGCCATTGGGAGATTCCCTCCCGGCTTGCCTTGAATCCGGGTTCCCCGGTGGTATCGTCACCAGTGGTCTGTTGCGTCTTCGGAGTATCCCATGGCACCCCGCGCCAACTGGAAGGGCTTTTTGCGCCTTTCGCTCGTGACTTGCCCGGTCGCGCTCTATCCGGCGACGTCGGATAGCGAAAAGGTCAGCTTCAACCAGATCAACCGCAAAACCGGTCATCGCATCAAATACGCCAAGGTCGACGCCGATACCGGCGAGGAAGTCGCGGCCGACGACATCATGAAGGGCTACAAGGTCGACACCGACACCTATATCGAGGTGTCCAAGGACGAGCTCGACGACATCGCGCTGGAGTCGACGCGCACCATCGAGATCGACGAGTTCGTGCCCAAGTCGGATATCGACAACCGTTATCTGATCCGCCCGTATTATCTCGTACCCGACGGCAAGGTCGGTCATGACGCCTTCGCGGTCATCCGCGAAACCATCCGCAGCATGAACAAGGTCGCGATCGGGCGCGTGGTGCTGACCAACCGCGAGCACATCATTGCGCTGGAGCCGCTCGACAAGGGCCTGATGGGCACGCTGCTGCGCTACCCCTACGAGGTGCGCAGCGAGAAGGAATATTTCGACGATGTCCAGGACGTGAAAATCACCAAGGACATGCTGGATCTGGCCAAGCACATCGTCGAACAGAAATCCGGAACGTTCGAGCCCGACAGGTTCGAGGACCGCTACGAGTCGGCGCTGATCGATCTCATCAACCAAAAACGCAACGGCCTGCCCACGGCGAAAGCCGCGCCGAAATCAAGCGGCAACGTCATTAATTTGATGGACGCGCTGAAGCGCAGCCTCGCCAGCGAAAAGCAGTCCGCCCCACCCGCGATCGCGAAAGGCAAGAAACCGCGCAAGCGTGTCGAGGGCCAGCGCGAGATGCTGCTCCCGATCAGCGGCAAGCGCGCCGCCAAGGAAGAACCCAAAGTTCAAGAGCCGAAGAAGATCGAGAAGCCGGTGCGCGCGCCCGCCCGATCGAAAAAGGCGGGATAAATGCGCGAGCCTTTGCGGCCGCGGGCGATCATTCCGGCCGGATGCCGCATGACTTCACGACCAGCGCCCTGCCCGGCCTGAGATGCCGTGGTCGACGCCGTTCGATCAGCCGATACTCTTGCGCGGCGGCGGCAAGCTCACGACGCTGCAGCACGCCGCCGACTACATCATGGCGCTGCCGGAAGGTGTGCAGCAGCAGGAGCTCTGGCAAATCGCGGTCGAGAACCTGATCAATGCCGCGGAGAGCGGCGGCGGCTGGCTGATGTTTGCCCGGATCGGAGTGATGCGGGCCCTGAACGGGGATCGAAAAGCGCGCTGAGCGCGGTCTCAGTCGCCGCCGTCGCCATCGCCATCGCCGTCGCCAAAGCCCAACCCACCGAAATCTCCGCCGTCGGATGACGATCGCTTCCGGAACATCAAATCCAGCAGCAGGATCGCGACCAGCACCGCGGCAAACACGCGCCAGGGATATTGCTGGCTGTAGGCTATGATTTGCGGGCTCCAGGTCCCAAACAGAAACTCTTGCACGGCGCTCGCTGCCGACCCGCCGCTATTTCAGCGACGAATTCACCGAAGTGAAATTGGTGTTGAGGGTGGAGCCGATGCCGTTGACGGCGGCAACGATCACGATGCTGATGCCGACCGCGATCAGGCAATATTCAATGGCGGTTGCGCCGGATTGATCGCTGAGGAATCTTGAACATAGCAGCCGCATCCAAAACTCCTGTCCTCGCTTCGCGAGGTTTCTCTTGCGAACCCACGGAGCCTAGATTGGATTGGTTGCCACCATGTTGACGAATACACTGAACGATCGGTTAAACCCGGAACCGAACCGCCCGCGGGCCCCGGCGTTACACGTCGAGATGCGGAACGCATACCAGCACTTCGCGGCCGAGGTGTGCCCGCGCTTTACCAATCATCGAATTCCTGTTCCAACTATCCACAATCGGTCGGGCAAAACAGCGACCAAATCGGGGAGAGATCGCCATGAAACTTGGCACCGCCATTGCGGAAATCATGAAGCGCGAGGGCATCGAGATCCTCTGCGGCTATCCGGTCAATCACCTTATCGAACACGCCGCCAATGCCGATATCCGCCCGGTGATGGTGCGGCAGGAACGCATCGGGCTGCACATGGCGGACGCGATCTCCCGCGTCACGTCGGGGCACACCATCGGCGCGTTCTGCATGCAGCACGGCCCCGGCGCGGAAAACGCCATGGGCGGCGTGGCGCAATGCTTCGGCGAATCCGTGCCGGTGCTGGTGCTGCCGATGGGCTATGCGCGGCGGCTTGCGAATATCGAACCGAACTTCAATTCCAGCCAGGCGATGAGGGCGTTCGCGAAATCGGCCGAGCCGATCAACATCGCGGCTGAAGTCTGCAACATTTTCCGGCGCGCCTTCACCAAATTGAAAAACGGCCGCGGCGGACCTGTCATCGTCGAAATCCCGGCCGACATGTGGAACGAGGAGGTGCCGGAGCCGCTGAACTATACACCCGTCTTGCGCACCCGTTATGGCGCCGACCCCGTGCATGTGAAGGAGGCAGCGGCGCTGTTGATGTCAGCCAAACGTCCCGTGATCTATGCCGGCCAGGGCGTGCATTACGCCAAAGCCTGGCCGCAGCTAAGGCGGCTCGCCGAAAGGCTCGCCATTCCCGTCACCACCAGCCTCGGCGGCAAGTCGTCGTTCCCGGAGACGCACCCGCTTTCACTCGGCTCGGGCGGTCTTGCGGTGCCGCGCGCGGTGCCGAAATTCCTCGGTGAGGCCGACGTGATTTTCGGGATCGGCTGCTCGTTCACGGAAACGTCGTTCGGCATTGCCATGCCCAAGGGCAAGACCATCATCCATTCGACGCTCGACCCCGCGCATCTCAACAAGGATGTCGAAGCCAGGATCGGGCTTGTCGGCGACGCCGGGCTGGTGCTCGACGCGCTTTTGGAAGAGATCAACGGAAGCGTCAACGCCGACCGCGATGCGTCAACCGTCGCCGCCGAGATCGCCGCTTCGCACAAGGAGTGGCTGGCCAAATGGATGCCGAAGCTGACCAGCAACGACGCGCCGCTGAATCCCTATCGCGTGCTCTGGGACTTGCAGCATACGGTCGACATCAAAAACACCATCATCACCCACGACGCCGGCAGCCCGCGCGATCAGCTCTCGCCATTCTGGAAGCCGGTCGAACCGCTGTCCTATATCGGCTGGGGCAAGACCACCCAGCTCGGCTACGGACTGGGGCTGGCGATGGGCGCCAAACTGGCAAAACCCGACAAGCTCTGCATCAACGTCTGGGGCGATGCGGCGATCGGCTTCACCGGCATGGACTTTGAGACCGCGGTACGCGAGCGGATCCCGATCATGTCGATCCTGTTGAACAATTTCAGCATGGCGATCGAATTGAAGGTGATGCCGATTTCGACCGAAAAATATCGATCGACCGATATCTCCGGCGACTACGCGGCGATGGCACGCGCCTTCGGCGGCCATGGCGAGCGCGTGACAAAACCGGAAGACATCATTCCCGCGATCCGGCGCGGCATTGCGAAGACCAAGGAAGGCATTCCGGTGCTGCTGGAATTCATCACCAGCAAGGAGACCGAGGTTTCCAGGCCGGGGACCTAGAGCATGATGGAGTTGAATCGATTCGCGTAAGCGCGAAGCACTAACGATCTCGTGTCCCGGACGCGGCATAGCGCCCATAAGCGCGTTCACGCACGTCTTCGACACGCCCATAAGCGGTGCACCGCGGGGCCTGGACACAAAATCGCGAAAACAACCCCATGCAAAGTAGAATGGGCACCGGCACTCGTGCTGCGCCGCGTCCCGGGCACGAGAAGAAAAATGGCCGTCGTCATGGCCCAACCCGATCTCATCCCGCTCTAAACCCCTGAAACGGGCCCGATTCTTAACGTTCCTGCTCAAAAGACGCCCTTCAGCGCTGGCTCCCCCGCGTCCGGGATGGGATAATCTGCCCGCCGGGCATAGGTCCGGGCGGATTGAGTGGTTCCCCATCCCGAAACAGCGTGGGGCGCGAAGTGGAATGACTGGATGACCGCGCTTCCTCCGGACGTGGCAGCCGATCTCGAGCGGCGAGTTGCCGAATTGGAGAAAAAACTCCAGTCGGCGCTCGGCGAGCGCAACGATGCGATTGCGCGAGAGGCTGCCATGGGGGCCGAGAACGCGCGGCTGTTCAACGAAACGCAGCAGGCATTGGAGCGGCAAACGGCCACCGCCGAAATCCTGAAAGTCATCGCCAGCTCGCCATCGGACACAACACCGGTATTCGAGGCGATTGCAAACAGCGCCAAGCGGCTGCTCGGCGGGTTCTCCACGGCGGTCTTCCGCCTCCTCGATGGCACCGTCCATCTCGCCGCGTTCACGCCGACCCATCCGGCTGCCGATGCAGCGCTCAAGGCGGATTTCCCCCAGCCGGTCGAAAATTTCGAGGCGTTCCGGCTGGCCCAGCATGGCGAGCCAATCGCCATCCCGGACACCGAAGAGGTGTCGCATGCACCGGCCAGGGAAATCGCGCGGTTGCATGGCTTCCGCAGCATGCTGTGGGTGCCCATGATGAACGGCGGCGTCACGATCGGGATCATCTGCGTCACGCGCGTCGAGCCCGGCTCGTTCGCCGACCAGCACGTCCAGTTGCTGCAAACCTTTGCCGATCAGGCCGTCATCGCCATTGAGAATGTCCGCCTGTTCAACGAGACCAAGGAAGCGCTGGAGCGGCAGACGGCGACGGCCGAAATCCTGAGGGTCATCGCCAGTTCGCCGTCGGACGAGCAGCCGGTGTTCGATGCTATCGCGGCGAGCGCCAACCGTCTGCTAGGCGGCTTTTCCAGCACGGTCTTCCGCTTCATCGACGGCACGGCTCACCTGAAGGCCTTCACGCCGACGACGCCGGAAGCAGACGAAATCTTGCAGTCGACCTTCCCGCGACCAGTCGCCGATTTCGCGCCGTTCCAAATGACGCAAGCCGGCGAGGTGATGCAAATTCCCGACACTGAAGCCCCGACGTACGAACTCAAGGAGATTGCGCGGGCGCGCGGCTACCGCAGCATGCTGTATGCGCCACTGATGAACAAGGGCGTGTCAATCGGATTCATTGCGGTCACGCGCGTTCAGCCCGGCTCGTTCGCCGACCACCATGTGCAGCTGCTAAAAACCTTTGCCGACCAGGCCGTCATCGCCATCGAAAACGCGAGATTGTTCGAAGAGGTACAGGCCAAGACGCGCGATCTCACGGAATCGCTCCAGCAGCAAACCGCGACCGCCGACGTGCTCAAGGTCATCAGCCGCTCGGCGTTTGACCTGCAGACCGTGCTCGACACCCTTGTCGAGTCCGCCGCACGCCTTTGCGAGGCGGATATGGCGGCGATAACGCGTCAGAAAGGTGATGCGTATTTTCGCGCCGGTTCGTACGGCTTTAGCCCGGAATTCATGAATTACGTAAAGGACATCCCGGTCAAGGCGGAACGCGCGACCATTATCGGACGAACTTTGCTTGAGGGCAAAGTGACTCACGTTCCCGACGTGCATTCTGACCCCGACTATTCGTTCTCGGAAGGCCAGAGACTTAGCGGCGACCCCCGCACAATTCTCGGGGTACCGCTTTTACGCGAAGGTAATCCTGTTGGCGCGCTCGCGCTGCTGCGTCGCGCCGTGCGGCCCTTTACCGACAAACAGATCGAGCTGGTCACGACCTTCGCCGACCAGGCGGTGATCGCGATCGAGAATGTGCGGCTGTTTGACGAGGTGCAGGCCAAGACCCGCGACCTCTCCGAGGCGCTGACCTACCAGACCGGCAGCGCCAATATCCTCAAGGTGATCGCGTCGTCGCCGACCGATGTCGGGCCGGTGCTCAAGGCGATCGTGGAAAGCGCTTGCGAGCTTTGCACGGCCTATGACGCCGTGCTTCGGCTGAGTGACGGCGACAGACTCGGCTTCAGCGCTCATCACGGTCCGATTCCGGCAAACATGGAAGCATGGCAGATCAGCCGAAACTGGCCAGCGGGGCGCTCGTTCATCGAGCAAAAGCCGATACACGTGCACGATATGCATTCTTCAGAGGGTGACGATTTTCCCGAAAATCGAGCTCGCACCCAGGGCCATCGCACCATCCTGAGCGTGCCGCTGATACGCGACGGCGAGAGCATCGGAGCGCTCACCCTCCGTCGCAACGAAGTGCATCCTTTCAGCGATAAACAAATCGCGTTGCTGCAGACGTTCGCCAACCAGGCCGTGATCGCGATCGGCAATGTGCGGCTGTTCGAGGAAGTGCAGGCGCGGACGCGCGAGCTTTCCGAATCCCTGGAGCAACAGACGGCGACGTCCGAAGTGCTGGGTGTGATCAGCCGATCAGCCGGCGATCTGGAGCCGGTGTTCCAGAGCATGCTGGAGAATGCGACACGCATTTGCGGTGCGCAATTCGGACTCATGAATCTGTTCGACGGAGACAGCTTTCGTACGGTTGCTTTCCACAATGTTCCGCCGGAGTTCGTGGCTGCCAGGAAGCAGGGTTTCCGCGCGCCTCCCGACGGCGCGCTTGGGCAACTGGTGCGGACCAAGCAGTTCGTGCACACACATGATCTCCGCGCCGATGCGCGTTACATCGCGGGCGACCCGGCAACGGTACATCTCGTCGATATCGCGGGCGCGCGCACGATTCTCGTTGTTCCGATGCTCAAAGACAGCGAACTGGTCGGCACCATTGGAATTTACCGCCGCGAAGTTTCGCCGTTCAACGAGAAGCAGATCGCGCTGTTGAGCAGTTTTGCGAGCCAGGCCGTCATTGCGATCGAAAATACACGGCTGCTCAATGAACTGCGGCAGCGAACCGACGATCTGTCGCAATCGCTTGACGAATTGCGCACCGCGCAGGATCGCCTGGTGCAGACCGAAAAGCTCGCCTCGCTCGGCCAGCTCACGGCGGGCATCGCCCACGAGATCAAGAACCCGCTCAATTTCGTCAACAATTTCTCCGCGCTGTCGGCGGAACTGACCGAAGAACTGCTCGACCTGCTCGCGCCCGCGGCGCTTGACCGCAAGATGCGGAAAGAGGTCGACGAGATAACGCAGACGCTGAAAGACAATCTCGACAAGGTCGTGCAGCATGGCAAACGCGCCGACTCCATCGTCAAGAACATGCTGCTGCATTCGCGCGAAGGCTCCGGCCAACATGGCCCCTCGGATATCAATGCGCTTTTGGACGAGAGCCTCAATCTCGCCTATCACGGCGCGCGCGCCGAAAAGCCGCAGTTCAATGTCACTTTGCAGCGAGACTTCGACGCGAGCGCCGGCACGATCGAATTGTTTCCGCAGGAAATCACCCGCGTATTCCTCAATTTGATCTCGAATGGATTTTATGCGGTCACCAGGCGCAAGATGGAAATCGGCAATTCTGGCTTCGAACCCGTACTCAGTGCAAGCA
>WNGR01015078.1_pt1 | contig 11060 bp, 9 predicted proteins | sample 5407581 | NCBI WGS metagenome assembly WNGR01 (sample SAMN13153383, study PRJNA577476) | soil metagenome | isolation source: 80 cm soil or saprolite under Garry oak tree replicate 2 | place: USA:California | collected 2016-06-15 | reverse complement strand
CGTCCGGCGGCATGGACTTCTGAGCCGATCCCCGGCCGAGCGGTCCGCTCGGCCGGGACTGTCGGTGCCTGCGCTTACCGTGTCCGACATGAGCACAACAGAGCACGCCGGCACCGTCGCCACCGGAGAACGCGCCGACCTGTTGGACAGCCTGGGCCGGCACCGCTACTTCCTGCGGTTCACCACGCAGAACCTGACCGACGAGCAGGCCGCGCGGCGCTCGACCACCAGCGAGCTCAGCATCGGCGGCCTGATCAAGCACGTGGGGTTCGTGGAGTCGCGCTGGGCGGGGTTCATCACCGGCGGCGCAACGGCCATGGGTGCCGCCGCTGAGGACGACTGGGTGAACGGGTTCCGGATGCTGCCCGGCGAGACCCTGAAAGGCTTGCTGGACCGCTACACCGAGGTGGCGGCACAGACCGACGAGCTGATCCGCACGGTCGACCTCGACTCGTCGTGGCCGCTGCCGGAAGCCCCCTGGTACGCGCCGAACACCAGTTGGTCGGCACGCCGGGTGACGCTGCACGTCATCGCGGAAACGGCCCAGCACGCCGGGCACGCCGACATCATCCGCGAGTCACTGGACGGCCAGAAGACCATGGGCTGACCGTCCATTTCGGACATGCCGGCCGGTGCGCGGGTTGCTGCCCGCCAACCACATCGTGTCGGGGCCGACGTGGTTGGCGGGCAGCTGGTCGTTGGGTTGATGTCAGTATTTGGTTGGTTGTCGGGGGGCGTTGTTCGCGGCGTTCGCGTCGGCGTTGGTGCTGGTTGGGGTGCCGGTCGGTCCGCCGCCGGTGCAGGCCGGCGTCGTGGTGGTCGGTGGCGTGGTGGTCGGTGCCGGGACGGGCGCCGTGGCTGTGGCCGCGTTGCCCATTGGTGTTCCGGCCATGGATGTCGGGGCTCCGGTGCTTGTCGGTGTCCCGCTGGACGTGGGGGCGGGCGGGCCGGGGATCGGTGCGCCGGCTGCCGTGCTGGTGGGTCCGGTGCTCGTGGATCCGGTGGTCATCGGCGTGCTGGTCGCGGTGGGTGGGGTGGGGCCGCACGTGGTGACCGGGGTGCCGGCTGCGGCGAAGGTGGCCGCGGTGGCCACGCCCGCGCCGTTGACGGTGACGGTCACCGGGTTGTTCATGTGCAGCAGGTTCATGCAGCCCAGGTTGGTGAACGACTGGCTGAGGCGGTTGGCCAGGAAGGTGAACAGGTTCGTGGCCATGGCCGCGCTGGGTGTCGGGCCGTTGACGGTCAGGTTCTGGTCGAGCTGGGTGCGTTGCTGTCCGATGGTGACCAGGTTCTGGCAGTACGCGGTCGGGGTGTCGGTCGCCTGGTTGACCTGCGGCTGGTCCACGCCTGCGCGGTAGAGGTTGGTCTTGGTGACGCTGGCGTTGTTGTTCAGCAGGGTCATCGGGTCGTTGGTGGGTACCAGCGCGATGGGGGCCTGCTGGTCGGCGGCGGCCATCAGTTCGTCAAGGGCCAGTGAGCCGACCGGTTGGCCGTTGTTGGTCAGGTCCGGTGCGGTGAACGGGGTGCAGCCCAGCGCCGGGTCCACGAACGCGTCCAGCAGCAGGTTGTCGCTGCCGTTGACGATCGGGTTCGAACCGGCGAGGGCTGCCGTGTTGGCCGCGTTGTTCTGGGCGACCTGCCCGTTGCCCAGGATCAGGTACGTGGTGACCACGTTGTCGCTCTGGTCCTGGTCGACCAGGCCGAAGTCGCGGGTGGTGGGGCAGGGTTTGCCGTCCTTCGCCGTGCCCAGCGCGGGTACGGCCAGTTGGCCCGCGCCGATGGCCTTGTTGGCCGCCGCGAACAGGGCAGGCGCGTTGCAGTAGGCGAACTGGCCGAAAGTCGAGCCGTTGGTGCCGTTGACGCAGTTGCCCTGATTGCCGCCCTGCAGGGTCAGGGTGGTGCCGTTGAAGCCGAACCAGATGCCGACGACGGCGTTGGCGGGCAGCGTCGGCACCACCGGTGCCGCAGCCGGCTGGGTGCCGTTGTCCACCACGAGGGGGCGGTAGACGGACAGGGCACCGGTGGCCGGATCGATGATCGTGGCTTCCACGAACGCGGACTGGTTGGCGTTGGCCTCGTTGCAGGGACCGCCCGCGGCGTCGGTGGCGCTGAGCTGGTACGGGGTGGCCAGGCCGGCTGCGGTGAGCGGGTTGGTCGGCACGGCAAGTGAACAGTTCGGGTTGGGCGCCGCGGCGGCGGCCGGTGTGGCGCGTTGCGCTGCGGTGCCCTGGCCGAACAGGGAGAACACCGCCAGACCCGCGGCGGCCAGCAGGATCGGTAAGACGCGGAGCACTACTGAAGTACGCGACCGGTGGGTGTGTTCGCGCGGCGGTCGATGCAGGCCGCGGTGATCAAACTGGCGCAACCCATGCTCCTCTCGCTGATCGCCTCGTCAGGAGGCGTAATTCGCTCGTGGCACGGACCAAAGTCGAGTCGGACAACGCCGAGGTCAAAGCGATGCGCGGACCGGCATCGCCAATATCGTGACTATTTCGACTTGATCTCCTGTGGATCACGGACGCTAGCACTGTCACCGGTGGCCGACAAGGTCGATCCCCAGGTCGGCGGCACGTGTCGTACTTCCGTAAGAACTCTTACGTGTGCGTCCGTAAGAACTCTTACAGCCCCGGATCTCCGACCAACCCCCGGTCTACGGTGGGCGTCCAGACGCATAGAGGAACAGCGCCAATCGGCGGACCTCGATCAGTCGATGCGGAAGGTAGAGATGATTAAAGGCAGAATGTTATTAGCCGTTGCCGCGCTCGCCGCCACTGTTGTGGCCAGTGCCGGCGCTTATGCCGCGTTCACGGCCGCGCACCCCGCGCAACCCACGTCGAACACCGCGGTCACCGTGGCCGACTTCGCCACGAACCCCGCCGGCTCCGTGTTTCTGCAGGCCGACCTCAGCAGTCGGAGCGGCGCGTTGACATCCGGTCAGGCGGTCGTGGTCCTCCGGATCACCAGGAACCGGATCATGTACGAAATAGCGTGGCAGAACATGGCGGCGCCGTCCGGAATGCGCCTGCAACAGGGCGCGGCCGGCGCGGTGGCGATGAACCTGATGCCGGCCGCCATGCCCAGTTCGATCAACGCGATCGCCGGCGTCGTCACCGCGAACAACAACATGCTGACCACACTGTTGGGCAACCCCAACGGTTTCTCCGCCAACCTGACCACACCGGTCGGCGCGGTGCGTGGGCAGTTCCGGCAGGTCGGCTCGTTCGACTTCAACCAGATTCTGCACGTCGGCCAGTTGATCTCGGTGGGCAGCGGCGAACAGGAGACACCGCAGGCGGGTGACCCCAACGCGCACGCCACGGTGTTCCTCGGCGGCAACGCCACCACCCTCAGCTACGCCGCCATCTGGTCCGGCGTGAGCTCCCCCACCGCGCTCAACGTCAACGTCGGCGCGGCCGATGCCGACGGCAACCTGGCCGCCGCCCTGTTCCGGGTACCGCGCGGCCTGAACCCGACGATCATCGCGGTGGCCGGCACCGTGGCCAATGTCCCCGCGAAGACGGTCGCCGCGATCAAGACCAACCCGGCCGCGTTCCACACCAACCTGCTGACCGGCCGGTTCCCCGCCGGCGCGGCACGCGGACAGCTGTTCCTGCCGACCGCCGCGACCACGACCCCGCCCACCACGACCAAGCCCACCACGGCGCCGATGACGACCAAGCCCACGATGCCGACCAAGCAACCGACCGTGCCGCAGCCGCCCACCACCATGCCGACCGTGCCCGACACCGGCATGCCGATCGTGACGCCGACCAACGCGCCGCCGCACTGGTGACAGGTATCGTCGACGGCAGGACGATCATGCCGCGGTGAGCCACGAGGGGGCACGCACGATGTCCACCTCGGACTCCGAAGAATCCGCAACAGCGGCGGACCGGATGGCGCCCCACCGGATGCACGTGCACCGGTGGGGCGCCGGTCCCCCGGTGGTCCTGATGCACGGCGCGATCCTGGGCGGCCGCGAGGCATGGCGCGCAGAACGCCCGCTGACCGAGCGATGGACACTGCTCGCGCCGGACCGACCTGGCCACGGCCGATCGCTCCCGGCTCGACAGGACTTCACCGCCGCCGAATTAGCGCAGCACGCCGGCTACCCGGCGACGGTGCCGCAGGTGATGTTGAGCGCGGACGCGGTGATGGTGCGGGCGTGGTCCGACGCGGCGAACGCGGCCACGTTGCCGATGTCGGCCAGGGTCGCGGCGCGGCCGAGCATGGTCTTGGCGATGAGCTGTTCGGTGATCGCCGCGCGCGGCGCGAAGTCGGTTGGCATCGATTCCGGCACACCGCCTGTTTGCAGAGTCACCACACGAATGCCGTGTGAACCGAGTTCACAGGCGAGGTTGCGGCGCAGCGACTCCAGCGCGCCGAACGCGACCTGCAGGCCGCCGAGATTGGCCAGCGGGTAGCCGTAACCGCCGAACATCAGGATCACGCCGGAGCGCTGCTTGATCATGTGTCGGGCCGCCGCCCGTGCGGTGAGGAACGTGGTGCGCACGGCGTTGTGCACCGGCCGCTCGAAGTCCGCGAGGCGCATCTCGGCCAGCGGTGTGCCCTGCACGTCGCCGTGGGAGATCACGTTGATCGAGATGTCGATGCCGCCCGCGATGCCGTCGGCGTGCTCGTCCACCGCCGCCTCGTCCAACGCGTCCAGTTGGGCGGCTTCGGCGGCGCCGCCCGCCGCACGGATCTCCTTGGCCACGCGTTCGACGGTGGCCATGGTCCGGCCGGCGAGGTGCACGGTCGCGCCCTCGCGGGCGAAGGCGCGGGCCACCGCGCCGCCGATCGAGCCGCCACCGCCGTAGACGACCGCGTTCTTGTTCTCCAGCAACATGATTCGTTCCCTGTCAGTCGATGGTGAGCATGCCGTCCGGCATCCCGGGCACGTGTACGTCCAGCCACATCGGGCGCCAGTCGGGCAGTTCGTGGCACCGGCGCAGTTCGGCGAACCCGGCGAGCCAGCCCATCCACGCGCCGTACGGCGGATTTTCCTCGTCGAATCCGCTCTGCACGAACGTGAGCCGAGTCCGGCCGTCCGATTCGGACAGTTCCCACGACGACACAACGCCGGCGTCCCAGGCCAGCGACACCGCGCGGCCCGGTGTCAGGTCGACGATCTTCGCCGGCGACGGATCCAGGTCGAAGCCGCCCATCGCCCACCGGCCGCCGACCCGTGGCTCGCATTCGACCTTCGCGCCGAACCACCGGGAGAACAGCTCCGGATCGGCGATCGAGTCGTACACCGCTTGTGGTGGTGCGTCGATCAGCCACTGTGCCCGCATCGCCGGTGAGGTGAAGTCACACCGCGCGGTGGGCTCGCGGCCTTCCAGGTGATCGACCAGGTTGGCGAGCGACAGTGCCCAGAAGGTGTGCAGCCACGCCAGTGTGCTGCTCTCCAGCACGATTTCGGTCAGGGTGGGCACGTCGGTCTGGGACAGCGCGAGGATGGTCTCGGGGCCGTCGTCGGTCAGACCGATGTGGACGGTCGTCTCGGTTTCGTCGAGCAGCCAGGAGAATTGCAGCGAGTGCTCGCCGACGTGCAACGGTGTCTGGTGGGGCTGGTCGCCGTCGGGCGTGTATCGGCCCCAGAACTCGTACCGGTGCGGCAGATCCACCTCGGCGTGCTCGGCCAGCCAGACGCGTAGCGCGGCCGGCTCGGTCAGCGCGCGCCAGACGTCCGCGATCGGCGCGGCCACCCGGACACGCAGCCGCATCGGCTCATTCATCGTCCGTTCCCTTCGGATAGCAGGCCACGGCGAGCTTGAAGGCGTCCCCTTCGGCGCCGCCGTACCGGGTGAAGAGGTCCTGCAGAGTGGTCCGTAGATCGGCCAGGAACTCCTGGCGCTGCTCGGGCCGGACCCGGATCTGGCCGGACACCCCGATCGAGGGCAGGTCGGAGGACGTCGGATCGAGCGCGGCGACGTCGGCCTGGACCTCCTCCATCAGGTCCAGCAGGTAGCCGAGGCTCAGCGCGTCCCGGCTCCCGCGCCGCCCGATCCGGCCGACCAGCCGGGGCGACAGCCAGTACGCGCGGGCGCAGGCCTGGTAGATGCCCTCGTGCACGCCGCGCACCCGGCGTTCGGACACCTGAGTCACCACACCGGCTTCGACCAGGCGCTTCACGTGGTAGTAGACCCGTTGTGGCGTCTGGTCGAGTCGGGCGGCGACCTCGGTGCAGGACCGGGGTTGGGCCAAGTGCCGCAACACCTCGACGCGTTGCGGCTTGAGCAGGGTCTCCGCCTGCTCGATCCGATCCAGATACAGGACGTCTCTCATGGCAAAACCAGTTTGAACATAAAAATCTGACTTGTCAATGCGCGACGAGCCTGGTCCGCGCACCGGCCACGGCCGGGCGGGACCTGCTCCGTGTACCGCGGCATCCCGATGTGACCGCGATGATCAACGCCACTCGCCCTTCGGTGCACTGCACGTGCATCCTCACGACCAGTTGCAGGACTGTTCGCACAATCATCGGAATACTCGAAACAGGCAGCGGAAGAACATCCAGCGCAACGGATACTTTGCGTTACATCAAAAATCACCCAATCAGATGGTATCTGCGGCGATTAATCCCCCACCGAGCCCGACCGTCAGTCCGCTATACCTTGTCTGACCTGCAAGGACGATTGAACTCTAATACCTCGGCTGGGCAGATCACCGATTCGACCACGGCAACTCGCACTTGTCGGAGCTGCGCAACATGGGCATTATGTCGACGCGCACCTGGCTCATGGATGATTGTCAGACCTGGTCCCCCGACTGACTGACGACGCCATCGCCTTTGGATGCCGCGCAACCCCGAAACCGCACGACAGATCAGGAACGAACACGATGACTTATATGGGCGGCTGCCATGCCACCACTGGATGACGCGGCATCACCACCCACGCCGCCGCAGGAACCGACCCACCGCTGGGTACTCCGGTCCACGAAAGTGACCTTGCATGCCGCTCTGTTACTCGCGATCCTGGTGATCGGCTTGGCGGTGGTAGCGGTGATCTGCGGCCTACTTCTTCCCGTAGTGCCTGTTCTTGGTGTCGGCAGGCTCGTCAAGCAGGTCTCCAGTCGACACTAGCGAGGATGCGGCGACTTGCCAGGACCCCCCGGCGGACGCAGTGACACGCCTGCTTCGATCAATGCCGCACGAACTTGGTTGTACGACTGACCTGTCTCGCCGGCGATCTCCTGCAACGTGGCGCCGGCCTGATACCGGTGACCCATCTCCGCGGCCAACTCGGAACGTCCGAGTTGATTGACCGACAACGCCAACAGGTGACGGACCACCCGCCGGTCCAGGCTGGTCATCTCGACAACGGCCTGGACCGAGCCACTTCTTCGGTAACAGTCGCGCACGATGCGCGCGGTGTCGTCGAGGTCGGTTCCAACGCACTCCGGCCCATCCGTCCGAACTCCGGCCTCGGCCAACAACCGCCGAACCAGGGACGGACGCCGGCCCACGCTGGTGGCCAACTCCCGAATGGACTTGGTGCCCTGAACAAACTGCTCAGCCAGTTCGGCCGCCACTTCGCTTCGTTGCTGCCCGCGCAGCGGCTTCGACCTGGTCCGGCCTAGATCATCCTCCACATCTGGCCTCCACCCTCGCTCGCGTCCTCAGCAAGTTGCGCGCGATGAGGGAGACCATTCGGGTACCCGACCCTTACGCAGTTCCGCACGGCTATCACTCGCCTGGCCGCTACTGGGCTGGTGGGCCCTGTTCGATGCGGCGCAGCACAGGGGCGAATTGGTCGAGTTCGGCGCTGGCCTGGAGTTGCCGTTCGTCCCACCAGGTCGCGCCAGCGTCGGCCAGCGGCCCGATCAGATCGCCTGCCTTCCAGGTCGCGGACCTGGTCGACGGGCGGCACCTGGCCGTGTCGGGCGGTGGCGAACAGCGGGACCACGCCGTCCCACTGGGCGGCGCGCCGCATCGGTCGGCGGTGTGGCCAGTAGCCGGCGACCCAGATCGGTGGCCGGGGCCGTTGCACCGACGCGGGCAGCAGGGTCACGTCGCGGACCTGGTAGTGCTTTCCGTTGTGGTTCACCTGCTCGCCCGACCAGTAGCGGCGCAGCAGGTCAAGGCCCTCGTCGAGGCGTTCGGCCAGCACGACCGGGTCGGTGGTGTCCCCGAAGCTGCCGAACTCGTCCTCGATCGGCCCGCCGAGGCCGGCGCTGAAGATCACCCGGCCGCCGCTGAGGGAGTCCAGGGTGGCGACCTGGCGGGCGAGTTGTTCCGGCCGTCGCCGGGCGATCGGGGTGACCAGGGTGCCCAGCCTGATTCGGGAGGTCGCCAACGCTGCGGCGGTCAGCAGCATCCACGGGTCGCCGAAGGGGCAGCCTTGGCGTTTGCTCTTGTCGTGCACCATGTGATCCCAGACGAACAGTGCGTCCCAACCTGCCTGCTCCGCGGCTGTGGCCACTGTTTCCACGGTCCTGGCGTCGGCGAAGTCCCCGAAGTTCGGGATGTTGATCGAAAAGCGCATCCCCGCATCCTGCTGCACCGCGACCCAGTGCGCGATGGTTCGAACGACATTCGCGGCTGCCCGCCTCGGCCCCGTGCGACGCCCGACGCCAGCGGGTCCGGACCGTTCGGCGAACGGGCCCGGTTCGGCGGCTTCCCCCGGCAGTTTCGCGAGGTCACGGCTATGCTGGATGTCCATCTCCCCGTGATGATCACTCGATCAGGTGATCATCACGGGATCCGGAAACGAATCACCCGGTCTCGTTCGTTGAGCGAAAAGCAAGAAAGGAGGGCCCCTCGCGACGAACTTCTGTGCCCAGGCTCGACCCGAGCCAGCAGCCCGACCTGACCAGCCGGGAGCCCGACGTGACCAGCTGGCGGCCTCACGTGACAGCCGGCGGCGCGACGTGACCAGCTGGCGGCCCGACCTGATAGTCGGCTGAGAACGCGGCGCAGGCGGCACTTCCGACCTGGCCGACCACGTTGATAACAGGAGACGGTCAGCGTGGCCGCCACGGAGGAGAGTTCGTCATGAGCCTGATCGGAACCCTGCTCGGGTACGCCTTGACGGCGTTCATCCTGCTGCTGATCGCCCGGCTGGTGCTGGACTGGGCGGGGGTGCTGCGCGTTGGCCCAGGGTGGGTGGGCCGGGCCCGTGTGCTGACGCACGCCGGGACCGAGCCGGTGCTCGCGCCGGTACGTCGGGTGTTGCGGCCGGTGCGAGCCGGTGGGATCGCGATCGACCTGGCGTTCACGGCGGTGTTCGTCGTCGCGATCATCCTGCGGTCGATCGCCTTCAGCCTGTAGGTGTAGGCGGCGGCACTTGTAGGTGTAGGCCGGTGGCGGTGTTCGGTCAGTGGGCGAGCGACTCCGCGTAGGTGGCGAACTCGTACATCGCCTCGGTGCTCCCCGGGCGCGGTGGTTGGGTCGGGTCCCAGCCCAGTACGCGGTCCTCGATGACCTGGGTGAGCAGCGGGCGCCACTTCGGGTCGAGGTTGTCGCGCGCCCACTCCAGGGCGCCGCGCTTCGACGCCACCTCGGCCGTGTGCAGCGTGTACAGGACCCGGCAGTAGGTCGACACCGTGCAGCGCTGGGCCCAGGCGGTGCCGAATGGCGCCCACGTCCTCAGTTCCGCCATCACATCGGGCAGCGCCACGCGCATCGCGTCGCGCATCGCCGGTGGTGGTATCTCGTCGACCAGGGTCGTGATCGGCGGGCCGGCGATCGTGATGGCGTGGTGGCGGAGGATCCAGCGGGTGTGGAGGCTGTTGCAGTGGGTGTCCCAGGTCAGCTCGCGGTGGCCGTGGGCGCAGAACAGCCACCGCACACCGAGTCCGTCGACACCGCGCAGGGATGTGGTGTCCGCGTAGGAACCCTCGAGATGCGTGGTCCAGAAGCCGGGCCGTGTCGGGATCCCGTCGTGCAGTCGGCGTAGCCGCGTTTCGGCCGGGCCGCTGGGCGGCGTGGTGGTCGCGACGATGAAGTCGCAGTCGCTGTTGATGTCGCCGGCGCCCAGTGCGAAGGAGCCCTGCACGTAGGCGCCGACGAAGGTGTCACCGAGGATGTCGCGGACCGAACCGGTGAGGTCGACCAGGAGCGCGTCGAGTTCGTCGAACTGGGTAAACAAGTGACTACACCGGTGGTCCGTCGTCGTCGGGGGTGAGCCACAGGACGCCGCTGGGTGGTAGTTGCAGGACCGTGGAGGCCGGTAGGCCGTGCCACGGTCGGGGCTGCGCCGTCACGATCCCGAGGTTGCCGACGCCGGATCCGCCGTACGCCTCGGCATCCGTGTTCAGGCGCTCGCGCCATCGGCCGGCCAGTGGCAGGCCGATCCGGTAGTCGTGGTGTGGCATGCCGGCGAAGTTCGCCACGCACGCCAGGTACGAGCCGTCCTTGCCGATTCGCAGGAAGCTGAGCACATTGCCGGCGGAGTCGTTCGCGTCGATCCAGCGGAAGCCCTCCGGGCGGGTGTCCTCGCTGTACAGCGCGGGTGCGGATCGGTAGATCCCGTTCAGGTCGCGGACCAACCCGTGGACACCCCGGTGCAGTGGTTGGTCCAGCAGGTGCCAGTCCAGCGACCGGGCCTCGGCCCACTCGCGCTCCTGGCCGAACTCGCCGCCCATGAACAGCAGCTGCTTGCCCGGATGTGCCCACATGAAAGCCAGCAGCGAACGCAGGCCCGCCGCCTTGTTCCAGTCGTCGCCGGGCATCCGCTGCCACAGCGACTGCTTGCCGTGCACCACCTCGTCGTGCGACAGGGGGAGCACGAAGTTCTCGCTCCACGCGTAGACCAGGGAGAACGTCATCTCGTTGTGGTGGAACGCGCGGTGCACCGGGTCACGACCGAGGTAGTTCAGCGTGTCGTGCATCCAACCCATGTTCCACTTGAAGCCGAAACCGAGTCCGCCCAGGTGCGTCGGCCGGGTCACGCCGGGCCACGCTGTCGATTCCTCGGCCACCATCTGGATGCCGGGGTGTCGCTTGTAGACGGTGGCGTTCAGCTCCTGCAGGAACCGCACGGCGTCCAGGTTCTCGCGGCCACCATATTGATTCGGCAGCCATTGGCCGTCGGCCCTGGAGTAGTCCAGGT
>WNGR01067073.1_pt1 | contig 11062 bp, 15 predicted proteins | sample 5407581 | NCBI WGS metagenome assembly WNGR01 (sample SAMN13153383, study PRJNA577476) | soil metagenome | isolation source: 80 cm soil or saprolite under Garry oak tree replicate 2 | place: USA:California | collected 2016-06-15 | reverse complement strand
ACGCCAGCGGCAGCATGACCGTGACCGGCGTCCCGTCCCGGCGATATGCATCGAGCCCGAGGCATGCATCGAGACCGCGGCGAACTTGGTCACCCTGGCGCTGATGCTCATCGAGCCCGAGGCGTGCATCGAGACACGAGCCATCCGGGACGGGACGCCGGTCACGGTCATGCTGCCGCTGGCGTGCATCGCGATCACGGCAAACCGGGTACGGGTCCCGGCGATCGTCATGTGCCCTGAGGCGGTCATCGCCACGGCCGCCCGCTGGGTGACGAAGGCGCTCGTGCTCATCGAGCCCGTGCCGTGCCATGCTGCGGTGGCGTTCCAGACCAGCGTGGCGTGCGAGACCTTCAGGATGCGGCTGTTCCGGAACCGGATCGGGTGCATGGTCTGCTGGGTGACCAGCGGGAACTTCGTGCCCTGGTTAGCCTGGCCGAGCCCCGGCATGAAGACGCGGCCGGCGGTGATCCGGTGCGGCGGTCCCCAGCGGGGCCGTGAGCCCGCCCTGGCGGCGAAATGCGCAGCGGCCGGGCTGCCCAGCCGCTGCGGCGGGTACGGCATGAAGGAATGGCCGGTGCGGACCCGCGGCAGCCACTTCGGCACATTGCCCCGGCGCTGGCGGAAGAACAGCGGGAACTTCGTGCCCAGGCCAGCCTGCGGCTGGACCGGCAGGAAGAACCGGCCGCGCGAGATCCGGGCCGCCCAGCGAGGCCGGGAGCCGCTCTGGTCGGCGAGCTGGCCGCCCTGGACGCCCTGGTTAGCCTGGCCCCAGCCCGGCAGGAAAGCATGGCCCTGGCGGATCCGGGGCTGCCAGCGCGGCCGGGAGCCGCTCTGGTCGGCGAGCTGGCCGCCCTGGACGCCCTGGTTAGCCTGGCCGGACTGAGGACGGACGATCCTGCCGCGCCTGGTCCGCGGCGCGCTGCGAGGCCTCGGCCCGCCCTGGTCCTGATAGCCCGGATTGGCGGGCACGGCTCACCTCCGGTGAGGGAGCGCCCTGATCAGGCCTCGATCTCGCATCCGAGGGTGTACAGGTGCGAGGTCGGCAGCGCGTTACCGACGTTGAACAGGGCGATCCCGTTCGCGTTCGCCGCAATCGGCTGGATCATCAGCTCCTCCAGCAGCTCCCAGGGCAGGTCCACCGTCGCCTGGGTGTTGAAGCTGACCTCCCAGAAGTACGGTGCCGTCCAGACCGCCGTCGGAGCCGCCGACCAGGCGGTGTCGATCCCGGGGTTGTTCGGCAGGGTGGCGTAGCCGGCCATGTCGTTCCAGGCCGATGTGGCCGTCGCGGTCCCGCGGGTGGTGGACCGGGTGAACGCCACGGTGCACTGCATCGAGGTCGGCGCCGCTGAGGTGGCGCGCACGCCCAGCGTCAGGCGCCGCACCCGGACGAGGCTGCCGCCCGCGGCCGTCGAGCCCAGGATGTTGGCGAAGAGCCCGTTCGTGGCGCCTGCGGAGACAGGCGCCGTCGCGACCAGGGCCGCGGCTGACTCGACCGTTGCCGTGTACCGTGCCATCGGGCCTCCCTGAGGAAACGTTCGCTGTCCCTTCCGGGGCGAGGCACGCTGGCGCATTCATGTGCTATATTTATTGATAGATCCTGGCCTGCTGGGAAGAGAGGTCGCAAAGGAAGCGCTCGCGACTGGCAATCGCGGATAGGACGGCCGAACGTAGCGGCGCAGGGCGATCCTGCATCGTTGGCCGGCGTTCCCCCAGCAGGCCGGGCTCAGGCAGTCAGAGCGTGGCAGTGCGCGGCGAGGCATCACAAGGCTGGGCTCGGCAGCCGAGGTAAGGCAAAGCCAGTCAGGGCGCGGCGCAGCCTGGGAGGCGAGGCAGCCGAGGCGAAGCGTGGCGTTGCCAGTCCAAGCGCGGCTTTGCATGGCCTGGCCTGGCAGTCAAGGCCGGGCGAGGCGCAGCCAGGACAGCTCAGCCTGGCGGCGCGTGGCGTGGTCCAGCAGGGCGGTCTTGGCTGGGCACCGCGCCGAAAGGCTAGGCGTGGCAGGGCATGGCAGCCGAGGCATGGCGTGACCAGGCGAAGCGCGGCTGGGTACGGCAGTCAGAGCATGGCCGGGCCTGGCTGGGCATGGCCAGGCAGTCAAGGCAAGGCACGGCCGGGTCTGTCGCGTCCTGGCGAGGCTAGGCAGTCAAGGCAAGGCAGGGCCGTGCACAGAATGGCCCGGCGAGGCGAGGCGCAGCAGCCAAGATAAGGGCATGGCTGACGACAAGGACAAGGACGAGGACAAGACCGAGAAGGTCAAGGAGATCCTGAAGAAGGACGCCAAGGGCGGCTCGCAGAGCACCGACCCCAAGGCGCTGAAGAAGATCCAGAAGCGGACCAAGAAGCCGGGGAAGAGCTAGTACTGCCCCGTCGTCGTCTGCTTCAGGATCTGCGCCGTGGTCAGCGTGTAGGTCGTGTCGACGAAGCCGAAGTCGGTCGTGCCCGCGGCCGGGATCGCGCCGTTGCCCATCGTGGCCTCGCTGCTGTCGGCCAGGTCGTGGCCGGACTGGACCAGGGTCGCGTCGGCGGGCACGTAGCTCAGCGCGGTCGGCGTCCCGCCGTAGACCTGCGGCCAGGTCGCCATCAGCTGATCCCGAGGGTCATCGCGCCGATGGCGATCGAGAACGTGTCGCCCAGGTTGACGGTCTTGCTCGCGCTCAGCGCGCCGAACCACAGCCGGTGCGGGGTGCCGGAGCTATCCCACAGCTCGGCGCCCACGATGGTGCTCGCGGGCATGTTGGTCTGGGTCAGCGTGTTGGAGTTCGAGGTCGCCCCGGCCGCCGCGGCGGCGAAGGTGACCGGGGTGATGCCGGTGACCGCGACGTAGCTGGCCGAGGTCGGCAGCTCGGTGCCGTTGACCGTGTTCGTGCCGTTGGCCGTCATCAGCCGGGCGTGCAGGTTGCCGGTCGTGGCCACGGGCGCGCCCGAGCCGTTGGCCAGCGAGTACTGCAGCAGCGAGGTGGCGTGGGCCAGGTCGATGTTCGCCATCAGGCGACCGCCCCTCGCGCCTTCAGGGCCTCAAGAGCCTGTACGCAGCTGCCGTCCGGGCAGCCCTCGTCGAGGCAGCACCGGAAGTGACGGCTCTCGACCCTCAGCCCGTCAGGCGGCGAATGCAGGTCGAGCACGGCGACATGGTGGCGGGGCTGGTCGTCGACTATCCCGCAGCCGTCGCAGGCGCTGTCAGCACCGTCCTGGGCCAGGCCGAAGAAACCCTGCACCGCCTCGACGCCGGCCTTAGTGGACCAGCTGAAGGTCCCGTCCGTGGCCAGGCTGGCAGCCGGGCCGATGCCGTTGATCTGCCCGATGACCTTGACCAGGGCCTGCACCCGCCTCACGTAGAAGACCTGGCCGGGCTTGTCCACAGCCCCCTGGCTGATAGTGGGCAGTGCCATGATTGCCGTCTCCGTCCAGTCCTGCTGCTGGCTGCCGCCGAACGCGCTAGCCCGCAGGTTCGCCATGTTGCCGTGATACGCCGAGCAGTCACCCCTGCCGATGCCCGGAATGCTGAACGAGCTGGTGAACTGCCACCACTTGTGCGGCACGCTGGGCTCAGTCGTCCCGTAAGCTGCCACCCAGTCCACCGGTTGCAATCCGTGATCCCGGGCGAAGAACAGCCCGGAATAGTTGCCGGGATCCCAGCCCAGCTCGCTGCTGACGACGTGGGCCCAGGTCTGCCAGCGGGCCTGCTGATTACCCGAGCCCTCTTCGATGTCCGCGTACAGGTCCTCGCCCGCGCGCATCGTCCCGATCAGGCGGCAGAACTCCCTGGCCTGGGAGGTCACGTCCTCGAACGCGGTGATGTACTGGTACATCCCGATGTACTGGGCGCCGTTGTCGTGCAGGAACTTACGCCGGTCCCCGCTGAACCATGCCCTGTCGTCGTGAAGGGCCCCGTAGGCGGCCCGGATGATGATGGCCCCAGACCACTTCAGGTAGCTGGCGTCGATATTCCGCTGGAACTCGCTGGCATCAGCTGCCAGCACCACTCCGGGAATGATCAGCGCAGGATGGCTGGCCTCCATGAAAACCGGCTTGGTCTCGCCCTCAAGAAGGCCGGCGCGGAACGGGGCACGCCTGATCGGGCTCGTCATGGCTCAGCCCCTCGTCCCCGGCGGGACGAACAGGCCGCCATTGGAAACCGAGTTCGCCTCAGCCCGCATCTTGCGCAGGCTGGTCAGCAGCTCGCCGATGTTGCTGGCCAGGATGGCGTCGATGGCGTAGGGGTCCTGGACCATGCCGGTCACCAGGACGTGATCGCCGATTGCCATCGTCGGAGCGGCCAGGGATACGTTGATCCCCATGCCGACGCCCACGGACCCGTCTTCGGCCTGGAACGGGAACGGGGCCGGCGTGACCTCGTAGTCGATCTCGGCCAGCTCGGCCGCGGTGAGCATCCCGCCGAGCAGCTCGATCAGGCGCTCTTCAAACATCAGGCTCAAACGTCGCACGGCGGGTTCTCCCCGGGAAGCTAGAGAAAAGTCTCATACCTTCCCGGGGGAGAATCCTCGTACCTGCCCCGCCGAGCTTCACCCAGACGAGACGAGCCTTGCCTCGACTGCCTCGCCGAGCCCTGCGTGGCCTATCCGGGCCTACCCAAGCCGCGCCTTAACCGCCGCGCTGCGCCTCGCCACGGGGCACCAGGCCATGCCTAGGCTGCCATGCCGGTGCGAGCGTTGCCGGGCCGAGCTTTGCACTGCCCAGGCTGCCTCGCGATCCACGCATAGCCGTGCCTGGGAGGCATCTTGATCTGCTCCTCCAGGAAGCTCCTGGTGTGATCCATGATGTCGATCCGCAGGTCAGCTTCGCCCTCGGACGGGCTGCCGTACAGCATCTGCCGGATGATCTTGTCGCGCCGGGACTGGGGTATCTCGTTGTCTTCCAGGATCACGTCGAGACGGTGAAGGGTCTCCCGCAGGGCGTTCCACAGGTAGTTGTACGCAGCATCCTTGACCTCGGCCCTCGGCTGGCCGGTGCGCCGGCAGAAGTCCTCGATCAGGACATCGACGCGGCGCCCGCCCGCCGGGTCCGGGTCATGGTCCTTCGAGCAGCACGTATCGAGCGGCCCCTGGCAATGGCACCCCGCCGGATGGCTCATAGCAATCTCCGTTTCCTGGCCACCGCGAACAGCATGCGCCGGTCGCCTGCCGTCACGTAGCCGTCGGTGTACGCCTCGTCGCTGTCGTCGCCGAGCAGGATGTCCTGCTGCTCGTTGCGCTCCAGTGCCCTTTTCAGGAGCCGGACCTCGATCGTTCCCTCCAGGCACAGCGTGACACACGACAGCGGCACGCCCCCGTGACCGATCCGGTGAGCGCGATCGAAGCGCTGCTGCCGTGTGGCGCTGGTCACCGCGGACTCGTACTCGATGACAGTGCTGGCCTCGGGGAGGTTGACACCGCGAGCGCCAGCGTCTGAGGACAGTAGCACGGCGCCGCCGGAGCAGGTGCGGAAAAGCATCCGCTCGTCATGCTGCTCGCGGGCTGTCATCTGGCCGTGTGTCACGAAGACAGGAAGCCCCTCGCGATGCAGCAGGCTGCTCAGCTCCGGCAGCACGGACTGGCCGAAGAACGTGAACACCGCCAGCTTGGCGTCCTCGTCGACAACCTGCCGGGCCATCTGGGTCAGCAGGTCCGTCTTGACCGAGGAGCAGGACCGCAGCTCGTCGCCGATCGTCCCGGCCAGCATCGAGGCCAGCCTGGATCCCCCGGCCTTAGCCGCGCGCAGCACCGCGGCCGGGTGGCCGGCCAGCTGGCGCAGCAGCACCGCCAGCCCCGGCACCTGCCGGAACTCGCCCTCGTCGTCCCAGGCCAGGTCCTCGACGACCTTGTAGAGCCGGGCCTGGTCGGCCCGCATCTCGATGCGCTCGAAGCGCTCGGTCTTGACCGGGAACTGGGCGACGACATCGCGGTCAGTCTTGCGCTTGCGCAGCAGCCGGGGCGCGCACAGCCCGGCGAACGCGTGCATCCGGTCCTTGCGGAACTTCAGCCGGCCGTAGTCGTCCCGGCCGTAGGCGTAGTAGCCCTCGAACTCCTTGACGGTCGGCATCAGGCCCGGCGCCAGGATCCGGAACACGTTGATTCTCCCAGTCGCGCTCGATCGGCGTGCCGGTCAGCGCGCAGACGATCAGCTTCGGGTCCAGCTTGCGCAGCTGCCGCAGCATGTGCGCGTGGGCCTTGTACAGCGCCGAGGACCGGTTGCCGAGCTTGGCGCTGGCCTCGTCGTAGATGATCACCGGGCGCCGGCACGTCAGCCAGGCCAGCAGCGGCCCGTCAGATGCCTTGCGCGAGCCCTTCTTCTCGAAGATGGCCAGGTCCTGGCGGGCGGTCTCGTACGTCGTGATGACGACCTGGGCGCCCCGGGCCAGCCGCTTGGCCCGGTCGGGGCCGTAGTAGACCACGACCGGGCCGAACGCGGTGCTGACGGCCAGCTCATCGCGCCAGTCGTACAGCTTGCCCTTCTCGCAGCAGATCAGCACGACGTCGGCGCTGGCGTCCATCAGGGCGTAGGCGGACAGGCCCATGCCGACGTGGGTCTTGCCGAGGCCCATGTCCGCGACCACCATGGCCTGCCTCAGCAGGTACGAGCGGGCCATCAGCTCGACCTGGAACGGGATGTGCCAGGACGGGTGGTAAAGAGCGGTCACGCCGCCTGCTCAGCCGCCTCGATGCCTATGTCGAAGCTGATCCGCACCGGGCCGCCGGTCGGCGGGCTGACCGGCCAGGAGACCAGCATGTCGCCGCGGCACCAGATGTCGACGGTCCTGACGTCGGGGCACGTCACGGGCATGTAGCCGGTCAGGACGATGCGGTCACCGCACACGTGCCGGTCCAGCGTCATCGGGTACGACAGCTCGGTGAAATACACCGCTCCGGGCTGGCCGGCGGCATGGACGATCGCACCCCACGGACCTGGGTCGTGGGCCATGCGCTCGTACAGCCGCGCTCGCGCGGCCATCACGCTGATGGCCCTCTCCAGGAGTGCCCCGGGCATCGTGCCCTCCCCTCGATCGGGTTGCTATTCTCTATAAACCTTACTATACTGGGGAACGAAGAACAATCCTAGTAGGAGGATCTCCAGTGACCGCCACCGTAAGCCCCGCAGCAGCACCCCGCACCTTCGCCGACGCCGAGAGCGTCCTGGCCGCATCCCTTCCCGGCTACACCCCGCGCCCCCACCAGCAGGCTCTCGCCGCGGCGATCGAGCAGTCAGTGGAGCGCGAGGGCATCCTGCTCGCCGAGGCGGGCACCGGCACCGGCAAGTCGCTGGCCGCCCTGGTCGCCGCCATCTTGTCGGGCAAGCGCACCGTCGTGGCCACCGCCACCAAGGCGCTGCAGAACCAGTACACCGACAAGGACCTGCCGTTCCTGCAGGAACACCTCGGGGTGCCCTTCACCTACGCGCTGCTGAAGGGCCGCAGCAACTACCCGTGCGCGCAGAAGATCTCCGACCTGGAGCGCCCCACGGCCAGCCAGGCGCAGGTCATCGCCCGGGTCAGGGAGCTGGAAGACGACCCGATGGCCATCGTGGACCGCGACGACCTGCCCACGACCGCCGACCGCGAGTGGCAGCAGCTGTCGATGAGCAGCGACGAGTGCCCCGGCGCCAAGGCGTGCCCGTTCGCCGAGGCCGGCAAGTGCCACTCGTTCCGCGCCAAGGACCGGGCCGCCCGTGCCGACGTCGTGGTCACCAACACCGCACGGTCGACCTGCTCGGGGAGTTCGGCCAGCTGATCGTGGACGAGGCCCACAACCTCGATGGCGCCATCACCAGCGCGCTGTCCGACCGGTTCGCGCTCGGCACCTTCATGCGGCTGTACGGCGATTCCACCAGCTTCCTGCGCGAGGTCCAGGTGCTCAGCCCCCGCGAGTCCGACCTCGGCTTCGCCGCCCAGACGCTGTGGGACGCGCTGACCGGCACGTACAAGCTCTGGCAGGCCCGGCGCCGCGAGCTGCGCGAGGACGCCGAGATCATGCCGGTCACCGAGGTGATGCGCCTGGTCGACTTCGGCGAGGAGCTGCGCTCGGTCGCCGGGGCCGTCCGGGACCTGTGGGAGATCGTGCACTACGTCAAGCTCGAAGGCGGCCGGGTCGACAAGAACGTCCGCAAGCTGGAGTCCCGGCAGGCGCGCCTGGACCGGCGCCTAACCTCCATGCTCGCCCGGCTGCAGGCCTTCGCCACCGACGAGGACACCGTGACCATCCGGTGGGTCGAGACCGAGAACGACACGATCTTCGTCCGCGCCGTCCCGGTCAGCCCGGCCCCGTTCCTGCGCGAGATGGTGTGGGGCCAGATCCCCGCCGTGCTCATGTCCGCCACGCTGGCGCCCGGCAAGACCGCCTTCGGCGATGCCGACTTCAAGTACACCCTGCGGACGCTGGGCCTGAAGGACCAGGGCGCGGCCACCTTCGAGGCGGGCACCCCGTTCGACTACGCCACGCAGGCCCTGCTGTATGTGCCCGAGGCGAGCGTGCCGCTGCCCCAGGGCAAGACCCTCGGCGCCTGGCGGATGTACACCCAGCAGGTCACCGAGCACCTGGTCCGCGCCTCCGGCGGCGGCGCGCTGCTGCTGTTCACCAGCCGCAGCGCGATGAACGAGGCCTGGAAGGCGATGGCCGGCAACCTGGAGCTGGACGGCTTCGAGTGCCTGAAGCAGGGCGATGAGCCGACCCCGGTGCTGATCCGGAAGTTCAAGGCCGACGGCAACGCGGTCCTGTTCGCGCTGCGCACCTTCTTCGAGGGCGTCGACATCCCCGGTGACGCGCTGCGGCTGGTCGTGCTCGACAAGCTGCCGTTCCCGGTGCCGACCGACCTGATGTTCAAGGCCCGGTGCGACGCGATCAACAAGGCGGCCGGGCGCGACGTCAGCTTCCGTGAGCTGTCCATGCCGGTGATGACCCTGCCGTTGATCCAGGCGGCCGGCCGGCTGCTCCGGACCAAGGACGACCGCGGCGTGATCGCGATCCTGGATCCGCGGCTGACCAGCAAGGGCTACGGCGCCCAGATCTTGCAGTCGCTGCCCCCGGCCAGGATCACCACCGACCCGCGCGAGGCCGCAGCCTTCATGGCCGCGGGCCGGTCATGAGCCAGCGCAACAGCCGGGCCGCGAAAGCGGCCCGGCGGGCGGCCCCCAAGCTGAAGGCCCGCTACCCGCTGATGCCGCCCGCCTGGAACGTGGACACCGGCACGGGCGAGATCTGGGACTCCACCATGGCCCCCGAAGCGCACGTGCTGGCCATGATGAGCCAGGTCCGGCTGCGATACGACGAGGGCGCCAGCACGCAAACGCCAGATAGTTACCGGGGATGGTGCGAGGTCGCCGCCGAGGCGACCCAGGGAATGACCTGGGATGCCAAGCGCCGGTACATCGAAGCCGTCGGCCTCGCCCTGAAGGCCGTGCCGGCGGAAGACTGCGAGAAAGCGTCATGAGCGATTACATCCTGCATGTCATGTCCTATAGCGGCCTTGTCCCCGGAGCCAGCCACTACCGCGGCCGGGTCGAGGGCGAGCACCCCCGGTCGTGCCACGGCGGATCGCACTACAACGCCCCGGAGAGCCGCGGCAAGACCACCTGCGAGCAGGGCCACGAGCTGCCCGAGCAGGTGGAGTGGCGGGTCGAGGCCGCCTGGACTGAAGGTCAGTACGAGCGCTGGGCGGCGGCAGGATTCGAGGGCCCCGGGTACGAGCAGTTCAAGACCGAGCGGGAAGTCATCGACACCGCTGTCAAGCGGTTCCTGGGCCAGCTGCCCTGCCAGTGGTGGGAGAACCCGGCTACGACCCCGGGCGACCCGGGAGACAAGCTCTGGGCTGGCTGGGTGTCACGCCCGCAAGACCAGGACCTCGTTGAGGAGAACTGGGGCACCGTGCTCGCCGAGGTGCCCGCCCGGGTCGAGGCCACGGCCTGATGGCCTGGCACCCGACGCTGGACGACATGGAGCGCAGGCCGGACGGGCCGTACGGCCACGGCCCGCCGCGGAGCCGCGACAACCGCGTGCCCGAGACGCGCGGGACGTTCACCGCACTGGGCCAGCGCCAGTTCTGCTGGTGCGGCCAGAAGCGACCGCACGACTGGAAGGGCAAGGATGACGGAGCACCCCACCCCCGAGCCGTTCCGGCTGCGGACCAACTGGGACCAGACCCCGGAGATGAACGAGGCCTGGACGGCTTACGACGCGATCGCGCGAGCGCTGCCGCAGTGCGAGCACAACGTGGCGTGGGAGAAGGAGAGGCTCGCGGCCAGGGCGGTCTACCTCAAGACCATGCGGGCACGCGACAAGCTCTGGAATCAGCAGGTCAAGGACGACAAGGCCAAGGCCGAAGCCGAGGAGAAGCCCGGTGAGCAAGAAGAAGACCCGGCGGCACAGCCGCCGGCCCCGCCCCGGCGAGCACGCCAAGCGCGCCGCCCGGCGGGCATCCCGGGCGGCGAGCATCCCGATCCGGGATGACGGCGCCGGCGCCCGGGATATCAGCGATCCGCAGCGTCACCACCGATGATCAGGCGCGAGGCCGTGTGCCCCGGCTGCCCGTTCAGCTCCCGGCGCACCGGGCCGCCGGTCCCGGCTGAGGTCATGGCCACCGTGATGCAGCGGATCCGCAGCGGCGAGGAGTGGATCTGCCACCAGACCTGCGACGGGCCGCGGGTCACCCCGGACAGCCAGCTGTGCGCAGGCGCCCCTCAGATCACCCACCAGGCGCTGCCGTCGCAGAAGACCCGGGTGCGGCCGAGCGGGCCCAGCGGGAGCGACGCCAGGCCATCGACGAACTGGCCTGCTACCGGGACCACGGCCACCGTGTTGCCTGAGGAGTCCGTGCGCTTGACGTGATACTGCAGGCCGGCATTCGCAAGTGCGGTCGGCAATTGCAGGGCAACGTTCCCCGACGTGGCGCTGGCCAGGATGAGCTGGTCGGACAGGGACAGCGCGTAGCTGGCGACGCCGCTGACCATGGTCGGCACGAGCCAGCCGGTGATCACGTCGAGGTCGGTGAAGAACACCTGGGCCTGGCCTGGCACCTGGACGCCGACGTCCACCCGCTGCGGGTACGGCAGCCAGAAGTCCGCGGCGCCGGTCTGGC
>WNGR01013590.1_pt1 | contig 11062 bp, 9 predicted proteins | sample 5407581 | NCBI WGS metagenome assembly WNGR01 (sample SAMN13153383, study PRJNA577476) | soil metagenome | isolation source: 80 cm soil or saprolite under Garry oak tree replicate 2 | place: USA:California | collected 2016-06-15 | reverse complement strand
AGTTGCATTATCACTGCTGTTCGCCGGCCCATTGTAGCGCGCAACCCATGCCTCCTGTACACCGTCAGAGGGAGCGACTGAGATCTCATTGGCACCACGCACCTGCGCGTCGACAAGGCGCGCACGCTCGCGCGTCAATGCTGGCGAATTCGCAGTAGCAAACACCGCCAGAAAGGCTCCAGCGAGGGATACACACAGAGCGACTATGACCCGCAGGTTAAAGAAGGCGGATCGAGAAGGAAATCTTGCTTTCAATTGGTCATCCATGGTAACACAAATGTGATGCTCATACAAGTAATCTCCGGAATTTCCTACCCGATGCGAGAGATGACCAGGATGACGGGCCAAAGCAATCGGCTTAACTAGCAAGCCCAGTGCCAAAAGCCAAAGCGTTGTTCAAGAAATGTTATAAGCATCTATCTACTTATGAGTTAACCAGGTCACCTAATTTCGCGAATTTGTGCTGCCACAGGCCGAAATCATAAGGTATTCCGACGGTCGTAAAGTATTCCGACGATCCCTAGAGAACACGCGCAGAACTTTTTCTTGAATTAGAAATCCGTTGCTCTATGCGGCTGAGCTACGGGCGCAGATAGCAAGGGGCAATATGTCGCCCTCGTGCCTGGAAAAATCCAGCGCGATTGCGAGGGCGAGCTCGCTAAAAGTTAATGACGCGCGCGATGCTCAGGGCTGTCCGCGCAGTAACCGTCGCCGATACGTCACCAAACCGAGCAGGCCCAACGTCAGTAGCAGAAATGTTGAACCCTCATCAGGAATCGAGTTCGGTTCCCACCGTTAGGATGGCATAAGTATTTTGGCAGGTTACTGACCATTGCAACATCCCGTTGTCGAAAACCTAGTTCCGAATATGGGAAAAGCACCGTAAGCAGCCTGGTTCCCCAGAAATTTCTGTCGCGGGTTTAATTGCGGTCTGATAAAATCGCGGAAATTGCTTTTGCGCGCTTTCGTTTTCCGATTTGCTTAGCAGCTCCGCATGTCCAGAAAACCCAGGCGCATTCTCCTCAAGTTCGGCTCCGGCATTCTCACTCGGCCGCGCGCCAACGCGCTCGACGCAAAACAATTTGCGCGTCTCACCGCCGAGGTAGCGCAACTCGTTCGCGGCGGATGCAAGTGCATCATCGTCTCCAGCGGTGCGGTCGCCGCCGGAATGCGCGTAGTCGGTCTGAAGGAGCGTCCACCCGACTTGACGACCGGACAGGCGTGCGCCGCGGTGGGTCAATCAAAGATGATGCATCTCTATGCCTCGATGTTCGCAAAACATCAGCTGAACGTTGCGCAGCTTTTGCTCACCCATGCCGATCTCGACAGTCGCATGCGCCATCAGAACGCGAAGAACACGCTGCAGCGCCTGCTCGAATGCAAGGATGTCGTGCCGGTCATTAATGAAAACGATTCGGTGGCGGTGGAGGAGCTGCGCTTCGGAGACAACGACCGCCTCTCTGCCGAGGTCGCGGTGCTGGTGGGAGCCGAATTGCTCATTATTCTTACAAGTGTTGACGGACTGATGGATCATGCCGGCAAACGGATTCCGATGATCGCCGATGTCATGGACGCGGATCGTTTCGTTCGCAGCGAAAAAGGAAAGGTCTCGGTGGGCGGCATGGTCTCGAAACTCGATGCCGTAAAACTTGCGACCGCAGCCGGAATTCCCACAGTGATCGCAAACGGCCGGCGCGCCGGAATCATCCGGCGGATCGCGGCGGGCGAGCGAGTCGGAACACTGTTTCTTATTGCGAGCAGAGAAGTCTGAGGCACGCTCGCTTTGATCTGCGAAAATGAGAGATTCAAGCGATTAGTTCTGCTTTGAAATGGACGATTTAAGTAGTGAAGTCTTGGACTTCGGCAAGCGCGCACGCGCCGCCGCGCGCGCGCTCGCGCGGATGAGAACTGATCGGAAAAACGCCGCTTTGCTCACCATGGCAGATCAACTCTGCGCCAGCGCCGGCGCGATCTTACAAGCGAACGGCAAGGACGTCGCAAAAGCGACTGCCGATCAGCTTTCCCTCGCGATGATCGACCGGTTAAGGCTCGATGAAAAGCGCATTCAGGCGATGGCAAACGGCATTCGTCAGGTGGCTGCACTCGATGATCCGGTGGGGAACGTCATTGCCGAATGGACCCGTCCCAATGGATTGCACATTTCAAAAGTGCGTATCCCCATCGGGGTTATCGGAATCATCTACGAGTCGCGGCCGAACGTGACGAGCGACGCGGCGGTGCTTTGCACAAAGACGGGAAACGCAGTCATCCTGCGTGGCGGCTCGGAATCGATTCACTCAAACATCGCCATTGCCGGGGCGCTCCGCGCAGGGGCCGTTAGCGTTGGGTTGCACGAAGATAGCATCTTGCTCATTCCAAAAACTGGTCGCGATGCCGTGCGTCACATGGCCGAGATGGACCAATACATCGATCTGATTGTTCCGCGTGGCGGCCGGGCATTGATCGAAACAGTCGTTAGTTATGCGCGAATGCCGGTGATCAAACATTACCTCGGCGTCTGCATCGCATATGTGGATAGGGAGGCCGATCTTGATATGGCGGTGCGGATAATCGTCAACGCGAAGACGCAGCGTCCCGGCGTGTGCAATGCCATCGAAACTGTGCTTGTGCACCGTGAAATCGCGTGAAATCGCAGCTCCCTTTTTCAAAAAGATCGCGCCGATACTGGCCGAAAAGAAAGTGGAAATGCGTGCCGATCCCGACAGCTTCCATCAGCTCTCAGCTCTCAGCTACCAGCCACTCCGTCCCGCCCGCGACGAAGACTGGACCACGGAATATCTCGATCTCATCCTCGCTGCCCGCACCGTGGACAACATCGAAAACGCGATTGCGCACGTCGAAAAATGTGGCTCTCATCATAGCGACGTCATCATCACTCGCGACGCCGCGCGTGCTGAGAAATTCCTGAACGAGGTCGATTCCGCGACGGTTTATTGGAACGCATCGACGCGATTCACTGATGGCGCCGAATTTGGCTTCGGCGCGGAAATTGGCATCAGCACCGACAAGCTTCACGCGCGTGGGCCGATGGCACTCGAAGAACTAACGACCTATAAGTACGTCATCCGCGGCGAGGGCCAGATTCGCGAGTAATCAATATTTCTCTCACGGCAACGTCATCATTCTACAGCGAAGGATTCTGGCGGGATGAAGTTTGCAATGCAATTTCGCAGCGATCTTTTTTTAGGATTGGGGGCTAACCAATGGGACCGCTTGAGGTCGGGATAAACCGCTCAGTCGCACGACCTCATCCCCCAGCAGAGGTTACTGATAGGTTGTTGCGTTGTCGCTCAAAACCGCACTGTGAATTGTGCTGCAAAAGCATGGTCAAGATGGCCAGTTCGATTTGCAAGTTGGAAGCGACGGCGCGCGGCCTTTCGATTTCCACAATACCGCCGTGAAACTGTCCGGGTTCAACCGTTGTCGTACGCAGCACCCAGTGAAGCGCCGACATTTGCTGATTGCGTTGCGCGTTCAGTGCCTGCCCTTGAGCGCGTGAATCCGCCGTGATCGTTGATTGTGCGATTGCCTGCAACGCAAGGCCATTATGTCAGTCGGAGAGAAATCGCCAGCGGTGTGATCTTGACAAATTGCCGGCGAAGCGTGGAGGCACGCGCGCAACGTTCAACGTGTTGCGGCCTTTTTCGTTTCCGTGTCCAACAGGACCCCGTTTCACGTTGCCTAATAATTGATATTGACAAATCCACGCGATTTCCTTCAAAAGTGGCCACGCGTCATGAAAACGGTTCGGACGGCAGCGATTTCCTCGCGCAAGCCGCGCATCCTTGTCGCCGACAATAGCGCGGTGGCAAGGGAAGGAATCGCCGCGATTATCCGGCGGAACTTGCGCTACACATTGTGCGCCTCAGCAGTTGATCCGCACATGACGATCGAACTCTTGGAACAGCACAAACCGGACGTCCTGTTGTTGGAACTGTTTCTCGGGAGCTGCGATGGCTTATTCCTCATCAAGGAGCTTGCGGACCGCTTTCCGGAAACCCGAATTCTAGTGATATCCAAACAGCCGGAAGAGGTTTTTGCAGAGCGTGCCCTCCGCGCAGGCGCCTCCGGCTATTGGATGAAGACCGGGACGTGCGAAGAGTTGATCCATGCCATCGAGACCGTCATCGCAGGTGAGCTTTACGTCAGCTCGGGGATAGCGCTGGTCGCGGTTCACAAGTTGATAGAAAATCCGGCCGCATATCGCCACGCCAGTAATCTGACCGACCGCGAGCTGCACGTCTTTGGGCTGATTGGTGCCGGCTTCGGAACAAACCGTATCGCGAAAGAACTGGGGATCAGTCCCAGGACGGTCGAAACCTACGACGAGCATATTAAGATCAAGCTCGGTTATCCCAACGCTGACGCGCTCCACCGAGGCGCGCGGGAGTGGTTCGAGCTAAGCCACCACAAGTAGCTCCGGGAAATCCCCGGTGGACAAGTCCGGGATCTGGAGCGCGAAATATCAGGGACAGTCCCCGATAGACGAATCCGCGGACATTCATGTAAGAAACCTAAGTCAACCCGGAATACAAAAATGAAAAAACAACCAAATAATTCAAACTGCGCTTCCGCGCTTCAAATCACACTTTCAGTGAGCCTAATCTGCGTTTCACTAATTTTATTTGCCTCAATCTCCGGGGCTGGACCGGCAGATTCTCGCTCGCAAGGCGTAGTTATGAGCCAGGGGGAATTGACCTCGTTCACTGCTCGAGGCAACGGCAACGAGGTGCTTCCTGACTTTGTGAATGCGAGACCGATGCCGCTGCCGCTTGCGCCGGGGCCAATCGACATGGTCCCGTCGTTGCCGGACTTCGGGACGCCGGGTTTCTCGCCAGGAGCGGTCGGAAACGGCCAGACTAATCCGATCACTCTCCCTTTGCCGAAAATCAGCGACCACGATGGCGACATGGAAGGGCCAGGACCAGCCGAGTTCGGGACGGGCAATCAGCCGTTCAGCACTGCCCGCGCCGACCTCCTGTCCCTCGCTACAAATAGACAATATCCGTATAGGATTTCGGGGAAACTGTACTTCCAGGATCCTAACAACAACACGTTTGTCTGTTCAGCGTCGATGGTAAAGCGCGGTCTTGTCGTGACGGCGGCCCACTGCGTCGCGAACTACGGCAGGCAGCAGTTCTACCACAACTGGCACTTCTATCCGGGATATCGGAATGGCAACGCGCCGTTCGGCAACTGGGGGGTGTATCAGGCGTGGATCAAGACCGCCTATTACAACGGAACGGACAACTGTGCCGTATACGGCATCGTCTGCCCGGACGATGTCGCCATCCTCATTCTGAACACCAACAGCTCGGGCAATTACGCGGGGACCTACACGGGCTGGTATGGCTATGGATGGAACGGCTTCGGGTTCGTGAGCGGTCTCACCCACATCACTCAGATCGGCTACCCCGTCTGCCTCGACAACGGCCTGCTGATGGAACGCGACGATTCGCAGGGATTCGTGTCGGGGAGTAATTCGTCGAACACTATCATCGGCTCGTTGATGTGCGGCGGGTCGAGCGGCGGCCCGTGGCTCAACAACTTTGGGATCCGACCGGTGCTCACCGGGACGGCCAACGGCACTGCGTTCAATCCAAACATCGTCGTCGGCGTCACGAGCTGGGGCTACATTAACAACGCCGTCAAGCAGCAGGGTGCGAGCCCGTTCACGAGCAACAACATCGCCTCGTTAGTCACGTCGGCGTGCAACTCGCAGCCGATGGCGTGTCAGTAACCGTGGCCGGACAAGGATGGCGGGCGAGGTGCACACTCTCGCTCGCCATATTAGTCAAGTATTCAGAGCATCGCTTCTAACCTGAGCGGCTCTCTCGTGATTACTGTGACCAATGATGGAGTCGCGGAAGTGAGAGACACAAAGCCGCCGAACAAGTGGTGGAGAGCCTGTTATGCGTGCTGTGCGCTCGCTGGCTAAAAGCGGCGGGAGTCTTTTCGATTTAAGGGGGGAGGCGCCATGTTTTTCAAGAGCAGTTGGACTAACGTGTTTCTAATGAAATTAGGCAGGCAAGCTGAGGGTTTGCCCTCACCCAACGCTTCGCGCCACTTTCTCCCGCTGGCGCGCGCCAGGGCCACTGCGTTAGGCGTGATCCTTCTTTGCGCGTCGGCAGCCTTTGCCACCGATGTGCGGGGCAAGATCACGAGCATTTCCGTCAGCGCCACCAACCCTGCGCTCGGCACAGTTCTCATCGAGGGCAAGATGGAGAAGGACACGAGCGTCGATAAGGCGTCCACTCGCGTGACCGCCAAGACCTCCATCTTCAGAATGGAGGACGGCAAAAAGGTGGCAGGAAAGTTCAGCGACCTCAAGGTTGGCCAGACGGTCGAAGCCTCGTTTACCGGCCCCGTGGCCGAGTCATACCCAGTGCAGGGGGCGGCCAGCGAAATCGTGATTCTGCAGACTCGCTGAGCAAGGACTGCGAACGATTAGTTTCCGCCACTCGACCTTAAAAGCCAACGGTTGCGATAAGAACGTCATGCACCGCTATTGCGCCCCTTGCGGCTCAATAACTTAACAATGAAACAGCTTTCGCGAGTGCTCGCGGTGAAAGCAGAATCCACAAGATCGACAGTCCGACTCGGACGATTATTAGAGTCTAATCAAGCTTGCGGCCAAGCTCGTTCCCATTGCTCGCCGAGAATTTATTATCGTAGATCGCTCGCATTCTACGACGATCACAGAACATAGTGTCAGCTACAGCAAGGCTTCCAAGTCGCCGACGAACTCAGCGTTGCGAGCTGCCCAAGCATGAAGATGTCGCCGGATAGCAGGCGAGCACCGCGTCACGCGACCGCGAGTAACAAGAAAACCCCCAAGGACGCGCTTTCGGGTTTCAACTTTCCATAGCCCGTCTTTAGGCAGCCAATAACGACCTCTAAGACGCAGCGGTCGCCGCACCGCGATCATATCACGGCAAAAGGCTATAGCGTCAGTCCTGTTCTCCAACGACATGCAATTGGCAGATTGCCCCGTTATTCGCCGCTCAGCAAAACAAACTCATAACCAGAGTAAAACACAGCAGTCTCATACTGAGTATGAGTTCAGCGCACGCTGAATAGCGTACAAACGTCAAAAAGTGTGCGATCGCACGTTTTTCCGTTGACTGCTTGTGATATATGCTCATGCCTCATGCCCTTCGACCCGTATTTCTCCAGCAGTCATAAGCTGAGAGAAACGAACCGACCGAACCCTTGGTGGAGAGCCTGTGACGCCAAGAACGGACGCGGTCACTGGAAATGGCCGAACGCAAGGAACAAAAACGGTCGAGCCGCGCGCCGGGCGGCGGCGTCGTGTTCCTCTTACGCTACGGCCATGATAACGACCTTACCTCGAAAAACTTTCATCTGTCGGCTAACTATAATTGGGTGAACTTCGTAAAAATCGACCATTCCGCCGGGGCTTTGAAGAAAGTGTTCCGCGCCACACTTAAACATTTCACCAAAGCCGGTTGTCATGTCTCACCAAATCCACACCTACACCGAACTCCGGAAACAGATTCACGATGACCTGCGGATGCAACATCCCGAATGGGTCCAGCCAAATGGCGAGTCCCCCAAATGCGATTCTTACGAGTCACGCCTTGCGGAACTACTCGAAAGTTTCACGCGAACGGGATCCAACGAGTCTATTGCCGCTGTTCATCGCATGCTCGAACAGGCATCAAACTGAATCGACACCGCAGCCACTGGATTAACCAAACCGCGCCGCAAGTGGTCAACAATCCCTAAACCCGGTTGGGAGTTGGGGCTGCGTGTCAGCCGTGGATTGCAACGGGCAAACGGTCTGGATTGTTGACGCGCATCGCGGTGACGGAAAGCGTTTCGTCGTGCGCACTGATGAAAAGCTGACTGCGTTTCTTGAATTCGAAGCGGCGACTCGCGCGCCGAAAGATTGATGCAGAGGCGTTAGCGACCCACTGGAGCTGGTGATACATCTCCAGACTGGACCATCCTGGCCGCACATCACGTGCAACTCCGAGCCGAGCGGGCAGGCAACGGCAATGGACGCATCTACACGATTACTATCACCTGCACGGACAGCGGCGGCAGCTCCTCAAGCCAGACTGTGGCGGTAAGTGTGCCTCACGACAAAGGCAGGAAATAGGTTAACCCTGAGCAAGGAAAGCCCCTCTCCTTACACGCAGGAACGGGGAACAGCGTTAACGCTTCCAAAAGTGGGTGATTTTCAGACGGAATACTGAGTCCTAACGAGCCAGTAGACGCGCTCCACAAGGCGCGCGAGAGTGGTTCGAGCTGAGCCACCGGTAAAGATTACATTCTCGGGTACTCCCTGCAATACGATCCGGGATTATGAGCACGTAATATCCGGGAGAGTCCCGGATAGGCAGCAGGCTGCAATTTGTTAATGTGAAGGCAGATTGAATCGGGCACGGGACCTTTACTCCCGGTAGCTCCTGTCCCTTTTCAGGTTTGCAGTCCCACAAACTAACGGACCGGGAGAATAGAAAGAAAGATTCCTATGTATGTTTCGAATGATCTGCTCAGCGTTAAAACTCTTCCCGTCAGAAATTCTCTCAGCCGGTCGCCTCTGCGGCGCGCTTTTCTTGCCGGTGTGCTCGGCCTCGCATGGCTGGCGCTTTCTTTCCCCGCGCAAGCACTGCTACCGCCGCCACCACCGGACGGGGGCTATCCCGGCGGCAACACGGCTGAGGGAGACTTTGCGCTCTTGAACCTTACAAGTGGCAGCGGGAACACGGCCCTTGGTTTCAGTGCCCTCGGTAGCAACACAACCGGCAGCAGGAACACCGCCACCGGCTTTGATGCGCTCGTTCTTAACACACAAGGCGTCAACAACACCGCCACCGGTTATGAGGCACTTTTTAGCAACACAACCGGCTTTAACAACACGGCCAACGGTCTTGAGGCGCTCTTTAGCAACACAACCGGCAACGACAATACCGGCACCGGTTTTGAGGCGCTTCTTAGCAACACAACCGGCTTTGCCAACACGGCCAACGGTATTGCGGCGCTCCAAAACAACACAAATGGTGACGACAATACGGCCACTGGTGCTTTCTCGCTGAAAGCCAACACAAGCGGCAGCCAGAACACAGCCACCGGTGCTGGTGCGCTCTTTAGCAACACAACCGGCTTCGCCAACACGGCCAACGGCGATGATGCGCTCGTTCAGAACACAAGCGGCAACAACAACACGGCCAACGGTCTTAATGCGCTCTTTAACAACATAACAGGCAACAATAATACCGCCACGGGCTTTCAAGCGCTCGAGAACAACACTACCGCTGTCGGTAATACTGCTAGCGGTTTCCAAGCACTTTTGAGCAATAGAACGGGGCTCAACAACACAGCGGACGGTCGGCAGGCTTTGCAAAGCAACACGAGCGGCTCTTTCAACATCGGCTTGGGCAATTTAGCCGGTCGCAATCTCACGACCGGCTCGAATAATATCGATATCGGAAATCAAGGTGTGGCGGCCGAAGCGAGAACGATTCGCATCGGCGAACAGGGAAACCAGTTGGCGACCTTTATCGCCGGCATCCGTGGGGCAACGATTGCAAACGGCGTACAAGTTATGGTGGCCCCTAATGGCAAGCTGGGTACGATTGTTTCATCGGCTCGATTCAAGGAAGCAATCAAGCCGATGAACACGGCGAGCGAAGCAATTCTCCAGCTCGAACCTGTCACGTTCCGCTATAAGCACGAGCTTGATCCCGATGGCATCCCGCAGTTCGGCCTCATAGCCGAGCAGGTGGAGAAGGTGAATCCTGATTTAGTAGTTCGCGATGCTGACGGGAAGGTCAACACTGTCAGGTACGAAGCGGTAAATGCGATGTTATTGAATGAATTCCTCAAGCAACACGGGAAAGTGCAGGAGCAGGAAGCGACGATCAGGCAATTAAAGTCTACTGTTGCGAAGGAGGAAGCGACCAACACGCAGCAGCAGAAGGAAATCAAAGCGCTGACCGCAAGTGTCAAGGAGCAGGCAGCTGCGATCCAGAAAGTGAACGCCAGGCTTGAAGCGCACAAACCTGCCCCGCAGGTCGTTGCAAATGATCAATAGACCAACGCGGATGTGCGAGGCAGATCGGGGATTAGGAGCGCGGAATATCCGGGAGAGTCCCCGATAGGCAGCCCAGCGCACCTCGGGTAATCTCGCGCAGATTGAATCGGGCACAGGACCTGTGCTCCCGGCAATTCCCTCGCTCTTTTCAAGGCTGGAGACCCACGAGTAACCACCGGGAAAAGAAAGAAAGATTCCTATGTATGTTCCGAATGATCTGCTCAGCGTTAAAACTCTTCCCGTCAGAGACTGGATTCAGCGCTCGCCTTTGCGGCGCGGTTTTCGTTTCGGCGCGCTCGCCCTCATCCTCGCCTGCTGCGCGCTCCCGCCCGCGAGTCGAGCGCTTCTGCCCCCACCCCCTCCGGACGGAGGCTATTTGAACGGCAATACGGCTGAGGGCACTAATGCCCTCTTCAATCTGACAACTGGCCTCGACAATACGGCTGTCGGTTTTCGTGCGCTCTTTAACAACAGAGGCTCCTTGAACACGGCCAATGGTAGTGATGCGCTCTATCACAACACAACTGCCATTTTCAACACCAATGGGTTTTCAGGCGCTGTTTAACAACACAACCGGCCTCAGCAACACGGCCAACGGTTATCAAGCGCTCTATCTCAACGAAACCGGCGGGGGCAACACGGCCAACGGTGTTCAAGCGCTCTATCAAACAACCGGCGGCAGCAACATCGCCTTGGGCTTTCAAGCGGGAGTGAATCTCACCACGGGTGGCAACAACATCGACATCGGTGCGCCTGGAGCAGCCGGCGAGTCCAATAAGATCCGGATCGGCAAACAAGGAACGCAAAACGGCACTTTTATCGCCGGCATCTCGGGCGTGGCGGTGACCGGGACTCAGGTGGTAGTCAATGCAAATGGCAAGCTGGGCGTGGCTACTTCGTCGGCGCGTTTTAAGGAAGCTATCAAGCCGATGGGCAAATCCAGCGAAGCAATCCTTGCCTTAAAGCCAGTCACCTTTC
>WNGR01009956.1_pt1 | contig 11062 bp, 13 predicted proteins | sample 5407581 | NCBI WGS metagenome assembly WNGR01 (sample SAMN13153383, study PRJNA577476) | soil metagenome | isolation source: 80 cm soil or saprolite under Garry oak tree replicate 2 | place: USA:California | collected 2016-06-15 | reverse complement strand
AGGCCGCAGAACGGAAAGCGCTGCAGAAGGGGCTCCTGAAACTGAACGAGAACATGGTGACCCTCGCCGAGCTCAGCGAGCTGGCGATCCGGAAGGCAATCGACGCCCTGACGCGGCTCGACGTAGAAGTCGCGCGAGAGGTCTTCACGATCGACCAGGAGGTCTACGGCCTCCAACTCGAGATCGAGCACACGTGCGTCGACCTCATTGCGCTCCATGCCCCCGTCGCCCGGGATCTCCGAACGATCACAACATCCTTGAAGATCACGACCGACCTGGACCGAATCGGGCGGTACGCCAAGGACTTGGGGGAGCTCACGTTGCAATTCGGTCCTTCCGCCCGCGGCGCGGAACCGGAACTCACGCGGATTCGGGAGATGGCGGACCGGACGATCCAGATGGTCGACACAGCCATCGACGCCTTCGTCAAGCATGACGCGGAGTCCGTCCGGAACATCATGCAGGTCGACGACGACGTGGATCGGATGCATGACGAAAACTTCAACGAGCTCGTGCGCCGGATGACGGAAGGAAGCCTGAAGGTCGAGACGGGCGCGAGATACATCCTCGTGAACCGGTACCTCGAGCGGATCGCGGACCACGCGGTCAATATCGGCATGCGTGTCGTCTACATGGTCACGGGAGATTGGCTCCCGCGGGAACGGGCCGCGGACCGAGCGAAGCGGGTCCCGAAGTGATCCGACGGTGGCGCGCCTCTATAGACCTCGGATTCCATCCGAGACCTCGTCGGTCAGGTTCATCCCGAGCGATGCCGTTCTTCGTTTGATGAGAGAAATACCTGAAGAGGTCAGCGAACGAGACTTCGACCTATGGAAGCTCGATCGCGACGCCCAAGAAGAAACGCACCAAGCGGAATTCGCTCTGAAGTGACGGGCCGCCGACCCGAGCGCTAAGACGGAGGCGGGAAAGTCGCCCATGGACTTCGCCGTGGACGGAGACCACGCGGATGTGGTCGCCCTCCTCGAACGGGCCACGGGCGGTAGGAAGCGACGAGCCTCGGGCTAGAAGTCTTTGAGGGCCGCGTTGTCCTCGTTGAAGACCTGCTCGTAGTACGAGAGAGTGCCCTTGCGGACGTCCTCGTCGCTCGCGCCCTGGCGGTGGAAGTCCCCGACGACGATGACCTTCGTCTTGTCACCCATCGGGACGTAAGTATGGGTTTGCTTCGAGCCCTTCGATGGACCTTCCAAGACCTGCAGCTCGAACCCAAACGGCGGGTCCATCCGCATCTGCCAGATCTCTTCGGCCTTGCCTTGCGGCCCGGCGATCTCGGCCCGGATCTTCATCGTGTTCCCCTTCTGCTCCAGGACCTTCTGGCTCAGGATCGTCTCATGCTGGTGGCTCTCGGGATCCTGCAGATATTTCCAAATCTTCTCGATCGAGGCGTCGAACACGCCGTCGTCTCGCACGTATACCATTCGTTTCTCCTCCGGGACATGGACGATGTCCCTGGCGGCCTATACTTTGTATACTATTTGAAGGCGGTAGGGAAGGATAGTATATCGCGAGCCTGTAACGTCGGTTTCAGTCCAGCAGCTCGGGCCAGATTTGGCTCGAATCAAGCGGGAATCCCCGACTTCCACGTCGTGTCCTCAACAGCCTCCACAGCCAGGGAATTTGATTCGTTCCCCATGACGCCAGGGCTAACCCGAATTACCTCCCCCGGCCGACCAGCACGAACGCGGGCCGCGAGCCATTCGGATCCCCACCCGTGATGCGGAGCGTGTTCCTTCCAAGCGGCGAGACCGAAGAGTCGCGCCCCGCAGTCGGGGCAGAGCTCCCTGCGCCAGGAATCATCATCCACATGTTGCACGGCAAAGACTGATTGCGCCATCGTCACGGTTCAAAGGGGACGAAGTAGTAATATTCTATTCGACGTTTAATTTCGAAAGGAATATTCACATCGGGATATCGATATGCCGCAATCATTGTCGGCGATCGGGAATCGCATTTCGTCAGCGGGCCTGGGATTCGAGCCGTGAAAGGTTTGCAGGCAGACGCTCACATCGCTGGAAGACGCCCTCGAAATGAGCGGAAAAAGCCTAACGGTCCGAATGGGCTTATAGGGCCTCCGTCATTTCAGCAGGTGAGGCTGGAGGGATACCGTGGCCTTGCTCCGCTACGCCGTAGCAGACGTCCTTCGCAGTCGGCGACGGACATTGACCGCAGTCCTGGGTGTGCTCCTCGCGGTCACGTTCATCGCAGGAACATTCATCGCGATCGATTCGTCCACGCGGGCGACTCTGGACGGAATCCTCGCGAACTACCCGGCCGATATTCAGTTCCAGGCACAGCCCGGGAATGCGACCCAAATCCGAGAAGCCGTCGAGGCGATTCCCGGCATCGTCCGCGTCGCGACGTGGCGTAACGCCCAGTTCTCCGAAATGGAATCGGCCTCCTCCGGAGGACGGACGTACGCCCAGGTCATTGGCGTCGACCCCGACCGTCCTCCATCGTTTCTCAACGGAATTACAATTACGGCGGGCAATCTTTCACTTCCAAGAGGCACGGTCGCGCTGAGCGAGGACCTCGCCAAGCAAGTGAACGTCACCCTGGACGGCACCGCCGCTTTCGTGTACCGTTCGTACAACATCACCGGAAACGAGACACTCACGCGCCTCGATGTCACGGTCGGTGGCCTCTTCCGGAATCCGTATACCGGCCAGGGCCCTTTCTATGCGCCCGCGACAGCTCTCGTCCAGATCCGGGATGTCGACTGGTATGAACAGCAACTGGGCGTGGTCTCGTACGGCGGGAATTCCATTGCGGGAGAAATCCGAATCGATCGGGATCGGCTTCTCGATCCGTACGACCTCGCGGCGTCCCAGCGAAACCTTGCGCGTCTCGACCGCCAAATCAACGAGGTCCTCGCGCCGTTCCAGGGTCAGGTGACCATCGACTACGTCGGGAATGCGATTAGCAACTTCGCCACGACCATCACGATTCAGCGGATCATCTACCTCGCGCTCTCCACTCCGGTGTTGTTGCTCGGCGTCTACCTCGGGGCGATTGGAGTGGACCTGGGCCACGCTGAGAGGAGGCGCGAGCTGGCAGTCCTGAAGACCCGCGGCGCGACACCCCGCCAGCTTGTTGGGCTTCTGCTCGTCGAAGCGGCACTCGGTGGAGCGATTGCGGCGATCGTGGGCCTCCTTGCAGGAGTGGGCCTGAGTCGTCTCTTGCTCACCTTCGTGAGTCCGTTCAGCACTCCGACCGCTCCGCGATACGAGGTCGTCGTCCTCACCCCGTCGACGGTCGTCATCGTGACGATCCTGTCCGTGATTTTCATGGCAATCACGAGCATCCGATCGGCGCGGAGAACGGCGCGCATCCCAATCGTGGAGACCCTCCGGTATTACGCGCCCGGTGAGACTCGGATTCAGTATCGGCCTTGGGTTGACATCCTTCTCATCACGTTGGCCGTCGTCACGTACGGGATGGTCCTCTATGCGCGTACGAATCCGCAGGACTTTTTCACGTTTCTCATTGGTGCGCTCTTTTTCATCGTCCTCCCCTTCACGCCGATCTTCCTCATCGTCGGGACGACCCGGCTGCTGACCCGTGCCACGGGTCGAATCTACGAATGGACCGCCCGCGTCTGCAAGCCGTTCGCGAAGAACTTGTACTACGTCATCAGCCGGAACTTGCGGCGGAACCCGAGACGATCCGCGAATGTCGCCGTCATCATCGCCCTCGGAATCGCGTTCGGGATGTTCATCCTCGTCACGTTCTCGTCGCAGCTCGCCTATCAAGAACGCCAAGTTCGCGCATCCGTGGGTGCGGATGTTGCGCTGGATGCGCCGCCTTCCAATGTAACGTTCGCCGCGAACCTCAGCGCACTTCCCGACGTGAGAGCGGTAACCCGGGTACAGACCGTTCCCACTTCTATCCCATACTGCTGTGCGGGCGTCTACGCGCTCGACCCGGCGACGTTCTTCGCCGTTACGAATCCCGAGCCATGGTACTTCAGTGCCGGTGGAGGGGCGGACGCGGCTCGACAGGTCCTCGCGACGCCCGGCCAGGTCCTCGTCACGGAGAAGTACCTCCAGGACGCTTTCTTGGCCGTCGGGGACCGTCTCCGTTTCGAAGCAAGCGGGTACAACGGGACGAATTACACGGGGATGGTCATCGTAAACACGACGATCGGAGGGACCGTCCGCGGCCTGCCGGGGACGACCTACTACGGGTTCGGCATGCCCCAAGCCGTCTACGGAAGCTTGGACACGATGGGACCTCTCCTCGCGGGGCAGCCGTACCGGGTCTATGGCGGAGACCGGTTCCTCGTTGCCCTCCGTGCCAACGCCGATTGGCGTGCCGCGAAGGCGGACATCGTGGCCCTTGGAGCATCCAACGTCCAGGTCGCTGCGGAGCAGGTTGAGCAACTCCGCTCGAATCCCGTGTTCCGTGCGTTCTTTGGTTTCATCGAACTGGAGATGGCATTCATGGTCGTCATCCTGACCGCTGGCCTCGGAGTCATCCTGTACGCCGCAACGCTCGAGCGGGATGTGGAGCTGGCCGCAATCCGGGCCCGGGGTGCTAGCGGGTGGCAGACGGCGGGCCTGCTGATCGGCGAAGCGACCTCGATCATGCTGATCGGCCTCATCGTCGGCACCGGAATCGGCAGCCTCGCGGCGTTCCTGTCGACCACCTTCATTGCGGCGGGCCCGGGGACGGCAGGGGAGTCCCTGGTTCCGGTTCTGTTCGTGCTCCCGCTGGAGGCGCTGCTCCTCCTCGTCCTCGCACCCGCGGCCATGCTCCTGACATCCTTTGCCGTCACGATTCGTGTCGCGCGCATGGACATCGCGCGGGTCCTCAAGCTTCGAGGTGGGTAATGTGCCGAACATCCGAACCAAAGACCTGATCAAGGTGTATCGAACCGGGAAATCCGAAGTGATTGCGCTCCGAGGCCTCGACATGCAAGTGGCTGACGGCGAGCTCGTGGCCGTCCAAGGACCCTCCGGGTGTGGGAAGACGACGCTCCTCAATCTCATCGGGGGGATTGATCGCCCCACCGCGGGCCGAATCGAGGTAGATGGTTCCAATCTGGTCGATTTCGCGGATGGAGATCTCGTCAAGTATCGACTCGCGAAGGTCGGCTTCATCTTTCAGTTCTTCAACCTCGTCCCCACGCTCACCGCGGAAGAAAACGTGGAACTGCCGTTGCGGCTCGCGGGGAAGGGCCCCTCGATCCGTGCGAAACGCCGGAAGGAGCTGCTCGAGCTCGTGGGCATGACGCAGCGTGCGAGCCACCGCCCCGACGAGCTGAGCGGCGGCGAGCAGCAACGGGTCGCCATCGGAGTGGCCCTCGCGAATGACCCGCCGCTCCTCCTGGCGGACGAGCCAACCGGGGAGCTCGACACGAAGACTGGACAGGAGGTCCTCGACCTGTTCCGTCGCCTCAACCAGGAGTTCGGGAAGACGATCGTCGTCGTGACGCACGACGCCCGGGTATCCCATATCGCGCATCGCGTCCTCGAGATCCAGGACGGGAAAATCCTGGGCGAGACGGCGGCCGCCTAGGGCCGGGAAGCATCCCCGGAATCAGTAGGTTCGCTCCTCGGGGGTGACTTCCCACTCTTTAGATTCGATCGTCTTTCGGAGTTTTCGAAGGGAATCGCGGAAGTGCTCGACCAGTTGCGTCTTCGCCGGACTGTCCGGCAGGTCCTCGATCAGATGCAGCATCCCTTCCATCTGGGGAACTTGACTGTATTTCATGATCAGGAGTTCCTTCTGATAGAGGGCAGAGGTCAGGAATTGGTTCCTCACGGTGGCGACCGTCGTCTGAGCCGACCAAAAGCGCAAGAACTTGTCCAGGTAGAATCCGAAGCCAAAGATGACGGTCAGGACGATCAGGAGGAGGACGAGCAAGACTTCCACTTCATTGAGTCCAAACTCCGCAAAGTATTGCCGCAAGACCAACGTGAAGACGCCGACGAACGTGAGGATCGTGAAGACGATCCCGAGAATGCTCATGCTCAGGTTCCATCGGTACAGCCACTCCGCGGCTCGGATCTTCTGACGCTCGGCGCTCATTCCGGTTCCCATGTAGCCGACATCACGCGCGAAGGGATATTTCCCGCTGTCGCCAAGCAGATACGGCGGCTTGCTTCGCGGTCCGGCGCGCCCGAACGTGTCGAAATCGGCCTTCGGGCGAGACCGTGGGCGACGCTACGAGAATCCTTACTTCTGCATGTAGCGCGTGCTTTCGAGTTGAATCGTTTCCTTGCGGGCGCGGTCCACCTGCGCGATCAAGTCGACCGCATGTTTTAGGTTGCGGTTGTTCGCGGAAATTCCCCAGAGGCCGAGCATGATGAGGGCGACCGCGATGGACAAGGCGAACGCTCCACCGGCCACGGCGCCGGAGGCGCGCTGAATCGAATCCTGAATTCCTGGGACGAGCACGAGGAGGCCGATCGTGACGCCCACGATCAGGAGCATCGTCCACAAGACCGTGAGGATGATCCGACGTCCCACGCGGGCTTGCGTGCTGAGCGGCGTGGCCATGCGTTCCCGTCCCGCCACGCGCCTCGGGCTAAATAAAGGATTGGTCGTGAGCGCACCATGGGGGCATAGGTTCAAGCGAACGCCCCGGCGTAGCCCGCACGTGGCCGAGGGATGGAAGAGTCTCCGGGCATTCATTCGCCGCCTTCCCTGGTACCGGTTCGCCGCCGGAGTGGTCGCGGGCGGCGTGGGCCTCCTCGTCACGTTTCTCATGCGAGCGTTCGGCCTTGGCGTATTCCTCCCGGAGATCGCGGTGGACTTCGTCGTCGGCCGCATCCCCGGCGCAATCGAATCGTTCTTCATCCGGACCCTTGGCGAGGGCGCGAAGCTCCTCGCCCTCCTCACGGCGCTCGCCGTCTTCCTGGTGCTCCCGGGAATCCACGCCACCCTGTACCGTCGCGTCCAACGATGGCTCAAGAACCGCTGGCTCGTCATGGCCTTTTTCACGTTCAGCTCCGCGGGAATTGTCCTGCTCGTGATCCTGCCGATCCTGGATGCGGGCCTCCTCGGGTCGAACACCTCGGTGGGCATCGGCTTCGCGGTCTTCAGCCAGCTCATCGGGTACTGGCTCTACGCGGCCCTCCTCGACTACCTTCTCGTCGACGTCGCGGCCGAGCATCCTGAAGGATTCAGCTTGAGTCGGCGGCAATTCATCGCCGGGACCATCGGCGCCATTGCGGTCGCCGCGCTGACAGTGTACGGACTTGGGAGCCTCATCTCGAAGAAAGGGCGGCTCGTCTTCGCATCAATTGGAGAGATGTTCTCGAAGGAGCAGACTCCGACCTCGGAGTTCTACGTCGTCACGAAGAACGTGTTTGACCCGACGGTCGATGTCGGCACATGGCTCCTCTCTATCGGGGGTTTGGTCTCGAACCCGACGACGTACTCGTATGGGCCTCGCACCGGGAGTGTAGACCTATTGTCGATGCCCACCGTAGACGAGTTTGTGACGTTGGAGTGCGTCAGCAACGAGGTTGGGGGCAACCTGATCAGCATGGCGGAATGGACTGGCGTGCGACTCGCGACGATCCTGCAATCGGCCGGCATCGACCCGACGGCGGATTGGATCATTTTCACGTGTGCAGACGGTTATACCGCTGGGATCCCAATTTCGAAGGCCATGGACCCCAGCGCGCTCGTCGCGATTTACATGAATGGCGGTCGGCTCGTGACTGCCCACGGGTATCCGGCCCGAATCATCGTGCCCGGGTTGTACGGGATGTTCCACGCGAAGTGGGTCACGAAGATCGAGGCCGTGCAAGGAGAGTTCCGCGGCTATTGGCAACAGAAAGGCTGGACGAACTCAGACGACTCGCACGGCCGGGTCAATACCGTTGCGATTGTCGCAGTGCCTGCGGACAATGCGGTCGTTGGCGGATCCGTCGAGATCGGCGGCGTCGCGTTTGCGGGGGATCGAGGAATCTCCCGAGTCGAGGTGAGCACAGATGGAGGCTCGACATGGACGGATGCGATGCTGTATCCCCGCCCGGGTCGCGGTCTCACGTGGGTGTTGTGGACCTTCAACTGGACCCCACCGCGCGGCGGCTCGTTCCGGATCGTCGCCCGCGCGTACGACGCAGCCGGCGTAATTCAGGACTCTACACCGGCTCCCCCGTTCCCAAACGGGTCGTCCGGGTACGACTCGATTACGCTCCTCGTTTCGCAGTGAGCCAATCAAGCGTGCTTCGCGGTGCGGCCGGAGCGGATGCCGAACGCGAGAATGACGAGGCCAAAGAGCGCCGTCACCGCGCCGATCCATATCCACGTCGGGTCGTTCGACATGAACGAGCCGAGGATGAACCCCGCCCCTTGGAAGGCCCAGACTGCGCCCGCGAGGAAGACTAGGACTCCGAGCACGACAAGGATGATGCGCATGGACAGCGCACCCACGGGACGCGTATAAGACTTAGCCCATCGGATATTCGAACCGAAAAGGTAACGCGAGCCCTCTCGTGCAGTGGCCCAGAGCGGTCAACCGCCGGTCGTCACGAGGCTTTCGTGTGCCTGCCAACTCCGATAGAGGTCTTCGATCTCGTACGGAGGCGCGTGACAGGACAGATACCGAAGACGAGCCCTCCCCACGTTCCGGATCCCGTGCGTCGAACCGGCCGGGAAATAGACCGCCGTGTCGGGCCCCAGGACCTTGCGTTCGCGCCCCGACGTCACCTCGCCGCGGCCCTCGAGGATGTAGTACATCGACTCGACGGTGCGGTGCTCGTGGACCGGCGTGCTCCCTCCGGGGCGGATGTCAACCACGGTGACGAGGAACTTTCGCGATCCAACGTTGTCCGGGTTGATGACCTGATACGAGAGACTCTTGTCGCCCTTCAACGCCTTCGCGTCTTTGCGGTGCACGACCTTCATGCGTCCCCCGTCGTCCGCAAGGATTGGGGCCATTTGGAGTTTCCGCATCGACGGCCCGCACAAGGGTTTAATGGGCTCAGCGAGGTTCGCGGCGCAATGGTCCGCGTCCAGGTCATCGCCTACACGCCGACCGATTTCCTCGAGGAGCCAGACACCACGATCGGCCGGTGTCGGGAACTCGTCGAGAAATACGCCGTCACCTGGGTGAACGTCGTCGATCCGGACGAACGGACGCTCGACGAACTCGAGACGCTCTTCGGATTCCACCCGCTCGCCTTGGAGGACGCCCAGAATCAGGACCTCCACCCGAAGGTGGAAGTGTACGACGACACCGTGTTCGTCGTCGTTCGAACGATCGTGTGGACGGAAGAGATCGAGACGGATCAGCTATCGATCTTCCTCGGGAGGAAGTTCGTCGTCACGATTCACGACAAAGTGTTTCCGCAGCTCGAGGACATCCGCATCCGGCTTCGAAAGAAGACCCCGCGCATCCTGAAGGCAGGAGCCGATTTCCTCGCATACACGATTCTCGATGTCCTCGTGGATTCGTATTTCCCTCACCTGGACCGATTCCAGTCCCTCCTGGACCAGCTGGAGGACCAGATCGTCGCCCGACCGAGCGGGACGGGCATCGCGCATCTCCACGACGTGCGGACCGACGTGGTCCGCCTGCGCAATGACCTGCGGCCGCAGCGGGACATCTTCGGGGTCCTGAGCCGCCTCGAGGTTCCGCTCTTCCGCAAGGAGATGCGGAACTACCTGCGGGACGTCCAGGACCACATGATCAGCGTCTTGGACACGCTCGATGCGTATCGAGAAATCGTGGGGAGCCTGATGGAGGTCCAGGCGACCCTCGTGTCGAACCAGTCCAACGAGGTGATCAAAGTCCTCACGGTCATCTTCACGATCACGCTGCCCATCGCCATCGTCTCGAGCGCGTTCGGGATGAACGTGGCGTTCTTCGGGTTCATCCTCCGACGAATCCTACAGAGAGTCAAGCCGGACCGCGTGGAACGCGACGGCGGAGAAGTACCTCAAACTCGTGCGGATCTTCGAGCCGTACGGCTTCGACCTGCTCGCCCGGGTGAATCCGAAGATTCGGGAATCGGCGCTCGACCTGGGGACGGGTCCCGGCGAGCCCGCGATGAGCATCGCCCGCATGGTCGGTCCGGATGGCCGGGTCGTGGGCATCGATCTCTCCGAGCAGATGGTCCAGCTCGCCACGCGAATCGCGAAGGAGCGGCGGATCCCCGGCGTCACGTTCCTCGCGATGGATGCGGAGAAACTGGACTTCCCGGACGAGTCGTTCGACATCGTGACGAGCCGGTTCGGGTTCCAGACCTTCGCGAATCCGGAGACCGTTGCGAGAGAAGCGTATCGCGTGCTCCGGCCGAAAGGGCGAATCGGAGTCACGGTCTGGAGCACCGCGGACAAGGCCACCGCCATCGATGCGGTCGTCGGACCGATGCTCGAGTTCGCGGAGCCGGATGAAACGGGTGACCGGCCGGCCCCGTTCGAGCTCGGAGGGCCGGGAGAGCTGGCGAAGCTGCTCGCCGACGCGGGATTCGGGGAAACGCAAGAGGAGCGACGGACCCACCTGATGGCCTTCAAGGACGAAGACGAATACGTCCAGACCCTGATCGAGTCGACGCCGCTCGGTCTTTTGATCCGAGAAGAAGACACGCCGGTTCAGAAGAAAATCCTCGCGAAGACGCGGGTCAATTTGAGGAAATGGAAATCACGCAAAGGGATCCTGATCCCGTGCGAAGGCGTGATCGTGACGGGGACGAAGTGAGCCGGCTCACTCGGCGATGCCGCGTTTCGGCACGCCGTCCGAAGACCAGCCTCGGTACCGGTAATACTCGTCTCGCAGCCGCTCCCACGTTGCCTCGCCGAGCTTCACCCGCTTCCCGTTGACGTCGACCTCGCCTTCGAGCAGCCGCTTCGGTAGCGTGTCCTTCGCTTTCGTGTGACCCCGTCCGATATCGAGGTACCGCTCGAGATCGCTGATCCCTCGGCCAATCCGCCGCATGTCGTCCTCCGTGGCTTCCTTCCCGAGGACCGTCTGGTAGGCCTCCGGCGTCTCCGTAAAGACGATCGGGGTGACGAGCGTGCAGATGCCGATCGAGTCGATCACGGCGGTCTCGTCGAGGAGATCCGACACGAGTTTCGGCTTGCCCTC
>WNGR01008175.1_pt1 | contig 11062 bp, 14 predicted proteins | sample 5407581 | NCBI WGS metagenome assembly WNGR01 (sample SAMN13153383, study PRJNA577476) | soil metagenome | isolation source: 80 cm soil or saprolite under Garry oak tree replicate 2 | place: USA:California | collected 2016-06-15 | reverse complement strand
GCTTGTGCGGAAGACAACGGGATGGTCAAAATCGGCAACGACCCCTACTTCCTGAGCGCGGATGGCAAGTTGATGCCCACCAGGAAGGACCAGCCGCCACCGGATCTGCAATATTTCAATCAAAGGCCGAGGTGACGAGGTCCGGCGATCCCCCCACGGACATTCAGCAGCAAGGGCGTGCGTCCTTGCGCATTGCCGCGAAGCTTCAATGCGCTTGAAGGCGCCGTCACCTGCGCGCATGATGATCGCCCAACAAGTCTTAAAGGGGAGGTTGCCATGAAATCGCAGGTCGCTTGTCTCGCATTCCTGGCCGCGCTGTTCGCCAATACCGCCGCGCCGGCGCAGACTCCATCCTGGACGCCGCCGCCCGACAGCGCGCGCTGTCCTTCGAAATGGGGTGCCGGCGACGAACGCGGCGCCGGCAATCACATGAAGCCGCAAAGCGTGCTCGCCGCCACAAAGCTGATCAAGACCGGCGAGGTGATCGAGCTCGGCCACGTTCTGAGCGCCGACATGCCGCTGTCGCCCGGGCGCACCTTCAACATGCAGATGAAGCGCACGGCGGCGGCTGCGGGAACCAACAAGCGCAGCGGCAACGAGGAGATCATCACCGCCGAGATGGGCCAGGTGGGAACCCAGTTCGACGGTTTCGCCCATCAGAGCCACAACAACGTCCACTACAATTGCTTCAAGACCGACGAGATCGCGACCCGCAACGGCTTTACCAGGCTTGGCATCCAGAACGTCGGCATGCTGATGACGCGCGGCGTGCTGATCGACATCGCCGGCTTCAAGGGCGTGGAGATGCTCGCCGTCAACTACGAGATCACGGTCGCGGACCTCGAGGGCGCGATGAAGAAGCAGAACCTGAGCCTTCAGGCCGGCGATGCGGTCATCTTCAACACCGGTTGGGGCAAGCTGTGGGGCAAGGACAACGCGAAATATCGCAGCGGAAATCCCGGTATTGGCGTCAAAGCGGCCGAGTGGCTCATCGCCAAGGACCCGATGCTGCTCGGCGCCGATACCGCGCCGGTCGAGGTCTCACCCAATCCGGACCCGTTGCTGGCGCTGCCGATCCACCAGATCGCGCTGGTGAACCATGGCGTGCACCTCCTGGAGAACCTCAAGCTCGACGAGGCGGCAGCGAAAGGCCTTGCGGAATTCGCCTTCATCATGCAGCCCCTGAAGCTCCAGGGCGCGACCGGCTCCACGGTTGCTCCGGTTGCGGTGAGGTGAGGCCGAAGCGGTCTCGTTCCGACAAATCGCCGCTCGATAGGGGTCGGGAAGGGTTTCTCGTCCCCGCCCTCGAACCACACGGGCGGTTTTCCCGCATTCGGCTCTCCAGTCGGGTCAGGGTCGAATGCGGATTCGATCGTAGTTGGAGTTGAAAGTGATGGGCATTCGTCGAGGTTTAGGGATGCACCATTTCAAAGTCCGTTGCATTCGGGCCGACCTAAATCCCGGTTGGGTCCGATGGCATCATAACTTTCGCGCCTTCTTCTGCGTGCTTGTGATGTGCGCGATCGGCATCTGGGGCAAAGCGGAAGCAGCTGAATGGAACGTCGGAGTTAAGCGGCTCACGTTGCACGATCCCGTTGTCGGCGGCGCGATGACGGGCATTGTCACCTATCCGACCCCAGCCGCTTCACAGCGGATAACGATTGGTCGCTTTGAAATAAAGGCGGCGCAGGACGGGGCTCCCGCTGAGGGACGATTCCCGCTTGTCATCGTTTCGCATGGAACCGGCGGACTGCCGGAAATGTATCTTTGGTTGTTCGAGGGCCTAGCCATGAAGGGCTTTATTGTTGCCGGCGTGGCGCATTCCGGAGACAACTACAATGACCGGTCGGGGAGCTTAGGCGACGCGTTGTTCGTGGATCGCACGAGACACGTCTCCGCTTTGATCGACTTTCTCGTAGAGAATGTGACGCTGAGTCAAGCCATCGACGCTAGAAAGATCGGGATCGCTGGCCATTCCGCGGGCGGGTATACGGCACTCCTCTCTGCAGGCGGTGCCCCTGACTTCTCGCAATTCGCAGGGCGGTGTCGGACGAATTCGGAACAAAATCGAGGAACGCGGTGGACTCACGATCCTGCCAAATCACCGGTCATCGATGCCCGAATTCGCGCCGCGGCTGTGATGGCGCCAGCCCTTGCTTGTCTATTTGACAAGGAGAGTCTCCGCGATGTTTCGATCCCGGTCCGCATCTACCAGGCGGACTTGGACGAAGTCCTTCAACCCGGGTTTAATGCCACGTACTTTTCAGCACTGCTCGCTAAGGCTCCCGAGACTGCCCACGTCGCCAATGCGGGCCACTTTGTCTTTATGAACACCTGCCCATTTATCATGAGTATGATCGCGCGACAGATATGCTCCGATCCATCCGGGACAGATCGTGCAGAAGTGCATCGCTATCTGATTGAAGAGATCGCGCTGTTCTTCCGGCAAAACCTCGATATCCAGCGTCCCTAGCTCACACACTACAAGAATTCTCGAGGGATCTCGGTCCATTTTTCCCTGCCGCGATAGAACAGCGGTTTTTTTCCATACTTGGCCCGGTACGCTTGATACCGCGCGCGCATGCGCCGAATCCGCTGGCGCGATCCCCTGAGCCGGCGGTGCCGAGTGTGTACGAGGAATCGCTCGACCGACCACATGTTTCTTGGCGAGAGCCTCCAATCATACGATCCGAGCCGGCGCAGATCGACGACCGCATATCCGGTGAGGCAGCCGGTAGGGTCGATATACGGATCGAAGTAGCTCATGGCGAGCGCGCGCGGCGAACGGAACACCGGCTTTCGCCCATGCAAGCCCGGGTCACGCGAGCGCGCCACCGAACCCCATCGTCCGCGCTCCCGGTACACGAAAATGACGTGATCAAGCAGATCGATCGATTCGAAGGTCATGACCAGCGGCGGATAGCCGTGCTGCTCCAGGATGCAGGCCGCCGCCAGCGCGGCTTCGAGGCAGTGCGCCATCCCATGCCGAAGAACCTGGCGGAAACTCCTGAGGGTGCCGCTGCGGGGCGGAGGCTCGGTGTTGTAGGGCAGCCGGTTCAGAAAGCGCTGCACCAGGATCGGCGTGCGCAAGCGCCCAATCAGGCGCCGCTCGGGTGGTGTAAAGGCGGAAAGCGGGGGCGCCTCATCGTTCATGCGCAATTTTCATTCCCGCCTCTTTGCCTGAAACGCCTCCTCTACTGGGCAGCGCCCGCCGTCGCAGGGACATTCTTGTCCAGCCACTCGATGATCACCTGGGCGATGGCGTCGCTGTTCTTCTCCATCATCATCATATGTCCGTTTCCGCGCAGGCCGATATCGGCCAGCTTCACAAACGAGACCTCCACCCCCGCCTGCTTCAGGTAACCCACGGTGCAATGGTTGTAGGGGGCGTAGAAGGATGCCTCGGCCGCCAGGTAGAGAATGGGTCGGTCACCGACCGAGACCAGCTTGCGCGCCGGTTCCTTCTGCCGCCAGCATTTCACCAGGTCCGGCGCCTCGGCCTTATCCTGCTGCACGAACCCAAGAGGAGACTCGGACGTCACCGCCGGTGTATAGACCAGCGGGGCGTCGGTGAGGCCATATCTTTTCAGCCTGGGATCGTCGCGAAAAATTTCGGTGCCCTCGACCGTCGTGGCCTTTTCGAAAGGCATGCCGAAGCGGGCGGCGCCGGGCACGACGACGTCATGGACGGGCGGTCCGGAGGGCTCGGCGGCCACGATGGCTTTGACCAGCGCCGGACGCGCCTGCGCAAGCGGCCAGCCGTACTGCCCCGATTGAGAATGAACCAGGACGATCGACGGGCCGATGCGGTCGAGGAGAGCCGCCAGCGCGTCGACATTCATCTTCGACTGGGTTTCACGGTTGTCCATCGAAGGAACGTTGGAGGCAAAATAATTGTCGAAGGCCGGATCGCCCGGTTGCGCGTTGCCCGGCCACTGCGTGTGATATTTCGCCTGCGGCCACAGATCGTATTTCTCGCTGGTGGAGAATCTTTGCATCGCGTATTCGCGCGTCTGCGTCCGGGAAGGACCGTAGACATCGCCGATATAGGCCGACCGCCCGCGCGCGACCTGGTCGACGACGTACACCGCATAGCCATGGCGAAGAAAATACGTCGCCCAGCCGTCGCGTCCGTCCGGCGTGCTGATCCAGCCGCTCCCCGTCTGGCTGCCGCCATGAACCATGACGATCGGGTAGCGATGAGTTTGCCGTTGCGGAATCTGGTATTGGACGAACGCTTGTCCCACCATCGGCATGTCGCCGTTGCTCTCGACATATTTGCCGCCGATGTAGAAATTGCCCTGTTTGGCGAGGGTCAGAACCTCGTCGGCCGCGCAGACGACACCGGTAGCCAAGCAGGAGCCGACCAGAACCGCGCCCACGAGCCCGCCAACCGTCTCCAGCTTCACGCGCGAGAGAATCCCGCCCTCGGGCAAATGCCTATCGGTGCTTATGCGGACAGCCTCCGATCTCATTCGGTGATAGACAGGGCACATGGGCTCTCCCTTTTGCTTTCAGGGTGATGATTCACCTCATCGTTCTTGCTTGTGGCCAAGCGTAGGCCCGCCACGGAGACGGCGCAAGGCACTGCCCGCAAGCCGGGTGCTGGCCCAGGCCGTGCGCGCTCGCCTCGATCTCGACGAGCCGAGGCGGGTCGAGGTCCTCGGCAAATGCTTCATCGGTTCCCGATTCGCGCCCTGATTCCTTGGAACAATCAAACGTGCTTGGACATTAGGCCGATGAGCGGCCTCTGCCGCTATGGATATTGGAGCATCGCCATGAAGAGAACCGGGATTCTGGTAACGGCCTGCGTGCTGCTCGCCGCGCCGGCCTGGGCGCAGTCCACCACCACAGGCGTGGGATCGGCGCCCGCCACGGAGGAATTTGTCAAGAAGGTCGCCATCAGCGACATGTTCGAGGTTCAGGCAAGCCAAGTGGCCCTGGACAAGAAGCCCGACGCCGACACCAAGCCGTTCGCCCGAAAAATGGTGACCGACCACACCGCCACAACGAAGCAGCTCAAGTCGCTGGTCGAGAGCGGCAAGGTGAAGGTGACGCTGCCGACGGCGCTCGACGCCGATCATCAGAAGAAGCTCGATGAGCTGCGCGGCCTCGATGGCAAACAGTTCGACCAAGCCTATGACCAGGCGCAGCTGCAGGGCCACGAGGAAGCAGTGCAGCTGTTCGAGCAGTACTCGCGGAGCGGCGACAACCCCGATCTCAAGCGCTGGGCGGCGAAGACCCTGCCGCACCTCAAGCAACATCTCGCGATGGCCAGGAAGCTGAAATAATCTCGGCCAAGATCGGATTATTTGGGCGGAGCTGATTGGGCTCATCGGTCCGCCGAGTTCGCCGCCGTTACAGGAGGCCGGCGAATGATGCGGCCTGTGCGTGGTCAGGCTCGATTTTCCTTAAATTTGATACGGTCCAGATCATAAGGTTTTAGGGCGAGTCTGCTACAGCTGGGCGTCGACCGACTTGAATCGGCACGCCGATGCAGACCGCAGTTACCTTCAGCAGCTCCAGGGCTCTTCGACCGGCTTCGGTCAAGGCAGGCCTCTTGTGCTTCCTCTTCGCAGCCATCGTCACGCTGATGGCTACCTTGATATCGCACAGAGAGCCAACATTGGCGGTTGAAATGGTGGCAGAGCCGCTTGCAGAGTTGAGATGGTAGCAGAACAGGCCCGACCCGGTCGCACCCTTCACTATCCGTGATCTGCCGAATGCGGGGATCTGTGACCTAACAGGCAATCGGACGGCGACCTCGCGCAAAAAGTCGTGCACCAATCCAGATGTTTACGGATCGTAAATTTGGCTCTGCCATAAAATCAAGGCGTTCCCGCCGACGGGTTTGCGCAGTCCAAACTCCGGCCGCTGCAACAGGCGACCGGGATTTTTCTCGGGACGGGTTGGGATGTCGACACTAGGCGGCGAGGCGCGACGCAACAAGCGAAAGTCGTTCGACTATGTCGCCGGCTTGCTGGTTGGCGACAGCGCAGAGTTGTTGCCCTGCCAGGTAGCGGATATCTCCGCCGGCGGCGCACGTCTCGTCGTGTTCTGTGACACAGACCAGCTTCCGGGCACGCTGACCTTGGTGCTTTCGTCCAATGGACAGGTCCGGCGCAGGTGCAAGGTGGCATGGCGGCGCCGAAGCGAAATCGGCGTGCAATTTCTAAAAGCAGCACCCTCGTTCAGGGAACAAGCGGACTGCGGCTGATTCCGCTGGATGTCCTCTTCGCCTCTGTAAAGACAGCCTGCCGTTATACCTTCGATTTGTCCGTCACTTCGGCTCCGGCAGCTCGATGATTTTGTTGATGCTTTCGACACTATCATACACCGCCACCTGAAGGATCGGGTGGCCTTTCTTTATCGCCATTCCCGCCGCTTCCGCAGCTTCATAGGTCTCATGCGACGCCTTTGTCTGCCGATCCACTTGGAGGCGAAATCGGTGCTCGGTCAGGCGCTTGCGCTGCGATGTAAGCTGCGCAGGATCTTCCTCATTGCTTATCTTGCTTAACCGCATCGCCATAATGCTTCTCCGTAGGTCATTGTTCGTTTTCGTTGTGGGATTGAAGATACTGCGAGATCAGGGAAGCCCTGGGATCAGGTCGCGACGATCAGTCGCTGCAGGCCTCGGTAAGCTCGCGTGAGAGCGCCAGAATCTGATTCTTGGCCGCCTGTTCTTGATCCGCCTCCGACCGTCTGTCGGGAGGCCCTTCGATGCCCACCCGAACGTGTCCGGAAAGCTCCCCGTGCTCCGAGGAAAACGTGAAGCTGTATGATCCCGGCACATCGGGCTCTAGAAAAATGTTGTTTTGCGCCACGTTCATCACTGCCTAGGGATGGAGACTGGTCAACAACAGCATCAAGACAAAGACCAATGCCGCCGCCGCCAAGCAAAAATACGCCGCTTTCATTGCAATACCAGGGGCAACATAGCCGGTAGTCATGATCAACCTCCCACTCGTCGCGTGATCTAATTTGAAGTTTGTCGCAGGTAGTAGTCGCGGCCATCCCAGTGCGCAACCTCCACTGACGCCAACGCATGGTCTCGATCGTGGACTACGATTTCAGCATCTCCGCGCAAGCCCGAGCCACGGTCGAGTCAGCCGAGGTCGCTCCCGGCATTGTCGCCCATCCGCCTTTTTCGACGAACATCTCCCGATCCCAAGCGTAGCTGAATTTGTTCAACTCATTGAGGTTTGCGGATGCGTTCGAAGCCTGGCGAAACTTGTCAACGCAGATCGGCGCCAGAGCGGCAACGACTGCGGAGTCGGCTCGCTCCTTGGCGATCTTTTCAGCGGTGCCTCCAAGCGTCCATCCGCCCCAGTTGAAGCCGACGATCATCGTCACGACAGCGCCGGCGGCTGCGCCTTGCAAGAGTCGCGTGAGCGAGGGTCCCTGCAGCATTGAAGGGAGTTCCATGAACCTTTGCCTTTCCATGAGAGGGACGCGCACCGCACGCAGCGCGCGGACCGGAACGCAAGCGAACGCAGCTCAATTTGGAGTTTTAGTGTGCCTACCGACGGCACCCGTGCTGCTGTTTGGAGGGAGCGGGGACTTCGGCACATCCCCGATTTATAAGCAGCTTTCGGCAAGCCGATGCCAGCCTTTATATCATGTAGGGTGCCGGACGTGAAGCACAATAGCGTCAACAAACTAATTGCTGGCTTGTGTCGGGCCGAAACGGCGGTTTGCTCGAGAAAAACGTGTCCTCCATTGCCTTAATGCTTTCGAATCATGTCGTAGACCAGTTGGAAACGCGGAACAATGTGCTGCAATGCACAATCGCAAGCCTCTCCGTCCGACCTGCCGGGATCGAAGCACGCCACCGTCCAAGTCGCGGCTGCGGTGTGATCGACGATCGGGACGACAATCACTCCCCGTGCATTCTCGCAATCCGCGAAGGTCTGCAGTTCGGCGATAATCAACCGCTCGATCTCTTCCTTCGTCTTTGGCAATTTTTCCACATCAATTGATCCATGACCGACTTTATCCTTCAGTGCTCGTCATCCTTATGTTTGTGCAAGAATCTAGCGATCTTCCCTCTGAGCGTCTTCGTGTTTAACAAGTCGCCCATGGAGCCCGCGTTGTCGAACAGCTCCCTCTGAAGTTTTTTAGGGATGTTGTTCCACTGCATGATGACCGCAGCTCCGAGGCAGCGCAGAACATGCTCCTCTTCCGCGGCGAGCGTGTCGCTGTCTTTTCCATCCTTGCCCGCTGCATGTACCATGCTTTCGTAATTATGCTCCAACCATTCTTCGTTGTCCGCCAATACGGTGAAGCTTCGTTCTAAATCCTTAAACTCGCGAACTTCCCTGGGAGCCTCCGTCTTTTGGCCCAACTCCGCATATTCGGCTGCTTTCGCGCGATATTGCCTTGAGCTGAACATGATCATCCTCTCTGGCCAACTGGCCAAGGTGCCGCTCCAATTTCAGCTCTCAAAAGCGAAACCCCGGCGTAACTGAACGCACCGGGGCTTGCTTCCGTACCACGCCGGGGGGCTGGGGGGCTAGATGCGGCGCGGCACTTCTGGCGTATAACGTATAAATGGGAGTTGACCGCACATCCGCAAGGGAGAGAAAGCATCAGTAGAAAAATAAAGCTGGCAGAAAGCTCGCGGCGTAGCCATATGACTAAAATGGCCACCTACCCATTAGATTTTCACCGACGAGCGGTCCGACACTGGAAAGGCAGAATAGAGGGGTCCCTGCCGATTAGCACGACCAGAGTCAGGACAGTGTCCGCATTGGCACCAGCTCGTGGAAACGCATTTAGTCGTAAAGCGCTTTTCAGCGATTACGCCCAAACTTCACTGGTTTTGCCCTCCGTGCGAGAAGAGGCAACAAAATGATACAAGTGCTCCATGCGCGGATCGTGTGCTACGCACCTGGGGATTTTGGGATCATGTATGAATTTTCGAACGGAAGTATCGGTGGCCGTTCGGTTGGAAGCTTGGATGAAGCAATTCACGAAGTAGCGCGCTTCAATAAAGGCCATGCCGCAGACGTTTCGCCTCATTCGCCCCGGGCGTAACGAACTTCCTGCGCTTCAATTAGCGGCAGCGCCAGCGCCGCAATCTCCTCGCCCCACAGCGTGTGCGCTTGCAGGTTGGGGTGGAAGCCGTCCGAGGCAAATAGGTCCGGCCCAAACGGCACCGAAAATCGCTCCACGACGAGGCGCGGCAGCCGTCCCATGAGCCCCTCGACCGCCGCCTGCAGTGCGGCCGAGCGCCAGCCGAGGATGGTGCGGAGCGGCCAGGGCAACGCCGGAAACGAGACCAGGGGAGCGACCGCCCCGATGACGACCGCCGCATCGCCGACACGATTCCGCGCGGCGTTCACGAGCGCCACGAGATCGTCGGCAAAGCCTGCTGGCGAACGGTAGGCAGTGGCGTCGTTGACGCCAAAGGCAACGATGATGAGGTCTACCGGTTCAGGTGCGATGCGGAGCAGGATCTGCTCCAATGCGTCCCTGGCGGTTGCTCCAGAAAGTCCATAGGCACGCCAGGCGATCGGTCGCCTGGTCAAGCGCGCGAGCGCCCGTGCTGTTGCAGCGGCGACAGCCTCGTCGCTGCGGGAGAGGCCGATGCCGGCGACCGGAGATTCGCCGATGGCGAGCAAGCGGATCGGCTGACCTGTTCCCGGCACGCATCCGTGATGCGGCGGCTTCGCGGGCGGCAGACGAGGCACGCGGCGGCGAGTTGCCGCGCCTTGGGCCCATGCCAAGGGGGAAAGCGCGAGCGAACCGACAAGGCAGGCGGCAATTCTCGCGCCTGATCTGGTGGTGCCGCCGAATGCGACCGAGCTGTCGATCGTGCAATGTTCGTTCGAGCGCCGAACAGCACCCCCCAAAGACAGTCTCGGCACCTGACGCATTGTGACGCGCTCCGACATTTACAAATGAAGGAGGACCAAGTTCGGGCCATTGCAATATCTACGGCGATGGCGGCATTCGGGTTCCATGCCTCGTGAGAAAAGTCCGTGCCGAGCGATGGCCTGCTCGCATTCGCAAAGAGGACATGGGGGACAATCCAGGCTGCCCGAGCAACCGCCGCGAGCCGACAAAAAGCCGCTTCCCGCCCGCGGATCGCGAAATGTACGGTATCGGACATAGAAAAACCGTGTTAAAGGAGTTTCCTTCATGTCACGGCGGCCGCCGGGCGGGGCGAAATTATCGCATCCGAACAAAGCTCGCCGAGGCAACCCCTAACTACGGACGTAATGTTGGAAAACTGCCGAACCGCTGTCCGTCCTTGCGCAGCGCACGACGCGCGGAGCTGGACGCAAATCCTCGCACGCTACCGCGAGCCTAGTCACACCCGCAGCATCTTCGAGATTGCGGTCACGCTCGGAGCGCTCGCGGCCCTATGGATACTGGCCTGGGCCGCATTCTATCTGGGCTACTGGTGGCTATCCCTGCTGTTAGCCGTCCCGGCCGCGGGATTCCTCGTGCGGCTGTTCATGATCCAGCACGATTGCGGGCATGGTGCGTTCTTCCGCCATCGCCTGGCGAACGACTGGGTGGGGCGGGTGATCGGGGTGCTGACACTCACGCCCTATGACTTCTGGCGCCGCACGCATGCCATCCATCACGCCAGCTCGGGCCACCTCGAACGGCGCGGGATCGGCGACATCGATACCCTGACGGTGCGCGAATATCTCGCGCGGTCGTTTTGGGGCCGGCTCGGCTATCGGGTATACCGCCATCCCCTGGTCATGTTCGGCATCGGCCCCGCCTACCTGTTCGTCCTGCAACACCGGCTGCCAGTCAGCCTGATGCGCCGAGGCTGGGAGCCCTGGCTCAGCACCATGGCGACCAATCTTGCCATCGCGGTCGTCGCCGCCGGAGTGATCTGGTTCGTCGGCATCAAGGCGTTCCTGCTCGTACACCTGCCCATCATGCTGCTGGCGGCCTCCGCCGGGGTCTGGCTGTTCTACGTGCAGCACCAGTTCGAGACGACGTTCTGGGCCCATGACGGCGAGTGGACCCTGCAGGAGGCGGCCCTGCACGGAAGCTCGCATTACGATCTGCCGGGCGTCCTGCGCTGGTTCACGGCCAA
>WNGR01015211.1_pt1 | contig 11063 bp, 6 predicted proteins | sample 5407581 | NCBI WGS metagenome assembly WNGR01 (sample SAMN13153383, study PRJNA577476) | soil metagenome | isolation source: 80 cm soil or saprolite under Garry oak tree replicate 2 | place: USA:California | collected 2016-06-15 | reverse complement strand
CAATGACGTTAGGTTGTTGCGCATTTGCCAGTGATTTGAGTCGATCGAGCGGCAGCAGTTTCAATTCCCACTTGGCCGCCGCTGCATTGGGAGCAACAGTCACTTCGCCGTAAAGTGTTTCAAAGCACTGCAAGGAAATCTCGATCTTCCACGTGCCATCCGTTAGATCGGCAAAACGATAGACGCCGCCCTCATCCGATAGAACGGTAAACTTCTTCTCTCCCTGGGTTGCGGTAATTGTCGCTCCCGGCACAGGAAGCCCGCCAAATGTTACTTGACCATAATAGGGGGAGGCCGCTGCGCAGACTGGTGAAGCGCAGGTCAACACCACTAGGAACAGCTGCAGAAACTTGGCCAGTCGTCGCCGCACCGCTCACTCCCAAATAAGGCGCTCAGTTCTCTGAAGGCAGATCGATGTGATCGATGACGATCACATCTACAGGGGCTTTCTCCGATTCGAGCTTCAGTCCAAGCTGCTCCTGTACCGCGGTGAACAGTGACGCCCCTGAAGCATCATCGTCGCCATCGCCATGGGGCGGTCCGCCATCGGGGCCAGCCATCGGAGGAGGTGCATCATCGGGCGTCCACTGCAAGGAATAATCATAACTGCCGGTTAGCCCTGTCTTGTCCACAATGGTTCGTCCAACTTGCCCTGACAAAACATGGATCAGAAAGGGAATGCCGGTTCCTGTTGACTCGAGGTGCCCGCGACCCGTCATGAACAGACCGTGCTGACCGTGCCTGTCTTTCGCCGCCGGATCGTCGGGCTTCGATTCCTTCATCTTCAATCCGCTCTTCGCAATCACCAGTGAATACATCGGCATTTGCCAGGTCTCGTGGTGGTATTTCAAATTGAATCGCTCCACCAGCAAAGGCAACAACATTAGCCGTCGCTGATCCATCTTCAGGCCGTCTAGTTTGGGAGCGTCTGCCGCGTCCACTTTGGCTTCAATATCGTACCGGTTCGATTTCGCCCATCCTGGCGCTCCCACGATGCGATCGTCCTCTACTCCAAATGCCTCACGCAGCAGCATCTGCATGGGAATGCCCTGCATGGAAATGCCGTCAGGGGTGAACCGTATGATCCGCCTGTCATCTCCCGCTGCGGGCTTGATGGTTGCCACTTCAAACTTTGGCAATTCAGCAGCCGAATTGGGCAAGTTCGACGGAGGTGGTTTGGGAGACGAAGACTCCTGCCCAAACATGGCGGCTGTGGAAACCAGCCAGCAAGATGCGAGCAGCGTCGCATTCAAGCATCTGAGCAAGCGTCTGACCGGATAGGTCATTGCGATTCCTCAACCCCCTTGAAATACTTTTCGCACACTGTGAAACTAAGAGGAAGTTCTCATATAAGACGCGTGCGATCTCCATTTCGTAATCGCCCGCTTATCTAAATCGGTGGCCGAGTTACTCTCACAGACTTCGCCTAGTTTGCGGAGGGCTTTTCGACATGGTCGATGGCGATCACATCGACCGCTGTCCTTTCCGCAGTCATCTTCAGTCCAAGCTGTTGCTGCAGCGCGTCATACAGGCTGGGCGCCGCGGTGGCCGCCGCATCGACCGTTCCACCGGCTGGTCCGCCGGCAGGCGGGGGCGGCAATGGAGAGTGACCGCCAAACTGCGACTCGTCTGGCGTAAACGTGCACTGGAAATCATAGCGGCCCTGAATTCCCGTCTTGTCGACAACGGGGCGATCGAGAACCAGGATCTGCAGAAATCCAGTAAAGTCTGGAATCGTCGCGTTGATCATGTTGAGCATAACGCCGCCCGTCCCGGGGCGCATACCAATGCCAGGCAACGTGCCCTTGACCTGCGTCGGGCTCAGTTTATAACCGCCTTTCCCAACCGTCAGTACATAGGCCGAAAGATCCCGCTTGTCGTGATGAAACGTCAGCTTAAACCGCTCCGTCAACATTTTCCGGATCATGATTCTTATTTGTTCGGGGCTTGGCGCGCCCTCCTGTTCAGGCACCGCAGCGATGTCGTACCGCTCTTTGTCCATCCAGTCAGGAGCACCCACGATTTGTTTGGATTGCACCTCATAGGCAAACGAGATCAGATCATTGAGCGAGGACGCGCGCGTGGCGAAATTGCGGCCCCGCATGGTGAGTCCCTGCATGCTCGTTGCCCCGGAGTTATTCGGCTTGATGGTCGCAACTTCAAAATTGGGGTCCGCATCAGTGGCCATGGGTTTTGGCGGCGGCTCTGGTTTGGGAATCTCCCATGCGGTTTCAGGGGTGGCGCGCGTCAGGACCAGCGGAAGAGGATTGGGGCCCTGACTCCAATTTCCATCGATGGTCTTGCCATCGGAACTCAGCTTTCCGTCGAAGGTGCCTCCAATCAGCTTCAAGGACATCTTCACTTCAGAACCTTGCAAGGCGATCGAATCCACTGTGAGCGGATTGGCGCCCTGATCGATGCTGTAGAAGACTCCCTTGTACCCGCCGTTGTCGCCCTTGGTTACTTTAAGCACGGTTCGCAGGTCACGACCCGCATGCAGGGTGCCTTGCCAAGTGTCCGCGATATCATGCGAGGAAATCGGCGGCATGCTTTGAGCGGCAGGGGCGACCGCCTGGCTCATAGTAAGAAGTGGCGAAGATGAGAGCATAACTCCGCAAGCCAGTGCGAGAATCACATTTATGCTAACTCGACGGGGGAAATTCACTCGATTTGTCGGCACGGATCTCCCTCTTGCGCGCTGGTTACCAACATCTCAGGTTAATTCCAGCCGGAATTCGATGAACTTGGCAAGAATACATCTTTTTATCTCAAAACGCGGTGAATAATGTGTAAGTGCTGCGATTTTGGGTTAATGCACGAGTAACTCATGCAAGATCGAATAACTCATGCAGGATCGTGGTTAGTCCTGGAACGTAGAAGGACTCCGCGCGATCAAGGACAAATCGTGCAGGCAAATTGTTGCTCTATCCGGTGCCGGAGGTGGCTGGTCGCTGGCAAGAACTGAGTCGGCAGGCAGCGGGGTATCGGAAGACGCTCAGTTAGCCGTGGGCCGGTCCGCCGTATCGACGACCAGCGCTTCAACCGGTCCTTTCATCGCCCATACTGGTTTTTCTCATTCGCAGTTCGATCTGCCCAAGCGTTTCTGAGAATCCCAACGCCGGCTGCGCCATCAAACAAAGATGCCCCTGATGCCAGCGAGGGCTTCTTCTTCGGAGCTCGAGCGCGTTCGCCGAGGGCTCCGCTGGGGCCGTTCTACACCGACCCGCGCGATTATGCCGCCCGACCCGCATCGGGACTGCGCATCACCTGGTTTGGGCACGCCTCTTCCCTGGTTGAGATGGAGGGCATTCGTGTGCTCATCGATCCGGTCTGGGATGAGCGCGCGGCTCCGACGCAGTGGGCTGGTCCGAAGCGATTCTTTCCGCCGCCTCTTGCACTCGAAGATCTGCCGCCGATCGATGTCATTCTTATTTCGCACGATCATTACGATCACCTTGGCGCAGGCACGATTCAACGCCTGGTGCAGATCGAGAGCACGCGAGACGCGCGCTGGGTTACCACGCTGGGCGTCGGGAAAATTCTTTCAGGCTTTGGCGTATCTGCCGACCGCTGCTGTGAACTTAACTGGACAGAGAGCGTGAAGGTCGGCTCCGTCGCTGTAACTGCTTTGCCGGCTCGCCATTTCTCCGGCCGCGGCCTCTTCAATCGGTTCGAGACGCTTTGGGCTTCGTTTGCTCTTCTCGGTCCGAACCACCGCGTGTACTACGGCGCGGATTCCGGAGAGTGGAATGGATTCCGCGATATCGGTGAAAGGTTTGGCCCCTTCGATTTGACCATGCTCGAAATCGGGGCTTCAAATCCGCTGTGGGCCGACGTCCACATGGGTCCTGAAGGTGCGGTTCGCAGCTTTCGCGCCCTTGGCGGGCATGGGCTGTTGATGCCTATTCACTGGGGCCTCTTCGACCTGGCGCTCCACCATTGGCGGCAACCGATCGAGAGCATCTCCCAAGTCGATGGACTCAAGCTCTGGTCTCCGAGACCCGGCGTACCATCCGAGGTCGTCCCCGACGAGGAAATCCGGTCCGACTGGTGGCGCTGAAGGCCGTACGGGTTGCGGGTGGAATCATGTGAAGATTTTGCGAAGAAGATGAATCAAATTTTCCGAAACTTTTCGCAGTGATGTCGATTTCGACCTGCTCCGTTCGACTCTATAGTGAGGCCCAAGGCGTTCCTGGCTCGTCATGTGCGCAATTTTGGCTCGCCTGCGATCGAACCCAGCTCTCCGTGCGCAGGATCCAGATTCAAGTTTTAGCGGGAAATCGCACAGTTACAAGAGGGCTAAGGTCGCTTGCTCCGCCATGGGCCTCACACGTCGCAGAAATGTAACAACGACATAAACGCAATGCAAACATGGAATAGGTTCGCGTTCAATTGCGACTCCGATTCGAATTCCTGAATCCGATTTCGAGTTGAGTTCATCTGTGTAGAACATACGTTTTCGACGGCTTCCCAAAATGCCAACGATTTTTACGCTGTGACACTTCACGGTTTAATGGAGAATGACGATGATCGTCCTGAACACGCAGAGGACACGAACGATTGTCCTGAACTTGGCGATGCTTGCTGCTTCAGCGGGGCTGATCTTTTTCGGCACTGGAATGCTGACTGGATGCGGCAAAAATAATGTCTCCGCAAGTTCGGGCGCACCACCGGCAATGAAGGTTTCAGTGGTGAGGGCGGAACAGACAGATGTGCCTGTCACGGGCGAATGGGTCGGAACGCTCGACGGATACGTCAACGCGCAGATTCAGCCGCAGGCCAGTGGCTACTTGATTCGGCAGAACTATCGCGAAGGGTCTGAAGTTCAGAAGGACCAGGTACTTTTTGAGATCGATCCTCGTCCGTTTGACGCCGCACTGCAGCAAGCTCAAGGACAACTTGAGCAGGCAGAGGCTCAGCTGGGCCTCGCACAAATCAATGTGAATCGTGACACTCCTCTGGCTGCAGCGCGCGCCATAGCCAAGAGCCAACTCGACAACGAAAAACAGCAGGAGTCGCAAGCTGAAGCGGCCGTTAAATCTGCCCAGGCTGCCGTCGCTACCGCCAAGTTGAATCTAAGCTTTACGCAAGTGCGGTCACTCATCACCGGGGTTGCGGGGCAGGCGACGACGCAGGTTGGAAACCTTGTGGGTGCGCAGTCTGTGCTTACCTCGGTTTCGCAGCTCGATCCCATCAAGGTCTACTTCTCGATCAGCGACAGCGAATACCTGGCGCTCGCGCAACGCGCTCGCAAGGGCGGCAGCAGCGATCTGCTTCACGGCGCTTCAAAGATTCCTTTAACGCTTACGCTTTCCAACGGCGAAGTTTACCCGCTGAGGGGACGCATCGCCTTCGTCGATCGGCAGCTGAATGCGCAGACAGGCGCGATTCGGATCGCGGCTTCGTTTCCGAATCCCGGCAATGTCCTGCGCCCCGGCCAGTTTGGCAGAGTGAGAGCGGAGACCGAGATTCACCATAACGCAATCCTCGTACCGCAGGCTGCCGTGACGGAATTTCAGGGTACGCAACAGGTGTATACCGTGAGTTCCAATAACACGGTGCACGCAAATAGTGTGACTCTGGGCCCGCAGTACGGCGATAGCATGGTCATCGAAAGCGGCCTTGCGAGTGGCTCAGTGGTAATTACTGACAATCTTCAAAAGCTCCGCGAGGGCGCCCCTGTCGATCCTCAACCTGCGAAAGTGCAGGCGGCAACCACCTCTCAGGCGACACGCTCGGCGGGAAGGTAACGCATGTCGAAATTCTTTATTCGCCGGCCCATTGTGGCCATCGTTATCGCTATCGTTACTGTCATCATCGGCGTCGTTTCATTGCTCACGCTGCCGATTTCGCAGTATCCAAATATCGTTCCGCCGGAAATCCTTGTGACCGCCACTTATCCCGGCGCCGATGCGAAGACGGTCACCCAGGCAGTTTCGACGCCCATCGAACAGCAGATGAATGGCGTCGACAACATGATTTACATGAACTCCGTGAGCGCCAACAACGGAGTTGTTCAGCTCTTTGTCGACTTTGATGTCAAGACCGATCCGAACATCGATCAGGTGCTGGCGCAGCTGCGTGTTGACCAGGCCCAGTCTCAGCTTCCGGCGCAGGTGACTACCGCGGGCCTCACGGTCCAGAAGGCTCTCACGTCGCCGCTGATGCTGGTGGCCATCAATTCTCCGGGCGGCAAGTTGAGCCAGGACTTCCTCACTAACTACGCAATCATCAATCTTCAAGACCAGCTTGCCCGCGTGAAGGGTGTATCACGCGTGCAGGTCTTCGGCGGCCAGTATGCTCTTCGCGTCTGGGTTCAACCTGACAAGCTGGCGAAGCTCGGAGTTACCGCGCCTGAAGTTATCTCTGCCATTCAGACTCAGAACAATGTCAACCCCGCAGGGCAGATCGGCGGGGAACCTATACCTCAGGGCCAACAGTTCACTTACACCGTGCGCACCCAGGGTCGCCTCGTCAAGCCCGAAGAGTTCGGCAACATCATTCTGCGCGCGAATCCTGACGGCTCCATCCTTCACCTTCGCGATGTTGCCCGCATCGAACTTGGCGACCAGGCCTACGGAATCTCAGGCCGCTATAACCAGGCGCCGTCTGGAGTAATGGCGATCTATCAGCTCCCAGGCTCCAACGCGGTTCAAACAGCTGCTGCCGTGAACCAGCGCATGAAGGAGTTGTCGGCGACATTTCCGCCAAGCATCACTTATAACGTGCCGCTCGACACCACCAAGGCTGTCACTGCCGGCATCCGCGAAATCCTATTCACACTCTTTGAAGCGCTTGGCCTGGTGGTCGTAGTCGTCTTTATCTTCCTTCAAGGGTGGCGTGCAACGCTCATTCCGCTGCTTGCCGTTCCCGTGTCGCTTATCGGCACGTTCATCATCTTTCCGGCGCTTGGCTTTTCGATCAACACGCTGTCACTTTTCGGCCTTGTGCTTGCAATCGGCCTCGTCGTCGACGACGCCATCATCGTCGTAGAAGCGGTTGAACACCACATCGATGAGGGGATGGATCCCAAGTCCGCAACAGAGAAAGCCATGGAAGAAGTGGGCGGTCCAGTTATCGCAATCGCCCTGATCCTTGCGGCTGTCTTCATTCCCACTGCGGCGATCCCCGGCATCACTGGCCGGCTTTACCAGCAGTTCGCCGTTACCATCGCAATCTCGGTGCTGATCTCTGCGTTCAATGCGCTTACTCTTTCGCCGGCGCTCGCCTCGCTGCTTTTGAAGCCACGCGAAGAAGGCCGCAAGAACGGACTGCTGGGCAAAGGCTTCGGTATCTTCAATAAGGTATTTGCTCGCACCACCGACGGCTTCGTTTCCACTTCGCGTGTCCTCGTTCACAAATCCTTCTTTGCCATGGTGGCCCTCGTACTGGTTGGAGTACTTGCTGTGTATCTCGGCAGCAGTCTTCCAGGCGGATTCATTCCCACTGAGGACCAGGGCTACATGTTTCTAGCTCTTCAGCTCCCTGACGGCGCTTCGGCACAGCGCACTGATGCCGCACAACAAAAGATCAGCGACGCGCTGCTGAAGACTCCGGGGGTCGAGGGCGTCATTGCAGTAACAAATTTCTCGCTGCTTACTCAGGTGCAGAGCACCAATGCCGGCTTCTTCTTCGTCAACCTGAAGCCCTGGGAGATGCGCAAGACGAAGGAGCAGCAACTCGAATACATCCAGAGCCACCTGCAGCAACAGCTCGCGGGAAATCCCGACGGAATCGCCTTCGCATTCCCTCCCCCATCCATTCCGGGTATCGGAACCTCGGGCGGTGTCACCATGATTCTCGAGGACCGCTCCGGCTCCGACGATCCAACGACATTGACGAAAAGCGTCTTCGGGTTCCTCGGAGCTATTTCGAAGCGGCCCGAAATAGCAGCCGCGATTCCGTCTTATCAGCCTGCTGTACCGCAGCTCTATGCCGATGTGGATAAGGAGAAGGCGCTGCAACAGCAGGTCGATCTCTCTAATATCTACACGACCATGCAAACATTCATGGGCGGGTATCTCGTCAACTATTTCAATCGATTTGGCCGGCAGTGGCAGACTTACGTTGAGGCGGAAGGCACTTCTCGAACCAATGTCTCGAACATTGGTCAGTTCTACGTTCGCAGCGCTAATGGCAGCCAGGTTCCGCTGGGCTCGCTTGTCAAAGTCAGTCGAATCACGGGGCCTGAGTTTATCTACAGGTTCAACGAGTTCAACGCCGCTCAGATTAATATCACGGGCGCTCCCGGATACAGTTCCGGCCAGGTGAGAAAGGCTCTAGAAGAGGTCTTCCATCAGACTATGCCCGCGACCGCCGGCTTCGATTACTCCGGAATGTCTTACCAGGAACAGCAGGCGGAAAAGGGAATCCCCTCGTGGGCGGTGTTTGGCCTGTCGTTGATGTTTGTCTTCCTGATTCTCGCGGCGCTCTATGAGAGCTGGACTCTTCCCTTCAGCGTTTTGCTTAGCACACCAGTCGCCATTCTCGGGGCATACATCGCGTTGCACGCGCGGCTGTTTGAGAACGACATTTTTGCCACCATCGGCCTCGTCATGCTGATCGGGTTGTCGGCCAAAAATGCCATCCTCATTGTGGAGTTTGCCAAATTGAATTACGAGAGCGGTCAGACCATCTGCGAGGCCGCCCTCAACGCAGCACGACTTCGGTTCCGTCCGATTGTCATGACCGCATTGGCCTTCATCGTGGGTTGCATACCACTCTGGACAGCTACCGGTTCGGGCGCTGCCTCGCGTCGCATCCTGGGGACAGTGGTTGTGGGCGGCATGACACTGTCCACGGCAATCGGACTTTTCTTCATTCCAGTTACGTTCGCTGTTGTCGAATACATCTCCCACCGCTTCGTCAGAGGAGGCAGGGGTACCACGATGGATTCACCGCATGGACCTATGTGTGGACCTGGCCCGGGAGCCAAGAGCTCTGTGGCGCAGGCTGAGACAGAAGGAGTTCAGGTATGAGTCGCCTCGCGCTCCCCGCAAAGTTTGCCTCTCTCAGCATGGCATTCATCGTGATGATTGTTCTCGCCGGCTGCAAAGTGGGACCGAAATATGTTCGACCCAACTACACTGCGCCGCCTGTCTTTCGCGGTGCGGACGATGCATCGGTGGTATCTGGCGCCAAGAACTCTCTCGGTGATGAGCAGTGGTCCGCCGTTTATCGCGAACCCGAACTGCAAGAGCTGATTCGCAAGGCTCTCGCCAACAACTACGATGTGCGCATCGCTGCTCAACATATTCTTGAGCAACAGGCACAAGTGAGGATCACACGCTCGCAACAGTTCCCCACGGTCACGGTTGGTGGCACCGGCATCGGAGCCACACTGCCCGAGTCACTGGGTACTCAAATTCCCAGCCCGCTTGTCAATGGATCATTTAACCTTTCGGCCGCATGGACTCCGGATTTCTGGGGCCTCTATCGCAAGCAGACTGAGGCCGCTCGCGCGCAGTTGCTCGCGCAAACCTGGGCGCAGCGCGCAATCCGATTGACACTCGTGCAGCAGGTTGCGGCAACCTATCTGCAAATTCGTGCCCTCGATCGCCAACTTGAAATTACGAAGGGTACGCTTAAAGTTCGGCAGGACTCTGTTGACCTGACAAAGACTCTCGAGAGCGGCGGGTCAGTGCCTCTCTCAGACGTTCGTCAGGCGGAGCAACTGCTTTACACGGCAGCGTCGGAGGTGCCGCAACTTGAGCAGCAGATTGAGCAGCAGGAGAACGCGATGTCGATCCTGCTTGGAGAAAATCCTGGGCCCATCGCGCATAAAGATCCTAACGCCCTGATCCCTCCGCCGCAGGATCTGCCGACCGGTCTGCCGTCGCAGCTTCTCGAAAGGCGGCCGGACATCCAGCAGGCAGAAGCTAGCCTGGTCGCCGCTAATGCACAGATCGGCGTCGCCCGTGCGCAGTTTTTCCCGAACCTCTCGATCAGTGCTTCAGCAGGTGTTGGCGGAGACAGCCTGTCAAGCATCTTCGATCCTGCGGGAAAGACGATTTACGGCATCGGCTCATTGACCCAACCGCTCTTTGAAGGCGGAAAACTTCGCGGCCAGCTTCAGCTCTCGCAGGAGACCAAACGGGAGATGGTACTGAACTATCAAAAGACCATCCAGGGGGCCTTCCGCGATGTGTCTAACGCCCTGATCGCGCTCAACAAGCAGCGCGCCAATCGCGAACAGCAGGAGAAGCTTGTCGCTGCGGCGCAGGATGCAACACGCCTCGCACGAGTTCGCTATCAGGGCGGTTCCACCAGCTATCTTGAAGTGCTCACAACGGATTCCAATCTCTACACAGCGCAGCTTAACCTGGTGAATGCGCAGCAACTGGAAGCGCTCTCACTTGTGCAACTGTACAGCGCCCTCGGCGGGGGCTGGCAGAGCTGATTTGCCGGGCGATTCAATTACTGAATCGCCTGGGTTCTTGTTACTCTTGCATCTCGCTCGCATCGATCCGCTGACATCTGTTCATCCACCTGGGCGTGCAATATCTCACCTATTTCCAGGTCTCCGTCGTATTCGCCTCCCTTCTCACTCTTGCGCACTTTGCTTACCGGCTGTATGCTCAGTTTTTCCGCAGGAGAACGTTTACTCAGATGACTGAAAACTCCACCTCACGCCGCAAATTCCTTCAGGCGTCCGCGCTGGCCGCCTCCGCGCTCGCTCTTCGATCGAGTTCGCTACTCTCACAGTCCAGCCAGGTCGACGCTCACATTGAAGTCATTCCCGAAGAGCCTATCGGGACAATTTCTCCGGAGATCTATTCCCACTTCATCGAGCAGCTGGGCGGGGTAATCTACGACGGTGTCTGGGTCGGTGAAAATTCCAAAATCCCCAACCAGGGTGGCATTCGCACATCGTTCATCGAGATGATGCGTGCGGTACAAGCGCCGGTTCTTCGCTGGCCCGGCGGGTGCTTTGCGGACTCCTACGATTGGCACGACGGGCTTGGCGTGAGAGAGAAGCGGCCGGCACGCGCCGGCTTCTGGGACCAGCAGGACTCCAATCACTACGGCCTGCATGAGTTCATGCGTACATGCCGCCTTATCGG
>WNGR01021353.1_pt1 | contig 11065 bp, 13 predicted proteins | sample 5407581 | NCBI WGS metagenome assembly WNGR01 (sample SAMN13153383, study PRJNA577476) | soil metagenome | isolation source: 80 cm soil or saprolite under Garry oak tree replicate 2 | place: USA:California | collected 2016-06-15 | reverse complement strand
AAAGAAGGCTGGACGTTTCCTCAAATAGAAAAATATGCTATTAGCGAGTTATATCCTCATCCATACGAACCCAAAGAAGGATTGTGGGATAATTGGCAACCAAAATAAGCCCGATTAATGGTACACTTTTCGGGCTCATCCTCACATTAAGTGAGTCTGCTTGCTTAGATTCGGCGGAAAATCGCCTCTGCCGTATTTTGTGCCTGTCGGTACGGAGAAATCGTGTAGCGCTCCGCAACCATTCATGCTGACAGCATAGATCGGCTTTTCATCTATGCTGTCAGCATTGTTTTTGTCTTCCCTTTTGTGCTCCAGGCGAATATTCTTGAAAAGGCAGGCCCATTATTACGGACCATTGCAGACACAACGAATATGAGAGGAAACGGCACAGATGAAACTCTTACTTCTTGGAGGCACGGGCTTTCTCGGTCATCACATCGTTGAAGCTGCCCTTCGATGTGGACATGAGGTGACACTCTTCCACCGAGGGCAAACACATCCTGACCTCTTTCCCGATCTTGATCACGTCCAGGGCGACCGAGAGAAAGACTTGACCGCTTTATCTGGACGGTACTGGGATGCAGCTATTGATACGTGCGGCTTTTTTCCTCGCGCGGTACGTGCTTCAGCTGAATTTCTTGCGGATGCTGTTGACCACTACACCTTCATCTCCAGCCTCAATGCCTATGCTCAGGTCAAAGTAGATGGGATTGACGAGAGTTATCCAGTTGGAACACTCCCAGACGAGACAGTAGAAGAGGTGACCCCTACATCCTATGGCCCGCTCAAGGCACTGTGCGAACAGGCCGCTGAGCACGTTCTCCCAGGACGTGTGCTGATCATCCGTCCTGGATTGATCGTGGGTCCCTCTGATCCAACGGGCCGCTTCACGTACTGGCCACGCCGTCTCGCTCAAGATGGTGAGGTCCTGGTCCCAGATCGCAAAGATCAGCCAGTGCAATTCATTGATGTGAGAGATCTTGCTGAGTGGAACATCCGCATGATGGAAGCGAACCAGACAGGCATCTACAACGCTACGGGACCAGCCCATCGTCTGACGCTCCAGCAAGTTCTTGAGCTGTGCCAGACAGTCAGTGGAAGTGACACTCATTTGACCTGGGTCAGTGAAGCATTTCTTCTTGAACAAGAGGTCACTCCCTGGAGTGAACTTCCCTTGTGGATACCTCGTACACTGGGAGTAGGTCGACAAGCAGCAGACATTCGCAAGGCACTCGATGCTGGACTCACCTTCCGTCCTTTGACCGAGACCATTCATGACACCCTCGTTTGGGATCGTGCGCATCCAGGTACTGTGGTACAGAGTGGAAGCATCACTCCTGGGCGGGAAGCCGATTTGCTCCATGCGTGGCACATGCGCATACACGAGTGACCATGTGTGATCTCGTGTGCAGGACTCGAAGTCGGAGCAGATCAAAAGTGGCTCGACCAAACGTCAGCCTTTTCTGCAATTTCAAGCAGTTGATCTGTGCTTCCGTCCAAGCAAGCAGGCTCACTTAATGTGATATTGGTGGCGAATTGTAAAACTGAGTATGTTGCTTGGCTTTTCTCTGCATCGTCCTCGCTCGATTTTCGAATTCGCCACCAATATCAATGTGAGGAAGAGCCACTATTCGACTGTCAAAAACATCCATCTACAAAAAAGTGAGAAGCGGTACGTCTATCTGCTAGTCGTATCTCCATCGAGATACAGGAAGAACACCTAGTCTGGGTAGAGAACCGTTCACTTCTCCCCAAGAGACGGAGGAAGAGTATGCTAAGGGTACCACTGCTACAAAAGTTTATCCAGTGGCTTATTGAAACAAGCGAGGAGCCTCTCGACCGGTCGTACCTCTTTTTCAGAACGGGCATTGGGTTTGTCGGTGTGGCGTTACCAATCGTTCTTATCTTCGGAAGGATGCTCTTGGAACGTCAATTCGGCATTTTGGACTCCATGAGTGCCTACTATACGAGCGTGATGAGAGATGTGTTTGTGGGCAGCCTGTGGGCGATTGGCATTTTCCTCATCTGCTATCGTTACCAGCATCTGGATGATATTGCGACCACGATTGCAGGTGCCGCCGTGATTGTCGTCGCCCTCTTTCCCAATCCTCCGGTCCACCAGTTGTCTGCTGCGTGCTTTTTCATCATACTGGCTTTGATGGCGCTCTTTCTTTTTTCGAGAACAGATCAGGAGAAACCAGAGCTGAGAAAGCAACTGAGAAACATCGTCTATTTGGGCTGTGGGAGCTTTATTAGCCTCTGTCTTGTGCTGATTGTGGTGCTCCACTACCTGCCAGGCACCTCGTGGCTCCAACCACACCATCCACTCTTCTGGCTTGAAGTGCTCGCGCTCGAAGCGTTTGGTGTCGCTTGGTTTGTCAAAGGGGGGATGTTCATCCTGAAAGATAAGAATGAGGGTGTCGTGACGAGCAAAAATGAGACTATTCCAACTGTTGAACAAGGCGTTCCTGCTACAGATACTCCTCAACAAGAGCGAAGCGCAACCAGTGAGGGGATAACCTCATCTTCTATCATTACGTGAGTATGTTTGTTTCATTTTATCCATTACTACTGGAAGGTCAAAGTGGGGTCTAGTTGCAGCAGCGCTGTAACTGCCCCGACTGGGCGTGAGGCTGGTTCGCACATGGTTTTATTTAGGGCGTGAGATGTTAGTAGAAGAAATTACACCTACAGAATTCACCCCCCTTGTTCTTTAACCATCCTATCCTTATACTTATAGCGGTAGGGATCTTTTCCTGCTGCGCCTCTTTCTGACTGTTTGCTCATATTTAGTCCTCATGGGGAACAAGGTTGTCTACAGAAAGGAGGTTTTCTTGCCCCACAACGAAGAAATTCGTGTCACGCCTGAGCAAGTGCTTGAGGTATTACAGACCTGCTACGACCCATGTTGCAAAGAACGCTCGGTGAGCATCGTTGAGCTGGGTCTCATCCAGGGAGTGAAAGTAGCTGAGAATGGCCATGACGTGCGCGTCGAGCTACTGCTTACCTCTGGCTGGTGTCCGTTTTCAACCCATCTTTTGCAGATGATCGACCAGAACTTACGTGCGATTGAGGGGGTTAGAGAGGTGGACACAGAAATCGTCTGGAACACGGTTTGGACTCCTGAGCGCATGACTGCCAGCGCCCGGGAGAAACTCACCCTACCAATGGCACAGCTGCTGCCCTTACGACAGCGTCGTCTTGAGCGCGAGGCGCAGGCCTCCCAATCACCTATTTCATGAGAGGAGCACATCATGCTGGACAACGAAGCCTTTGTTTTTGACTGTGTCTGTCATGTATTCAACTTTGACATGAAGAACGCCTTTGGCAAGCCTGGTCAGATGTTCATCAATCACCTGTATGCCTTTCACCAGGTATTAACCCCGCCCGGTGAGCGCATGCTCGGCCCCGAGGAGTTTTTGCGCGAGTGGAACATAGACGAAATTGCCCACATGGTCTTCGAGGAATCGGGGACCGACATGATCGTGGCGCAGCCCTTGCCCCTCACCGACCTGTTCTACGATGGACTATCCCAATGGGAGAAATGCGCAGCGATGGCGCAGAAGTATCCCGACCGGGCAGTATTCTGGGGTACCATCAACCCGTTAGAAGGTAAGAAGGCGCTTGACCTGATGGAGCGCCAGGTCAAAGAGTACGGAGCAAAGGCCTTCAAACTCTACAACGTCCGCTACGACTACGGCGAACCGTTCCCCTGGCGCATGGACGATCGACGAGTCGCCTACCCGGTATTTGAAAAGGCGCTTGAATTAGGCGTGAAGACCATAGGCGTGCATAAAGGCGTTCCGCTAGGACCTCAACCTATCGAGCATACCCAGGCCTGGGATATGGATGGAGCCGCGGCCAACTTCCCGGACATCAACTTCGTCATCTTCCATGTTGGCCTGCCCTTCATCGACGAGATCTGCTGGCAGTTGGTGCGCTACCCCAACCTGTACGCGTCGATTGCCGCCACGCTGAACTTCATCGTGCGCGCCCCGCGCGCCTTCGCCGAAAATATGGGCAAGCTGATGTTCTGGTGTGGCGAAGACAAGATCCTCTACGGTGGCGAGACCCCCATCTGGCACCCGCGCTGGGCGCTGGACGCCTTCTGGAAGTTTGAACTGCCAGAAGACCTCGTAACCGGCTACGGCTATCCCCAACTGACCACGCAGGCCAAGAAGAAAATCCTCGGCGGTAACCTTGCCCGCTTGATGGGCATCGACGTAGAGCAAAAAGTCGCTCAACTACGGAAGTAAAGGAAGGCTGGAGGCGCGAGCATGCTCGCGCCTCCAGCTTCACCGACTACTTGAGTAGCCAGTTGTTTAGTATTTGACACAGCCTTACCTATCAGCTTCCATGACCATTCTCGGATATCTTGGAGCGGGCATCTGGGCATGACCGCGAAGATAGTCACCGCAGGAGGGGGAACCGATGAGCGCTGAGCAATCAACAAGTGAACACGGTTGGGCGGCATTGCACGTCCTGCTAGGCCAGTGGGTGGGGGTGGGAGAACCAGGCGAAGGAACGGGGTGGTTTTCTGGTCAGAAAAAATCACGCGGACTACCCCGCGACAGTAGACCGCCCGGCCTTTTTCCACGACGATCTCATGATCGTCTACAGGGATTCTCCCGCGAAAGAGCCTCGAGCCATCTATTTCGATAACGAAGGACATGTCATCCACTACACGGTAGAGGTGCTCGAAGGTGGAAAGACCATCCAGTTTCTCAGCGAGATCTCGCCTTCACGTCCTGGCTACCGCTTAACCTATACCCTGACGAACAAGGATTCACTGACCCTGACGTTCGAGATTGCACCGCCAGGCATGCCCCCTACGTATTCCACCTACATCGAGGCACGCGCGGCGCGTGCAGAGCAACTAGAGCACCGGTCGAAAATTCACAGGGAGGGCGCTTCTCCTAAAAACCAAGTACCAGAAAAATGCACGTGATGCAATGCTGGCTCTGACTTTCCGAATCGGCCGCGAACAGAGAGTTCCTATCGTTGGTGAATCCCTATCTCATTCCCCAGACTTGACAAATCTTCTTGAATGATCTATCATCTTAATGAATGAACAATCACCAAAATGATAGATCATTCAATTACTACAGAGCAAGACAAGAGAGCCTCTGCCTCTGAAGAATCTCGCCATCGGCGCACGCATTCGTGGCATCTCTCTTGAGAAAGGAACAGAACATGGAATTTCCTCCTTTTCAATCAAGACAAGAGGTCGTTATTCATGCACCTCTCCAAGCAGTCTGGGAATTTAGTCAAGACTTGACAAACATTGCTGCATACCATCCGAGGGTCAAGAGGGTAGACCTCATTTCAGGGAAAAGTCAGAGAGGGAAGGGGGTTGCCTATAGGTGCTACCTCAAAGATGGGAAAAATACGTGTGTGGAAAAAGATATCGAAGTGGTTCCAATGGAAAGGATCGTCACGGCTTTACCTGAAGATACCATGGGAATTACAAAAATGCTGCCAGATTATGTTGTTGAAACGAGATTTACTCCTCTTGCTGGTAATGATACAAAAGTGGAATTTAGACATTATTATTCAACGAAGTCTCTAAAGACAAAATTACTAAATATCATCGTAAAAAGGAAAATTGCACGAGAATCTCAAAGCACTCTTGATGCTGTAAAAATAACTATTGAAAAAAATACTGAATAGCTTGATCAGACACTCATGACGGCCACGTATTACTTCGAGGGACAAAAGGAGTATGCAGCTATGACCAAGACGCCTGATCCCATACAAGAACTGGTGACGGCTGCCCGGCGCAAGCAGATCCTTGATGCAGCCACCCAGGTGTTTGCCGAAAAAGGCTTTCATCGCGCCACGATCAAAGACATCGCCCGTGTGGCTGGGATCGCCGATGGCACAATTTACACCTACTTTGCCAGCAAAACGGAGGTATTGTTAGGGATTCTCCATCGCCTCAATGAGTCAGCGGAACGCGAGCAGCAGCTCATGCCGGAGAGCGAGCAGGATCTGCGCTCCTTTTTCACCGCGTACCTGCGCCAGCGCATATCCCTGTTGTGGCCGAATGCGGAGGTCTTCCAGGCGGTCCTGCCAGAAATGCTAGTCAATGCGGAATTGCGTGAGCTGTATTACCAGCAGGTCCTGGTGCCCACCTTCACCGTCGCCGAGCGTTCCTTCCAGGCACAACGGGGAGCAGGACAAGTCCGCAGCATCGATGTGCCCCTCACAGTTCGCGCCATTGCCGGCCTGCTTTTGGGCCTGCTGACGCTCCAATTGCTCGGCGACGAAGTAATTGCCCAGCGTTGGGAAGAACTCCCAGAAGTCCTGACCTCCCTGCTGTTTGACGGCCTGCAACCGGGAAAGGAGACCACACACGAATGAAGACACCGACGCATTCTTCCATCAGGGTGAGCCTGGAGATGAGCATGATCGCCTTTTTCATGCTCGCTGCCCTCAGCTTGATGGTGGTGTATCTCGCTGATCCGTCGATCTACGCCCAATCGCTCTCGCTCACGTCCTCTCCGGCTGACCGCTATCCTGTTCCAGTGACGCTGTTCCTGGTCGGCATTCTCGTGCTGATCACCCTGCTCATTCTTGGTGTCGTGCGCCATTGGCGCTGGGTCTTCTGGCTCATGCTGGTTGCCTTTGCTGGCTCTGCCCTCCAGATCCCCGTCACACTCTTGCAGATTGCAGGCGTGTTGCCCTCTCCTGATCCTCTCTGGTACAGCCTGTTTCGGATGGGTGTTGCCGTGGTCGAGATAACTATTGCTGTCTGGATGATCCACATCTATCGACACAAGGGGGTATGGGCTCTGGGAAAGAAAAGGCATGAGCGGTAAGGTGGACCTATGGGAGAAGTGGACCTGCTTCTCACTTTGGCCTTGACAGTAGTATGTCTGGAAAAGCCGAGAAGCAAGAGGAGAACATATGCAGCCATTACGTTGGCCACATCGCCTGGACTAATGACACATTCGGGAAGCATAGGCAGGGACGGCGGGCGACCATAAAGGCCCTCCCCGCGCCGCTCCACCGCCCTCGCCCCTACGGACGGTGATGGGCTTTTTCTTCGGTTGATGCCTATTGGGCGCCACTTGCGGGCGCCCGGCTGGCTTCCTTCATAGCGCAGCCAGCCCCGCTTGCGCCACCTCCATATCGTGCGTATAGTGCCCACCGCTGACGCCGATGCCGCCAATGATCCCGGCATCCGTCGTGATTGGATAGCCACCGCCAAATACAATCAAGCGATCAGTCTTGATGATGCCGTGCAATAGCGGCGCGTCATCCTTCACAAAGTCAAACCACTCGTGTGTCGCCATGCTAAAGCTAATCGCTGTATAGGCCTTGTCCTGCGCAATTTGTACGCTCAAAAGTGGCGCTCCGTCCATACGGCTGAAAGCCTTGAGCGTGCCATCGCCATCGACGACAGCAATAGACATGGGTCGACCCATTTCGTGAGCCTTAGCCTCGGCGGCTGCAATGAGACGCTGTGCTGCCTCAACAGTGATACTGGATTTCAGGAAAGTGTTCTCTGCCATAGAAATGAAGCTCCTTTACTTTTTACTACTTCACGCCATAACGGCCCTCCAAAGCCTGGATCTCTGGCAAGCCGACCTGGTCCGTGAACTGTGAAAACGTCACCATGCGTTCGGCAAACGGCGCTGAGGTCTGTCCTTGCTTGAGCACCTCCAGCAGGCCAAGCATAGCCCGCGTGGCTGCAAAGAGCATGCTAACCGGAAAGAGAACGAGCTTATAGCCAAGCGTGCGAATTTCATCCAGGGATAACGCTGGGGTCTTGCCGCTTTCCGCCCAGTTGAAAAGGAGCGGCATACCTGGAAAGGCTTGCGCAATCGTGCTCAATTCTTCTATGGAGCGAGGCGCTTCAATGAAGATGACATCGGCCCCCGCCTCGCGGTAAGCCTGCCCTCGCTGGATTGCATCCTCCAGGCCGTACACAGCATTGGCATCGGTGCGTGCAATAATCACGAAGTCGGGATCTCGCCTCGCATCGATGGCAGCCCGTATCTTCTGTACCATCTCATCCATGGGAATGACCTGCTTCCCTTCCATATGGCCGCATTTCTTGGGCCAGACCTGGTCCTCGATATGAAGGCCGGCCACCCCGGCGCGTTCATACTCGTGTATCGTGCGTCGCACATTGATGGGATTGCCGTAGCCCGTGTCGGCATCAGCAATCAACGGTAGATTGCCAACGACGGCGGCAAGAGCTGCCGCGCGGCTCACCATCTCACTCATTGTCAGCAGCCCAACATCGGGTTGTCCCAAGACGCTAGCTGCTGTGCCAAAGCCCGTCATGTACACCACAGAAAATCCCGCCTGGGCGATCAGGCGGGCGCTCAATGCGTCGTATGCTCCTGGAGCAACGATCAAGCCAGGATCTGCCAGCAGTTCCCGTAAACGTGTGGTTACGCGCATAATGTTATCCTTCACTGAGAAGAAAATATGCCAGGTCGTAGTGGTATCTAAGTGTATGCTATTCTAGCCCATCCTGGCAAATCTCCGCGTTGACCCCGAGCGAAACAGGTAGTCTATTCTGCTCTGAGCAGAGATGTTCTGCCTCTCTGCAAATCACTGCTTTTTATAGTACTGCCCCATCTGCGGCTCCAAGAAAGACAGGAGGAAATCTCTACCACATATGTTATACTGAGTCGAATAGCAGCTTTTCTGCCAGGTGCAATTATAGAGAGAGCAGCAAGCATGCAAGGTACCACGCGCGAATACTGGTCAATTTGGAAGCAGTTTGTCTTGCAGGGTGTTATGCAGGAGGACTTGCTTCCTCCATCACTTGTGCAATCATGGCGGCGTTGTGCTGCACTCGGTCTCGATCCCTACGGCAGCGTAGAAACGAATGGCGAGCCTATGCCCCCGTACCCAACCAGCGCCCCGCAATCTCTCCTCTCGCTCGTACGCCCAGCTATGGAAGACCTGCACCAGTTCGCGGAGGGTTCAGAATGCGTCGTGGTCTTCGCTGACGCTGAAGTTCGTATAGTGGACTGGGTCGGCGACCGTACTATGCAACAAGAGCTTGAACATCTTGGATTAAGCATTGGAGTCTCCTGGAGCGAAGAGCGACAGGGTGCGAATGCCCTGGCTTTGGCCCTACAAGAGTCCTTTCCCTTCCAGCTCGATGGAGCAATGCACTACTGTGCAGCGTTGCATCCGCTCTATACCTCTGCCGCGCCCGTGCATAATCTCCTGGGTCAGGCCGTTGGTGTACTGGGCGTCATCGGCCACCACGAGCACTGCCATCCTCACACGCTAGGTATGATAACTGCAGCCGCACAAGCCATTAGTAACCAGCTCCAGAGACAGGCCTGGTTAAGCAACGCTAACGATCTCTTATCTGAACTAAAAACAATCCTGGAAACCCTGCCCGAGGGCATTCTGCTGTTGCGACATGATGGTGTAGTCTCGCAAATGAATGTGCCCGCCGGGACCATGCTGGGCCTCATTCCCGCGCGCGTTACTGGTAGACGCCTGCGTGATGTGTTGCCGCTTCCTACCGTGCTTGTCCAGGCCATGGCCCGCCAGCAATCTCTCTCTGATGAGGAACTTGTCTTCGATACAGTTCACGGACGTGTCACCTGCCTTTGCTCATTGAAACCTATTGCAAGTTATGAGCAGGAAACAGGCCTGGAGAATATCATGAATTCGCCCGGCCTGGTAATCGCCGAGCCGGTTGCCGCTGATGGTTTCGTGATGATCCTGCGCAGCATTGAGCGCGTGCAAAAGCTCGTCCATCGCATGACGGGTGCTCGTGCCCGGCTCACCTTCGCCAACGTCATAGGCGAGAGCCCGGCCCTTAAAGAAGCGCTGCGCCTGGCCCGCCTGGCTGCCAGTAGTAATTCCACCGTCCTACTTCATGGCGAGACCGGCACCGGTAAGGAAATCTTTGCACAGAGCATCCATAATAGTAGTGCCCGTGCGGATGGACCCTTCGTGGCCATCAACTGTGCAGCTATCCCGCGAGAACTCATCAATACCGAACTCTTTGGCTACGAAGGTGGCTCGTTCACCGGCGCTGATCGCCAGGGGCGTCCTGGTAAGTTTGAACAGGCTCACGGCGGCACGCTGTTCCTGGATGAAATCGGTGATATGCCACTCGACCTGCAAACTGCCCTGCTGCGTGCCATCGAAACGCACACGATTGTGCGCATTGGCGGCCAGAGGGTTATCCCTGCCGATGTGCGTATCATTGTCGCTACGCATAAAGACCTGCGGGAAGAAGCCCGTCGCGGTAACTTTCGCTCAGACTTATACTATCGCTTGAATGTATTGTCCATCAGTATCCCTCCGCTGCGTGAACGCGCCGAAGATTTACCTCTACTCGTACGCCATTTCCTGCAGCGGCAAAGTCGCGTCCTGGGTCGTTCACTCGCTATTACACCAGAAGCGATGGCCGTCCTGCAGCAGTATAGCTGGCCCGGAAATGTACGTGAGCTGGAAAATATGCTGGAGCGCGTGACCTATCTCATGCCAAAAACCACCATCGCCGTTGATGACCTCCCCATAGATATACGACCATCCATTGCCCTCGCCGAACTGCGTGCATCTGAAAGAGGTTCGCAGGGCAAGGAAGATGCGCAGTATAAACAAAATCTCGCGCCCTTCATCGATAAGAGCGGGGCATTGAAAGAATACAGCATGAATGCTGAGATGCAGGCTATCCTCCAGGCCTGGCACACCAGTAATGCTCATATGGCTCGCGCCGCCGCTCTCCTCGGTATCAGCCGTACAACCATGTGGCGTAAGATGGTCAAGTACGGCCTGATTGAAAGTAGGACCGGGAGTCAAGTGTCAAGTACTCCATCCCCTTCTAGGGGATGAGCTTGTAACTACCCACGTACGGGTGCTACCAAAGGTCGCTTGACGTCGGCCCGTGAGATATTAATCGCCGCATTAAGGTCGGTGTTACAGCAGAAACCGCACTGCTTACACTGAAAGGAGGCTTGAGATGGGCGATTGGCTTTTGTGCAATGCCCACACTCGCTACAAGTACGCGAGGTATTCCGAGGGTCAACAAACCTCACATCCACACTGGCCCAGGCGGCCTTGTAGGCGATAT